>Ga0099364_10002179_pt1 | contig 31455 bp, 29 predicted proteins | sample TergutTh196P3_FD_73070 | JGI IMG/M metagenome (GOLD analysis project Ga0099364, IMG submission 73070) | Microcerotermes parvus P3 segment gut microbial communities from Pointe-Noire, Republic of the Congo - Th196 P3 | ecosystem: Host-associated > Arthropoda: Insects > Digestive system > Gut ... | reverse complement strand
TTCAAGCAGATGTATTACATCGGACATAACGCAGGGACGAAGGTTTTGTATGGACTCAATTCGGGGATGGTCAAGTGCTTGTGCTTTGCCGTTTCCGCGGCGATGTCGGCCTTCGGCGGCGTACTGATGACCGCGCGCCTCGCGCATCCTAACGTGACGGTGGGCAGCAACCTCGAAATAAACATAATAACCGCGGCGGTGGTAAGCGGGGCAAGCATATTCGGCGGGCGTGGCAGCATAGTACGCACGATGCTGGGCGTCACGTTCGTCTTTACTCTGCAGAACGGAATGACCTCCTACAACATAGACAGCTACATACAGCAGATAATACTTGGCACAATACTTATTTCGGCGATTTATCTCGACATCAGGGCAAGCGGCAGCGAGAGATGATTATGAATTTTCTGAAGGTTCTCACAAGAAAAAACGAATTCGTTTCGGCGGCGATGTGCGCGTCGCTTGTCATCTTGCTCACGATAAGGGGTGAAGTGTTCTGGACCACCGGCAACATGAACTCCCTTCAGGCCAGCATAGCTCCCACCGCCATCATGGCATTCGGAATGATGACGCTTCTGATATGCGGTTTCTTCGACCTCTCGATAGGTTCGACCATGCTGCTCGCGGGTATCCTCTCGGGCCGCATAGCGCTGACGGGCGCTCCGTCGTATGTGATAATCCCCCTCGTCCTGCTGGCGGGTTTAGCCGTGGGATGCCTCAACGGTTTTCTGGTCTCGGTGCTCAAGATCAACGCGCTGATAGCGACCATCGGTACGCAGTACATCGGTTACGGGCTGGCGATGACCCAGATATCCACGGTGAGGGTGTTGGGTAAATTCTCGGAAGATTTTCTAATTTTAGGAGAAGGGCGCTTTCTGGGAATGTATTATATGACCTGGATCATGCTGATTCTTCTTGTCGCGTTCAGTTATTTTTTCAAATATACCTCGACCGGCAGGCAATTGTTCTTCGTGGGGGGGAACAGGGAGGCGTCCCGTCTGATGGGTTTCAACGACGTGAGGATCATATTCTCGGCCTACGCGGTGACGGGATTTCTCGCGTCGCTCGCCGGGATACTGGCCGTGGCCAGGATACAAAGCCCCAGCCAACACATGGGCGGCAACGTCCACATGACCTGCATAATAGCGTGTGTGGTTGGCGGCGGAAGCTTCTCCGGAGGAAAAGGGTCGGCAATCGGCGCCCTCTTGGGCGTAGCCTTCATGTCTCTGCTCACTAACATGTTCAACTTGCTGGAGATGAGGACCCATCTCCAAAACATTATAGTCGGCCTGATCCTGGTCACAGTCATAGTAATGGATGGATACCTGAACCTGAAAAAACTGCGCGAAATCGGCAGGGCATGATAGTCCGGAAATCACCTCGCGCGCTCAACGCGTAGCGTTGTGGTTTTTTCCAAATCAATATGCGAAGCATATTGATTTGGAATTAGAATTATATCTTCCAGCTGACGATCTTTCTCTGCGCTACGGAAATCAGCCAGTACATTATTATTCCGACCAGCGCCACGTAAAAAATACAGGCGAACGATTCGGTCGTTTTTAAAAACTGCGAGTGCCTGATTATCTGACTGCCCAAACCCACGTTGCCGCCGACGTACTCCGCGCTGATGCAGGCCGTCGTCGCGAATATGGCGGCAAGGCGGATCCCGGTGAATATGTCGGTCGCGGCGCTCGGCAGCAGCATGAGGAAATACGTCTGGAGGCGGTTAGCTCCCAATGACTGCATAAGTTCCTGACGCATAATCGCCACGTTGAGAAAACCGGTGCAGGCGTTCAGGTTGATAATGGCAAACGACTGTATTACAACCGTCGTCACCCTCACATTCATTCCGTAACCCATGATCAGCATCAAAAGCGGCACGAGCGTAATCAGCGGAGTGGTGACGAGAAACGTGATGTATGGTGAGAGGGCCGAACTGATTATCTTGGAACTGGTAATGAGCGACGCCAGTAACAGCCCGAGCGGTATCGCTATGATGAAGCCAAGGGCCACGGTTTGTATGGTCATCAGGATATGCGGCAAAAAGTCTTTGAAATTGAATATCATCGTCCTGAAAATGGCGGACGGCATCGGCAGGAGCCACCTTGGGATTTCCAGCATACGGACCGTTATCTCCCAAAACCCGAACAAAACTATAAATCCCGTGACGGGCAGAATAAGATTGATTATTTTTTTACCGTTCACAGTCCCCCGCCTCCTATTTAATTTTGCTCAAGTCCAGTTCGCCTATCAGGTTCATGATTTCTCGCTCGTACTCGATGAAATCCGGTTCGACTATCATATCAAGCGACCTCGGTCTTGGCAGGTCTACGTCTACCGTCCGGATCAAACGCCCCGGATTGGTGCCCATCACATAAATCCGCGAGGACATCAGCAAGGCTTCCTGGATGTTGTGGGTAATGAATATTATCGTCTGCCGCTTCTCGTGCCAAATTTGCATCAGCTCCATATTGAGCTGTTCCCTCGTCATTTCGTCGAGGGCCCCGAACGGCTCGTCCATCAGGAGCACTTCGGGATTGTGAGCCATCGCGCGGATGACGCCGACTCTTTGGAGCATTCCGCCCGAAATTTCGGCGGGGCTTGCGTTCTCATACTTCTTGAGCCCCGCCATCGCGATTAGGTTATCGACGTGCTCCTTCCACTCCCCGCCCTTCAAACCGAAAATACGCAGCGGCAGAGTGACATTCTCCCGCACGCTGAACCATGGGAGCAGATTGGGCTGCTGGAATATGAAACCTATTTTGCGCAGTATGGAGGGCGGCAGTTTCGCATAACTCTCCACACGCTCCCCGTCCAGGCTTATACTGCCGGACGTCGGTTTTATTATGCCGTCCAGCATTCTGATCAGCGTGGATTTCCCGCAGCCGGAGGGTCCAAGCACCGAAACGAACTCGCCCGGCATTATCTCCATTGAAAAATCCTTAACCGCGACTATGGTCTGTCTGCGGGTCTGAAAAATTTTCGACACATTCTCGAATTTTATCTTGGGCTCCAACGGATTCCAACTCCACTCATTTTTTCCATATGACGACGCGGCGCTCTATTGCCTGCACTATGTTATAAAGGGTTATGCCGATGATTGCTATGATAACTATACATCCATAGGTGAGGGCGGTAAGATTATATTTCGTATACTGAATTATTCGGAAGCCAAGCCCCACGGTACCAGCGACAAAGTCCGCGCTGACCGCGCCTATTGTCGAGAAAATGCAGCCCAGCTTTATCCCGGTGAAAACCTGCGGCATCGCGTTCATGAATATTATTCCGGTGAAGAGCTGCAGGCGGGTTGCTCCTACGGAACGCGCCAGTTCCAGCTTTTCATTTTCCACATGAGAAAAGCCGTTCAGCATGTTCAGCGTTATTATCGGCGTGGCCTGCACTATGACCACCACGACGCGCAGGTTCGGATTAGTCCCCAGCCACAGCATCAGAAGCGGTATCAGGGTTATCATCGGCGTTATTACAAAAATTATGATGACCGGGGTCACGCTTTTCACAAGTACGCCAAACTGTGAAAGCAACGCCGCCAGAACCATGCCTATCGGTACCGAGATGATCAGCCCTACTGTTATTATTCTGAGCGTAAAAAGAAAATGCGGCAGTATGTCCCGAAAGTGAGTCACCGTTTCGCGAAATATTACCGACGGCGGAGGCAGAACGTAGCTCGGAATCCCGAACGACCTGGTTATCGTTTCGAGCACGGCCACTATTATTACCAGCACTATCAGGGGAGGAACTGCCTCGGAAAGACCTCTGTTCATATCATCATCCCCCTCAGCTCATCATACCGCGCAGCAGTTCGTCTATATCCCTGCGCAGTTCGCCGAAGCGTCTGTTTTGGGAAATATCGGGACCGCGCTCCTCCGCCGGAATGTCCACCACGATTTCGCGGGTAATGGAGGCGGGCGCCGGAGAGAATATAAATATTCTGCCTGCCAGCAGCAGGGCCTCCTCGATGTTGTTCGTCACCATTATTATAGTCTTCTGAGTTTTTTTCCAAATGTTAAGCATCTCGAAGGAGAGCATCTTGCGCGTTATCGCGTCCAGGGCCCCCAGCGGCTGATCGAGGATCAGGATATCGGGATTGTGCACCAGCGCCCTCGCGATGCCGACCCGCTGTTTCATACCGCCGGACAGCTCATGCGGATAAACGGTTCTGTAATCCGCCAGACCGACTATTTCCAGCATCTCGTCGACGCGCCTGTCCCATTTTTCTCCTTTGAGGCGCATCATTCCAAGCATAAACCTCAAATTGCTCTCCGCCGTCCGCCATTGCAGGAGGTTGTCGTTCTGAAAGACGAATCCGAACTGCCTCAAGGCGTCCCGCGATATTTCCGTGCCGTAATCCTTGTCGCGCAGCGAAATACTCCCGGATGACGCGGGTAATATCCCGCCTAAAATTTTCAGGAACGTCGACTTGCCGCAACCGGAGTTTCCAAGTATCGCTATAAATTCCTTCTCGAACACGCTCATGGAAATGCCGTCCAGAACCTCAAGATAATCGCCGGTTCCTTTTGCGCCGAAGGATTTCCTTATGTCCTTTATTATGAATATCTCTTTTTCGTTTTCCATCAAACGACAGTTCCGCGCTGTAATAAGGCCCGGTTACCTGCGGCGCAGTATGCGATCCATGGACGCGGACGCGTTGTAAATCATCTGGTCCGTGTACTGGCTGTAGGTCGGGCACATTTCCGCGCTCGCCCAGCCGTCGTATCCAATAGCGTCGAAAGCGTCAACGACCTTTGCCCAATCCACGTCGCCGGCGAGCAGATCCACGAATCCCGCAAGCCCCCTGCATTCTATCCGGTAATCCTTAAAGTGGACTTTTTTGATGCGGCTCCCCAATATCTTGATCCAGTGCTGGGGATAACCGAACAACATCATATTCGCGACGTCGAGAAACGCCCCGACGAAGGGGGAGTTTATCTCGTCAAGGAAATTGCGCATCTCCAACGGGCTCAGGAGAAATTTGTTCCATATATTCTCCACTCCCATCACAACGTTTTTGCTCTCCGCGTAAGGGGCGAGTTCAATAAACGCGTCGCGGGCGCGCTCGTAGGCGACGTCGTAGTCGATTATCTCCGAGCCCGCGAAAAATTCAATGTCGTTCGCGTCCGGCACGACGTCCTCAGGCTTGAAGTCCACTCCCACCGCGCCGGGGCAAACCAGCACGCAATCCACGCCCAACAGAGCGGCCACATCCAACTCCCGCCTCACAAGCGCTTTTGCTTTTTCGCGAATGTCGGCCCTGTCGCTTGTCAGTGAAAATTGCCAGAATAACCCCGTCGCGAGGCTGCAAATCTCGATCCCGATTCGAGAGGCCGCTTCCCCGACCGCCAAGACCTCCCCGTCGGAGCTTTTCATGCCGAGCGGCCCGTCATCGGACAGCGCGAGCTCTATTCCTTCAAATCCGGCTTCTTTTGCCAGCAGAAAACAATCCTCCAGGCTTTTGGACTGATCGAATGACCAGATGTTGATGCTTTTCTTGATCTTTGACCTCATTCGGACGCACCGCCTCCCAAAATATAACTCCAGAGGTCGGTTGAACGGCCTCTGGAGTCGGTGAATCAATCAGACATCGCGCAAATCACAACGCCGCTTGGAATTTTACTCCGGCGCATACCTTGATCTTGCGGACTCTATGTCATACGCGTCAGCGTCGCGCTCTATCGCCGCGCGATCCCATGAATTATCCACGAATTGGTTCGTGTATATTTTATCGAGCGGGATTTCCCCCCTGATGACGCCGGATTCGACGGCGGCGGTTACATTTAACTGCCACTTATCCTCCCAGTTCATGCCGATATTATCGAGCAGTTTCTTCTCCTCCGGGCCGCCCGGCCTTCCGAACATCTGGTAGTTACGGCCTTCCTGCACGTAAACGGCGGCCTTCCACGTCACCGGGATATTCGGCCACTGATTGGTGGACACAGCCGCGGCAGCCTCGGGATTGTATTTCGTGAAATACATGCCCTTCGCCATTGCCCGCGCAAACCCCTGCACAACATCGGGCTCGTTCTCGATGAGATTGACGTTCGTTGTAAATGGGTTGGAACTCGTCTGGAACACGTCATTGCCGTCTATGTAACGGAAATCGAAGTCCTGCCCAATCAACTGCCAAGCTTCACCGGGCCAGGAGAACAGCATATCGAGCCTGCCTTCCGCGACCTGTATATAACGGGCTTCACCGGCTACCACCCATTCTATGTCCTCCACGGGATCGACGCCGGCCGCAACCAGCGTCGGGACCACCAGCATCTCCCACGAAGCGTCGCCCAGGGCCACGGTGAGTTTTCTTCCATATTTGGCCACCGCGCCCTTCATGTCGTCCCAGTTCTTTATCTCGCTGTCATTCAGGACGCACATACCCCATATGTTGATGGCGTCATACGCCGATATGACCTTCAAAGGCAGTTCCTCCTCGATGGCGGCAAGGACAAAAGCCGGGCCGGCCCCGCAGAAATCGGCGTTGCCGGTTGCAACCATTCTGAGGTCCGTCGTTCCGAAAGCCTGCTCGATGCGTAAGTCAAGCCCCTCTTCCCTCATATACCCGAGATTCTGGGCGACCCAGAACGGAGTGTCCTCCAGAACCTCGGCTGTCCTTGGAAACACAAAGGTTATTATTTTCAGTCCGTCTTCCGTTGTGGCTCTGGCGGCGTACGCCGAAGACGCCGGCAGCGACATTAACAACGCAAACAACATTACGATGACTACAATACTTCTCTTCACAACACATCTCTCCTCTTATATTATGTTTTCAAAGAATTGAACGATATATGAGCGCTTTACGGAGAAAAAAAGCTAAACATATTTACATTATTCAGGCTCAGGTACAATAAATAAAACTAATTGGCTCTGTGATACTCGAAATATACCATCATGGATAATCCTAGTCAATACGTGCCGCTAATATGTGCCGCTAATATGCATAGCCGAGGGCTCCGACAATCCGCCCGTTACATATTGACTCTTACGGGCTCACGATAGTACTATAGCCTTGGGATCACCGAAGGGGAATGAGCGGATAATATGGGATTTGTGACAACGGCTGCCGAAATTATGGCGTTTTTGCACTCGAAAGGATTCACAATTGAAACCGGGCGCGGACGGCATGGGACAAAACTTGTAAGGGGTAAGCAGAGAATACCGCTGCCGACTCACCCGCGTGATATGGTATCGGGTACTGCGATTGAAATTCTAAGACGCGCAGGATATAGTAAAGATGATTTGCTTGAATGGAGGGGGCGTTAAGATGGCAGGCAAGTACAAACTCAGTTTAATATTTTATCCTCAAAAATGCGGGGGATATTTTGTATCGTGTCCAGAAGTCGATTGCTGCTTTGCTGAAGGCGAAACAAAAGAGGAAGCGCGGGAAAATATTTACAATATTATTGCCGATTTTCTGCCCGACGCCGTTCATCAAGTGGATGAAGAATTGTTCCGCGAGGGTTATTGCGTGGAGGGAAAAACATTCGAAGAAGCCGAGTTCGAAATAAACGAATCCGGCGAGGTGCTCACCCCTTCCGATATCCTCGCTCACGCCGTGGGCGCCGAGGGATAGGCGAGGTAAGAAACGGACGCGCGCCCCTACATCGTTTCCCGGATTGTGCCTCCGCCGAGGACTACGTTTCCGTCGTAGAGGACGACGGCTTGTCCGGGCGCGATCGCGATCTGAGGGGTTTCAAATTCGACTCTGATTGTGTCATTCCCCGTCATTTCCGCTGTCGCCGCCGCCTCGTTCCGTCCGTATCTGACGCGGGCCGTTACGCGAACTGTTCCTTTCAGCGTTTCCGCCGCAATCAGGTTCACCCCGTCGGCGTACAGCGATTTCACGTAAAGCGAATCTTTGCCGCCGAGCGTGACGGCGTTGCGTTCGCAGTCCTTCGCCACGACGAACATCCTCTTTGAAAAACCCATGCCCAGCCCTCGGCGCTGGCCGATCGTATAGCGGATAGCTCCCTTGTGAACGCCGATGACATTGCCCGATTCGTCGAGAAAATTTCCTGTGCCGAAGGCGCGCCCGATGCGCCTGGCGATGAAGTCCGCATAATCTCCGCCCGGCACGAAACAAATGTCCTGGCTGTCGCGCTTCGACGCGTTCCTGAAACCCTGCCTTGCGGCGATCTCGCGCACTTGCGGTTTCCTGAGTTCTCCGAGAGGGAAGAGCGTACGGGCAAGAGCCTCCTGTGTCATGGAGTAAAGGACGTAGCTCTGGTCTTTCGATTCGTCCGCGGCCTTTCGCAGCAGATACCTCCCCGAAGGGCCGGGTTCGACGCGCGCGTAGTGGCCCGTCGCCATGAGGTCGTAACCGGCGGCGAGAATACGTTCCAGCAACTTTTCGAACTTTACGCTGCGATTGCAGTCGATGCATGGATTTGGAGTGCGGCCCGCCATGTATTCGGCGATAAATTTATCGATCACGCGCTTCTCAAATTCACGCGACATGTTGAAAACGAAGTGCGGCATTCCAATCGCGCAAGCGGCGCGCCTCGCGTCCTCCGCGTTGCGGGCGGAGCAGCATGAGTCGTCCCCGTCCAGCCCGATATCGTCGTTGTCGAAGAGCTTCATCGTAACGCCGGCGCAATCGTAACCCTGTTCCTTCAGCAGAAACGCGGCGACCGAACTGTCCACGCCCCCGCTCATCGCAATCATGACCTTATCCATCATTCTTCAATTATATATGTACTCCCTATGCATTTTCGTATTTTACGGTAAAGCCGGTAAGGGTTTTTACCGTTTTTTTATGTAATATTTGTAATTAAAATAATTACAAATTAAAAAGGAGGGATTCAAAAATGCTTCGTATAAGACAAAGGTTGAATATCAGGCAGTTTGGGAAGCGTCGCGGTTTTTCCTTGATAATTGTGTTAATCGTCATGGTATTGGGGCTGTCTTTCATGGGGGCCGCCCTGAAAATGACCGAGCTGTCCGCGGGCAGCGCGCGTGTCGCGGCGGCGGGCAACTACAAGTACAACTTCCTCCAGAGCGCGGTACAGGAGGGCATAGCGGCTCTTCAAGAGGCGATGCATAATTCGGTAGATCCCTTGAGGTACTACGGTTATGATGCGAACGATCCTCCCGCTATTTTGGGAGCTGACGATTTGCTGGTCAATTATACTTTTCCGGGCGGGCCATCGTCGAACGGCGTTGTGGTAAGCAGGAAATACAGCAGGAGTCAGCTCGGTAAACTCGGAATAGCCGGAAACGGCGGCACTCTGGAGGTTAAGGTTATCGACATGCAGTATCCGCCGGATTCGGTTTCCCCCGGCATCGACCCCCACGAACTGAAAAGGCTCCCCCCGTCGATAACTCTCTCCGGCAGCTCCACAAGCAGTTGGCCGGGATCGAGCGCTCCGGAATCCGGCGGCGGAATAACCGGGGAGGCGTCCAACGCTGGAATGTACCTCATCAGGGCGTCGCTGACGATAGAAGGGAAAGAAACGCTGCTCGACATGTCGTTAATTCAGGCAAATAACGCGATATAATGGTTATTGTAATTAAAAAAATATAGAGAACCATGCGAAATAACCCAAAGAAGAATTTTGATTGCAGACGCACAGCATAAAAGGAGGACTAACAGGATGAAAAGCGATAAAGAGCTTCACGGCGCTACAAAAGGAGTATGGCGGTTTTTTGTGAAAACGGTTTTGGTATCGGTCATGATTATGGTTTGCGCGCTGCCCGTAATGCCTCGGTTTTCCGAGGCGGGGGCGGAGGGAGTTCCGGTGATAACGAGGGACAGGGGCACTTTGAAACTGCGGCCGCTTTATTCAGCGGCGGAGGACGCCGACCCCGACGCCGAGACGAGCTGGGACATAACAATGTAACTCATAACACAACGGCGGAGGATAAAATGATGAGAAGGAAAACCCGAAAGCCATTTCGAATATTTATCACGCTCTTGCTCGCGGCCTGCGCGCTCGCGCCCATTTTGATATGGGAGCGGGCCGCGTCAGCACGGCTTACGTTCAGTCCCTACATCGAGGCGGTGCCTAAGAACGCCGTGGCGCTCGACGAGAATGAACAGCTGAGGGAGGGCGCGCAGACGGCGAACGTGCTGTTTTTTCTCGACGTCGGTTCGGCGATGACGTTCACTCCGAAGGGAATAATGCCGGAGTTGGGCTTTAGTGCCGCAACTCCATTGGAAGCCGCGCAGATGAACCGTCAGGCTACCTGGGGGCACGGCAGCCCATTTCCGACCTATGAATTCGGCGGAGGAGGTTATTACTCCTATAGAGATCCGAAACTGGGGCGCGAGGGATTGGATCCGGAGCACGAACTCAACAACGCGACCACCGACAACTGGGATCTGAGAAACCACCGCAACAACTATTACTCCCCGCGCTATAACTATTTCGCCAAACATGCCAACCTGTTCAACAATTACAGGTATCCCGCGCCATACGATATTGTTGTTCGAGAGCCGGAAATTCCATACGCGCTGATGTTCAAACACCCCCAATGGTGGGCTAAGGGGCCGCCCCCGGGCACTGAAATTACAAAAGCCGACCTTGTGCCGAACGACAGCCGCATGTACATGATGAAGCTGGTGCTGTGGCGTTTGCTTGAGGACACCGTTATGCTTGAGAACCTGCGCATAGGGATGGCGACCACGCACCAGGAAATGAAAGGTTACTATTTCCGAACTCAGGGCGACTATTACAAACAAGGAAATACGGACGGTCGGTATAACCCTGCATTTCCGCAATACGTGGGGCCTTACGGGGGATTCGGCGCGTTTTACGATAAGGACGATATACTCAGATTCGAGTATGGAACCGGGCCGCCTTGGGCGGTCAATCTGGGCGACGGCATCAGTAAGCCGGGCGATGGTTATTACCAATACACGAATATTTACTGGGGTGTACGCCGTGATTATTATGAACGGCCTTGGAGCAATTCAATAAGAAAATTGTTAACCAGAGCACACCTCAGAGTTCCGATAAGGGATTACTCCGAAAAACATATCGAACAGTTCCGTCTTTGGATAGATGGCTTCGAACATGCATATAACACCTGGGCGGGCGTCAGTTCTCCGGAAACTTATTTAGATGACGGCGAGCCTTACCCGTATTATCACGTAAATCCGGAGCTGACCGCGGATGGCAAGACATATCTCAGCACGGCGCTTTACCCTGGTCACCCGGGTCTCGACAGGGCTACGCTTTACGCCGCCAGGGATAGTTTAAATAAACAGGGCATAATCTTTTCGCACAGAGAAGAAGTTACCTTAATGTCCTACTATAGCAGTATGATTCCTGCTTCCAACGCGGTTAACGGCAACCTCTTCAAAGCCGGTTCGGGAGAAGCTCTCGGCACCGTTCTCGATTTCTTCTCGCCGCCCGTGAGAAGCATCGGCCCGGTCAGTTTCACCGGACAAAATGTCCCTGACGCGCCGGAAATCTCATTCCCGATAAAAAACGAATGTGATAAGAACTGGGTGGTTATTTTCACGGCGGGGGACGACAGCGGCCAGCTTGACTATTCATCGGCGGAAGCCGCGAGGGATTTGTACAATTACACCAAAAACAACGACCTTACCAGATTCGCGGGAGTGGATTCCAACGGAAAGAACATTTTCGAACCGGTAAGGCTCCAGGATGGAGTCCGCACTATGGTCGTGGGTTTCGTCGACCCGGTTTCCACCGATCCGAGCGTCGTGGCGATGAGAAACAGGCTGGACGCTGCCGCTAAAGCCGGAGACCCCGGCAACTCCGCCGCGCGCGCGTTCTTCGCCAACGACGTGGAGAGTCTTTTGCAGGCTTTCAAAATGGTAATGGACCGCATAAACAGCGACATACAGCCGTCAAGGGGCCCGATGCTCGAAGGGGGCGTGCTGGGCGACGAAATCATAGCGGGCGGGGACGAGGACTCGCTCAATTTCTATGCTTCCGAATTTAGAATGAACGTGTACGATCAGTGGGAAGGAAATCTTATCAGGTACGAAACGACCAAGAGCAAGAGGACCGGCCAGTTGGAAACGCATACGAGATGGAACTTAAATTCCCGGCTCCTCGACGCGCGCGACGCGTCGCCCGGTTCGAGAAATCTCATGTACTGGGCCGGAGGAAGCGGAACGAATTTCCAAAATGTCGAATTCACCGGGTCGCCCGAATATCCGGGCGCGGGCGCGGCGACGACGGCGCATCCGATCGCCCTCCTCGCCGATCTGAACTTTACTCCCGTAAGCGGGCCGGAAACCCGCGACACGCGCAGCGATGCGGACGCGGCGGAGATAGACAATATAATGGATACGATGACCACCGGGGACGACTACACGTTTAAAAATAAAATACATCCCTCGCGGGCATTGGTTGACTGGCTTTACGGCTACGACGTCACTTACTCCAACCGCGATTACGGCGGCCGGGGGACCCGTCACATCAGGAGAATGCACATGCTCGCGGACAACGGCAATTCCGGCGTGTCGATGGTGGGTCCCCTGCCGGTGATGGATTCGCTGCCCGGATACAGCGAATTCGCCGCGGGGCGCGGCAGTAACGCGGCCGTTCCGACAAAACTGTATTTCCAGACCAACGACGGGCTGCTTCACGTCGTGGACGCCGAAACCGGCAGAGAGAACATGGCCGTTCTGCCCCCGCCGTCGCTTATGCCGTACCGCCTGTGGTCGCTCAAAACCGTCCGCGAAGCCGGTCCCAATGACAGATACCGCTGGCTCGACGTTCAGGACTTCGTTGCCTCCAAACCGTCGTTCACCCTCGACGGGCCGCTGCAGGTCAGGTATTTCGACTTTGGCCTGGGCCGTCCCAACTGGAGGGCCTTCATGCTGGCGACGCTTGGGCGCGGCGGCGGAGGGCTCTACGCGATGGACGTCACCAACCCGTCCAACCCGGAATACCTGTGGTATCACGAAACGTTTGAGGACGAAGGCGACCCCGAAAACGCGCGCATCTTCCACCAGACGCAAAGCAGCGTTGAGAATACTATCGACCCCAAATTCGAGGAAATTACCAGGGACGGCGGCTACTGGAATTCCGTAATAGGCTCGGGCGCGAATCCCGACAATTATCCATATCACCAGTTGGGCTTCAACAGTCCGAGGCCGGGATTCGGAGTGGCTCTCAAAGAAGATGTAACCGACCCGTCGAACGGGGGCGATTTTGAGAACATCATCGCGCTGCCCGGCGGTATGCAGAACTATATCGATTTGGAAGACAACGGCAAGATGGGCGCGGCGCTCTACATGATCGATCCCGACGTAAGATTCCACGGGCTGGAAAACGTATCGGCAAACAGCTTGAACATGGGCGTGAAGGTATTTAACAGCGCCTCGTACAACAACGTGCCGAACCATTGGAGAGTCGGCGGCGGTTACAGGAACGGTTCGCCGTACCCCAACCCGTACATGGGAATGATGATCTCCGAACCCCTCTTTCTGTCGCTCACGACCGGCAGCGAGTACATATCCGACGGGATACTCGCGGCGGACAACAGAGGCAATATACACTACGTATCTATGATTGACGACAGCGTATTCCCGCCGAAGCCGATATCCAAGGCCGACTGGACAATCAAAACGGTCGGCACGCTGCGCTCGGCCTTCGACAGCGAAACCGCAAGCTACTCCATTCCCCACGGCGTTTCCGTGGGAGCGCGCAGCATGTCGGGCCCCGTCTGGGTGGCGGGCGGCACGGCCAACATAGGCGGAAGAGATAACACCGATATAGAGAACAGCGAGCAGATGCTGTTCAGCTTCAAGCTGCCCAAACTCAACGACTATGAAAGTTTTTCACCCGGCCTGTCTTCGCGAAAGGGCGATATCAACGGAGGACTTGAACGCACAGGCTGGACCCCGCTTTCGCCCCGCAACGGCAAGGGGGGAATCCGCAGCGATTTGAAACACGACGGGTGGTATATCGAGCTTGATCCCCCGACCGCCCAGTATGGGGGCGAGTACGCCACAGTGAGGCCGGTAATATACAACGGCTCAATGTTCGCGGCGACGTTCCGCGAAAAGAACCTTTCCCTTGATGAAGGCTACTGCGACGCGGGCAAGATAAACGGCGAGAGCAGGCTGTATACAGTCGGGATGGATACCGGCGAGTCGGGATGGTGGAGCAATGAGGATACAAAATATCTTTCATTCCACGGAATCAAGATAACCGGGTTTACCGTATCGAGGATAGGCGCTTTCGACACGCTGGTCATCACATATTCGACGCTCGACGACAGGGACGCCCAGTCGTCGATCAACGAGAACGTGAACAGGGAAAAGGATAACGGCCTGTCGAAAGACCCGAACCCCGACATGCCGAATCTGCAAGTCGCGCTCGGCAGCAGCGCGGGCGCAAACCCGGTGAGCGCGAACGACTCTGTAATAAACTACTGGCGCTTCACAGATTGACAATATCCGCCAACGGCAACGGACGCGCATTGCGCGTCCGTTGTTTTATTTAACATAGGGGGGTACAGCCTTGCAAATGAGGTAAATATCTGCCATAATCGCATCAACTTTTGAAGCTGTTAGAAAATTGAATTTGGATGCTTCATTATCCCAACCGGCCTTACGGAGAAACCCTGTACAATATTCAAAGAATAACTGACTGGGAGGAGGCGCTGAAATGCTCCGTTATCTGTGGGAAAGCCCAAATTGGCCGAAATTTTTATGGAATGCCGAAGCGCTGCTTCAGCCTCTCGGAGATACTCGCAAGCGTCAAGGGCGTTTCCTGCGAGCTATGGAAGACCTTGGTTTTGAGGACAACCTTAGAGCTTACGCCGCGGCGATAGAAGAGGATGCCATTCAAACGGCCGCCATTGAGGGAGAAAATTTAGACCGGGAGAAAGTACGTTCTTCCGTTGCCATTCATCTCGGCCTTTCCGCCGCCGGTTTGCGTAAAGCGGACAGGGCTGTTGACGGGCTTGTGGAAGTACTGCTCGATGCCGTACACAATCATGAAAACCCCCTCGGAAAAAAACGCATGTGCCGGTGGCACACAGCGCTTTTCCCGGAAGGACGCTCGGGTTTGCGCGATATTATTACAGGGGCATGGCGAACCAAGCCCATGCAAGTTATTTCAGGACCTTACGGCAGGCAAAAAATTCATTATGAAGCTCCTCCGCCGGAACGCCTTGAGGAGGAAATGAACTCTTTTTTTACCTGGTGGCAAGACAGCCGAATAAAATTAGACGGCGTCATTCGCGCGGCGCTGGCTCATCTGTACTTCGTCACTATACATCCTTTTGAAGACGGAAACGGGCGTTTGGCCCGCTCAATTACAGATATGGCCCTGGCTCAGGATGATGGATTGGGCAGGCGTTATTACAGCCTTTCAGCGCAAATCATGAAGGAACGTAACCTGTATTACAAGATGTTGGAGGAAACGCAAAAGGGAAACGGTGATTGCACTGACTGGCTCTTATGGTTCCTTGGGTGTTTCGATCGTTCTTTGGAGGAAGCGGAAATAACATTGAGTTCCGTCATGTTCAAGGCGACATTCTGGAAGCGGCATGCCGAAACTATGGTGAACGAGCGGCAGCGGAGAGTACTGAATAAGCTGCTGGACGCCGGAAAGGGGAGATTTGAGGGTGGTTTGTCCACGCGCAAATATGTCAGTATGACTAAAATATCCCGCGCCACGGCATGGCGTGAAATTGAGGATATGCTGCGGAAAAAAATGCTCCGCGCCTTACCTGGCGGCGGACGCAGCACAGCCTATGAAATTGCGTGGGAGGAGGCGTCGCCCGGGTCCAAGCTTGCGCCCAATTTATTCCGTTATACCCATTGAGGCATTCGCACTGTTAGAAGGTTGTTGTAGGGTCGGGCTTCCTGTTTGGGAAGCTCGCTTTTTTTAATGGTTTATTAGTCAATAAAAGACTATAGCCCCTCACTTTAATTTCAATACAACAAAGGGCAAAAAAATTCCGGGAGATATATTCTCCCGGAATTTTTTTAAATATTCGCCTCTTTATTTCTTAATAACCAAGCGCTTCCCCCACCAATATCACATGCGCCTCTCTGCCGAACGGAGCGCGCTCCAGTATCAGAACGGCCCTGCACGCTCTCTGTGGCGAGGAGCAGTCGTCGCAGTGTCCCAACTCCGTGCAGGGCGTACCCAACCCGACGCGCTTGGAGTTCGGAGGCGCGGCTACGTCGCGCACCCGCGCTATCGCGCTTTCGACGTCACGGGCGGCTTTGTTCATTCCTATAACAAACAGGAGCTTGCCCGGACCCCACGCAATCGCGGCCACTCTGTTGCCGACGCCGTCTATGTTCACCATTTTTCCGTCAAACGTTATGGCGTTGCTGCTTGTGACGAACCAATCCGCCGCGTTCTCCCCAATAAGCCGTTCGAGCTTTTCCTCCGGGGTGAGGGACGGGTCCCAGTGGTGTATCACACGGCACCCGCGGTTCTCAAGTTTCGGAATGAGGCCGATCTGCCGCACGGTTACCGTGCCCGGCACGCCTACCGTAACGCCGTCCGGGATCATATCCGACGCCGCTTGGAGCGCTTCCGAAACTGTATCTATGTAAACCGCGCTCTTGTAGCCGTTCGATAAAAGAGATTCGCAAATTTTTCTACCCAGCGTCTTGCTTGCCTCGTCCAATGGAGCCGTCAAAATATCCATGCCTGCCTACCTCCTCAGAAATTCCTTAATTCTTTCCACGCCTTCCCTGATGTCGTTCTCCGAACACGCGTACGACATGCGCACATAACCGGGAGCGAAGAACGCGTCTCCCGGAACCAGCGCAACAAATTTCTCCTCCAGTATCCGGCGGCAGAACTCATTGTCGTCCGGCTCCGAGGAATTTCTCACGTCGATGAACGCGTAGAACGCGCCTTCCGGCTGTTCGATTCTCAACCCTTCCACGCCGGACAGCAGGTCCATCAGCAGGTCCCTGCGCCGCTCAAATTCGAGCCTGTTTCTCTCAACGTAAGGCTCGCCGCTCTCTATCGCTCCGACGGACGCCCACTGTGCTATGGACGACGCGTTACTGTTGAGGTGGCTCTGAACGTCGTCAATCTTCGCGATCGCTTCCTTGGGACCGAGCGCATAGCCTATGCGCCAGCCGGTCATGCTGTAAGCCTTACTAACGCCGTTTACCGTTATCACCCTGTCGCGCAGGTCGGGAGCTATCTGGAGTATGTTGTAATGCTTGGCCTCCCCGTACACGAGCCTTTCGTAAATCTCATCGTATATTATCCAGAGGTCGTTCCGCCTTGCGACGTCCGCGAGCATTTCCAGCGTATCCCTGCCGTACACTACTCCTGTCGGGTTGTTCGGGGTATTGATAATCATGCCGGCCGTTTTCTCCGACAGCGCGCCCTCAATATCCTCTCTGGAGGGAACGAAACCCGTGGCAGATGTGTCTATTATGACCTCCCTGGCGTCCGCGAGCCGGACCTGCTCAACGTAGCTCACCCATGCCGGGCTGGGCAGCAGAACCTCATCGTCCAGGTCGGCAAGGGTCTGCACGGCCTGATAGAGAATCTGTTTCGCCCCGCTGGATACTATTATTTCGGACGGAGCATAGTCAAGATCGAATCGCGTCTTGTAGTACGCTGCTATCGCCTTTTTCAGTTCAGGTATGCCTGAATTGGCCGTGTAACGGGTTTCGCCTTTGTCCAAAGCGTCGCGCGCCGCCGCGAGAGCGCCCTCCGGCGATGTGAAATCCGGCTCGCCCGCCGAGAAGGACAACACGGGCTTCCCCTTGGCTTTCAGTTCGCGCGCGAGCCCCGCGATCGCCAGAGTCGCGGAGGGCTGTATCGCCGAAACCCTTCTTGATATCTTCAATTTCATTTTCCGCATCCCCACTCTGTATATAGTCTGTATATAAATCATTACATATATAAATTATAAATTATTAAACTCGCACGGACAACGTTTCCCGCGCTATTGTATAATTGTATAAAAGGGAGGATAAGGCGATGATTCTTTACCGGGAAAAAAAGATAGAAAACGCCATAGCTTACTTTGCTTCTGAGTACTATAAACGCAAAGGTTACGCCTCTACGCAGATGTGGATATACAAACTCTTGGCGCTTTTGGATTTTCGTATTTTGAAAAAGACCGGTACTCCGTGCCTTGGGCTCGACTATTCCGCAATGGAAATGGGACCTGTTCCCATACAACTTTACGAGGAAATAAAGAAGAAGCAAGCTTTCGTAAAGGGGAAGGTTTCTTTCCAATCCAGCGCCAGCGCCACCACCGGCAAGGTACATGTTTACGTTACTAATACTGAAGAACCTGACCTTGATTTCTTTTCCGATATTGAACTTTCGGAAATGGAAGTTCTTTTAGAAGAAACCACGCAGCCGGATATGAATATTGACGATGTAATAGAAAAAGCTCACGAGGAAATTCGCTCTTGGGAAATTGCATGGAACAAAGCAAAAAACGAACACAAACACATCATGCCCATGGACTACGCCGACGAATTTGATTCCATAGCCGAAAAATCTGAAAGTGAACTTTCGCCGGAGGAAGAGCGTTTTCTCTGCTATCAAGGTATGTTGGTGAAAGAACGGGAAGCAACTGCTCTCCTCTTCTGATTCCCAGTGATGAGAACGGGCAGTGTTTTTTTATGGGAAAATTACCCATTTCAAAAAGATGGCAAACCTAAAAACAGATGGTTTGTCTATCTGGGAGAAACAAAACTGGATCCTTTTGAAACAAACCCAAATTTGATCGCAATTATCGCTTCGACGACCACGGCACAGGTGGAATTATACGAAGAAGGCCAAGACCGGCACGCGCGTCCGTATATAAAATTCGAGCCTTTGCCCGAGTTGGGATTCACGCACGCTTGCGTTCTTGACCTTTCTTACAGCCCAGAGTCTTCATCAAAAGCTGTTTTTCAAAGATACGTTGATATAGGAGAGATTAAGTTAAAAGGGTCTATTCCTGAAGGTTCTTTGCGAAAAATCTTCGAGAAAATTTGTTCCCCATCCTCTGCTTACTCGTACAAACTAAAGCTGGATATTCATCACAATCTGAATACAATCGGCATAACAAACCTTTCTCTGCCTGAAAGACCAAGAAGAAGACGGTAATGTCGCCGGTTTTTTTGCGAGTACCGGCACAGCGCGCCGCAGGCGTTGGGCATTGCGCCACGTCTCCTCGTCCACTATCTGAGGAATCTCGCCCCATTCTCAATTATCAATTAACACGCATGAAATTTATTTCATGCGTGTTCTGTTGCGGGCAAGATGCTCGAATGTTAGAATTAGTGAGATTTGTAAGAAACGGAGGGATCAGTTATGGATGTTCGTTTTCACACTCGCAACATAGAAGCATCGGATGAATTGAAGGATTTCATGGAGAAAAAACTTGCCAAGATAGAAAAATTTTTCCACAAAATTACCGACGTGCAGGTGGCTCTGAGCTTCAAGCGCGGCATGAATATAGTCGAGATCACCGCCGCGGCGAACGGACTCGTGATGCGCGGCGAGGATCATTCCCACGATTTGAGGAAAGCGTTCGACAGAGCTCTGAAAAATATCGAGCGCCAGGTGAAACGCCACAAGGACTACTTGAACGACCGCGTCCATATCAAGACCAGGGAAATATCGTTCGACCTGCCGTCCGAAATTTTCGGCGACAGCAGGGACCAGGACGACGTGAGCCCCACCGATATAGTAAAAGTGAAGCGCTTCCCGATATCAACCATGCTCCCCGCCGAAGCCACAAGGCAGATGGACCTGCTGGGGCACGGTTTCTTCCTTTTCCGCAACGGGGACAGCGGGGCGTACAACGTCGTATACAAGAGAAACGACGGCGGCTACGGCCTGCTTGAGCCCCTCGACTGATTCACTCAACGACAAACAGGCGGAGGCGGTCCGTTGGCATGACGGGCACGAATTGGTGCTGGCAGGTGCGGGCAGCGGAAAAACGAGGGTCCTCACCGCGAAGATAGCCTATCTTGTAAGCGAGCGCGGCACGCCGCCTTGGAGGATTATCGCCGTGACCTTCACTAACAAGGCCGCGCGTGAGATGCATGACCGCGCGCACCGGCTCTGTGGCGGCAGCTTGCGCGGCGCGTTGATATCGACTTTCCACTCGTGGGGGCTGCGCTTTCTCCAGCGCCGGAAGGAGGCGCTGGAAAACCTCGGTTATCCGCGCGGTTTCGTGGTGTTCGACAGGGGCGACTGCCGGAGCGTGCTCAAAAAAATCGCGCGGGAGTTGGGCGTCAAAGTCGGGGACATCCCATCAATCGACGACCTCTCAAAAACCTACGCGTCGTGCGACCCTTATACGCTGGAGACCGACGCGGACGAAATGACAAGCCTGGTGTATGAAAAATACCGCGAGTCTTTGAAGCGTCAGGGCGCGCTCGATTTTGACGACCTTATGATGCTGCCGCTTCACATTCTGCTCTCCGACCCGGCCATAGCGGACGACGAGCGCGGCAGAGCCGACTGGATACTCGTCGACGAGTATCAGGACGTCAACAGGCCGCAGTACATGCTGCTGAAACTTCTCTCGGAGAGAGGCGCGCGCGTCATGGCCGTGGGCGATCCCGACCAGTCCATATACGGCTGGAGGGGCGCGGACATGTCGCTGATTATGAACTTCGAACGGGATTTCCCCGGAGCGCGCGTGTTCGTTCTCGACGAGAACTACAGATCCACGGGCAATATACTCTCGGCCGCGAACTCGGTGATACAAAACAACTTCGACCGGCGCGATAAAAACCTCTGGACCGCCGCGGACGAGGGTTCGCCGGTGAAACTGATTATGACGCGCAACGACGTCGGCGAATCCGAATTTATAGCGGACGAGATCGAGCGGCTTGCCTCGAATATCGGGGCGCGCATCTACGACTACGGAGAGATTGCCGTACTCTACAGGATGAACGCGCTTTCGCGCGGCTACGAACAGTCGCTGCTCGAACGCGGAATACCGTACAAGGTCGTCAGGGGGGTTTCGTATTACGAGCGCAAGGAGATAAAGGACGTTCTTTCCATGCTCCGCCTCGCGGTAAATCCCAGGGACGAGGCGTCGCTTGAACGAATAGCAAACATCCCAAACATACCAGCGCGCGGCCTCGGGAAAAAAGCGGCGGCTGAACTCGCGAAATACCTGGCGTCCGCTTCGGGGGACGCGGCGGAGATATGGGACGAACTCCGGGAGGCCCCCCCATTGAAAGGACGGGCGGCGCGGGGCGCTTCGGAGCTTGCGGGAATAATGGCCGAAATAAATGAAGCAGAAAACCTCGAATGCGCCGTGGAGCATATATTGTATAATTGCGGTTACGCGGATTATCTCAGGGATGAATTTCCCGAGGACTGCGGGGAGCGGCTGGAAAATGTCCTCGAATTGATTTCCGTATTGCCGGAGGACGGAAGCATAGCGGAAACGCTGGCCGAGGTCGCCATCTACACCGATCAGGATTTTGAGCGCGACGGCGGCGGCAGGGTGAATCTGATGACCCTGCACGCGGCGAAGGGGCTGGAGTTCCCGGCGGTTTTCGTGGTAGGCATGGAGGAAGGCATATTCCCGTCGCAGAGAGCGGACGAGGAGGATTCCGTCGAGGAGGAGCGAAGGTTATGCTACGTGGGAATGACAAGGGCCCGCGAGCGCCTTTATATGACGGGAGCCTCGAACCGCAGGCTGTTCGGGCAGAATAGACATCACGCCACGTTTTCACGTTTCGTGAGCGAACTTCCCGATACGGTAATTACGGACGACAGGACAAGACTCGGAGGAAACCCGGATGTTTTCCGTGGCAATAACAGGCGAAATTGGGTCTGGTAAGAGTACCCTGGCGCAAATATGGGGCCGCATGGGAGCGAACGTGGTCGATCTTGACGCGCTCGCGAAAGACCAGTGGAGTCAGCCCGGGATTATGGAGGCCGCAGCCGGACGCTGGGGACATGATATATATCCCGGCGGCAAACCTGATTTCAGGCAAATTGCCGGCCTTATGTTCGGGAGCGCGGAGGACTATAGTTTCGCCATCGGCCTGATCCATCCGGGGACGATGGCTGAGGCGTCGAGAATTATTCACAATCTCAGCGGCTGGGTAGTCCTCGAAATCCCGCTGCTTTTCGAAACCGGCTGGTTCGATTTGATTGATTGCGTCGTCTGCGTGACCGCGACGGACAGCCTGAGGATGGAGCGCGCGGCAAGCCGGGGATGGAGCGGGAGCGAATTTTCAGTCAGGGAGCGCTTCATGATCGAGTCCAAAAAAAAACAGGCCCTGTCGGATGTCGTGATGCGCAACACTGGCAGCCTTGAGGAGTGGGAGGCGAGCGCCCGCGAGCTTGGCTCGCTTCTGCGGAAGATGTCCGGCGTTCACGAACTCAGCGTTTACTGCAAGAGCATCGACGAAGCATACGCCATAATGGCTGCTCTGATCGATGAACGGCTCGCCGCGGGGGCGAATGTAAGAAAAGTAGAGAGCATGTTCCGCTGGCGCGGCGAAATCGTGGAAACCCCGGAGTATCTCGTGCATTCGTTCACAGTGGAGAGCAACCTCAGGGACGCGATGCGCTGGATAAGGAAGATACACTCCTACGAAGTGCCGGTGATAACGGCACGCGAGATACGCCGCTCCGATTATCCGACGCTGAAATGGGTGGTCGATAACTGCGGCGGCGAGTGAAATTTCGGTCATTGCGCTGGCCGTTATCGGAAGGGAGCTGATTTTTGATTTGCGTCAAATGAATATAGTGAGTATTTTGCTGGGCTTGCCGGGACTGTTGTGGGCGCTGTCGTTCCATGAGTTCTGCCACGGCTGGATGGCCTACAGGCTGGGAGACGACACGGCGGCGAAACAGGGACGCCTGTCCCTGAATCCCCTCCATCATCTGGACCCGGTGGGCACTCTCATGCTGTTGTTTTTCCGGTTCGGATGGGCGAAGCCCGTGCAGATAAATTCCAGGAATTTAAGGAACCCGAGGCGTGACATAGCGTTGGTAGCTCTCGCCGGGCCTGTGGGTAATTTTATCTCCGCGTTCGCCGTCGCGATAATCTGCGGGCTGCTCGCGAGGTTATTCCCCGGGCTCCTGTTTAACCGGCTTGGCTATCCGACAACATTCGGAATGGTCATGGTGAACGTGATGTTTATGAATGTCGGGCTGGGCATATTTAATCTGATACCGGTACCGCCGCTCGACGGCTCGAAAGTGCTGTCGATGTTTCTGCCGGTATCGGCTCTCAGGGGGTTCTTCTTCATGGAGAGATGGGGCTTTCTCATCCTCATAGCCCTTGTGTACCTCGGAGTCGTAGGAGTCATTATGAATCCTTTTTTCACGGCGGCAAATAATATTTTGGTCTGGACAATCAATCTAATAGGGGGAGCGGGTTAATTTATGAAGATTTTGCTTACGAACGACGACGGGGTTACCTCCCAGGGCATACAGACTCTTTCCAAGGCGATGGGCGAAAAAGACCGGCTGATGGGAGTGATTGCGCCGGACAGGGAGCGAAGCGGCATGGGCCACGCCGTCACCGTCGATCGTCCCGTGCGCGTGCGCCCACTCGATCCCGGCATGTTCGCGTCCGGCGTGCCGGCCTTCTCATGTGACGGAACGCCCAGCGACTGCGTTACAATCGGACTCGACGTCCTCTTTCCCTCGGCTGATTTCGTGGTTTCCGGCATTAACGACGGCCCCAACCTATCGGACGACGTCACCATCTCCGGCACGGTATCCGCCGCGATGGAGGGCATCATGTCGGGCCGCTCCGCGATAGCCGTATCCCTCTGCGTAAAGCGCGGAGAAAATTTCAGGCACTACACCACGGCGGCTCTCGCCGCTATGGCCGTTATCGAACACATCGAGGCTAATCCCCTGCCCAAAGGCATCATGCTGAACGTCAACGTTCCAAACGCTCTCATCAAGAACATCAAGGGATTTAAAATAACATTCCGCGGAGTACGAAAATACTTGGACAGGGTAACATCCATTAAGACGCCCTTCGGAGGCGACGCGTATTGGATAGCTGGAAAACCGCAGGAAACCGAGGAGGAGGGGACGGATGTTTCGGCGGTGAACGAGGGCTACATCTCCGTGACCCCTTTGCAGCTGGACTTGACCCAATACGACTTTCTCGTGGAAATGCAATCCCAGGAAATGGACAAAAAACTCGCGCATTCACTGAGGCTGTAACCTTGTAACCCATAAAAAAACGCCCGGAGGGATTCCTCCGGGCTTAATTTATTCAGCCGGTTCCCCTTTTTTAAAAACTCGATATCCTTCTCATGTCGAACGTCTCTATGGTGCCGTCCGGGATATTCAATATGTAAGGTATTACTACAATGGCAACCTCGGACTTGTTATGAACTTCCGAGCGAAGGGTGAACAGATCGCCCAATAACGGGATGTACCCCAGCACCGGTATCCTGTTTCTGCTCTGCGACTTGTTTTCCTGAAACAGACCGCCCACCACGAACGGCTCGCCGTTACGGACTCTGACGGTCGTCTCAACCCGGCGGTTCGAAGTCTCCGGAACTTCCGCGCCCATACCGCCGGACCTGAACCGTATTATTTCCCCGGCCTCAATTGTTATCCTGATCGTAACTACACCGTCGCGGCCCACCACCGGAAGAAAGTTCAGACGCGGACCGACGGAAATGGTGGAAATATTGGGATTACCGTTGGAGTCCACGCCGGATACGTAGCTCACCGAACTCGACAGGTCTATATCCGCCACTTGCCCGTCCAATGTTATTACAGACGGATTGGCGAGATTCTTGCCCACGCCTTTCGTTTCGAGAGCGTTGAGACCGGCGCTGAGAAGCTTGGTTCCCTCCATCGGGAAACTTGATATGGAAGGGCTCCCGCCGATGGAACCTCCCATTGGAAGATTCCAGCTTGCATCCGACTCCCACGCCATATTGGTGTAGTTATAACCGGCGCTCAATCCGCCGCCGCCGGTGAAACTCGCCACCCAATGATTGTAAACCCCCGTAACGAGCGTTTCCAAATCCTGCTTGCCGGCGTCGGAAACCTCAAATATCCGAGCTTCCAGCATCACCTGCCGCCCGGGCATGTCGAGCCTTTCGAGCAATGCCGCAACTTCTCTGTGCTGTTCCGGGGAGGTGGTCACATAGAGTTCCCTGTTTGTCGCGTCAAGGACCGGCGGCTGGGGAAGCGATATCAGGCCCGTCAAGGCAGCCGTCAGATCCGATCTCACCTGCCCGTTATCGTCAACGGCGTAAGAGAGCCTGTAACTCCTCGTCACCTCGTTCCCCAGCACGCGCACCAGACTTTCCGGCCTCGCCACTATCAGCATGCCGTTTTGGACCCTGTAATCAAGCCCCGCGGCCCGGAGCAGGTATCTGAACGCCTCGCTGTAGGGAACTCCGTTGAAGGAGAATGTAATGCTCATGTCCGGCACGGACGGGTCAAGGAAAAGATTCAGCTTCTGCATGTCGGCCAACATCCTGAACACCGACTTGAGCTCGGCGTCGCGAAGCTGGAGCGTCACCGGGGCATTCATTCCCATCGGGTCGCCAGGCCCGTATGTCCTGGGCGGCTCCACCGGGACAGGGGGACGTTCGGGTTCGTAGGCTTTCAGCAGCAGCAAAACGTCGTCGGCCCCGGGCACTCCCTGTATTCTGTCGATCTCCATGGGCCTTGTCGTAATCAACGTCATCACCATGCCGTCCGCATCGGCCGGCTCCACTATGACGCGGTTCAGAAGGGGAAGATCATACTGCTTCCACCAGGTATTGACGCCGGCTCCTCCAACGCTCAGTACGTCCCAGTCATAATCGTCCCACCAGTCCCTCTTGTCAGTCGACTGCGGGAATCTCGCGCCGTCCCACCGCAGTACCAGCCTCGCGTCTCCGGGAGCACTTACGGCGTGCGGATGCGGCATTTCGAAACCCCTGATCCTGACCCTGAGCATGGTTCCGCCGAACTGGGAAACCTGAATGGCGGCGAGCACCGGCTTTACTTCTTCAGGATGGCCCACGGTGAGCCACGGTTCGATATCACGCCTAACAGAGGCCTCCGCCATGCGGCCTAAACAGGGGAAAACAGCGCATCCCAGCAAAAATATAAGCGTAAATATATAAACAACAGGATAAGTTCTGATGGACTTGGTCATCGTCACAACGAAACCTCGTAATTTCTTCTCCTCCACGTATAAGTCACACCCTTCTCATCAATTTTCGTTATTGTTGCGCTGCCTTCCGAGAACTTCGTACCCAATCTCATCAGAATTCCTTCTTCACCGTCAACATTCACCATCGCCACCCTGTCAGCCTCCGTAATCATGATGGCCACGACGGTAACCATCGGCGGGTCCGGTTCAATCGGCGCGAGCTCTATTACTGCCGAAGGCGCGGTGGCAACCAGGCTTGAGGGCAAATCGAGCGGATATCTGCTCTGTACTTCGGCAAGCAGCGCAACCTGCATCGCCTGGCTCGACGCCCTCGTCACGTTCTGCAGCCCTTCCTCGGCTGTTTCTATCTCAACTTTTTCGGCCTCCATGGCCGGATCAGGCGGCTGCGGCATTCTGGCTCTGTTTATTGCGGTCGCGTTACTATCTACTATCTGTAAAGTAGACCAAAAGAAGTATCCGGCTCCCGCGCAGCATATCAGCAGCAATAAAACCCTGACCAGCTTCGAGGTGCTCGATTCGCCTGTTTTCGGGGCTTGCCTACTCCTTTGAGCGCCGCCGGATTTTTTAGCGGACGAAAACGAACTGTCTGCCATATAAAATACCTCCTAGCTCTCCGTCCGCGCCGCGGTGCTTATTATGGACATGGTTCCGTTGACGGCCCCGTCGCCCTCGGCGCTGACGTTGAGTTCCGATATTCTCATGATAAATCCGCTCTCCCTTATAGCTGCCAGCGCTTTAATAAGGTTGTAATACTGACCGCTGAACCTTATCTGCAGCGTGAAGTTGGCGCCGGGCTGCACCCCCACGGTGGAACCGGCATTGACAAAGTCTATGTTGTAGTCCCTCATGACGTGGTTCAGAGCCTGGAAAAGCAGAGCTCCGTTCACCGGGAACTGGCGTTCCACGCCCGCATGTCCCCGCGTGAGCTCCTGAAAAATGTCATACCTGGATGAGAGCGACATCTGAGAGTTCAGATGGTTCTTGTCTCCGGCGAGTGACGTCTGGAGGGACACAAGTTCCTCGCTCGATTGTTTGAACATATACCGCAAACCGAACTGAGCGGCGAGCAGGAGCACCACGACGAAAAAAATCAATACGCCGTAGGCTTTGCTCTGTTTGTCAGCCGTCATTGCCCGTCACCGCCTTCCATCGCCGGTACGTCCGGCGTTACTATTATCCGCTGATTCGGATCATCCGCGGCAATGTCCAGAATTTTCCGAATGTCACAAGTCAGCCGGAAGTCGGATATCAGTCTTGTGCCCAATGTGGATTTTGTGGTCACCGGCGCGTCCACCTTGGTGACTATGTACTCCATTGCGCCGAGATTCGATGACAAAGCTATGATCTCAGTGTCGGTGAGCGCCGACCCCACCATCAGGACGCTTCCGGGCTGGACCGACAGCGATGAAATTTTGAGTCCGTTAGGCAGGGCGTCCTCCAGAGCTTTCATAAATTCGACCGCCGGGAGTTCCTCGCGCGTAAATTCGAGATATGCGACTATCTTCGTTTTAAGCTCCTGCATCTGGCGGATCTTGGCCGCGAAATTTGACGACGATACCCTCACCTGATCCTGTTCGCCCCTGGCGGCGATGAGCTCCTGCCTTGTCTGAATGTATCTGAAAGTAGTGGAGGCTATATTGAAGATGGATAATAATATGAAAATCAAAAACAGCACCACGCTCAACACCCTGGATAAATCCACCTTCTGGGATTGATACGCTATCATATGGGGCGGTCTAAGATCGAATAAAACCTGCATTAGCTATTTCACCTCCGCCGGTCTCAAAGCCAGTCCAAGCGCTACTTCCCAACCATAGGTCTGACTGGGTTGATTGCCGATGGTCCACAACTCCCACGGATTTACGATTTCGACGGGAGAATTTACCATGTCCTCGACGCTGCTTTTCAATGATGGGGAATTTGCCAGTCCGTAACCCCCAATATGTACTTTATCGGCTACAAAATCCCGCATCTGCGTCGCCGCGAATTTTATCGTGGACTGCAGGTCGCGGGTAAAATTAGCAACGTTCCTCCCGGAAGGATCGTCCGCCGCAAAGCCCTGGGTCGTGTTCCTGAATACTATTCCGTTGTCGCGGTACGACGCTACTATTATACTGCTTACCAATCCCGCTATCGCATACACGTTGAACCCGCTCGGGGGGAAAGGCCCCATCAGGCACCTCAGCATGGCAACCGGGGACGGCTCGATCCCGCTCAGCTTGAGCCCCACGCCGTGCGCCGCCATCATCAGGTTTTCCACCGTTGTGACTCTAACTGCGGCCGCGATGCAGTTTGTCACGGCGTCCGCCACCACGTCGCCTTCGCCGATTGGCTTGTCGATGAGCGCCACGTCATATACGGCCTCGTCAACCGGGATAGGAAAAAATTTATCGAAATCGAACCTGAACGACTCCTTGATATCCGGCAGGCTCATTCTGGGAACTTCCACGGTGCGGAGGAGGACGTCTTTTGACTGTATGCCGGCGTACACATTGGCCGCCCAGCGTCCCTTCACCTGTTTTTTGAGGGCTTTCAGGTTTTGCTCGATTACCTCCTGGCTGGCAAATACCTCTCCTCCCGGTGTTCCGAGATCATAAGGAGCGTCGATGCATTCCTCAAGGCGATACGCTTTGCCTCCCGGCCGTGTAAGCACGACATACTGCATCATTCCCCCAAAAATAAAGAGGCCTCCCAGGGTTTTTCCAACTTTGCCCCCAAATTTTGCCATTCCGGCGCCTCCTCTTATCTTAATGTGCATGTTCGTTATTATATACCTGTCTTGTAAATAAATTATATTGTTTAAATTGATTTTTGTCGATTGAATCACCGAAGCTTTTCGAAACTTTTTATGATTGCCATTATTACGAATAATAACATAAAGCAAACAGAACCGCATTATTTTTTCCGGCTGGATTATGAAATTCTTTATCGGCGCTTTTGACGTCTTGAAAGCCCGCCCCTTTGCCTGTAAAATAACCGGACTTGGGATTCAGTCCCGTGCGGCGAAGCATTGTGAACCCCGCCAGGTCCGGAAGGAAGCAGCGGTAAGCAAACCGTTTCGGGTGCCACGGGAGCGCTGGATCCCAGGTTTTTTTGCGTCAGTTATTCTTTAAAGGCTCCCGCGTGGTTGGAAAATATACCCTTAGATGCGTGACGGATTTAAGCGCTTCGTCGGCTCTTCCGTACGCTTCGGGCAGCATCGTCCATTCCCCCCCGTCCAGCCGGGCCAGCACGAGAGATTTTCTTCCGTATGTGGACCACATATCCCACAGCCGTTCGCCTCTCGACGGACCGGGAACCAGTCCTCCGGCGAACAGCGGCTCCGTTCCGCCCATATTCGACGCGCCGTCCGCCGGGCCTATCACCATCCACTGGGTCGCGCCCCACACGCCCTGCATCTCATTCGAGCCTAACGCATGGTCCCACGGGATAATCTGAAAACCGCCTATTGTCCCGTAGTTCGACGTGCTGATGTCTATCACCCCCGAGTGGTTAGCCCGGACGCGGCTTTTCCACTGGTAAAGGGTGCCCTCGAAACGACCCACGCCTCCGAGCGGCCTTATCACCCTCGCAATGACGTCCACGGAACCGCTCCGCCACGCGACGACGCGTCCTCCCGGCCTGTTCTCGAAGTCGACCATGTACGGCGCATCCCCCTCGAACACCTTGAAAATCAGAACATCGCCCTCCTCGGGAAGTCTCTCGGCGAGCGGATGAGTTTCATATCCGCTTTGGACTATTATCCTGGTACCGGCAGGCGGCGCCCACGCGCCGAAGAACGACTCCCCCGCGCGGCAATCAAGTACTATCGCGGCTCCCGGGCCGGCCGCCGGAGCTATCGTCTCGCGCGGGAGCACGCTCATTGTGCGCCCCTGCCCGTCTTCAACCCCGATCAGTATATGGACGGCGTTCACAGCCGAAGCCGTCACCGTCCCGGGAAGTCCCCAAGCGCTGGCCGTGTAGCTGGGCCACCTGGTGCGCTCAGGCAGTTCCGTCACATGCCCGAGCGTCCACACCCTCCCGTCGGGCAGGATCGCACGGACCTCTGAGCCTCGCTCGAAGGGCATATATATATTGAATATTTCCCGTCTCGTCTCCGCCCATGCGACGCCGCACAACGCGACGGCAATAAGCGCGGGAATGACAAATAAAAACTTTTTCTTTTTCATGACGCTTCTCCTTAATTTAGAATTATGCCGGCCAACTCCCCAAACGCCGGGAAATTTGCGGGAATGAACCATATTGCCCATAAATTAGCGACGGCGTGAAAGAGCGTGGAGGTCGATATGTTACCATGCCTCTCTCTGAGCGCTCCCATGACGCAACCGGGAAAAAACACCGCGAAGATGAAAAAAGCCCTCGCCACAAATACATGGGCAAAGGCGAAAATTACGCTTGTCATTACTATCGAAGCAATTGCGCCGAATCTTTTGCGGAACATCGGCTGGATCCAACCCCTGAAAAAAACCTCCTCTATTATAGCGGCGGACACGCCGTTTGCCGCCCACGACGCCGCGAGGGAGAAAGAAACGCGCCTGGGCAGATTCTCGCCCGGCCAGTTCATCGAGATTACGGTGAGCGCAGCCAATACCACCGCAGTGACTATTACGCACTCAAAGATGCCTCTGCGTGAAAACTTCCATGACAGCCCGTAGGATTCGGGCGGCTCGCCCCTGTGTCGGCACCACAAAAAAGGCGCGACTGCCAGCGCAACTCCGGCCAGGGTTGAAATAAGGACTGTCAGGCGCACTTCGAGCAAAGCCCGTAATAGTACAACTCGGCGTCCTCCACGGATGAAATGCCGTCAGACGGTATGAACGACATCATCACGTCGCATACGGTTCTGACGTCAAATAGCTTTTTGCAGCACTTACAGAGAAAATGTCCGTGCGAGTTCATATCGGGGTCGAAATATACCTTTTTTTCGTCGATGGAAAGCACCCTCAGCATGGAGCCCTTTGCCAGCAGATGGGTGGTGCTGTATACGGTCGCAATAGACAACGTGGGATAAGCGGGTTTAAGCTCCTGAAAAATCTGTTCAGCCGACGGATGATCGTGTCTGTTTGCAAGAAGCTTCAATATTGCGATTCTGGGCGAGGTGATTTTTGCGCCGCAACTTTGTAGGTATTTGATTCCATTGTCCACTGTGAGCATTGCGTTTCCTCCGAAGCTCGTATTTATGGAATATAATTATAGTATAGTTTATATAATTTATATTTTATTTTCAATGTCATTGAAGCCATAAAAATCAGTATTTATACAGATGTTTCGAGAAAGTTTATTTCTCCAGCTCGTCCATAAGAAAATCGATCTCGTCTGTCACGCGTTTTTTCTTCTCCCTGTCCAATACGAACGACGCGCTTATATAGTCCCCCTCCTTTGTACCGCTCGGCAGAATAC
>Ga0099364_10002178_pt1 | contig 31459 bp, 32 predicted proteins | sample TergutTh196P3_FD_73070 | JGI IMG/M metagenome (GOLD analysis project Ga0099364, IMG submission 73070) | Microcerotermes parvus P3 segment gut microbial communities from Pointe-Noire, Republic of the Congo - Th196 P3 | ecosystem: Host-associated > Arthropoda: Insects > Digestive system > Gut ... | reverse complement strand
CACATTTTGTTAACACGCTTAACGCCCGAAAAAGCTGCTCAATGCGCTTCGCTCAATGTTTTGATTGCTGGTGTTTCGTCATACACAAGGGCAGACAATATAAATGTTGTTTCATTGGGACATTTATTTGTATAAGCAATCTTCAGAGAACTGTCTCAAAAGTAGCACCAGCCCCTTTTTTATGCCTGAAAATTATTGGAAGATTTCCGTTTTTTTCTGCGCTTTTTACCGCCTGATTTTTTAGCACTGCCGCTTGTTTGAACAAAGTGTGCATTTCCGTTGTTCTTCAATATCTCTTTGGTAGAAAAGAGTTGAAAATTTTCGGGAAGTACTATTTTACCCCCCGAAAGTTCTTTTAATTGATTGATAATCAAATCATCATTTACCGTATTCCGATTGTAAAGAAGAAAGAGTTTTTTTAATTGATTAGCCAATATTTTACCCATCGCTTCTCTTTGTGGCATAGGATATTGTGCCACTTTTTTGATGATGGATTCCATATTGCGCCCGTATGTGCGGAGGGTAATTTTAGATTTTTGGTAATGATGCGGCGAAACTTGCACCGACTTTTCTTCCGGAACAGGCATTTCAAACGGTGCATCCACATCTAACTGATAATTAGAGATAATAAACAGATGATCCCACAGTTTTCTCCAATAATCCATAGATTGATTGTGTGGATCAATAGTGTTGTTATTTTCTTTGGTATCGGGGTGAATCTCTGCCATAACGCGAACAATCGCTTTGGCAGTTTCGGTACGTTTTTCCCTATCTTTGATAGAAAGTGCAAATTCAATCATTTTTTGCACATTACGCCCATATTCTTTAATCGCAAGAGGGTTGCGAGAGGTGTTGTATTCAAACATTGTATTCAATTAAAAATTTAAAATTAAAAGGAATTAAGGAGTTAAAGGAGTTAGGGAGTTAAAGGAGTTAGAAAAAAAATAATCATTAATCACTAATCACTATAATAGTTTCCACAGTACAAACAAAATCAACAAAACAATAAACGCCATCCAAATAATGGCTCTCATATTTCCTGTTTTATTTGGACGGTTTTTTCGTTTACTTTCCCAGTTTCTATGCAGTTTTTCTCCAAAATTATCACGGTCGTACTTGTTGTAGTTGATTGGTTTTTCCTCTTCGGGAACATAAAATTGGGGTTTATAGTTAAACCTGCGCAATTCAGGGCGGTGAAAAAAATTAAAATTCATGGGATCTGTTTTGGGTGGCAAAAATATTATTTTTTCATTACAAGTTACAATCGTTATTCATTACAAATTCCGTTAATCTTTAACTTTATTGCTTCCTCCACTCTATACTCTCCTATTCTTGTTCTTCGCAGTGCGGTTAAATGGGCACCGGTTTCTAATCGCTGCCCAAAATCGCGTGCCAAAGAACGAATGTAAGTACCTTTGGAACATACAATTCTAAAATCAACTTCGGGTAATTTTATTCTTGTAATCTCAAATTCATTGATGGTAATTATTCTGGGTTTTATTTCGGGTTCTTTTCCTTGACGTGCCAACAGATATGCCCTTTTTCCGTCTATTTTCACAGCAGAAAAATGAGGTGGCACTTGTTCTTGCTCTCCCAGAAATGTTTTTGCTACTTGATAAATTTTTTCTTCAGTAATATGCTCAATCGGAAAAGTTTCATCTACAGGTTTTTCCAAATCGAAACTTGGGGTAGTGGCACCCAGCATAAAAGTACCGGTATATTCTTTCTCTTGCGCTTGATATTGTTCTATTTTTTTGGTAAACGAACCGATACAAATGATCATCACTCCGGTTGCTAAGGGGTCTAATGTGCCCGCGTGCCCAACTTTGATTTTCTTTGGTTTTTCATATAAACTACCCCGCCCTGCGGGCACCCCTTCAAAATTTGAAGGGGATTTACTGCTTTCTGCATTCTGCTTTCTGCTTTCTGCTAAACGAATATATTTTTTCACTTTTTCTACCAAATCAAATGAGGTAGATTGGTAGGGTTTATCAAATACCAACAGATCGCCTTCCAAATTGATATCTATTTCGGGCAGTTCGAATCTCGCCTCGTGAATCATCTTTTTTAGCATAGTGTGTAGATTAATGCGGCAGCACCGGCAAGGGCACAGTAAATGGCGAACCAAATCAAGTTGGTGCGTTTTATCAATTCTATCATAAATTTGCAGGCAAAACATCCGCAAATATAAGCAGCGAAGAACCCGATGAGTAATGAACTTGTGGGGATACCTGAAACTGCAGCAGAAAAATCGCCTTTCAGAACACCTATTGCGGTTTCTCCCAGAATAGGAATCAACACCATTAAGAATGAAAACTTTGCTACTTCTTCTTTTTTCACACCGCACAACAATCCGGTAGCAATCGTTGCTCCCGAACGGGATAATCCGGGCAACACAGCGATGGCTTGTGCGATACCTATAATAAAGGCACTGACCCACCCCACCGAACTACTATTATCCTTAAACTTTTGAACTTTTAAACTTTTAAACTTTTGAACTTTTAAACTTTTAACCGACACCAATGCCAACAACATCGCAGTAACCAGCAACATTGCACCTACCAACGCTAATCCTTCTCCAAAAAGATTTTCAACATTTTTTTTAAAAAACAGACCTACAATCATAACCGGAATCATAGAAAGAAAAATCATACATATATATTGCGTTTCCGGATTCCATTTTAATTTAAAAAACTTTAAAAATAATGTGGAGATCTCTTTACGCAAAATAGTAATCGTGCTCAAAACGGTGGCACAGTGCACAGCCGTTTCAAAGGCGATGTTGTCGGTAATTTCCAAACTGAGCAGTTCTTTACCAATAATTAGATGCCCGCTGCTGCTGATGGGCAAAAATTCTGTTAATCCTTGAATAATTCCGAGAATAAGTGCTTGTAACCAATCCATAAATAATGAATAATGATTAGTGATTAAAAAAGAAACGGTTGAACCATTTTGAACAACCGCTACCTGTTTTTGCTCCCCCTCGAGGACTTGAACCTCGGACCCTCTGATTAACAGTCAGATGCTCTAACCAACTGAGCTAAGGAGGAGTGTTAGTTTTTGAGGGCGCAAAAATATATTTTTTTTGATATGATAATGAAGTGATGAGGTATTTTTTTTACCTCACACCTCTTACCTCACATCTCAAACCGCTACTACCGCTTTAATATGTGGGTCGGGGTTGTAATTTTCCAATGTAAAATCTTCAAATTGAAAATCGAAAATTGAGTTTACTTCTCTGTTTATCTTCATTACGGGTAATGTTTTCGGAGTGCGTGTAAGTTGCAGTTTTGCTTGTTCTATATGATTGACATAGAGATGGACATCGCCGAAAGTATGAATGAAATATCTGGGTTTAAGTTTACAAACTTGCGCTATCATCATAAGAAGTAGCGCATAGGAGGCTATATTGAAGGGTACGCCAAGAAAAACATCTGCACTGCGTTGGTAGAGTTGGCTCGAGATTTCTCCTTGATTTACATAAAATTGAAACAATACATGACAGGGTGGAAGTTTCATTTTGTTTATATCACCCACATTCCACGCACTCACAATCAATCTTCGCGAATTAGGATTGTTTTGAATCATAGAAATCAATTCGGAAATTTGGTCGATTGTTTTTCCGTCTGCGGTTGTCCAACTGCGCCATTGTTTGCCATACACAGGACCTAACTCTCCGTTTTCATCTGCCCATTCGTCCCAGATGGTTACATTATTTTCGTGCAAAAATTTCACATTTGTTTCACCTTTTAAAAACCACAATAATTCATAAATGATTGAACGGAGGTGTAATTTTTTGGTAGTTAAAAGTGGGAATCCCTCTTTTAAATCAAATCTCATTTGGTATCCGAACACACTTTGAGTTCCCGTTCCGGTTCGGTCATCTTTACAAGATCCATTATCAATGATATGTTGCAGAAGATCAAGGTATTGTTTCATGAAATAGGAGTATTAATAAGAAAGTGCAAAGATAATGATTTAAAGATTTAAAAATTTAAAAATTTAAAGATTTAATCTGTCTCTTTTATCACAATTGTTTCACGCCAATTTTTTTATTTGTTAAATAATGTATCGTATCAAAAAAAGTATATTTTTGCCGCCCCAAACGCGAGGGAGTTTAGCTCAGCTGGTTCAGAGCATCTGCCTTACAAGCAGAGGGTCGGCGGTTCGAATCCGTCAACTCCCACAATTAAAAATCAAACGGTTACAAATATTTTCGTAACCGTTTTTTATTTCGTTTGAACAAATTTTGAACAACGAAACCACTTCAATCACCTTTTTCACCCAAAACCTCATCGAAACAAAATTGACATTTTTGCGGCAAATATTATGACAAAGGAATTAAATCAATTCCGTTATTTATTTTTTAATATTATAGAAATGATAATTCCGTTGTTAATTAAGGATTTACATTTTGGATTGTTATTTATTTTTTAATATTGCAAAGGGAAGGGGGAAGGAAGGGAACTAATATCTATAATTAAAAAATAAATAACAATGCTGATGAATGGTGGATGCTGCTATATCTAATTTCTATAATATTAAAAAATAAATAACAAACTCTGCATTAAATAAAAAAGACTCCAAAAATCCGAAAATTTTTGGAGTCTTAAAAAAAAAATATAAAACAAAGTTATTTATTGGTTTGGAGTGCAACATCTACATCATTTGAATAAAAATGAAAACGATTTCCGATTTGGGAATAAGGGATTTTGTTCTCATCTTTCAATTTTTGAGCAGTGTTCAGACCACAACCGATGTGTTTTGCAAGGTCTCTCAGTCCGATGATTTTTGTGCCACGATCAGTAATGTTAGATTCAAATTTTGGCAAAGTGTTTGCAGATGAGGTTGTTATCACCTCATACATGATTTGTTTTAGTTGTTGTACAGTCAGTTGTACGATCATTTTTTCATCATTGTTTGTCATAAATTAAAAGTTTTAGTTAGATTATTTCATAACCTAATACATGAAACCCAATTAGTTTTAATAAAAAACAACAAAAAACGATCATTATTTCGTATCTATCTATTATTCAATGAAATAAAATTTATTTATTGTTTCGGCAACCAATAATAAACATCGTTTGGCAAACCGGAAACTTCTTTTTTTAATTCGTACAATTCGTGTTTAATCCCCTCTTTATCGGTTAATGACATTGTTTCAGATATTTCAGGACTTTGGGAATGAATAATAACAACCTCTGCATTTTCATTTGCCGTATTAACATCTTCTAACCGTTTTTGCTCAGTTATAAATTCGTCAAACCTTGAAAGTCTTTTTATCATATTGGTATTTTTTCCATTTGCATTATTCTCACCTAACTGCTTTTGCTCATTGACAAATTCGTTAAATGTCGGTATTTTTCTATTCATATATAATTGCATTTATTTTATATATTTCAAATGATTATGATTATTGCTGCAATTCAATATTTTATTATTTTTGCGGTCTAAATTAATAATAAAGACTATGGCTATCCTTTCAATGTTTTACGGTTTGGTTATCTCAATGTTTTATGGTGATAACAAACAACATAAATTACCACATATCCATGCTCAATATCAAGATTTTGAGGCAGTGTTTTCGATTCCTGACGGAGAGATAATAAGTGGAGATTTGCCGCAAAAGAAAATCCAATTGGTAAAAACTTGGATTATCTTACATGAAGAAGATTTAATGGCGAATTGGATGTTGGCAACCAATGAAAAAAATATTTTCAAAATAGACCCTTTAAAATAATAATTATGAATCCAAGAGTTAAAAATGTAAAACCCGAAAATGACTACACTTTGCATTTGTGGTTTGCAAATGGCGAAGAGGGTATTTTAGACATGAAACCATACCTTGATAAAGGTATTTTCAGAGAACTGCAAAATCTTTCAATGTTTAACTCTGTTCGACCTTTTATTGGGACAATACAATGGGCAAATGATGCAGACCTTTGCCCTGATACGGTATATTTAGATAGTGTAAAGATTTAAAAAAATATTCAATATTTTATTACATTTGCAGTCTAATTAAAAACCAAAATAATAGAGTATGACATAAGTTATGTTAGATAAATATTTTTTTGACAATATCTTATTAGTGAAGATATGCAGCATGGTCAAAAACTAACAAACCTTACCATACGCAATATTTTTGCAGAGTAATTTTTTTTCCATTTTCCGAATGACATAATTTTTTAGGGGTATATAAAATGAATATTTTGAAAAAAATGTCATCCCAAAAATAACGCTCAAAAATGGCTATATGACATAATCTTTTGAGTCAACTGTTTTACCTTTCTGAGGTTCATATAGTTGAAATTCTAAATTTTCTTTTTTAGCATATTGCAATATATGTTCTAAAATATAGAGAAACAATAATTATATTTGCAATAATTTCAATCCGTATTTTTCATATCGAGAGAAGTCGGTATCACTTGTAACCATTACCCGCTTACGAGAAATAGCAACCGCAATAATACTTCTATCGTTTGGGTCTTTGTGCTCTTCAAAGAAAGGCAGATTAGAAAGTACATCTAAATCTTTTTTCTCAAAATTGCAAATCTGTAAATTATTATCTCCTAATGCCTCAATAATTTGACTATAGGATAATGCTAAATTAAGTTTTTTTCTTTCCTTTTTATACAAAATTTCTTTTAAACTATCCATAGAAATTGCCCAATCGGGATAATAATCCTTATGTTTTTCCCAAAAAGATTTTATACGTTTATCACCAGATAAAAGCCAAAGTAAAGCGCAAGTATCTAATAAGTACCGTTCTCGTTTCATGGATTAATACCTGCTTATTATATCTTCCTCTTTTTCCCAAGAAATTTTACCTTTAAAAATCCCAAAAAGATTAGCCGGATTGCCTTTTTTGTGTGGGACATAAACAACATTGTTTCTTACCTTATTTTTCTTTGGTTTTTCTTTTATTGTATAGGTTTCCATAGTATTATTATTACAATTTTTTAACGCCGCGAAAATAACATTATTTTTTATCTCTGAATTTAGTTTTGATATTTATTTTCCCCACTTTTAACCGAGTGGGGATTTTTTTTACAACCTAAGACAATTAAAAAAATCGGGTTGGAAAACTAACTTTCCATTTAATTTCTATTCATTTATAACTGTCTGTCCTACAGTTATTTTGGGCTATTTTATTATGTTTACTACCGATTTTTCAAAACAGAAATTCTTTGAATGCGAGTACCGTATCAAATTCTACATTCACGACTGTTCTGTAATTCAATTTTTTTTGTTTATTTGCACGTTTCAAAAAAAATAATCTTTTTAACCAAAATATTTATGAAAAAAATCTCCTTATTTTTTGTCTTCGTTTGTATTTTAACGACAGGCATCTTTGCCCAAAACCAAGTGTTAACAGTGGGCAACAACGGTAACAACATGAACCAAACCGTTCTTACGTTATCTAATGAAACCCAAACTACTATCCAATTTGATTTGAATGCGGTTGAATTGTTTGCCGTATCAACCAATTACGGAAATGCAGTTATCCCAATTTCCGACAATGCACCATTTATGTTGGAAGAAGGTTCGCCCGAACTGTTCTACCTTACCACCTCTTTCATTATCCCCGATAAAGGCGGCTCGGAATTGGAAATCTCTTACGGTCAATTTCAAGATTTTGAAAATATTGAAATTGCTCCCTCCAAAGGAAATCTGTCTCGCAGTGTTGATCCATCAACCGTTCCTTTCATAAAAGGAGAGGTGTATCAAAGAGATGGCTTTTTCCCCGGCACATTGGCAAGTTTGAGAGAACCTTTTATTATGAGAGATGTAAGAGGACAATCTATTGATGTGTATCCCGTACAATACAACCCTGTTACCAAAGTTTTGAGAGTTTATTCAGAAATTACCGTTACGGTGCATAATACAAAAGAAAAAGGAATTAATGAATTTACTACTCAAAAAAGAAACAAAACCATTGATCCTACTTTCAACGATATGTACAGCCGCCTTTTCATCAACAACTCCGTGATGCAAGGCAGAGGTTATCCCACAGAAGAAGAAGGCGAATTGTTGGTAATTTGCCATACCGCATTTATGGACGATATGAAACCTTACGTGGATTGGAAACGCACTATGGGACGTAAAACCACGATAGTTTCCACAGCAGAAGCCGGAACCACTTATACCGCCATAAAAACATATATCCAAAATTTTTACAATAACCCCGACAATAACTTGGCTTTTGTGCTTTTGGTTGGAGACCACGCGCAACTACCTCCCAATCAGGTTGTGAGCGGTAGTCTCACTATTCGGTCGGACGTTGAATACGGAAAACTTGTTGGAGGAGATAATTTTTTGGAAATTTTGATAGGAAGAATCTCTGCCGAGAATGTTGCCCAAGTGCAAACACAGGTGCAACGTACCATTACTTATGAACGCGACCTTACCACAGAAGATTCTTGGGTAAGTGCGGGCATTGGAGTAGCACGTAATGAAGGTAACGGCAACGGACACGACGGCGGCGAAGCGGATTATGTGCACATGAATAATATTAGAACCCGAATGATGACTTATGGCTATGACCCCGTTTGGCAAGAATATGACGGAGGTTGTCCAGGAATACCCAATACAACTGCTGCCCAAATTAATCAACGGATTGATGCCGGTGCCAGTGTGTTGAATTATTGCAATCACGGATCACCAACAGGATGGTCGGTAGCAAACTATTCCACAACCAATGTGAACCAATTACAGAATGTAAATAAACTTCCTTACCTTTTTTTGGTAGCCTGTAATAATGGGGAATTTGGTCCATGGCAATACAATACCAGCGATGCAGTTTGTCTCGCCGAAGCATTCATGCGTCGTACATACAACGACCGACCTGCAGGAGCCATTGCAGTGTTTGGTGCTACCATTAGCATCAGTTGGCAACCCACCATGTCGGCACAAGATGAATTTGTGAATATCTATTTAGATCTTCCCTCCCCTTATTCCGGAACACAACCCGGCATTAAAAGAACCATCGCAGGAACTATGCTCAATGCTACGCAAAAAATGATTATGGTTCACGGGAATGCTGGTATGGATGACTTTAACTCATGGTTGGTTTTTGGAGACCCCACCTTAAACTTCCGCACTAAAACCCCACAAGAGATGGCAATTACCCATCTTCCTGCACTTTTACTCGGAATGAACTCTTTATCCGTTACTTGTGATACCGAAGACGCAGTTGCCGCCCTTACTTACATTGACAACGATGAAGTAATTATTTTGGGAACTGCAACAGTTTCAGGAGGTACCGCCGAAATTAATTTCGACAGTTCTACCTTAGCCCCAATGGATTTAACGCTTACCGTTACCGGTTTCAACAAAGTAGCCTATTCCGGTGTTATTTCGCTCATTCCTCCCAGTGGTCCTTATGTAGTTCCGGGTGGTTATTCTGTTGTGGGTGATGATGTTTTAACCTATATCTCCGTAAACAAAGAGATTGAAGTTACTCTTAAAAATGTGGGCGTTGCAGCCACTACCGCGCTTAATGTAACTATTAACTGCGATGACCCACAACTCACCATAACCAACAATACGGCAACCTGCAGCAGTATTGAACCGGACGGAACTGCAACCGTGAATTTTAATGTTACGGTGGCTAATGATATTACCGATGGTAAAATTTTCCCTGTGGATGTTACCGTTACCGAAACAAGCAAAGCAAGTTGGAATGGAAAGTTGATGGTAAAAGCATTCGCCCCAAGTTTTGAATTGGAAAAAGTGCTCGTGGATGGTGTTGAAAACGGAAATTTGCCACAAGGCACTGCCGCTACGATTACCACTGTGATTAAAAATAAAGGAGGCGCAGAAGCATTTAACCTGAAAGGAATCCTTGATATAAACAGCCAATATGTAACCCTTGCTTGCGATGAAAAATCTCGTGCCATAATAAATTTAGAAGCAGGAGAAAGTACAAGTTTCGACTTTGTAGTGATTACTTCCCCTGATATGCCCTTTGGACATACTGCCAATTTCAACCTGTCAGTTACGGCAAACTATGGAATTTCGTATGAGGAAGATTTCACTGTTTCAAATTCCGGATCAAGTAGTTACTGCTCTTCGGGCACTCAAAATTGTGGATCCAGCGATAAATTTACTTCTGTTATCCTATATAAAACATCCGAAGCATCTAATCTGTTAATTAACAATACAAATGGTGCTTGTGCAAGTAACGGATATCAAGATTACACAAGCACTATTGTAGCATTAGAACCGGGTGAAAACTATACCATAAAAGTAAAATGCGGTTACGGTTCGCAACAAGTAGGTGGTTGGTTTGATTTTAATGGTAACAATACTTTTGATGCTAACGAAAAATTAATAACACTCACTTGCGGCACAGCTGGTACAGAGTACACTACTGCTTTTAATGTTCCTACAGATTTTGTACCCGGAACATCACGTTTCCGATTGGTATGTAAATGGAATTCTGCGCCTGTTTCTTGTAACAATGAAAGTTACGGACAAACCCACGACTATACTATTACCCTTCCCGAACTCTATGCTCGTGTACAAAACGTAGAAGCCGTATTAACCGGAAATTCTATCACTACCACTTGGACAGCACCGGCAGAAGGAACACCCACTGGATACAATATTTATCGCAACGGTAATAAATTAAACAGTTCAATTCTTACTAATTTAACTTTTACAGAAGTAGTTGAACCCCAAAATGTATATGCTTATAACGTAACTGCTGTTTACGCAGGAGAAAAAGAATCGTTTTCCGAAATGTCGAATGTGATATGTTTCTTCTTAAACAGTGCCATACCGCTCAATCTTGTGGGTACGGTAGATAAATCTAATGTAAACCTTACATGGAATAAACCGGAAAATATGGAAGGCGTTTTTGTTGGATATAATGTTTATAAAGATGATGTACAAATAAACGATGTAATAGTAACCGCCGAAGAATATTTAGATGAAGAACTTGAAGACGGAGATTACAAATACAATGTAACCGCTGTGTATGAGCACGGAGAATCTGAATTTTCAAACGATGCGTTATTAACTATTAATGTAAGTATTAAAGATTTTAATCCAAATTCTTACCAAATCTTCCCCAACCCCACAACCGGCAATGTTACCATTAAAGGTGATGGATTGAATAGAATTGAAATTTACGATGTTCAAGGACGTTTATTATTAACGCAGAATGCAGAAAGCAGAATGCAGAAAGAAATCAATGTGTCGCATTTGCAAGGTGGTATCTATTTTGTAAAGATGTATTCGGAAATGGGGGATGTTGTGGTGAAACGATTGGTGATTATGAAATAGAGTTAAGAGTAATGAAACTCGTAACTATTAAACTATTAAACTATTAAACTATTAAACTTATATCATTATTTTGCTCACTTTTAAGTAGAAATCGGTAAAAATCAAAGTTGAGTTTCCGTTTCTTTCAATGTGATACAGCGCATCATTACATTCTTTGAGAATGGGGTGCGCGTTTTTTAATGTTATAGATTTGGTAAAGAAACTCATAGTCTTTTTTTCTTCGGTGGTGGCTTTCACTAAATCTTCATTTTTAGAACTCAACATCAATATATTACGAATCATTCGAGATACAAACCGCAGGAAGTTTTTTTGTTCTTCTCTGCCCATATCCACAATAGAGTTAATGGTATCCTGTACGGTTAAAAAGTTGATTTGCTGAGGTGTAGCGTAGTTTTTCAGGGCAGACATACTGGCAAACAGAGTTTCAAATTTTTTCAACATCTCTTTCAATTCGTTGCTGTTTTCGTGTAAGTTAATGGCTTTCACATAACTACCTTCGCTAATTTCTGCAATATCTGCCGCTTTTTGTGGCGGTATTCCAAAATCTTTTATCAATTGTTGGGTTATGGTTTCGCTACTCAAAGGTGGAATTTTTATCAACTGCGTGCGCGACAGAATGGTAGGTAATATTTTATCTTGATTTTCAGTAAGTAAAATAAACAACGTATTAGGTTCCGGTTCTTCCAATGTTTTCAGCAGTTTGGGAGCAGCCGCATGATACAATCTGTCTAAACACCATAAAATAAAAATCTTAAAACCACCTTCATACGATTGAACACTGTTTTGCTGAATAATGTTGGAACAATCGCGAATATTGATGGATGCCTGCTTGTTTTCGCCGCCGAGTTCCGAAAGCCAGTCTTCAATATCAATATGATAATTTTTTTTAAACACAAACTCTCTAAATTCTTGTGCAAATTGTTTAGAATCGGGTTCTTTTTTTACACTTTTGGTAATACAATTTGGAAACACAAAATGCAAATCGGGGTGCGCCAATTTTTCAAATTTTACGCAAGATGGACAAACGCCGCAAGAATCATCCTCTTTTCTATCTTGACAACAAATATACTGCGCGTATGCCACCGCTAATGCAAAACTATGTGCTCCAGCCTGTGAAAGAAAAAGTTGTGCATGACTGATACGATTCTCTTTAACTAATTTTAAGAGTTGATTTTTAAGTTCTTGAGAAACTAAGAGGTTTTTGAAAAGCATAAGTTAAGAATATCAATATATTATTATTTTTTTTGCAACACTGTGTTGGTCGTTAGATATCTTTACCATATAACTTCCTTTTTGTAAAGAAGATAAATCTAAACTTCCGTCTTGAAATTTTGTTTGTTGAAAAACTATTTTTCCATTCATATCAAACACATTTATCTCATAACTTTTATCTTGAAATGTTGTAATTTCAATCAGTCCATTTGTAGGATTAGGATAAATTAATAAATCTTTAAAATAGGAAAATTCGTACTTTTCAATGCCTGTATGTGTGAAATTTATTTGAATATTATCTATGTTAAATAATTTCGTATTCTTAATAGTCCAGGGTCCAAAACTGTCGAACCTAAATCTAATTTGCACAAAAGGATTGTCAATATATTCATTCAAAGATACTTCAAAATTTTTCCAAGTAAGACTGTTTCCTTTAAATTTCGCTAATTTATGCCATGTTTTTCTGTCGGTAGTAATTTCAAGATGACAAGCGGTATTATCAAGATAGGGTTTTCCATAAGATGAAATAGAATTTCCGATTTGATGACTATAATCAAAAGTTAATGAAATATCTGTTGTATTATTTGGGATGGCAAACCACTGCATTTCAACTATATTAAAATAATTATCGCTATAACTCCAAGTGCCGGAACTGTTGGGTGCATTAGAAAAAATTAATTCCGAATTATTTTCTCTAATTGCCCAATCTGAATTTTTAATGATAAATCCATCGCTGTTTGTTTCAAAATCATTATAATATGGTAAAGATAAAGGTTTTAGAAACACTATGGAATCAATATTTGAGGCTGCACTTTCTATATTCGTTTCAGAATGAATACCTTTTACATAATAGGCGTATTCTTCTCCTTCTGTGATATTTACATCTTCGTATGAAGTTGCATTGGTTTCAGCAAGAAGAATACCGTTTTTAAAGAGTTTATAAGATTTGGTTTGGGGTGCTTTGTCCCAACTCACCGTTACTTTTGAAATATCTGAGATAGCACTCAAGTTTTGGGGGGGCAGCCATCCGTTTGCCAATTCTAATGTGGCAGCCAAAGTAGCCTGAGTAAAAGCCCTTACAAGATTTAAATTATTCACTCCGCTACCCAGCGTATCACAGGGTTTATGATAACAGGGAATAGGAGAATTATATTCATTATCTGCAATATACAATGAGGCATATCCATGAATATTAAAACTTGTATTATCACTGTTGTAATGATCTCCTTTAATGAAATGAAACATCGGAACGGTGGGGAGGTATAAATTGGCTACTTGAAAATAATAATCAAACAAATTTTTTGTAATGGGCGAGTAACCGGCTCCAATCTTAATATCTCCTTGATCTTCCGGAAAGTAACCGATTTGGTCTAAATTAAAAGCACCAATAATATTCATATTTTCGGTAGCGCATTTTTGCGCAAAGGAGAAACTACCAACCAATCCAAACTCTTCGCAGTTAAAAGGGATGAGCAGAATAGAGCGTTTGGTATCTATTTGACTTAAAATTCTGGCACATTCCAAAACTCCTGAGGTTCCGGAAGCGTTATCATCGGCACCGGGACCGGACTGATGGTCGTAGTGTGAGGAAATTAAAATGAACTCATCGGGCAATTCTTTACCAAGTTTCTTTACTACCACATTACCTGCTGAAAGTGTGTCTCCATTATATGGAAAATAGCGTAAAGTTACATCATACCCATAAGACTCAAACTGCTCGACCAACCAATTTTGCGCTTGCAACGCAATGGGAGAAGTGGCTTCTCTAATTCCCAAATCTTGTAAATACCGAATATTATTTTCCAAATTGGTAATACTTACTTGATTGATATGACCCATTACCGTAGGATTTATGGTGGTAATATTGGGATATGATTGTATTCTATTTCCTTTATTATCAATAAAATCTTGTGCGGACAAGGAAATACAGGAAAGCATTACAAGGAGAAAAAATATTTTTTTCATAAAATTTCAATTTGCTTAAATAAGTCGCTATAGATTGATTATTAATAGTTTTGCAACAGTTATATATGGGTTTATATTTTCGGTTGCAAAAGTATAAATTTTATATAATAATCTTAAACAATATTTTTAAACGTATTCAAATAATTCTAATACTAAAAATGTTATTTTTGCCGTTGAATAATACTAATTATGCAAAAACCATATCGTTTATATTTAGATAATTGCTGCTTTAATCGTCCGTTTGATAATCAGGAACAACTGAAAATTAAAATGGAGACAGAAGCAAAACTATATATACAAAATTCCATATTGTTAGGGAAATATGAATTGGTGTGGTCGTATATCTTAGAATTTGAAAACAATCAAAATCCATATAAAGAAAGACGAAATGCTATTTACGATTGGAAAAAATATGCTTCTATATTTTGTGTGGAAAACGACAGAATTATAGCATTTGCAGATACTTTATTCAGTAAAGGAATAAAAGTAAAAGATGCTTTACATATTGCTTGTGCAGTTGAAGCAAACGCAGATTTTTTTATTACTACTGACAAGAAGTTGATAAATACAGTAATTCCTGAAATAAGAGTAATTAATCCACTTATGGTTATTGATGAATTAAATTAATGGTTATGAATACAGATACAGTTTTGCGCGATAAAGGTATGCGCCTTTTGATTAATGGTTTAGGCAATGTAGAAGCCGAGCGTTTTGTAATGCTTATTAATCGTGAACCATTTGACTATACAGAATGGCAAAAGAATTTGTTTGTTGGCATGTCGGTACAAGAATTGAGCCACGCAGCAATGCAAAATTATTCTGTTGAATAAGTTTAGAATTAATTCTCGCCAATATTCCGCCAATTTTTTTTCAAGTGAATATTTGGTAAAAGTTATTATTTTTGCACGTTCAAATATATATATATGGCACTTGCAACAGTTGATAGACTTTACAATGAAATAATGCTTTTATCAGATACTAATAAGTATATGCTATATGATAGAATAAAAGAAGAACTTTATCACAATGGGGATGTAGTTGCTTATTCAGCAGCAGGAAAACCACTAACGAGAAAAGAATACGTTGAGCAAATAAATGTAGGTTTGAAACAGATTGATAATGGGGAAGTAATAACCGATTATGAATTACAAAGAGAAATTGAAACGTGGTAGAATACACACTTCTATGGTCAAAGCAATCAAAAACAGACCTAAAAGAGATTTTTAATTATATCAAATTTGCCGAAAATTCGGAACGTGCTAAATATGTTGTTACCGAAATAAGAGAAACAGCAAAGCAAATAATCTTTTTCCCTACCAAACATGCAATAGAGCCATTTATAATTGATGGAACAGTAAGATATGCAGTAAAATGGAGTTACAAAATTTTATTTACCATAAGCAAAAAGCATATTAATGTTGTTCGGATATTTCACACGGCACAAAATCCCGATAGATTAAGTTAATAGATAGGGTAATAAATCTTATCCAAGAAATCCAATAGTTTCATCAATCCCATGTTTAAAATCTTCTACTTTTATTGAAACTTCGATAACATAAGAAGCACAGCAATTAGAAGAAAATGCAGCAGGATAACGAATAAGAATGTAGTTACTTCGTTTTGGGTCTTTCTCTATAGGTATGATACCTGTAGATAGCATATCTTTTGTTTGTTGAATTTCAGCTAATTCTACCCACTTATTATTTTTCAAGTAACGTCCCGATAAAATAGGACGTTCTTACAAACTAATTTTGAATAAGTGGGGATTTTCAAGGGATTTTCGGAATCCTCAATCCCTTAATGTGCTGTAAATTACAGCATTTGTTTTTTGTATTGTGCCCAGGACAAGAGTCGAACTTGCACGAGAGTCCTCTCACTACCCCCTCAAAGTAGCGTGTCTACCAATTCCACCACCTGGGCAAAAACCAGCGGCAAAAATAGATTTTTTTTGATTTAATAAAAAACGAATTACAAATCTTTTAATTTTTATTCTTATTTGTTAATTTCTATAATTGCGCTACTGCATCTTTAAACGATGCACCTCTTTCGCGGTAGGTTCGGTACATTCCTGCATTCGCAACACCAGGTGAAAACAGTACAACATCTGCCGGATTACTTGCATAAAATGCAGTGCGCACAGCATCTTCCATATCAATCACAAAGTAAACATCTTTATTCATTGTTTTAAGATATCCTTCCAATGATGGATTGTAAACGCCCTGAACTACTACCGTATTCACTTTTTCTCTGATAATCTGTATCAAATCTTCCGCTAACAAATCCACACTGTTAATATTGGTTATCCATGTTACAGGCTGGTGCATACTTTCTATGGCAAACCACACCGCGTTGGTATTCGTGGCTCTTGAATCGTTGATAAAATCAATTCCTTCAATATTTTTAACAAATTCTAATTGGTGTTCCGAATTTTCAAAATCGGAAAGCAGTTCCTGTAAACTTTCGTTTCTAAGGCTGATAAGGTTTTGCGATAGGGTTGCGGCTCTGTCTCTAACAGTTTGAAAATTTGATAAGGCTTGAAACATGCCTGTTCTGGTTTGTGTTGTCATATTATCTGATTTTTAATGTTGCTAATGAAATGATTATTAATAAAATACTGATTACAATAAAATGCTGAACGATTTTCGACTCGTGCATCCCTTTTTTCTGATAATGATGATGCAGAGGGGTCATCAACAGAACACGTTTGCCTGTAAACTCTTCAAGTTTTTCGGGTGTTTTTTTATAGATACAATATGCTTTCAACCATGAAATATTCACTGCTTTTCTATATTTATTGATTTTTGTAGTTCGATAATAAGTTACTTGAACAATAACCGATATGGATTGCACTAAAAAGACACCGCATAAGATAGGGATTAACAGTTCTTTACGAATGATGATGCACAGCACTGCGATGATGCCGCCCAAAGTTAAACTTCCGGTGTCGCCCATAAAGATTTGCGCAGGAAAACAGTTAAACCAGTAAAACCCAATACACGCTCCCACCAAAGCAGCAGTAAAAATAACCACTTCACTAATGTTCGGAATATACATAATGTTAAGATAATCTGCGAAAATGGCGTTGCCCGAAACGTATGCAAAAATGGCTATGCCCACCGCAACTACCGCTGAGGTTCCCGCCGCCAATCCGTCTAATCCATCGGTTAGATTTGCCCCGTTAGACACAGCCGCAATGATAAAAATGATGATAGGAATGAGAAAGAGAAATGCCCACTGTCCTGTTTCATCACCCAACCAGCGCGTTAAGAGTGCATAATCAAACTCATTATTTTTAAAAAACGGAATGGTAGTTTTTGTGGAGTGTTGGGTTTCACTTCCAGAATATACATTTTGTGTTTTATTTACATTTTCAATAGAAAATGCAAATTCACGTTCCAAGTAAACATTTGACGTATCCTGTTTTTTCTCTTTAATCACTACATCGGGGTGAAAACAGATGACCATACCAATGATAAATCCCAAAATAATCTGTCCAATCAATTTCTTTTTTCCCGACAACCCCGCTTTGTTCTTTTTGAACACTTTAATATAGTCGTCCATAAATCCTATGGCACCCAACCATAAAGTAGTAAAAATCATTAAGAGTACATAAATATTATCCAATCTGTTTACCAACAAAACCGGAATTAAAATAGAGGCGATGATGATAATACCGCCCATAGTAGGAGTTCCTTTTTTCGAGAGTTGCCCCTCTAAACCCAAGTCGCGTACCTCTTCACCCACCTGTTTTCGTTGCAAAAATCGAATCATCTTTTTTCCAAACACTAAGGAGATTAAGAGCGACAGGATAATTGCCGCCGCCGCCCGAAACGAAATGTATTGAAACAAACCCGCTCCGGGAACGTTAAAACGATGTAGCCATTCAAAAAAATAATATAACATTATATAGTGATTAGTGATTAGTGATTAGTGATTAATGATTAATGATTAATTTTCAATTCTTAATTCTTAATTCTTAATTGATTAATTTCTTCCCTATCGTCAAAGTGGTGTTTTATTCCGTTGATTTCCTGGTAGTTCTCGTGTCCTTTGCCGGCAATGAGTAAAACACCGTTATCAGAAAGTAAGTGGCAGGCAGTTTTAATGGCTTCGCGGCGGTTTTCAATAGTGAGTACGTTTTGTTTGTACGATACGGGAACACCGGTTTCCATATCGGCAAGAATTTTGTGCGGGTCTTCTGTTCGGGGGTTGTCGGAAGTAAGAATCACTTTGTTGCTGAATGTGCACGCCACTTCTGCCATAACCGGACGTTTCAACGCATCACGGTCGCCGCCGCAACCTACCACCGTAATAACCTCCACACTATTTTGCGTAATATCTTTAATAGTGGAAAGTACATTTTTGAGTGCATCGGGGGTGTGGGCATAATCTACAATAAAAGTGCGATTTCTGTTGTCGCGCAATGTTTCAAAACGACCGCTTGCTCCTTCCAACTCACTCATAAATAATAACACTTCATCTTCTTTCATACCCAGCAAAAGTGCCGTTCCATAAATTGCCAACAGATTGTAAGCGTTGAACTTCCCACAAAGTTTGAAAAAAACTTCAGTATTATTAAATTCACAGGTTAAACCATCAAAACTGTTATCTGTAATTTTGCCTTTGTAGTCGGCACCAGTAAACAAACTGTAAGTATAAACTTTTGCTTGAGAATTTTGCACCATCACTTTACCGTTTTTGTCGTCGATGTTAGTAAGTGCAAAAGCATTTTTGGGTAACATTTCAAAAAACTCCTGTTTTGCCTTAATATAGTTAGCAAAAGTTTGATGATAATCTAAGTGGTCGTGTGTAATATTGCTGAAAATTCCTCCGGCAAAATGCACTCCTGCAATTCGTTGTTGCACAACAGCGTGAGAAGAAACTTCCATAAAGCAGAATTCACAGCCGGCATTTACCATATCGTTGAGCAGTTTATTCAAAGATAAAGCATCGGGTGTGGTATGCGTAGCGGAAATCTCTTTTTCATTAATTTTATTAACAATGGTAGAAATCAGTCCGGTGGGGTATCCCATACGCATAAAAAGGCGATGTAAAAGAGTTACGGTGGTAGTTTTTCCATTAGTTCCGGTAACGCCCACTAATTTTATTTTCTTTGATGGATAATCGTAGAATGCTGCTGCCAATTCACCCAGTGCAGAAGCCGCATCAGATACTTGAATATAAGTACGGCTTTTATCTATATTTTCAGGTAAATTTTCGCACACCACAGTTGTAGCCCCTTGGGTTATGGGTTGATTTATAAACTGATGACCGTCTGTTTTTGTTCCTTTTTGCGCCACATACAGGGTATTTTTCATTTCCACTTTCCGTGAATCGAATTGTATATTTGAAATAACAATATCGTCATTTCCAATAATTTGAATATAATTAAGATGAGCAAAAAGTTCAGTTATTTTTTTCATTATTTATTGTTCGTAAGGGGTTGTCTTAAAATTCTTTTTAACGCAAAGACGCCAAGATTTTTCGCAAAAGTCGCAAAGAATAAATGCGTTAAATTCAAAACTTTGCGTTCTTTGCGTAAACACTTTGCGCACGTTGCGGTTAATAAATTCATTGTTCATTATTCATTATTAATTATTAATTTAGTTCATCATCTCAACATATCAGAATATTGAGTATTTTTTATTCCTTCGCTTTTATCAATTTCTTGGAGTAAATTGGTGGTTTCCAAGGTTGTAATTCTTTTGGCGATGGTGTAAAACAGTTGCACCGCCTGCGCGCTCATTCCTGTTACGTCGTACATATATACAATCATAGTGTATTGGGGTTTATCTTTTGGGAAATACCCACAAAAAGATACACTGTTTCTGCCTCTGTGAAACCCCCATCCGTTTTCTGTTTCCACTAAAATGTCTCGGGTTCCGGTTTTGCCTGCAAATTTTGGGATAGAATCTTTGAAAGTTTTTGCTGTTCCGTTGGGTCCGGAAACCACTGCATCTAAATACTTTTTGGCGCGCTCAATCACATCTTTTCGGGTCATTTGTTCTTTTATTACCACAGTTGGAAATTCTTCTACCTTTTTGTCTTGAATAGTAATGTAATTTACTATTTTGGGGGCTACCATTTTTCCGTTGTTTGCTACGCCGTTGAAATAGGTAAGTGTTTGAATGGGAGCCATATTAAATCCTCCCCAGGTGGTAATATAAAAAGTGCGCATATCTTTGGCGTTGCGAATAATTTTGGGCTCCTCCACCGTATCCAACTGAGTTGCTAAGGGTTTCGTTATTTTCATTGAATCTAAGGCTGCCAAATAGGATTGGAAATTACAATTGAAAGCGTCAAAAATCATCGTTCCGGTTCCTTCGTTCAAAGAGCGTTGAAAGATTTCTAAAGGGGTGCCAAGTTTGTGGTTGGTAGCACATTTTGTTTGAAATTTTCTACTGTCTTTGGTAAAATGTTTGGCAATATCGCAACCGCACATCATGTAAGATTTTGTCGTATCATCAGGCACTTTTTCCAAGTAGGCTAACAATGAGGCTAATTTGAATGTAGAGCCGGGCTCGCACTCCTGCCTGAAAGCGTGGTTAAAAATTTCATAGTAACCCACTACCCCTCTATCGTTTGTATTTCTTTTCAGATTTACCATCGCTTTAATTTCGCCGGTTTCCACTTCCATAATTACCACGCAGCCCCACTGTGCGTTTTTTTGGTACAATCTGTCCATTAGTGCCTCATAAGCAATGTTTTGCATTCTCAAGTTTAGGGTAGTATGAATGTTTGCGCCATCGTGGGGGTCGGAAAACTTTTTCGATGGAACGCGAATTCCGTCAATAGAAAGCATTTTTTGCGCACCTTGAGTACCTGATAACCAATTGTTGAAAGTGGCTTCCAAACCACTTGGCGCACCCGGAGGAACAGTACCGATTACCCTTTTCGCCAACTCACCATAGGGATAAATGCGTTTGTAATAACTCGGAAATCCAATACATTTCTTCTTACATTTATCATTAAACAATGGCAACGAGCGCACAAAAGCAGTATCATCAGAGTTTACTAACGTATTTTCACTTAACAGATTCGATTTCAAAATATCCACATTTTTACCCAGCAAAATCGCTTCGGTAAATTTTTGTCGGTAATATTCTTTATTATGAAGAAATTTATGTTTGAAATGATAATAAAACTGATCGGCGAGTTCGTTAAGCAATTTGTTAATTTCTTCTTTATTACTCCTTGAAATTCTTCTATCTTTTGTTGCGTAAAGGGTGTCGTTAATTCCAATGATAATTCCTTTTTTTCGTAGAGTATCGGGTCTTATTTTACGCCCATCTACTACAATATCAAAAACCGTAGAATTGCTGGCTAAAATATTGCCCTGGTCATCTAATATATCACCCCTTACAGGTTCTATATTGCTCATAGTTACAATACAACGACAATCTTTTTGTTGAGCAAGTTGATTTTGTTCCCAGTTGGGTTGAGTTTTATCTAAGCATTGTTTCGGATCGCCCGAAAAAAAACCGCGTTTTGCAATGGTTAAGTTGAGAATTTGCACCAAACAGGCAATGGCAAACAGCAACACCATAACATACACGACAAAAGCCCTTCTTTTAAATGATTGTTTATATTCTGACATATTTTTTGAGTTACGAGTTACAAGTTACGAGTTACGAGTTACGAGTTACAATTAATCACTAATCACTAATCACTAATCATTACTCTTTACTCGCTACTATTTTATACATATTTTTATGATTTTCAATAAATCCTCTTTTGGTGGCTTTTTCTCTAATGATTTTCTTTTGGTGATAAGGAAGATAAATATTATTCTCTTTCAGTTGGTTGAGTGCCATTTTGCGCTCATATTCTTTTTCTCGAATGATTTTGTTTTTATGGTTGATAATTTTTTCATTTACAATAGAAACTGCTGATAATGAGATTAACAGTAACAAATAGGGATACCATTTTTGCAATCTGGGGTGGTGTAAAAAATCGCCGCTTAAAAATTTTGAAAACATTTTTTATAGTGATTAGTGATTATTTTTAGACTTTTAGACACAAGACTTTTAGACACAAGACTTTTAGATTTTAGACTTTTAGATTTTCTGCTTTGTGCTTTTAATTCTTAATTCTTAATTCTTAATTAATTCTGCGATTCGTAGTTTCGCGCTTCTTGCTCTTGGGTTTTCTTTTATTTCTTCCTCTGTTGGCACAATCGCTTTTTTAGTAATGAGTTTGAATGGAGTTAAGGGGTTGCCGTAGAAATCTTTCATCAGTTTTCCTTCTATGTTTCCGGTTTTGAAGAAGTTTTTCACTAATCTGTCTTCTAAAGAGTGGTAAGAAATAATGACGATTCTTCCTTCCGGCTTTAAGGCATTCGGCAATTGTTCTAAAAATGCTGTTAAAGATTCTATTTCTGCATTTGTTTCTATTCTTAATGCTTGAAATATTTGTGATAATATTTTATTTTCTTTTCCTTTGGGCAGAATTGGAGTTACAATTTCGGCAAGTTCTCCCGTAGTTTGTATAGTTTTTTTTTGTCGGGCTTTTTCTATCAGTGTGGCAATTTTGTGGGCATTTAACACTTCTCCGTAAGCAAATAGAAGTTTTGCCAATTTTTGATTTGGATAAGTATTGATAATTTCTGCTGCTGTTGTTCCTTTGCTTGTGTCCATTCGCATATCCAAGTTTTCATTAAATCGGTAAGAAAAACCTCTGGTTGGCTCATCAAATTGGTGGGAAGAAACACCAAGGTCGGCTAAAATTCCATCTACAGGATATGTTTTATAAAATTGTAAATATTTTTTAAGATGTTTGAAATTGCTTTGAACAAACTGAAAACGCGAGTCGTTTATCACATTTTGTAAAGCATCTTTATCTTGGTCAAATCCAATTACTTTGCCGTTTTCAGAAAGTTTGTTTAATATTTCTTTGCTATGCCCGCCTCCCCCAAAAGTAACATCAACATAAACACCGTCAAGGTTGTTTACTAATCCCGTTATGGTTTCTTGCAAGAGCACGGGTTGATGATACATATATTATATTACGGTTAAAAGGTTTCAAAAGAGAGGTTTTGGTGAGCACTGTGCATTTTTTCGTTCATGAGGTTTAATTCATCGGGGGTAATGCCAAATTGGGTGTGGTATTCGGCTGCGCTCCAAAGTTCAATTTTTCCGTTAGCAAGCAGGAGCACAGCGTCTTTATGAATTTTATAGTAATCCATAAGTGGTTTTGGAATCACAAAACGATCTTGATTGTCGCATTCCACAAATGCCATATTGCGAAGGAAAGCATTGCGATATTTTTTAACTTCGATAGAATCTTGGTTTAAAGAATTAAGAAACTCCATTTTTTTCCGAAAAGCGGTATCTGTCCACAACATGATATGTTGCCCAAACCCGTGTGTTACCACAAATTTCTGCCGTTCCTCTTCGGGTAATGATTTCAGCAAAGCGGTGGGCAGTTTGAGCCTTCCGTACTTTTCTATGGTTATTTCCCAAAAGTTGAAATCGAAACTAAACATTATTATCGTTTTTAATCCGCGACAAAAATAAAATAATATTTTTATCAACTCCAAATTATTAATATTTTTTTTAATAAAATCAAAATTTTTTATTTATAATATTGATTTACAGTTAAATAATTTGTGGAAATAAATGGATAAAAAAAACTTATTAACAATACATTTTTAATTAAATTATTTGTATTCAATATAATAATATCAAAATAAATTTAAATATATATTTAATTGTAAATCAATCATATAAATTTTTATTATAAATTATTATACAAAAATGTGGAAAATTTTGGAAGAAAAAACGCAGTTTTTGTTTTTTAATGGAAAATTTTGGAATAAAATAAATCCAAAACCATAGTTCTATTTACGAAAAATTTTATCATAGAATAAATATGTGAAATATAAGATTCGCATAAAGAACAGCATTAAAAAAAATATTAACACTCCTAATAAATACGAAATTTAACCTCACTTCGTTTATTATCTACTTAAAAAAAACACTATGACCTACAACAGAAACTATATCCATCAAAAAATCAAAGAGTTTACTAAAAAATATTACCTCAATAAACTGTACAAAGGGGCTCTCATTTTTGTATTGATTACTTTTGGAGTTTTTATCGCTTTTGCATTGTTAGAATATTTTTCTTATTTAAACTCCGCCACACGTGCCTCGCTGTTTTATACTTATTTGGCACTATTTGCCACCACCATAGCGGTTTATGTTATCTACCCGCTTACTAAAATAGCAGGATTCGGAAAAACATTAAATCCCTCTGCCGTTTCTAAAATTATTGGAAAACATTTTCCCGAAATTGATGATAAATTATTGAACGTTATTCAATTAGAAAATCAAATTGAGGAAGGAAAATACAGGAGTTTAGACCTCCTCAACGCCGCTATTGATACCAAAATTGAAACTCTGAAACCGTTTGTCTTTGTTAAAGCAATCCCCTTTAAAAAAAGTACAAAATTTGTGAAATGGGCATTGATTCCCGTTTTGCTCTTTTGTGTGCTTTTTTCTACTAAAAGTGAAATTTTTACAGAATCCACTCAAAGAATTGTACAATACCAACACTTTTTTGAAAAACCCGCGCCTTACAAAATCGAAGTAACCAACGATAAATTAAATGCCCTGCAAAATGATGATTTTACCGTACAGATTAAAATTGTTGGCGAAGAAGTACCTACCGAACTTTTTATTGTGTATGATAAAAGAAACTATCGCTGTGTAAAACAGTCGAATACGGAATTTTCTTACACCTTTTTAAACCTCCAACGAGATGTAACTTTTCAACTGCAAACCGATGAGATTACTACTCAGTATTATACCCTCAATGTGCTTCCCAAACCGGTGATTGTTAGTTATGTAATGGAACTGAGTTATCCGAATTATCTTAATAAAAATAAAGAAGTTGTGGATAACAATGGCGATGCTACCGTGCCCGAAGGAACCCGCATTACTTGGAAGTTTTATACTAAAAATACCGACCAAATTGAACTGTTTATTCAAGATAAAGAAGAAATATTAACCCCTGAAAAAGAAGTATTTACATTTTCACATACCGCACGCGAAAGTTTTTATTATGCTACTGTTAATAAAAACAGTTATTTCATCAGTCCTGATACACTTTCGTATAATATTCAAGTAATTAAAGATTTATATCCGGAAATAAGTGTAATTAGTCAAGCCGATTCTTTGTTTGCCGACCGCGTGTATTTTAGAGGAAATATTAAAGACGACTACGGTTTTTCAAGTTTGAAATTTTATTATTCTGTTTTTGATGAAGATAATAATCTGTTTGAACAAAATAAAAGTATTGATATTCAGATTGATAAAAATGTTACCATTCAAGATTTTTATTATCATTTTGATGCGCGTTCGCTGAATTTGCACCCGGGATATTCTATGGAATACTATTTTGAAGTGAAAGACAACGACGGCGTAAACGGCGCAAAATCTTCTAAAACTCAAATGGTTATCTTCCGACTTAAAACTATGGAAGAAATGAATAAAGAGATTGAGCAGGGAAACGAGCAGGCAAAAAACAATATGGACGACTTAGCCAAAGAAGCCGCAGATTTGGTAAAAGAATTGGAGAAATTTAACCAGCAACTGCTTCAAACCAACGAACCTACCTGGCAAGATAAGCAGAAAATGGAAGCCTTGATGGAACAGTATAAAGACCTGCAAAACAAAATTCAAGATACAAAGGATCAGCAAGATCAAAACTTGGTGAAAGAGGAGCAGTATAAAAATACCGCCTCCGAAATCTTAAAAAAACAGGAAGAACTGCAAAAACGTTTCGACAATCTGTTATCTGATGAAATGAAAAAAATGATTGAGAAAATGCAAGAGATGATGCAAGAGATGAATAAGGATCAGATGCGGGATATGTTGCAAAAAATGCAGATGAGCGCAGAAGATATTAATAAATCATTGGATCAACAGTTAGAACTATTTAAGTTGCTGGAGTTTGAGAAAAAATTTCAAGAAGTGATAGATAATCTTAAAGAACTTTCGCAAGAACAGAAAGATCTGTCTCAAAAAACCGAACAAAAAAGTAATCCGAAAGAAGATTTGTTGCAAAAACAGGAGCAACTTAATCAAAAGTTTCAGAATTTGCAAAAAGATATTCAAGATTTACATAAACTGAACAAAGAGTTGGAAGACCCCAATAAAATGTTAAACCGCTCGGAACAGGAAAAAGAGATTATGGATAAGATGAAAGATGCAGCCGAGCAACTGAACAAAAACAATCGCCAGAAAGCCAAAGACAGTCAGGGGGATGCATCGGATAAGATGGACCAAATGGCAAGTGATTTACAAACGGAAAAAGATGAAGCCGAAGAGGAAGACCTTGCCGAAGATATTGAAACATTGCGTCAAATTTTGGATAACCTTATTCGCGTTTCTTTTATGCAGGAAGATGTAATGCTGGCTGTGAAAAAAGTGGGTGCAAAATCTCCTTTACTTACCGATTATATGCGCGACCAATCTAACATTCAAGATTATATGCGAATGATTGACGATTCTCTTACTAATTTGGCAAAACGGCAACCAATGGTAGAACCTTTTATTACAAAAGAGGTTACAAAAATTAGAGAGTATTCAAAATCTGCACGCGAGCAATTAATTGACAGAAGAAATTCTCAAGCACTTTCAAATCAGCAGTTTTCTTTAACTTCAATGAATAATTTAGCACTGATGTTGGGCGAGTCGTTGAAAAATATGCAACAAAAACAGTCGCAAAACAATTGCAGCAAGTGCAACAAAAAGGGGTGCAGTTCGTGCAATAAGCCGGGTGGCAAAAGCAAAGGAAAACCAAAAACGGCGCGAGAACTTCAGCAGCAACTCAATCGTCAAATGGAGGCAATGCAACGCTCTATGCAACAAGGAGAAAAACCGGAAGGAACGGTTCCTGTTCCCAGTCAACAAGGAATGAGTGAGCAGTTTGCACGAATGGCGGCGCAACAGGAAGCGATCCGCAAAATGATGCAGGATTACAACGATGAAATGAAAGGACAAAACGGTATGGGCGACAAATCAATTGAGCAACTTTTAGAAGAGATGAAAAAAACCGAAAAAGAGTTGGTAAACCGTACGATTTCCGCACAAACCATTAACAGACAAAAGAATATTGAAACGCGACTGTTGGAAAGTGAGCGTGCGGAGCAGGAACGCGAGCAGGAAGAAAAACGCGAATCAACAGAAGCGCGCGAACGCTACAACCCCTCCCCTCCCAAAGAGTGGCAATTTGACAAGAATAAAACACAACAAACCGAGTTGCTAAAAACTATCCCACCCGCATTGGAATATTATTACAAAGAAAAAGTGAATCAGTATTTTTATAATATCGGGGAGTAAAATTAGGAATATTGAAAAAAAAGTGCTATTTTTGCACTTTAATTTTTATAATTAAAAATTAAAGAATATGAGTACTGCAGTAATAGAAATTAAGAACGACCTTGCATATAATTTCTTGCACAATTTGGAACGTATGAATATGTTGCGTATAGTGAGTAGAGAAAAAAAACATAAACAAAAATTGTCGGAACGTTTTGCCGGCAGTCTCTCAAACGAAAGAGTGGAAGAATTGCAAAAAGAACTTAATCAAATGCGCAACGAATGGGACAGAAATATTTATTAGACACAAATGTTGTTCTTGATTTTATGGGTAGGAAACTACCGGAAAACTCAAAAGTTTTATTATCGAAAATTATTGACGACCAGATTAATATTTCGGCAATCAATAAAATGGAACTTTTAGGTTTTACACACGTTGAACAAAATTTAATTGCTGCAACTTCCATTGTCAATAACTTTATTTTGATTTCTCATGATGTTAAAGATTTTCAGAAGATAGAGGAATTACAATTTTTAGATTCCTATTTTATGTAAAAAAAATAAAATAATTGATAGAAAAATGATTATACGGATACCGACTTCTCTAAATTGTAACAAATGGAACAACTAAAGCACGAATGTGGCGTAGCACTAATCCGGCTTCGCAAACCACTTGAATATTATGCAGAAAAATACAGTTCTCCGAGTAGGGCACTGAATAAACTTTACTTGCTGATGCAAAAGCAACACAATCGCGGACAGGAGGGCGCAGGTATTGCTTGTGTTTCGCTCAAAGCCAAGCCGGGCGAGGAGTTTATGTTCCGTGAACGAAAAGAGGGTAAAAATGCTATCAATGAACTTTTTACATCAGTTTGGGAACAGATTGCGGCAGAGGATTACACCTCTGCCTTTTCATTTATAGGCGAATGTTATTTAGGACATTTGAGGTACAGCACCACCGGACGCGCAGGGTTGACGTATGTACACCCACATCTTCGTCGTAGCAATTATCGTAAAAATACGCTTGCGCTGTGCGGCAATTTTAATCTGACCAATGTGGATGAAATTTTTACATATCTCAAATCGTTAGAACAACATCCTCGCCGCACTTCAGATACCATCATTTTACTTGAGCACCTGGGTGGTACACTTGATAAATACGCAGGAGACTCACAGGCGGCACTTAGAGAATGTATGCCCTTGTGGGACGGCGGTTTTGTGATGTGTGGTATGACCGGCGCAGGTGAAATGTTTGCCACCCGTGACCCCTGGGGCATCCGAACAGCTTTTTGGTATGCCGATGAGGAAATGGTAGTGGTAGCATCGGAACGCCCTGCCATACAAACCGTAATGAATGTGGAAATTGATAGCATAAAAGAGATTAACCCCGGAGAATCACTCTTTATTTCAACTGCGGGAGAGGTGTCTTGTAGTACAATTATTTCAAAAACCAAGATTGCACCATGCTCTTTCGAGCGCATCTACTTTTCACGTGGAAGCGATCGCGACATCTATTTAGAACGCAAAGAATTGGGACGTGCATTGGTGCCGCAAGTCCTCAAGGCAATAGATAATGACCTTGAAAACAGCGTTTTCTCTTTTATTCCCAATACATCGGAAGTAGCATTTTTGGGAATGATAGAGGGTTTAAACGATTATTTGGACAACAAGAAATGCAAGGCATTAGAAACGGCTGATAAAGAGGATATTCAAAAAATTATTGCCCAACGGGTGCGCACCGAAAAAGTTGCCGTAAAAGATGTAAAACTCCGCACTTTTATCTCCGAGCGTGGTGAAAGAAACGAATTGGTAAGCCACGTTTACGATATTACCTACGGTTCCATTCGTCCAGAAGTAGATAATTTGGTAGTCATAGACGACAGCATTGTTCGCGGCACCACTTTCAGACAGAGTATCATAAAGATGCTCGCACGGCTACACCCGCGCAAATTGGTCATTGTTTCCTCCGCACCCCAAATTCGCTACCCCGATTTTTACGGAATAGATATGTCGGATATTGGCGATTTGATTGCTTTTCGTGCGGCGTTGGAATTATGTAGAAACACGGCATGCCACCTCTCTACCGACGAAATTTACCAAAAATGTTTAGCCCAACAATCCGTTCCGGATGAAGATATGGTTAATTACGTTGCCGAACTCTATCAGCCTTTTACAGATGAGGAAATTTCTCAAAAAATAGCCGAATTGATTACGCCCGAAGAGGTTACTTGCCCCGTTGAAATCGTTTTTCAACAAAGGGAAACCTTAACCCGAATTTGCAGCAAAAACACAGGCGACTGGTATTTTACAGGCAACTATCCTACAAAAGGAGGCATAAAGCGGTTGAATGAATCGTTAATACAATTTTTAAAAGATAAATAATTATGAATACATTAGTAAAAACCAATTTCAACTTCCCCAAACAAAAAAATCTTTATGTAGGAAAAGTACGGGATGTATATGATATAGACGGGCGTTATTTGGTAATGGTAGTCAGCGACCGTATTTCGGCGTTTGACGTAGTAATGCCACGCGGCATCCCCTACAAAGGACAGATATTAAACCAAATAGCCTCCAAATTTTTAGATGCCACCGCCGACATTGTTCCCAATTGGAAAATAGCCGTCCCCGACCCGATGGTTACGGTTGGCTTGCATTGCGAGCCGTTTAAGGTTGAAATGGTAATTCGTGGATACCTCACCGGTCATGTGTGGCGCGAATACCAAGCCGGCAAACGTTCCATCTGCGGCGTTCTCCTTCCCGACGGAATGAAAGAAAATCAGAAGTTTGTCCAACCCCTCATCACTCCCACCACCAAAGCATCGGAAGGACACGATTTGGATATTTCGCGGGAAGAGATTATTTCGCAAGGATTGGTATCGGAAGAAGATTATCTGCAATTAGAAAAATATGCTTTGGAATTGTTTGCTCGCGGCACACAAATGGCAGCAGAGAAAGGGTTAATTCTTGTGGACACAAAGTACGAATTTGGCAAACGCGATGGAAAGATTTATCTGATAGACGAAATTCACACTCCCGATTCTTCACGCTACTTTTATGCCGCCGGTTACGAAGAACTTTTAGCAAAAGGCAAACCGCAAAAACAACTATCAAAGGAATTTGTGCGTCAATGGCTCATCGAAAACGGATTTTGGGGAGATGCCGGACAAGTTGTTCCCACCATAACCGACGAATACGTTAACCAAGTATCCGACAGATATATTGAATTGTATGAAAATATCTTAGGCGAAAAGTTTCAAAAAACTAACCTTGAGGAACTTGAAAGGAGGATTGAGAGAAATGTGGTGAGGTGCTTGGCTGAGTTGAAATAAAGAACTCTACTCCCACTCAATCGTAGCCGGCGGCTTGGAACTGACGTCGTAAACTACGCGATTTACCCCTTTTACTTTGTTGATAATCTCGTTAGAAACATCTGCAATAAAATCGTAAGGTAGGCGCACCCAATCTGCCGTCATACCATCGGTAGAGGTTACTGCGCGGAGCACAATCGTATATTCATAAGTGCGCTCATCGCCCATTACGCCCACGCTTTTAACCGGCAACAGGATGGTGGCTGCCTGCCACACTTCGTTGTACAGATTTGCAGTACGCAGCCCGTTTATAAAAATAGCGTCGGCTTCCTGCAAGATGGTTACTTTTTCTTTGCT
>Ga0099364_10002177_pt1 | contig 31460 bp, 31 predicted proteins | sample TergutTh196P3_FD_73070 | JGI IMG/M metagenome (GOLD analysis project Ga0099364, IMG submission 73070) | Microcerotermes parvus P3 segment gut microbial communities from Pointe-Noire, Republic of the Congo - Th196 P3 | ecosystem: Host-associated > Arthropoda: Insects > Digestive system > Gut ... | reverse complement strand
CTGTGCGTGATGATAATGGTGTGGATTTGCTTATCCCTCTTTTCCTCCGGGATATGGTTGTAAAACAGCTCCATCGCCGCGGTCGCCGATTCCTCGTACATCAAAACATCGACCACGATGAAGCCGTCTTTCGTCTCCACGAAGCTCATGTTCGCCACATCGTAGCCGCGCACCTGATAGATGGAACGGATGTCTCCTCCGCCGAAGTCGCGCGAAGTAACTTCATAAAGCCCGTATTTGTTGTTCAAAATCGCGTTCCGCCAGAGGCTCGGGTTCACCGTGTCGGGAAATGAATCGGGATCCGATATGTCGCCGCTTACGTAGGCAAAGCGGTTCATGTCCCAAATAACCGTCCCGTCGTCTTTCAAAATTCGCGGCGGTTCCCCAACGCTTTCCGGAATGAGGCCCCTGTCGGCCCACTCGGCGTCTCTCGCGTCGTCATAGTTTAAGGGGTTCGCCATGTACTCCGCGTTCACGCGCATTGTCGCCGCCGTGGGTTCGTTGGGAGCGGCGGCTGCACAGGCGGCGAGCCCCAACAGAAACGCCGCGGTCACCACCGAAAGAAGCGCGGTCCTAAACATCGTTTTCCTCAAAAATCATCACTCCTTAAAAGGTATAGAAGCTATTGATTACAGTAATATAATATAATTGTAAATGCAACAGGAGGGAGAAGTTTATAAGTAAAAGGACGGAGCAGATTGTTTTGGCTGATAGGTGACGCTATAGTTTATGTGCGATGGAATATTTCCGCCAGTATATAAGCGCGGGATTTCTAAACGCGCCATTAATATTTATCCAGAAAATCAGATGGGCTGAGGATTTCTGGGCGTTCTATATCTACGTCATAAAAATCTTTATCACCTGTAATGATGACATCAACATCGGCAATAATAGCGGAAGCCAGTATCGGTTTGTCCTTTTCATCTCTTATTTCAGGCATATTTTCCTGCCATTTCGGTGTAAAAACCATTTCATATGATAATTTCCCAAAAAGAGAATCAATAGCATTGTTATATTTCGGGGACTTTTTTGTGACAACGCTTCGAAATTCATCGATTATATGTGTACACAAAACCATCGTGTGCTCTTCCGCTACTTTCTCCAGGAGAAACGATATTTTGGCGCTTCCAAAAACAAGAGCGGATAATAAAATGTTTGTATCAACCATTACTCGCAATATTCTCTACCAACATTTCCTTTCTGACTTCTTTACATAGCCTCACAACATCTTCCTCGGTTTTTAAACCAAGCTCTTCGGCCAAACCGGCAAAAGCCTCCTGCGCTTCTAAAATCGCCAATTTGGTGGGGTTGTCTATTATTATTTTTCCTTCTTTCTCCATGAACAGGACTTTGTCACCGTCTTTAAGGTTTAATTTTTTCCGAATTTGTATGGGCAACGTAATCTGCCCCTTTGCCGTGATTTTTGCAAGTTCCATATCGGGTGCTCCTTTCAAGGATAACAATTTTTTCCTTACCCGATTATACTGCTAAAAACAGCGCGGCAACAGGCGCGATTGCGCCCGATTGGTATTGCGCCCGATTATGGTCAATTGAAAAGGTTATTGCAATTTTGCAAGGGTAACTGCAACTGAAAGAGATGGGGTTGCGTTTAGCTGTGCAATCGCAAAGGTCAAAATTGTTTTTTGTATAAATCCAGGCAGATAAAACTGTTTTTTGGCTGCCTTTATGTTGTAGAATTAAAATTTTTAATACAATTAGTATTTGTTAATTTTAAGCGCTGAGGGTTTTTGGGCACAACAAAACGTGGCATTGTGATTTACCAGTTTTTTCGCAAACCTTATCGCAACCCCGCTCTCTAACCTATTATTATTTCATTAATGTATATTTTAACTCTATTCTCCATTCCGTCGACCTAGTTATTGTGACGAAATGCTCGGGCGCGGCTTTGAGCAGGAAAAAACTTGGTATTTTCGCGCAAAGAATTCGCCGATCACATTGCGACAAAACTTTCACTTCACTCATACTGAATGTGCTAATACGCAAAGAATATTTGCAAGACTTATTGCCATCGGTATTTACTGCCTCATTTTGCAAGACTTATTGCAACTCTCACACCCCGAAGGGGTTGCAGTTACTTTTTCAATTGGGTTGCGCCCGATTATGCGACACATGTTTTAAAAATTCTTGTATGCGCGCGCGGTATGTGATATTATGCAGGCGCGAAAGGCCATTACAAAGGGCCGCAGCGACCGTGAGGGTGTACCACCACCATCACGGCGAATGTAGGGACAACGCTTAAACCGAACGCCTACAAACACGGGAAAAACCCGCCGCTACGACGGAATCAGTATATCCATTTGCTTGGGTGTTTTCAAGCTGATTTGACCGTTGTTTCGGCAACAGTTTTTACGTGAAAACGCTAATTGTATTAACAAGCGCGTAGGCGAAGCAAGTGCGTCCTGCGCGCTTTTTGTATGGCCTTCCGTGACCCGGCGGGCTGGTTTTTGTACCCGTCCGCCGGAGTTTCCAACACTCTTCCGGCAATTTCCGGAAACTTTTTCGGAGAGGCGGTGGTTACGGGGCAGAAATCCGGCGCGGCCAGTTCGTGTGCACAGTTGCTTGAAACGTTATCTTGACAGGAATCACTATACGGGAGGAGATTCGATATGAAGAAGAAATTTTGTCTGGCTCTTTTGCTGATCGCGGCGCTCTGCCTGTCGGCGGTCGCGGAGGAAGCGAATCCGCTGTGGCTTGAGGGCACTTGGCGAATGGGAAATGGCACAGGTTCGTTAGAAATTAAAGGAACAATTGATGGAGGAGCAATAGATGTAGATGAAGCAATAACCGCAACGGGTTCGGTGGATTTCAAAATAAGTGATGTAACTGGCACAGGGTTTAACTTATCGTCAAACGGTGGATACAGGATTTGGGACGACGAACAGAATCCCGAAGAACCATTTCCTATAAGAATAAATATGACGTTGCCTGAAACGATTCCTGTAGAGTTTGAAAGTGATACCAACCCTTTCTCAATACTTACTTATATCGGAATCGAAATTGATGAAGGCGTTTGGGCAGAGTTACCTGTAACGTTAGAAATAGATCTCAACTCTGATACCTCCGCCGCAGTTACTATTTCATTTGATGAAGAAATTGATGAAGAAATTGATGAAGAAATTGGAGGCATAGCAATAGACATAACAATAGAAGGGGAGCTTGAGTTCGAAGCGAACAAGATTCCACCAAATCGCCCCAGCAGCAGCGGCGGATGCGACACCGGCGCCGGTCTTGGACTGTTCCTCGCGCTCGGCGCCCTGGCAGCATTTAAGAGGGGAAAACGCAAAGCGTAGAAAAAGCGCCAAGTAACGGCGCGGGAGGTTGCCCCGCTGATGGGCAACCTCCCGCTCAAACGCCGATTATCATCGGCGGCAGGGGTGTTGTTTTGTGATTGTGCCCTGCACACGCAAAATATTGAAACCGTGCCCATTCATCTACTATTTATCGTCATAATGGCCTTTACAGGAAATTATCAACACATCCTCTCCATTACGACAATAGACAAGCCTGTCTCCCTGACTTATGGTTCTTGAAAATCTTACGGGATTTTTGTAGTGCCTCAGTTTTTCTGGCTTACCTTTACCATTCATAAAACCATTTTCAAAGATGTCAGCGATAAGCTCATCGATTTTCTCGACAGTATTAGGGTTGGATGTTTCCCATGCTTTGTATTCTTTTAACCCTTGTCTGGTGAACGTCAGCTTCAAATGTCGGCCTTCCGCGGTGTATCGCTAAATTTAGCTTTACCATTTTCATCTTTTCCAAGATATTCGTAAACACCATGTTCTCTGGCATCCTCTATGGCCATATTCAATTTAGTCAAATAAGCAGTGTTATTGTGTTGTATGGTGGTTAGTTCAAACGGAACTCTCTTCTCTCGCACTAATGCTTTAAGGCTTGAAGTGAAATAGGCGGTCATATTCAGTCCGATTTCCTCTAATGTTTCATCTGCTTGTTTTTTAAGGTTATCGTCAACCCTCATAGTTATAGACTTTGACATAAAATCGTCCTCCAATTAAAAATTTCTCTACGCATCTAATAATGTACAGCAGTATTGTTGTTTATGCAATAACGATCTCTGAGCGGACGCGCCGTTTTGGGGCGCGTCCCTATTATTGTTCAATGCGCAGGAACAGCTTGTCTCCTTCGACGCGCAGGGAGGTTCTGTACTGTCCGTCCCCGGACATAATAAAATCAGCCGCGCCGACTCCGTTTCGCCGATCAGTTATAAGCCATTCCCTGCCGGCAGTGGAATCAAGGCCGTAATACACGCCTTCCAACAGGGGAGTTCCGGTGACGGTAAAACTGTCCGGTTGCTGAAACATCGGCATATCCTCCGCTCTGCCGGTAGTATCTATGCGAAGGGTATGCGCCCCGTCGATGGCGACGCTGAAATTACCGGCATCAGGTTTCCCCAGCGCCTGAAAATCCGGCGCCAGCTCGGTAACGCCTGCCGTGAAATTCAGCGCGCTGCTATCCGCGAAAAACTCATTCCGGCCGCCCCATAAAAAATATCCGCCGCCGTTTATATTCATCGTAAAAGACCTGCCGTTGTTCATGTCGGCTTTAACGGGATCCGGCAGCAAAACCCTGCCGCCTGCCTCAGGGCTGATGTTCAGGCGCGCGTCCGCCTTGCTGTCCAATATGTCGTTGCCGACGAATTCGTCGTTACTGACGTAGCTCCATTCCCGGCTGAAGGTTATCGCGTTGAGGCGCGATGTGACATTTTCGTTTTCCGTTATCCGCAGGCTGTTGCCGCGAAATTCTGTGGCCTTGCCATGCGAAGCGGTAAGGGTCAGCACATGGCCGTCAGGGTTGGCGCTGTCCCTGTCCGTGCCGACATAAAAAGCGCCTCCGCCCACATCCCAAACGTTTTGCCCGGTTATATTCAGCTTGTTGTCCCTGAATATAGAATTTTTGACGACAAGTTCCCGGTTTAGACCGCTCGCCGAAACCACCCCACCCAGGGCATAGATGTTTTCCGCGCCGGCGCTGCCAACTTCGGTCGTATTGCCGATAAAACTCGCTCCGTCGATTCCGGCAATGGTTGATGTTTTATCCAGGTCACGATTACCCGAAAAGGTTGCGGCCGAGTACAGGCCGATTATCCCCCCGCCGCCCAACGAAGCGGCCACGGTAATCCGGTTATTGAGAAACGAGGCGCTCACCTCGCCTAAAACAGACTCTCCCTGATACGAGCGCAGGCCGACTATGCCGCCGCCGCGTATATAACTGCCGGCTGCCGTGACGATATTATTCTCGAAGGTTCCGCCCACATCGCCAATCTCAACGTCACCCATCCACGACCAGCTTCCGACAAGCCCCCCGCCGCTCAGATTAGTATTGGCAGTCACGCCGTTATTGATAAACTCCGCGCTGACGTCACCAATCCTCGCGTCGGGGGAAATGGGCGCAACGTCTAACGCAGCTCCAACAAATGCGCCCGCCAGGCCGCCGCCGTTGATGTATGTCCCGGCTCTCACAGTATTATCGGTAAACTCCCCTTTGATATTGCCGATAGAGGCCGACTGCCGCTGGGTTTCAACAAAGGCGCCGACAAGCCCGCCGCCCCAGATTTTACCGAACGCGCTGTCTTTGGTAACGTCCGTATTGGTGAGCACGACACGGTTGTTCGAGAATGTCGCGTCAACATCGCCGACGGAAGACGGGCCGGAAGCGGAATGAGCGCCTGCCAGACCACCTCCGTGCAGGTAACTTCCCAGAGTTATCACGTTATTTTCAAAACGGCTGTTTTGTACATTGCCGAGCACCGCGCCCGAATCACCGGAATCGCCGACCGCACCGATAATTCCCCCGCCAATGGTTCCGGCGTCGCCCACCTGCCTCTCAATGTTTCGGAAGGCGGCAAAATTTTCGTCGGCGCTTGTTGTTACCTGCGCGGCAGGAACCGCATTGGCCATTGCGAATATAAATAAAACAGCCAGCGCGGGCATCTTGAAGAAACGCAAATTACTCGGGACTTTACATGACAAGCCGGTCTTTCCCATACCGCGCCTTACCAAACGTACAAACTTAAACATTTAACGCATACCTCCTCAAAAAAATAAGCTCATGTTCCGTCATATTTTTGCCGCATTCCGCGGCCGCAAGCGCCATGCGAAAATTGACCACGGCCTACGCCATATAAACACTCCCGGACTTGGCTTGCTTAAAGCATTCTAAATTTCTTATCCGAACGTGAGTAACGGTAAACAGAGGGACTCAGCCGTTCGAGCGGATCCAGAGTACGAATCAGCGAGTTTGCTCCATGATTGAGCGCGCTCACATCCGATTTGGAAACCGGGTGCACCATAGCCTCGCGAATACAAGGCAATGATACGTACAGGTCGTCATTAAATATGGAGGCCAATTTTTCCAGTACGCCCGGATAGAAGGCGGCCGACGCGCCGTTGATGCCGCCTTTGTCTACGCTCAGATAATACGTATGGAGCCCGGAGGGGATCAACTCAAACGGTATAACAGGATCCATGAAAAACCTGTTGCTGACCGGTATTTGCGGAAATATCTCGACGCCCTGGAAAGTAATTTCCAAGGGCAATATAAACGGCGGAAATAAACGCGCCGTATTCTCCAAAGCGATCCGCATAAGAAAATCTTTGTCCAATCCCCATTCTTCGGTAATTGATCTCGGCACTTTGGCTGTCATCAGTGATTCGCCGCTTTGCTGCATCAACATGTACAGTACGACGGCCACACCCCCGAATCGCTTGTGCATATGATCTTGAAGCAGTTTTTTATTGCTCGCGTAGCTGATTGGGCGGATGATTAAACTGTCCTTTGCGGCATCGAACGCGCTGAAAATGCCGGGGTCAGGCAGATCGAGGGGCTTATCCAGAACTTCTTCGATCGTTTTTACTATGTGAAGCATTACCTCGCCCAGGGGTTTGCCGTTGCAGTAATCCGAATAAAACGGCCGCACCCGGAAGCTCGGGAAATGCCCGGTTTTATTATTTTTTTCGACAATTCGAACGCTGTCGATGACGATCTCATCCGTCTGTTTAAAAGGCTGGGGATCCGCCTCATATTTGTCCTCGCCCAGCACTTTTACAACGCTTTTCATGCAGTATTCCTTAAATTCATCGTAACCAAGCCTTGCCATGTGATTTCTCCCAACTTCAAGGTTTAATTTTTCCTTACTCGATTATACTCCACGTCGCTTATTTGCACAGATATAGCGGCACTTTCAATCTCATTTCAACACGTATGAAAAACACCATAAATTATAAAGGGTATTACGGCAGCAAGGTGACAGTGTTGACGCCTTGCGCCGCTGTTTTGTGGTATATTAAACATAAAGATTCTTACCAAAAGGAGCTGCCGCGAGTCAAAAAATTTTAGACGGGAGAGTGTCGGAGAAATGAAAATAACATTGTCATCTGTTTTATTGCTTCTTGTCACTGTGTTTTTTGCCGGTATGTGCGGCGTATCCTTTGCCGCAGAGGAAAGCGCCGAAGAAACGTATATACAGGAAAACAACTTTCCAGTTACCTACGCGGAATTGATTGCCGCCTTTGGCAAGCTTACGGAAATGGATATCGAAGGGTATTTGGAAGACAGCTTTGCCGATGGTGACGTGCAATTTACACCCGATACCCCCATCACCCGTGAACAGCTTGCCACATTTATAAAACGATTCGCCGACGCTATAGGCAAAGGTCCCCGAGGCGCATGGGCCATAAGGCTTGACTATGCGGATTTGGAAGAAGTTTCCGACTGGGCCTTTGAAGGAGTCATGTTCTGTACCATGAGAGGATTTATGAGCGGCAAGCCGGGTAACCTTTTCGACCCCAAGGGCATTGTAACGCGAGCAGAGGCGGCAGCCATACTTGATTTAATCGCACAAGATTTATTAGATGCGGCTCAGACTGAAATGGGGGGGTTTGACTCTTTCTTTGACGAGTTGATCGCGCTCGAACGGGCGATGGGTGAGATCGATTGGGCTATCTCAGTCGGCGACGTGCCCCCGGAGGAGATAGAGGGAAAATCTCTGGAGATCGCGAGTTTATCCGCCGAGTATCTTTCACTGTACACATCCGAAACAATGAGAGAATTTTTCGCTGCGACCGAAGCGGCCTGGGACGACGCGGATGACATTACTATCGGGATATACCGCGAGGCGAAGAGGGAATACGACAAATTGATGTGTATCCCCCCGGACGAATACGAGGCTTTTTCGGAGCTGCAAGTGCTCGCTACCTCAGCGTGGGGGGAGGCGAAGGAAAAATCCGATTTCAGTATTTTCAGCCCATACCTCGAACAACTGGTCGAGCATCAAAAGAGGGTTATCGGTTACAGGCAGGACGCCGGATTCGTTTACGCCAATCCATACGACGCCATGCTGGACGATTTCGAACCGGGAATGACCGTTGCCGAATTGGACGCGTTCTTCGAGGAATTAAGGCGGGACGTTGTGCCGCTTTTGGAACGGATCATGTCCGCCGAAAAAATCATTCGCGATGATTTCCGCCGTCGCGAGGTTCCGTTGGACGTTCAAAAAGAAGTCTCGCCGTTCCTTATGGTAACGGCCAGCTTCGATATGGAACGCGGACAACTCCGCGAGAGCGAGCATCCGTTCAGCGTGTCCTTTGGACGAAACGACACGCGCATCACCACACACTATTATGAGAACGATTTCTTCGACTCATTCTACAGCGTGCTGCACGAAAGCGGCCATGCCATCTACGATCAGAATATCGCCCCGGAGCTTGACAACACCATTCTGGGAACCGGCGCGTCGATGGCCGTGCATGAGTCGCAGTCGAGGTTTTTTGAGAACATGGCAGGCAGAAGCCCGGCCTTTTGGGAGGGCATATACGATGAGCTTATTCTTCTGACGGATGGATATTTCGACGATATTTCCGCTCTCGAACTGTATGAGGCGGTCAATATCGTCACGCCGTCTCCGATTCGCATCACCGCCGATGAGCTTACGTACAGTCTCCATATCATGGTTCGGTATGAAATCGAGAAGATGCTCTTTAATGAGCCGGATTTGAAAATAGAGGACCTGCCGGGGATATGGAACGAAAAAATGCGGGAATATCTGGGCATTACGCCCGTTAACGACGCGGAGGGGATTCTTCAGGACATACACTGGTCATACGGGGAATTTGGATATTTCCCGACCTACGCCCTGGGTAACGCCTATGCGGCTCAAATACTAAACGCCATGGAAAAAGAGCTCGACGTGCAATCAAACCTGCGCGCCGCTGACTTTTCGGAGATCAACGCCTGGCTTGCCGAAAAAGTACACAGGCACGGGGCTTTGCTCTCTCCCGATGAGATATTGGCACAAATAACGGACGAAGGATTTTCCCCCCGTTACTATACAGAGTATCTCACCGGCAAATACGAATCCCTGTACGGTCTGTGAAGGGACTCCGGGGGGTTATTTTCCGCGAATGTTTTATGATGTAAAATCATGATCGGCAACTTACTATCATTACAGAGGTGAACTGTATGGTGTTTGAAGGGATTTACGCGCCGGTTCCCACGCCGTTTGACAACGTATCCGGCGATATCCGCCCGGACTTGATGGCCGCCAACGTTACCAGGTGGGCGGAAACGTCCCTTGACGGACTTGTGATCTGCGGGTCGAACGGCGAGCTGCCTTTCACCACGGCCGCCGAGCGCGCGGCGATGATTCGCGCGGCGCGCTCGGCGCTCGAATCCGCGGGACGCTCGAAGTATATTGTGGCGGGCGCTTTCGCCCATTCGACGCGCGAGACTATCGAATGCTGCGCCGTATGCGCCGGCGAGGGCGCCGACGCCGTGCTGATGCTTCCGCCCCACTATTACAAATCGGGCGCTATGGCCTCGGCTCTCAAGTTTTTCGAGGAGGTCGCCGACGCTTCGCCCATTCCCGTCATACTCTACAACATGCCGGCTAACACGGGAGTGAGCCTCGACGCCCCGACGATTAGAAAGCTATCGTTCCACCGGAACATAATCGGCGTGAAGGACACGTCGGGCGACATGACGCAGATGTGTTACCTGGCGAACGAATGCGCGGAGGGCTTTGCGGTGTTCTGCGGGTCGGGCAATTTTTTCCTCCCGTCGCTGTCGCTTGGAGCAAGGGGAGGAACTCTCGCCGTGGCAAACATCTTCCCGGAAGCGGCGCGAAAGCTTATGCGCGCGTACAAGGACGGCAATATGGATGAAGCCCGCTCGCTGCAATACAGGCTGATGCTCGCGAGCGACCTGCTGACGAGGCAGCTTGGGATACCGGGGCTGAAAGCCGCGATGGATCGCGCGGGTTTATACGGAGGCCCCTGCAGACCGCCATTGATGGATTTGGACGGGGCGGCAGGCGAAAAACTGTTCGAAGCCCTTGACGCCGCGGGGTTGGACGAGTACGAGACATGGAGATGTCCGAAGCAAAATTGAAATCATTGCAACCAGCCATAGAGAAACTGTCTGCGGACGGTCATTCCTGTGTGGGCGCAGACAGGGACGGAAAAATTATTTTCGTATCGAAAGAGTGCGGCTTGAAACCGCTTATGGATCGGATCATGGAGGACCCGGACGGGCTTCGTGGTTTATATATCGCGGATAAGATCATCGGTAAGGCGGCAGCCTGCCTGATAATTTACGCAGGCGCGGCGGCTTGCCACGGATTGACGATGAGCGAACCGGCGTCGCGGCTTCTAAACAAAAGCGGCGTACCCTTCTCTTACGGACAGATGGTTCCCTTCATACGAAACAAAGCCGGAACGGGAATGTGCCCTACGGAGCTTGCCGTGGAAACCGCCGAAGGCGCGGCGAGCGGGTTTGAGGCAATCATGAGTTTCTTTAACGCCAAAGCTCGTTAATGGATTAATCCGGACTTTGCATCGCAACCTCATTCGACATGCCGAAGGCTTTCGCGAAAACTATCTCGCAGGGTTCGAGCGATTCCGTGGCGATATTGCGGGCTACGCTGTCTAAACTCGTGAATTTGACCTCGCTTTCGTTAGCGTGAAGCAAAAATTCGTAAAGCGCGGGGCGGAGGACATTGTCGTTGGCAACGGCCGCGTTCATGGGCAGAACGCTTAGACCCTCGCCTATCGAATCGGCGAGCTCAAGGAAGCCCGCGCGCGCGTCCGCACCGGAGGTTCTTTTCAGGACCGCCTCGACGGGAGGGAGTGTCGACGGTATCTGAAGCGTCTCGAATATTTTCCAGGACAATCGCGGGAGGAATGGGTAAAAACCGAAGGTGTCGCTGCAATATCTGAGGCTTAGATCGTCCTGTATCCTGAGGCTCATATAATTGACCCGGCATCCGGGCGCCGCAACACCGTTGGGGCGGCGTCCAGTTCGGCTGGCAAAGTATTCTATCGCCCTTTTCATATCGGATTCGAGCGTCGTGTCCTTGATTTTATCGAGCCTGCTCTGCCATTCCAAGGGGTTCCATCCGTAGACGCCGCAATCGTGCCCCCTCTTGAACGCATCGCGGAGTATGCCCGGCGCGCTCGCGACTATCTCCTTGCTTTCGCCCACAATCTTAGAAAGAGCTCCCCCTCTGCTCTCCGTGCCCATCCCGAAAAAAAAGCTGGCCTCTATGCCGAGTTCGCCGCAAATATCAAGCAAACGCGGCACTCCGTCCCTGTAGCCGTTCAGGGTGTCAGCGTAGATTTTTAAGCAGAGAATTTTCATGATCCGGCATTTCCAATCCGGCAGCCCGGAACATCCAACCCGAAAGCGCCCGCGCTCGATCCGCTTGTTCCGCGCGCCGGCGCGTCAGCGCCGGTTTAGCGGTCTCGGTTTCATATATACCTCGACCTTCGCGGGAGGTAAGTTACGGAATACGATGTTCGACCTCAGCTTTTTGAAACCCGGCGGAATAAAACGCATTTCGCCCGCTAAGGCATAGGTGAACTGGATAAAGAAACCCCTCGGCGCGAGCACGCGTTCGATTTCAGCCATGATCGATCGGGTCAGCGCCCCCGGGAGAGAGCGGAACGGCAGGCTCGACACTATTGCCCTCACTCTCTCGCCCCCGTTGAGGCATTCGCTCATGTATTCGGCTCCCAGGCAACTCACCTTGACCTGCGGAAAACGCGAGGCAAGGCACTCGGCGAGAGCGGGCGACTTCTCTATGACGATCAACCGGTCGGAAGGCACGCCACGCTGTAACAAAGCCGCAGTCACAGGACCCGTCCCAGCGCCTATCTCGATGAAAACGTCATCGTGCCTCGCGCGCACCGGAACGGCGCGCGCCATCTCATGAGCGAGAGCTGCGGAACTCGGGCACACGGACCCCACACCGCGAGGGTTCCGGGCAAGTTCTTTCAGCACAAGAAAATGCCGGTGCGTGTCGCCCAAGGGCTTATTCACTTATTTGTCCTTTGCCCTGCCATATCTATCGGCGCCGTATGTCGTTGCCGCTCTCCCCTCGCCGCCCTTTTTACCGTGTGTGGTGAGGTTTTTCTGAATATCCTCAAGGAGCTTTTTCGTCCTCTTTACGGATTCGTCGTCTTCGTCTCCGCCGCTGTTATTACTGTCAAACCTTCCCTCTACTATCAGTATCTCTATGAGCCGTTCATCTTCGTTTATCGCTTTGGCAAGTTCAGCGGCATGTAATTTTTCTTTGGGGTGATCGCGAAGGTAAGCCCGTGCCTTTTCGTAAACCACATCCAACAACTTCCGGCATCCCTGACATGCTCCGCCTGAAGTTGATCCGTGAATTTTTCCGCACACGTGACAGGTTGCCATCTCCATCATTAGGTATCTCCTCCTCTGGCATTTATCAGTGTACCATTATATATGCTAATCGCGCCGGGCACGACGTGAATACCGCTTATTCGATTCCCGGCAAAACCTTGGCGAGGTTTGGCTCAAAAACGAGGGAGACGTTCTCCCCCTCCTTCCAGATTTTCTTAACATCCGGGTTGTCGATTTGCACAAGCACTTCGCCCTGTTCGGTTTTCACCCACGATTCCACGCTGCTGCCCAAATATATGTTCGTTACCACCACTCCGTCGGCGATACCGGCTCCCGGCGCGTCCAACGAAAGCGACTCGGGCCTGCACATAATGCAGCCTATGTCGTTTTCCTTCAATTCCGGCGACCATTTCGGCACGTCGAAACGCCGCCCGCGTATCTCCACGCCGCAAACCCCTCCGGCTGTCGCGAGCACCTCGCATGGAAAAAACGCCACCTTTCCCACAAAACCCGCGACGAAAGTATTCACCGGATCGCGGTAGATCTCACTGGGCGTTCCTATCTGCTCGATCCTTCCCCTGTTCATTACGACGATGCGATCCGAGAGGCTCATTGCCTCCACCCGATCGTGCGTGACGTACACCGCCGTAATAGAGAGGGATTTCTGCAATCCGCGAATCTCCACCCGCATCCTCTCGCGCAGAAGCGCGTCGAGATTCGACAAAGGCTCGTCCATGAGCAGCACGGACGGCTCAACGATAAGGGAGCGTATCAGCGCCACCCTCTGCTGCTGCCCTCCGGACAGACGCGAGGGCGGGCGCTTCCCCAGTTCCTGCAGGCCGACCATTTCCAAAAACCGCGTTACTTTCTCTTTTATCGCGTTCGCGCTCATCTTGCGCAATTTCAATCCGTAAGCCACGTTGTCGAAGACGTTCATGTGCGGAAAGAGCCCGTAACTCTGGAAGACCATCGCCGTGTCGCGCTTGTTTGCCGCGATGTCGGTGACGTCGGCGTTGTCGATGAAGACGCGGCCGGACGTCGGAATTTCAAAACCCGAGAGCATACGGAGGACGGTCGTCTTTCCGCAGCCGGAAGGTCCAAGCAGCGTCACCAGCTCGCCGGGAGCAATGTCGAACGACGCCTTGTCGACGGCCGTCACGAGATGCCCCGACTGAGGGTCCTTAAATGTCTTCGTAACGTTCTCCAGCCTTACGGATTTGGAATACATAAAATTTCCCCCTATAAATTATCCTATGCTCTTGACCAGATTTTCGTTCTTGCGAACCAAAAGGCGCATCAGGCCGAACGCGCTGAACACTATTATGATGAGAACCGTGGACAGGACGCTCGCCAGTCCGAAACGCAGGTTTTCCGAGAAGTTATAGATCAGGACGGTCAGGTGATACCAGCGCGCCGAGATGAGGAAGATGACGGCGCTCACCGCCGTCATGGAGCGCACGAACGTATACGAAAGGCTCGACAGGAAAGCCGGGCGTATCAGAGGCAGCACAATCGTGCGAAAGACCGTGGCCGAGTCAGCCCCCAAATCCGTCGCCGCTTCTTCGATGGACGGGTCGATCTGGCGTAATGACGCAATCCCCCCCTCCACCCCCACGGGGAGTTCCCGTATCGTGTAATTGATTATGATGATAGCCGCCGTTCCCACCAAAATCAGCGGCGCCTTGTTGAACGCGAGTATATAGCTGATGCCCACCAAGGTGCCGGGAAGGGCGAAGGGCGTCATGATTAGCATTTCCAAAAGACGCTTGCCCTTAAATTTCTTGCGGGCGAAAAGAAGCGCCGCAATCATCGCCAGAATACCCGCTAAGGGCGTGGCGGCGGCCGAGAGCGTCACCGTGTCGAACAGCGCGTCCCTGCCTCTTGTGAGCGCTTCCGCTATGTTATCGAGACTGAACGAATAATCTATCCCCCAGTTTTTCACAAAACAACCGGCGATGATCGTTCCGTAAAGACCTATCAGGAAGAGTATTACAAAAGCGACAAAGCAGAGCAGGACTGCCTTTACCGCGGGCGCGGTGAGTTCGGTTATTCTGCCGGTGGGTTTCCCCGTAACCGTGACGTAGGCTTTGCGCCCGATCCAGAACCGCTGAACCAAAAACGCGGTCAAAGTCGGCATTAGAAGGAGAATCGACAGCGCGGCGCCGTGTCCGAGACGGTTCATGCCTGTGACTTCTATGTATGACTCCAACGAGAGCACGCGGTAGTTACCCGACAGGATCAGGGGATTGGCGAAATCGGCGAGGGAGTTGGTGAAAACGAGCAGCCAGGCGCTCAAAACTCCCGGCAGCGCCAACGGAAGCGTGATGGACGAGAATGTTTTCCATCTGCCGGCGGACAGATTCATCGCCGCGTCCTCAAAGGTGGAGTCGATGGCCTCCAGTACGCCGACAAGCGTAAGGAACGCGATCGGGAACATACCTATCGTCTGCACCAACACCAGGCCCTGGAGTCCGTATATTGAGAATCCTGTAATACCCAGCCCTCTGGTTATCAGGCCGTTATTCCCGAAAAGCAGGATTACGGAAAGCGTGAGCGAAAACGGAGGCGATATGACGGGCAGCGTACCCATCGCCGCGATGAAACGCTTGAAGGGCACATTTGTCCGCGTACACACGAAGGCAAACAGAAAGCCCACGAGCGTCGAAAAAGAAGCCACCCACACGCCGAGCCTTACGCTGCCCCAAAAAGCGGCGCGGTAACCGCGCGACGTCAGGATGGATCTCCAGATGCCGAGAGAGAACCGCCCTTGCTGCACGAAGGATAAGCGAACCGACTCGAACAGCGGATACGCTATGAAGACAAGCGTTATCAGAAAAAGCCCGGCAACCGCGAATGACACAATCGGATCGCGGCTGAATAAAATCATCCATAAAACGACCGCAAAGACGCAGAGCGCAGCGCCGAATAAAAGCGAAAGGAGGTTCAAAAACGAGCCTTCCTCGGAGGGATCAAAGGCAAAAAGCAGCGCGCCTTCAGCGAAGCGGGTTTCCGGATCGAGCGCGGGAGCAAAAAACAGGGTTCGCCGCATGGAATCTACATCCCAATTGACGGAGCTGCGATAGATTTCCTCATAGGCGACGTGATCGAAGCCCCGCGCGAACTCGGAGCTTGACGCGTTCTGCCGGTACAGCTCCGTCAAACTTACATCGCCGAACGCCGGCAGAAGCTCTCCCCTCGCCGGAATGCCGTCGATATAAGCGACCTTATAGTTCGCGCTCTGCCGGTTCATCTCATCGAGCAGTTCGGATTTCTCATTTGCGCCCGCGTCGGTTTTGAAGGCCGCCGACGCAACGGCGACCGCGCGCAACTGATGGGCGCGCATGAGGGACAAAAACTCGCGCCTCACGTTTGTATATATCCAACCCCCAAGTAGCGCGGCAAACGCCAGCGCGAAGAAAAAAATAGCGAGCCTCTTTTTCGTGAACACCGATTTACAATCTCTTTCGACTGAGTTTTTCCGTCGTTGCGAGCTGCCGAATCGCTTCGCGCGGCTCGCAACGACGGATTCGTCAATATGCTTTTATTCCGCGTATTCGCTCGTGATTTCTCTGTTCCAGCGTTCGATCAGCCGCTCCCTGTTCTCGGCGTCCCATTGGTCGTCCTGATTGACGAGGTTCATGTCTTCGAGCGAGAATCCCGTCTCCGAAGCCGCGGCAAGGTTCGACAGAGGTATTACATACCACTTTGCGATGATGTCCATAGCGTCCGCGCCCAAAACCCAGTCGTACAGCTTCTTGGAATTCAGGGGGTCGGGGCCGCCTTTGATGAGTGACATCGAAGCGGTCTCGAAGCCCGTGCCGTCCGACGGTATCGTGATCTCGGTCGGAGCGCCCTCGATACGGAGCTTCACCTGGTCATGCAGATAGCCGATGGCAATTGGGATCTCGCCTATTGCCGCGCTCCTGCCCGGAGCCGCTCCCGATCTCGTGTACTGCTCGATGGAGTTGTCCAGCTTTTTCAGGAACTCGAAGGCCGCGTCTTCGTCGCCGCCATGCACGCGGATGATCGTCGTGACCATGTTGTAGGCGGTTCCGGATGTGCTCGGGTGGGCAACGCGAACCTGCTTCGTGTATTCGGGCTTGATGAGGTCCGCCCAGGACATGGGCATTTCGAGTCCGAGCTCCGCCGCGCGCTGCGTGTTCATGGCGAAAGATATGGGGCCCACGTAGAGGCCCGTCCAGTAATCTTCCGTGTCGCGGTATATACTCGGGATGCTGTCGGCGGCGCGTGACCTGTAAGGCTCGGTGAGACCCTTTATCTTGGCCTCTATATGCTGCGTGCCGACGCCGCCAACCCAGATGGACGCCTGCGGATTGGCGCTCTCGGCTTCGATGCGCGCCAGCGCTTCGCCTCCCGACAACCGCACCCACGCCACCCTGATACCGGTCTGTCTTTCAAATTCGTCGAAAAGTTCCTTCGCAAGGGGTTCTTCCATCGTGGTGTATGCGCTCACTACCTCCGACGCGCACGCCATGCCCGCAAAAAAACACACCAGAACCAAAGACATGAATACTTTCGAAAGATGCTTCATTACCTATACGACCTCCTGTTTGTTTAGTCTTGTAGTTGTATTTTAGCACATTTAGCATCGCGCGGGGTTTTTTCGTCATCGGCAACGTTCGATGAAATCTAAAAACAGCATCAAAGCGTCCCTCTCCCTGCCGAACATTCGCTCGGGATGCCATTGCACCCCAAGGATAAAATTGCTCCCGGCCGATTCCACCGCTTCGATTATGCCGTCTTCCGCCCATGCCGTAGCGCGAAGACCGGGGGCAATATCCTTTACCGCCTGATGATGGAACGAGTTGACCAGCATCTCCTTCTTTCCGGTGATTCCGTGCAATACAGAATCCTCTTCGACGCGGATTTTGTGGCTGGGATAATCTGAAGTCAAATAACCGGTCTGATCGTGGACAACGGTATTCTTCGCTCCGCATTGGGAGGGGATATCCTGAAAGAGCGTGCCTCCGAGAGCAATATTGACGACTTGTATGCCCCGGCAGATTCCCATCACCGGAAGCTTCGCCGCCACAGCCGCGCGGACTAAAGACAACTCCGTCTCGTCGCGAAGGGGCGTCTGCGGCCCGCATTCTTTCAGCATGGCTTCGCCGTATAAGTAGGGCATGATGTCCCACCCCCCCGTAAATAAAACTCCGTCCAGGGTATCGGCAAACTGTTTCAAATCGTCCTCGGAGGCGGCGAGCGGAAGCATGACGGGCAATCCTCCCGCCTCCGCGACGGCTTCAAGATTTACGTTTTCGATATAGGGGAATTTCTCTTTCAGGTGATATTGAGGCGTTACGCCTATGAGAGGTTTTTTTCGCATTAACTTCATCCCTTTTCGTTATAGGAACGGGCGGCAATCTGCCGCCCGTTCCCTGGACTTCACGCGTTTTGATACGCGATCTTGTCTAGTCGAAGTACGCAAATTCGAAATTGATATGGCCGATATAGTTCTTCTGCACTCCGTGCAGGTTCTCCTGCGTTATGAAGAAATCGGAGTAGCTGTAAAGCGGGGTGCTTGGCATTATCTCAGCGAGGTAATGTTCCGCCTCGATGAACAACGCTTCGCGCTCCGCAGGGTCGGTGGCTACGCGCGTCTTCTCGATGATTTCGTTATAGTGCACCTGCGTATCGCGGTAGGAACCGTCGGGCTGTCGCATGTTCCAACGGCTTTCGGTTTCGTTGCCGCCGATGGCGAAGAGCTTCAGGTTCGTGTCCGGGTCGGGGTAATCGCCCGTCCAGCCGCAGAAGGAGACCTCGAAGTTGCCGTCGCCAACCTCGCCCCAGTAACCCGTCTCATATGTGATGATCTCGCATTCGACGCCGAGGGTCTCCTGCCACATGCTCTGGAGAACCTGAGCTATATCCCTCTGCAGCAGAGTGGCCTGGGTCACAAGCCGGAATCTCGGGAAACCCGCGCCGCCGGGATAACCGGCTTCGGCGAGCAGGCGCTTTGCTTCTTCAGCATCCTCATGGAACACGTCGCCGCAAATCTCGCGGAAGTCTTTCGTCGGATCGGTAAGGGACGCCTGGCTGTAAGGAGTAAAACCGTAAAGCGGCTTCTCTCCCGTGCGGACGATATTATCCATGATGATCTGACGGTTTATGGAAAGGGCGAAGGCCCTGCGCACGCGCGCGTCGGTAAATCGCTCGTCGTCATGGTTGAAGTCGAGGAAGCGCTTGCCGATACGCGGCGCCTCGTGGAGCTGCGGGCTGTTCTCGTACTTATCGCGCAAGGTGGGGGTCGGGGCGTTATTCAGGCTGAGTTCGCCGTTTTCGAAAGCGATCGCCTGCGTCTCGTGATCCGGGATGATCATGATGTCGATGGCGTCGATCTTCACCTCGTCGGCGGCGTAATAATTCTCGTTTTTGACCATCGATACCCTGTCTTTCGAGCTCATGTAAACGAGCCTGTACGCGCCGCTGGAGACATACGTCGCCGGGGACCTCGCCCAGTCGAGGCCGTGCGCCGCGACGGCAGCTCTGCTCACCGGCATATAGGTGGTGGTCGCGGTCTGGGCTACGAACCAGGGCGTGAGGTTCTCGAGCGTGACCACAAGCGTCGTGTCGTCGGTCGCTTTCACGCCGACGTCATCGGCAGTCGCATTGCCCTCGTTGTAGGGGCGCGCGTTCTTGATGATGTACATGTCGCTTACCGCCCCGCTGGCTGTCTCGGGGTCGAGCAGATGCTTCCACGCGAACTCGAAGTCGTGCGCCGTAAGCGGGCTGCCGTCGCTCCACTTAAGGCCGTCGCGCAGTTTGAACGTGTAGACGGTTTGAGTCTCGTCGACTGAATAACTCTCCGCCAAGGCGGGCGTAAGCTGATTCCGATTGTCGAACTTATACAATCCCCTGAACAACTGCTGCAACACGTTGGACGATCTGGAATATGTGTTCAGCGTCGGGTTCATCTGCTCCGGGTCGTCGTCGATTGCGTGGATGATCTTCGCCTCACTCGCGTTGGCGCACACCGCAATTCCAAATAAAAATACCGCCGTCAGCAATACCGCAAAAACACGATTAAACCTCATTTTCTATCCGCCTCCTAAATGAATGCGCCAACACGGGACGCATTATGAATTTACTTCAATATTCAACACCCTGTTACTCATTTTGTCAAACTATTTTTCGATTACAGTAGTAAATGTTTCATAATTGCCGGTGAAAAAAAACTTGCGCAACAGGACCGCGTCATGTTATAAATAATAATTGGACTGGGCGGAGCGCTCACGCTAATCGGAGGCTGATTTGACTTGGTCGGATACGTAATTAAACGACTGTTCGCCGGAATGATAACGATATTTATACTGCTCACCGTTGCGTTCTTCCTGATGAGGATGATACCGGGAGGGCCGTTCAGCCCTGCCGAGGAAAAGAGAGTGCCGGCGGAAATCTTAGAGCGCATAGCCGACAGTTACGGGTTGAACGATCCCCTGCATGTCCAATACTTTCGCTATCTCGGAAATATCCTGCGGGGCGATTTGGGCGTGAGTTTCAAACGCATGGACTCGTCCGTAAACACGCTTATTGCCCGCGGATTCCCCGTGAGCGCCAAAGTCGGAGGGCTTGCCATCGTCGTCTCGCTGATTTTCGGGGTAACTCTCGGCGTCGTGGCGGCCGTCAGGCGGGGCGGGATAGCCGATAAAGCGGCGATGACGCTCGCCACAATCGGGGTGAGCGTACCGGTGTTTGTGATCTCGATACTATTGCTGTATACATTCGCGTATTACCTGAAAATACTGCCCACCTTCGGACTCCTGAGCTGGAAGCACTATATCCTGCCGGTTGCGTGTCTCAGCTTTGCCCGCGTCGCGTACATTACGAGGCTGACGCGCTCAAGTATGCTGGAGGTGATACAGCAGGATTATATACGCACGGCGAGGGCCAGAGGCGTGAGCGAATTCGACGTTATTGTCAAGCACGCTCTCCGAAACGCCTGTATCCCGGTGGTGACGTATCTCGGGCCGATGGTGGCGGAATTACTGACCGGCGCTTTTGTTGTGGAGCGCCTGTTTGCTATTCCGGGCATAGGCCGTGATTTCACCACGAGCATCAGCGACAGGGATTATTCATTGATACTGGGTTTGACGGTGTTCTTCGGGATGTTCGTGATCCTGTGCAACATTATCGTGGATATCGTTTACGTCCTGATAGATCCGAGGGTGAAGCTCGATTGACACTTACGCCAGAGAGGTTTTTATAATGCAGCCTGTACCTGAGAACGCGCAACTGCCGCCCGAACTGTTCGAGCCCGTTCCGCAATCGGAACTGGACGCGGAGGAAATAACGCGTCCGAGCATGTCTTATGGAAGACTGGCGTGGCGTAAATTCCGCCGTGATCCGCTCGCCTTCGGCGGACTGATCGTTTTGGGGGTAATAGTGCTCTGCGCCGTATTCGGACCTATGCTTTCGCCCTACACATACACGCGGCAGAATCTGGCCAACGGGAACATGCCGCCCTCCCTCGCCCATCTCTTCGGCACCGACAAGTTCGGCCGGGATATTTTCACCCGAATACTGTTCGGCGCAAGAATATCGCTCTCGATCGGGATACTGGCGGCTTTGATAAGCGCGTCCATCGGCATCCTCTACGGCGGCATCTCGGGATATGTCGGGGGCAAGGTCGATATGATCATGATGCGTATCGTCGATATACTTCTCAGCGTACCGCTGCTCCTTTATACGATAGTTATCATGATGTTCCTCGGTAACAGTATGTCCAGCATCCTGACCGCGGTATGCTTCACAGCGTGGATCAAGACGGCCCGCGTAGTGCGCTCGCAGGTGCTTACTCTGAAAGACCTCGAGTATGTGCTCGCGGCGCGGTTATGCGGGGCGAACGACCGCCAGATATTATTCCGCCACCTTATCCCCAACGCGATGGGGCCGACGATCGTATCCACCGCCTTAATCGTGCCCGAAGCGATTTTCACGGAAGCTTTCCTGAGCTTCCTCGGAATAGGCATCCAGTTGCCGATGGCAAGCTGGGGCACGCTGGCCAACGAAGCAATCCCGATGATGCGCGAATTCCCGTATCAGATCGTGTTCCCCGTGATTGCCATCAGCGTGACGATGTTCGCCTTGAACTTCATAGGCGACGGGATGCGCGACGCGCTTGACCCGCACCTGAGAAAATAAATGCCTTTGCTTGACGTTTCCAACCTGAGCGTAAAATTCAATACAGAGGCGGGCGTCGTTCAGGCGCTTCGCGGAATCAGCTATCACATCGAAGCCGGGGAGAGCGTCGGTTTTGTAGGGGAAAGCGGCTCGGGCAAAAGCGTCTCGATGCTCTCCGTACTGGGGCTGCTGCCGCCGAACGCGACCGTCGCGGCGGACGGGCTGCGATTCGGCGGCAGGGATATAACCTCGATGAAAAAGAGAGAGATGAAGCATTTGCGCGGCGGCGAGATAGGGATGATCTTTCAGGACCCGATGACCAGCCTGAACCCGCTGCTTACCGTGGAACAGCAACTGGCGGAACCGCTGCGCATACATTTGAGGCTGAAACGCTCGGCGGCGCGCGAACGCGCGATGGAGCTGCTGCGATTAGTGGAGATACCCGCGGCGGAAACGCGGCTGAAACAGTATCCGCATCAACTGTCGGGCGGCCTGAGACAGCGCGTGATGATTGCCTCGGCGATCTCGTGCAATCCGAAGCTGTTGATAGCGGACGAGCCCACCACCGCGCTCGATGTCACGATCCAGGCCCAGATTCTGGATATCCTGCACGAACTGAAGGAGCGCCTGGGCATGGGAATCGTGCTGATCACGCACGACATGGGCGTAATCGCGGGGATGTGCTCCCGCGTGGTCGTCATGTACGGCGGCCTGATATGCGAAAGCGGCGACGTGCGGGAGATATTCTATAACGCGAAGCATCCGTACACCAATGGGTTGCTGCGCTCGATTCCGGACGCCGACCCGGAGGAAAAGCATCCGCTCGCGCCGATACCGGGTTCGCCGCCCGATATGCTGAATCCCCCGCCGGGCTGTCCCTTCGCCCCGAGGTGCGCTCACACTATGCGGATCTGCATGACGCGCGCTCCCGAAACGACGCCTTTCAGCGCCACGCACAGCGCGGCTTGCTGGTTTTTGCGCAGGCCGGCTTAACGGAGGTTTCTCGATGATGGCTGAATTTGTACGCGGCGAAAACTTAAAAATGCACTTCCCGGTAAGGGGCCATAAGGGAAAATCAATTCTAAAAGCCGTTGACGGTGTGAGCTTGTATATCGGCGAGGGCGAGACCTATGGATTGGTAGGCGAAAGCGGATGCGGAAAGTCGACGCTTGGGCGCATACTAGCGGGACTTTATACTCCCACGGAGGGCTTCGTCAGATTCGGCGAGGGCTTTTCAGACAGACCGCAGATGGTGTTTCAAGACCCCTACGCCTCCCTCGACCCTCGGATGACAGTGGGCGAGATCGTCGCGGAACCGCTCGTCTATGCCGGAGCGGACCGGGCGGCGCGGCGCGCGCGCGTTGAAGAACTGATGTCTCTTGTAGGTTTGAAATCCGACCACATAGAGCGGTATCCTCACGAGTTCAGCGGCGGCCAGCGGCAGCGAATAGGGATCGCCAGGGCGCTGGCCGGCTCGCCGAAGTTTATCGTGTGCGACGAGCCGGTCTCCGCGCTTGATGTTTCCATTCAAGCGCAGGTCATCAATATGCTCGACGATCTGCAAACGCGATTCGGGCTGACGTACCTTTTTATCTCCCACGACCTGTCGATGATACGGCATATTTCCCACCGCGTCGGCGTGATGTACCTCGGTCGTATGATGGAAGAAGCCGAAAACAATACGCTCTACCGCGAACCACTCCACCCGTATACCAGAGCGCTGTTCAGCGCGGCTCCGATTCCCGATCCCGATTTATCGGCACAGTCCAGCCGCATGATTCTACAGGGCGACGTTCCCACGCCCGTGGATACGCCGCCGGGGTGCCCCTTCCGCTCGCGATGCCCCATCGCTGTGGAAATATGCGCCGACGAGCGCCCGGAACTGCGCGAAACCGCCCCCGGCCATCGGGTCGCGTGCCATCTCTGCGCGGGGTAAGGTAACTCACTCCGCGAAGAAGAATTTTTCCGCCCCCGGATGCAGCGGTATGGGAAGTCCCTCTATGGCAAATTCACGGCTCAGACTGACGTCCGGCATGTCTTTTGTGATTTCCTGGGCGTTCTCGAAAATTATTTTCATTATCTCCAAAACCGTCTCCTCGCCGAGCCTTCCGCTTGCGGCCAACGCCGCCTTCACCGCTATGGTTTCTACAACCTCGCCGACGTCGGGATAGGCGCCTTCGAGAATGATTTGCCTGACGTAGTAAGGATATTGCGAGATGATAAAACGTGCGCGCGCGTTGCCGATGCCCAGAAGGCGGACGTCTCCGTCCTTTGCGAGTTCGCTTACGGCAGGGGTCGGGACGCCTGCCGTGCAGAAGAACGCGTCGATCTTTCCCTCCCTGAACGCGTCGACGGACGCGCTGAAACCGAGATGATGAACGTTTATGTCAGCGTAACCGATATTGTATGAATCCAATATCTGGAGGGCGTTCAGTTCGGTGCCGCTGCCTTCCGCGCCAATTGAGACCCTTCTGCCCCTGAGGTCAGCAACTCCGGTTATATCACGCCGCGCAACTATCTGGCAGGCCTCGGGATAAAGACCGGCGATTGCGTATAAGTCCCCGAACGGTTCCTCTGTCGAAAAAAGATTTGTGCCGTTGTAGGCGTAGGTCATTATGTCGTTTTGTACGAAGGCTATATCCGCCCTGCCGTTGCGCAGCATGTGGATGTTGTCTGCCGATCCCCCGCTCGGGATAACGGTGAAAGTCATTTTCAGGCGATCTTCCGGCAAGTTTGCCAACGCCTCCCCGAAGGCGCTGTAAATTCCCGACTCGTCCCCCGTGGCTATTCTGATCGTGACGGATGGCGCATTTGAGCTTTCCGGCGCGCCGTCATTCCGTATGTAATAACCGGCGAATAATACGGCCGCGATTACAAGAACGCTTAATACCGCGAATTCTTTTCGCATCACAGGCATCCCCGGTTATCTGAAAAATCCGCTGATCATCGCGATCACAACGGCGTTTGAAACATCCACCAGAAACGCCCCCACGATAGGCACCACGAAGAACGCTTTTTCCGACGGGCCGTATTTCTTTGTGAGCGCCTGCATACACACAAGCGCGTTTGGCGTGGCGCCGAGCCCGAAGCCAATGAGCCCGACGGCCATAACGGCGGAGTCGTAATTTCTGCCGAATACCCAAAATATCAGGAAGTAGGCTATTACGACTATGAGTATGATCTGCGCCGCCATCATTATCATCAGGGGGAAGGCGAGGTTCACGAGCTGCCCCAACTGAAGGGAGTTGATTGCCATAGTAATGTAGATGCCGAGCGATATGTCGCTGATCATTCCGACGCATTTTGAATCTATCGCGAACCATTTGCTCTTGTCTCCGACATTGCGAATGATTATCGCTACGATCATCGCGCCGAGATACGGCGGCAGGGTGAAGCCCGCTCTCCTGAGGTAATAGCTTAACGTGGAGCCGAAACCTGCCGCTATAAGAATCCACGAGAAATTTTTCATCAGGTGGGAACCGGAGACCTTATCCTCGTCGCCGTCGTCCGCAAAACCGCCCTGCGCGAATTCACCGGCGTCTTCAAGTGAGGCTTTATCTGCATTTTTTTCCGTTGCCGCCGTCGGTGTGATCAGCTTGTGAGCTTTTATCATCCACTCCCCCACAGGGCCGCCGACTACGGAACCCGCCACCATTCCGAATGTCGCGCACGCTATGGCGGCGCTCAAAGCGCCCGAAACGGCATACTCATCCTCGAACAGTGCGCCGAAAGCTCCCGCCGTGCCGAGTCCGCCAATCATCGAAACCGATCCCCCGACTATGCCCATCAACGGGTTTAATCCGAACCCGAGGGCAATCGGAATGCCTGCGGCGTTCTGCAGTACGGCGACGAATGATGACACGGCCCAGAAAGCGACGACCATGATTCCGCCCCTTATCACCAGCTTATAGCTAGCGTTTATGCCGACGGTGCAGAAAAAGCAGATCATGAACACAGTCTGAAGGGTGCCGTCGAAGGCGAAGCTCGCGAGGCCAGACGCTTGTATCAAAGCGGCTGATATTGCGACCGTGAGCCCGCCGACCGCAGGCGCCGGTATGGAATATTTCACCAGCGCCGGTATCTTTGACCTCAGCCAGACGCCGAAGTAGTACATGATCGCGCCCAGTGCGGCAGCCTGAAGCATGTCGAATTTAAACTGCCACATGCCGTTGATAAAAATTCTTTCCATACGCATCACACCTCGCGGGATAAATCGAATTTGTTTGGTTTAGAAGATTATAGCTCATCCTCAGCACGGTTGGTCAACCACGCAGCGGTTGACGCGAGAAAAAACCATAAGTAGCCTAAGTCCAGCTAATTGGCTTATAATACGTTTTTCTATTGACAATGACCGGGTTTGGGAATTGTGACGCCGCAAGATACTGCTCACTAATTTTCGCGACGGCGTAATTATTTGCATGGCATATTTTTGTAAGCATCTTTGCCTTTGCGTCTATAGGGAGAACAACGGTTATTTCTATCCCTGCGGATAACCGTCTCGCCGTTTCAAGAGCCGGAACCAAATCATTGTCACCGGAAACGAGATAGAGAATGTCGCATTGGTTTGTGACGCAAGCCTCGACTATTGATACGGCAATATTTACGTCTGTCAGTTTTTCTTCATGGATTTTGAATGATTTGCCGCAACCGGCAATAGCTCGACATCTCCTTGATTTTTCTTGAAAACGCCCAAAAGTAACTTGAACACCGATACTTTGTAAAGCTCGAATATAGGCTCTATGACGGGATGCAGAATTCGGTTTCCATGAGGCGATAGCAGTAAAGTACCTGACGGACTGGAGACTTTCGTAAGGTGGGTGAGAATACAGGGTGGCTAACTTGTGAAGGTCGAGCCATTTATATTTATGGAAGTCAGAATTTCCGTCCAAAGAGTGGTAAAGATTAAACCCATCAACAAAGAAGATTGAACGCTTTCCCATAAGAACCACACTCCCGGGTATTAAAAAACCCGCGCCTCTCGACGCGGGGAGCCGTGTGGACACAGCCACACGGGGAATCGCTTTCTTTCTGCGGACTAATTATAGCGCATGTCTCGAAACGTGACAAGTTGAATCTGCAATCACCCTGCAATCATTCGCGCAAAGCAGTATCAGCGACAGAAGCCCAAATACGCCCGCACAATGGATTATTTTATGATGGAAAAATGGTCGCGGCAGACGCTCGGCCGCCTGTTTGCCTTGCGGTGATAACAGGCGGAGGCATTGCCAGGGTGCGAGACGATGGAATATACGTGCTGCCTGTAAATGCTATCCGGCATTGATCTGCGTACCCGTTTTTTGTTCAGCTTAAACCCTCGGACAGGGCTTTTAGCGCTTCGTCTTGCGAGGGGTAGGTTTCAAGCGCCTTATCAAAGCCTGTCATAACGATAATTTCCCATACCTCAGGCTTGAGCGTACCCGTTTTTTGTTCAGCTTAAACCCTCGGACAGGGCTTTTAGCGCTTCGTCTTGCGAGGGGTAGGTTTCAAGCGCCTTATCAAAGCCTGTCATAACGATAATTTCCCATACCTCAGGCTTGATGCCGGATACTACCATTCTGCAGTTCGCCATCGCGGATCGCCTCATCGTCATCAACAGTACGCGCAGTCCCGAGCTTGACACATAATCGCAGTTCGCGAAGTCGACAATAAACCTCCCATTCTCCGAAATAGCCTGAATAATGGCTTCCTGTACCATCTCCGAGCTCTTGACGTCGAATCTTCCGCTGATTTCAAAAATAGCTGCCGACCGGCTCTTTTTCATATTAATATCCATTTATCCGGACGTCTCCTTTTCGCTTCATCTGTGCTTCGCCTGTAGAAATATAGCGGTTATTTTTTGACAACGCAACAGCAGGCGCTAAGGAAGTAACTTTCGGTTACTAGTCCTGTTTCGGCGGGCCATTAGCATGTAGTCATGTAGTCAAATTTCTTTTCACTGTGAGAGGGAGGTAATTGAATTGCGTAAAAGATTTATCTTGTCAGCGGCCGTGTTGGCGCTCACGTTGTGCCTCGCCGCGCCGTCCTATGCGGAAGGCGAGCTCGCGATCACCGGAACGGACGGAGGATGGACTTACGAAGGCGAAGTGCTGACCATCACAAAGGGCGGCGCTTACGAGATCGCCATGACGCCGGGCACGACCATCACGGCGCACAGCGTCTATGTGAATCCCGACGTGAAGGCCGACATCACTTTGAGGGACGTACATATCGACACGAGGCGCGCTGCCGTTGACGCCGGCGCATTCCGGGTAGCCGAGGATTCGGTTGTGAACCTGACCCTCGCCGGGAAGAACGCGCTGCGGAGCGGCGGGCATTACGCGGGGTTGGGCGTTCTGCTGGCCGAACTCACGATCGGCGGCGAGGGCAGCCTCGACGCAGTGGGAGGCGACGGCGGCGAGGGAATAAGCGCCAACCACAGCACTCTCAGGATCACGGGCGGCGAGGTAGCGGCCTTTGGGGGCGCGGGCGACGGCGGCGGGGATTACAACAGCGGCGGCGCGGCGGGCATCGGCGGCGAGAACGAGGCGCTGATAATTATCACCGGCGGAGCGGTTCACTCCGAAGGCAACGGCAACGCCCCCGGCATCGGAGGACGGCAGAACGCCTGGATCACCATCGAGGGCGGCTCGGTCACGGCCGTCGGCGGCGAAAACGGCGGACGCGCGCTGGAGGGCAGGGTCGAGATCAAAGCCACGGCCTACGAATACCTGACGGACGACAACGACGAGAGGGCATTCCCGCCCGACCCGTTCGTAAACGGCGATTACGTATATGTGCAGATCGACGTGTAAACCCGCGTGAAAAAAATATAACGGGGAGAGTGACGGTATCATGAAGAAGGCGTTTTTGATTGTCCTGACGGCGCTGTTCTGTACGATGGTGATGTCGGCCTGCGCCTGGGCGGATGAGGTGGAGCCGCCGGTGTCGAAGACCCCGATCTATCTCAACATTGCGGACGGCAGCATTCAAATCGGCTACATTTTTGGGGACTATTATAGTGTTGGCGGCGGAGAGAGAATGCCCTACAATAAGGAAAATGAATATTTCCTCATAAGCGGCAAATCCACGAGAAATAATATAGAACTCCTGACCGTAACCGGCGTCGACATCACGCTGGACAACGTGAGCATTGAGCTGGATGACAATAAGAGCGCTCTCGATTTGTTCTTCTCGTCGGCGACTGTAACGCTTGAAGGCAATAACAAACTAGTCAGCAGGGGCGGCGTAAATGCTGCGGGCATACGTGTCCGGCCTACCTACACTCTGACTATCAAAGGCAGTCCCGGCGACGGTTTCGACTTCCTGGAAGCGAGAGGCGGAGGCGGTAGCGCGGGTATCGGCGGCATTAGTACCACCAGTGGTTTACTCACTGACCATGATGCCGGCACCATCATTATCCAAGACTGCATGATCGTGGCGGTTGGCAGCAGCGGCGCCGCCGGTATCGGCGGAGCCAGCGAGGGACATGGCGGCAAAATAAACATCTCCGGCTCGATCGTGGACGCCACCGGCGGCCGGCGGGCCGCCGGTATCGGCGATGGTAGCCACACTGGTAGTCAACCAGAGAAAAAAGCCAAAATCACTATCACAAAAAGCATAGTCGAAGCCTCCACCAGCTTTTCCAACAGCGGCCCGGCTATTTTGGGCAAATCAATCTCCATCATTAATTCCCTGGTCGACGCCTATGCCATCAACTTTACTTCCGGCGACATCAACGCGGGGATTGATTGCGATACAATAACCATTGAGGGCGTCCTTGTAACGGCAGTGGGAAAACCGGCGCTTTTGCCTGAAGAAATTACCCTCACCGGAGACCACCTTGTTTGGGCGAATGAGGAAGGCAGTTATCCGGGCGCGGGCGACGATCCAACCGAGGTAAATTCTGGTACGTACAATAACGACACTAAAAATAGATTCGTGAGATTCATGTCGAAGGCTCCGGAAGAGGACCCCTTTCTCCCACCGCGAATCACCGGCGCCCAGGCGACCAGCAGCCGCAGTGTGACGCTGACGTTCAGTGAAAGTGAAAGCGAAGGAGTCGATGGATACTTCGTGTGGTGTGAAAACACCGACGCCATGGCGATGGTGAAATCCGGAAGCACAAACTTCATAACCACAACAATCACCGGCCTCGCCCCCGCAACCACATACAGCTTCAGAGTGGCGGCTTACACTGCTGACGACATCAGCCCCCCCTCCAACGCCTACGTGGTAACCACGCCGGAATCTGACAGCGGCGGCGGATGCGACGCCGGGTTCGGCGCAATGGCATTACTGCTGATCGCCGTTCCATGCGCGGCGCGAATGTCAAAGAAAAAGCTCTAACAACCGCAGCAATACCCCCAAGAAAGCCCCCGGATAAATTCCGGGGGCTTTTTCCAAGACACGCATATTAATTAGGCAAACGGACGCGCGATGCGCGTCCGTTTCAATTTGACCCTTGTGAACACGTTGGTATATACTGCCTGAAAAGAAAGGGGATTCGCCATGGAAACTATTCAAACCACAAGAACCTTCAAAAATGGCAACAGTCAGGCCGTAAGACTCCCGAAGGAATTCGCCGTGCCGGACGGTGAACTGTTCATACGAAAAATTAGCGGCGTTATCTTGCTGATTCCCCAAAACGATCCGTGGAGTTTGTTTGAAGAAAGCCTGAGCGGATTCTCGAATGATTTTATGATCAACGACAGAAATCAACCCGAAATGCAAAAGCGCTCCGTTGAATTTGACGAATGACAATGTATCTGCTGGACACGAACATCTGCATTTACGCGATAAACGGCCGAAATCGCAAAATAGTCGAAACGCTGAAAAGCAAGCCGGTCGGCGAAGTCGGCTTGTCCGCCATCACGCTCGCGGAACTTGAATACGGGGCGTCGAAAAGCGCGCACAGAGACCGTAACCGCCTGATGCTGATCGGGTTCGCCTCTCCTTTTAGAATCCTGCCGTTCGATAGCGCGGATGCGGAAATGTTCGGAATCCTGAGAACATATCTTGAGCGCGCGGGAACGCCCATAGGTCCCTACGATCTTCAAATCGCGGCGCAGGCCGTAATCCGTAATTACGTCCTAGTGACGAACAATGTCGGGGAATTCCGGAGAATCCCCGGCCTTAAGGTCGAAAACTGGGTTGTATAAATACAACGGACCCCGATATAGAGTGACCCGCCGCCCGTAAACAACAGGCCGCGTCCCCTGTTGTCGCACAGCTACGCGTCCGAGCCGTCCGAATTTTGCTAATATATTTAGGTACAGGCGATGGTGGTGTGTTGGGTTTGGTCGTCGATGACGCGCGAGATATGGCAAGTGGGCAAAGAAGGGGTTCTTTATGGCTACCAACGTAAGAACGCTTGACGTAACAAAAGAAGAGGCCGATCTTCTAACCGGAACGGAAGATGATTTTATCGAATACGGCAAAACCAGCGTAAGGTGCCCGCGTTGCGGAGGAAATCTCGTTATGACTGATTGGGATACATCCTACACCATAGGTTGCGAACACAACTGCGTGACTATTGGTTTCCGCGGTATTTAATTCACAAAGCCTTTATTTTGGATCAAGGGGAGGGATGGTGGGCGTCGAATGACAATCGTGACAAAGACTATAAAGTATGAGGATTACAAAAGCAATAAACGCTTTCG
>Ga0099364_10002176_pt1 | contig 31463 bp, 32 predicted proteins | sample TergutTh196P3_FD_73070 | JGI IMG/M metagenome (GOLD analysis project Ga0099364, IMG submission 73070) | Microcerotermes parvus P3 segment gut microbial communities from Pointe-Noire, Republic of the Congo - Th196 P3 | ecosystem: Host-associated > Arthropoda: Insects > Digestive system > Gut ... | reverse complement strand
AAAAGAGGCAAACAAAACACTACCTCTCGGTTTGTGTACCCCCCAAAAAAAACGCGGGGGGGGTTTTTTTAAGAGGGGGGGGAAAAAGGGGGGGCCGCCCGGGGGGGGGGGGGGGGCCGCGCCTGCCTTTGGCTCTACTATGATTGGCCGAATTTTTTCCGATACTGTTCAATCGTATACGCAACGATGGCAACCGCGTCCCTCTGCCCCCGAACCTCGTCAACGGCGGTTTCCTTGTGCTCCAGCTCTTTATATACCTGGAAAAAATGCCGCATTTCGGAGAAAATGTGGGACGGCAAGGCCTCAATACTGCGGTAAACATTATACGTCGGGTCTTCAAACGGAATCGCAATGATTTTCTCATCGTTCGCCCCGTTGTCAAGCATGGTGATAACCCCGATGGGATAAGCCCGCACCAGCGTGAGCGGCACAAGCGGCTCGGAGCAGAGGATGAGGACGTCAAGCGGGTCGCCGTCGTCGGCATAGGTACGGGGAATGAAGCCGTAGCTTGCCGGATAATGCGTAGATGTATACAGGATACGGTCAAGGATAATCATGCCGGTTTCCTTATCAAGCTCATATTTTACCTTGCTGCCCTTGTTGATTTCAATGACGGCGATAAAGTCGTCCGGTTTGATGCGTTCCGCGTTCATATCATGCCAAATATTCAATGTATGGCCCTCCCGTATTCATGAGGCTTGCGTTTTTCCGGCTTGTTCTGAAAGCTGAAAACCGCCTTTGTCCCTTCGGGCGACGATTCGATTGACAGCTTTCCGAAAAGCTTGTCCTCAACCAGGCTTTGCACCAGCTTATGCCCTAAGCTGCCGGTATGCGCGCCGCCCGGCCGGTACCCCACCCCGTCGTCGGTAACCTCGATGGCCGATAATACGTCTCCATATGAAATCCGCAGGATGATCAGCCCGCGCTGCCGGTCTACAAAGGCGTGCTTGATACAGTTTTGCACCAGCTCGTTCACGACCATCGCAATCGACGTTGCCATGCCGGATTCCAGCTGGATATCGTCGCCGTGGATTTCCAGCGAAAGGTCAAGGGTTTCCGGGATGATGTAGCTCTTGGCGCTGTTTAACATGCGGCTGAGCATCTCCTTGATGTTCACGCTGTCAACGCCCTTTTGCGCGAGGATCTCATGTGTCAGGGAGATGCTGAAAATCCTCGTCATCGTCTCGGAAAACGCGTTGCGCGCGTCGGCGTTGCTGATTCGCCGCCGCTGTAAACGCAAAAGGCTGATGATGGTTTGCAGGTTATTCTTGACGCGGTGATGGATTTCGTCTATTACGGCGCTTTTGAGAACAAGCTCCTTTTCGATATTTTTTTCCTCTGTTTTATCCTGAATCAGCATAACCGTGCCCATAAACTTGTCGCCGTCATGAATCGGCGCGTAGACCACATTGAGGATAAAGCCGCCGATTTTCACCTCGGTGTGGGAGTTGCGGCCGTTTTTGCCGATGTCGTCAAACCGGATCGCGCCAAACGCCAGATTCTCAAACGGCATCCCGACGATTTCATCCATATAGTTGATGCCGTTGTAGATATGCCGCGCGCGCGGGTTGGCGTAGACCGCCACCGCCTGCGTGTTGAAGCGTACCATGCCGTCGTGCATGTGTTCGGCTACACGCTCCATCTCCCGCGCGTCGTAGGCGGCTTTCATAAGCTCGCCCGAATCGGCGGAATCCCAGAGCTCCGTCCCCTGGATATGCCGCTCGACAATCAGGACGCCGATGATTCTGCCCGCCTGGTTCCGGATTGCGCTGACGTTCTGGCGTATCAGATAATCTCCCGTGACGACCGCCTTCAGCTTACGGGAGGGCGCGCCGATTTCAAGCGTGCGGAACACGCCCGGCTCGTTGACCGGAAGCATCAGCTCGCCGACGATGTTGCGGGTATAATTCGTGCCGGGAGGGCTTAATTGTGCGATTACAACGGCCTTTTTGCCGTCGGGGGTCAAACAGTCGATAAAGATGTCGCCGCCCTCAAGGTCGTGCACGACCCGAAGCGTGTGGCTGACCTCCAGCAAAATATGAATATCCGCGTCTTCAAGGCCGGTGTGCTCACGGCAAGCGCGGATAAGCTCCTCGTCTACCGACCGGATATAATAATCATCTCCGCTACCTGCCCGATTGTGCATTCCTTGTCCATTGCCACCTTCCTGATGTATTGATAGGCCTCCATCTCGCTCATGCCGCGTGAATCCATGAGCAGGCCCTTGGCGCGATCCAGCAGCTTGCGGGATTCCAGCGCCTTCTTTGCCTTTTCGTATTCGGTATTGATTTTCTCTATCTTGCTGCGTTTTTGCAGCGCCACCTCAATGGCGGGAATCAGCGCGTTCTCGTCGATGGGCTTGACAAGGTAGCCCATGACGTCCGCTTTTGACGCCTGAACCGCCATGGATTTGTCGCTGTATGCCGTCAACAGGAGCACGCAGTTCGAGAGCTTCTCCCGGTTGATGATTTCCGCGGCCTTCAGCCCGTCAAGCAAAGGCATTTTGATGTCCATAATCACGAAATCCGGTTTGTGAAGGCGGCATTGCTGTACGGCCTCAAAGCCGTCCAGCGCTTCGCCGGCCACTTCGTAACCATTGGTTTCAAGTATTTCCTTGATGTCCATTTTTATTACCGGCTCATCGTCGGCAATAACGGCACGATACACAACCGAAGCCTCCCTCTATCGTTAGATCTGTTCTGTAATCTGTCGTGGATGGATGACCGGGGATTTTTTCGTCTGATTGATGTGAACTGCACATGAACCAGCGTTCACATTCGTTCACATGTATTAGCGGGTTCCGGCCGCAAAGCCGGGCGAAAAGAAAGACCGGTCAGGCACCGCGGATGGGCTACAGAACAGGTCTGTTATAGCAATTGCTCGAACAAAGAGGAATCCGGCGACGGAATCACGCAGCTTTGCACAACCCCGCCGCGATGCTCGGAATCCGCAAGCCCCGCCGCCACCGCGCTGTGAACGTCGCTTACCTCGCCGCAAAGAGCAAAGTAGCTTTTCCCGCCGATGCCGAACCCCAGCCTTACCTCGATGAGGCGCACGTTTCCGGTTTTGGCGGCGGCGTCCGCTCCTGCGATTGCAGACGCGATATCAAAATACTCCACAACGCCCAGCGCCTCGACGCCGTCAATCTCGGCGACCGCGTTAATCGCCGGTATCAGCAGGGGATGGACGCGGGGGATCACAAGGCTGTTCACGACATTGACGCCGCCTGCCTCAAGCCCTGCGGACATCGCGGCGTCAACCGAGCCGACGTCGCCGTGTACAAGCACAAGAAATTTGCCGGGGCAGACAGGCTTTGCGAAAACAAGGGCGACGCTGCCCGCCTTTAACATGAAGTCGGCGGCTTCAATTCCGCGGGCTATGCTGTTGAGTTCGATTAACCCGATACTTGCAATCATTGGCTGCCCTCCTTCCGCTGAATCGTGATGCCGTTACCGTCTGCCTCGGTAACCACTCCCGCGATTGACGCGTGCACCATACAGCCTGTATCCGCAAACTCCACGCCCGCGACCGGAGTACCCGCCGCAACGCGGTCACCTGCCTTCACAAACGGCGCGGAAGGCTTTCCGACGCCGTGCTTAAGCGGTATGCGCACCTCTTCGGGATTCAGTGTTACAACCTGTTCCATCTCTGTGGGGTATCCGCCGAGCCCCAAGCGGCTGATGAGGCGGCTTTGGGAGATGCGCCGGTATTCGCGCGGCCCGGCCTGGCCTTCATGCACCGTCTGCCCGGCAAGCCCCACGCCGCGCTCCCGCAAAAGCCCCTTGACGTGGATATTCATTCTGCGTGGGGATAGCTGCATCGGGCAGGCGAACAGCTCGCATACGCCGCATTCGCAGCAGAGAAGCGCGTCGCCAAGGTCGCTCTCACAGGTTCCGGTCGCCATGCTGCGCATGACGCGGTTCGGGCGCATCCGGTGCCCGATTAAATAGCGCGGGCACATCTCCGTGCAATAGGAGCACTGGATACATACGCTTTTCGCCTGATTTATCGTATGCTTAAGCGGTTTCTTCATAAATTGGATTAGCGGGTGGGCTTCCGGCAGAATCAAAAGGCCACCGTCGGCTTTGCCGATTACGAGGGTTTCGGCCTCCTCCATGGGGAATTGCTGCCCCATCATCGGCCCGCCCTTCACAATTGTGAAAGGGCTTGTGGATGCACCGCCCGCCGCGCGGATGATATCCGAAAGTTTCGCGCCGACCGGGGCGTCCACGATTACGGGCCGCCCGACCGCGCCGTTCACGGTAACATAGCGGCGCGTTACGGGAATATCCCGCATGGCCCGGCCGATGTTCAGCGCAGTGGTGACATTTATGACCGCGAGGCCCAGCATCGGCGGAATCCCGCCCGGCGGCACCGTCTCGCCCGTAACCTCGTAAATCAAAATCTGCTCGTCGCCGGCGGGATAAAAGCTGCTCACCGTGAAAAGCTCAATCCCGGCGTTATGGGCTTCTATTTCCTTTTGAAGCGCCGTAATTTCCCGCATATATTTTTGCTTGGTGCCGATTATGACGCGGGGAATCCTGAATTCATCCTTTAGCGCGGCAAGCGCCTCAATGATTTCAGCGGCAAAATTCCGCATGGCGAAGCGGTCGCTGCAAAGCAACGGCTCACATTCCGCCGCATTGACTAAAAGCAGGCGCATTCCTTCCGGAAATTTTTTGTGGGTGGGAAACCCGGCTCCCCCGGCCCCGACGACGCCAGCGTCAAATATCTGTTTTAAGAGGCTCAAACTTGTCCACCACCCATTAGAATCTGTTAACACAAAACTAACAGCCCGTATTTCTGGCGCATTTTACGCATGACTTTGTCATCGTGTGAACTGTATATGATGTGAACGAATGTGGACGTAAGTTCACATGTAGTTCACACAGCCTGACAGGCTATCGTTCATATCTTTTCATATTTGCGTCCCCGTCAATCGGAATACATAAAGTAGACCTCACTCCCCGTCCTTAAAATGCATTAAAATCCATTCGATAATCTGTGCATTTCATTTATGTTAACAAATTCTTGATAAACATCTTCGTGATGAGAGAATCCGGGGCGCTAATAATTTGGCTGCCCGCCCGTTCCGATTCGGGAATCGCCTTACCCGCCGCCTGTACCGCGCTTTGAATGTCGCTTGTACCGCCGCCCAGCACCCAGCAGAGCTTCCCGCCCAACCGGTTGCCGATCCAAACGCGCAGGAGCTCGGTTTGCGCACTTTTCAGCGCCGCATCAAGGCTTTCAAAACCGGCGGCGGCGCTGCGGGTTTCAAAAACGCCGACAGTCGCGGGTATATTTTCCGCGGCGGAACTTTCTTTTTTAAAATAGCCGAGTATCGCGGGGTGCGTGCCCGTCAGCAAGCAAGCCGCGAAAGGCGGCTCCCCACCGCCAATCTCAACTGCGGTTTTCGCTTCGGCAACGTCCGCGACATCGCCGCCCGCGCAAATCAGGTATTTCCCGATGCAGACGGGGTTCGCGTGCAGTAGCGTGAACCGGGTGCGCTTGCACATTGCGTCAAGCGCGCCAATCCCCCGGCTGATGCTGCGGAACTCCGCAACATAAATCGCTTCGCCCATAATTATGAGTATCCCTTTCAAACGCTATAAATAACGATATTCGCAATTCCCCGCAGGCGAATGCATTTCGCCGGGGGCTCCTTAACCCGGGCCGGCAGCGCGGAACCGGGGGATTGGATGCCCCTTAAAAGGTTGTTGATAAAATCAACAACTTATTCCTTTTGGATTTTCGCGCCGATGCCCTTTGCGTAATCATGGGCCAGCGGGGTGACAATCGCGTTGTTCGAGATCTTTATAAGGTCGCCGCGCGCGGTGTTCCGATCGCGCAGGTCGCGTTCGTGAATCAGCCGTTTGCCGCAAAGATCGATGACCCTGCCTGCGCCATGCGCTGCGGGCGCCGGAGCCGCCGTTTCCTGTCTGACGCCGAGTATTTCATAAAAGCTTTTGGCGCTCATGACGACGTAGTCGCAGCCTTCGGCGTCGGCGCGGCTTTTTCCGGGCTTTACTTCATCCCCGGCAATCAGCCCTTCGGGTATGTCGCCGAAAGCGGCTACCTTTGCGCCGCCGTTAAGCCGTTCGAGAATCGTCTTAGTAACCGATTCCACCAATCTTTCAATATCCAAGTCCGCTCACCTCAATCGTTTCATCCTGGACGATGATGCCTGTCATTCCTTTGTAAAAGCCGCAGGCGTTGGCTTCGTCGTAGTCTATGTGCATATAAGTTCGAAAATCCGGGGATACCCGCAGGATAACGCCGTTAAACGTAACCGGCCTTTCCCCGAATACACGCACCGAAACCGCCTGCCCGTCTGTAAAGCCCCATCGGTTCGCGTCATGGGGCGTCATGTGTATGTGCCGTTCGGCAACAATCACGCCGCAGTCAAGCTCCACCTCGCCGGCGGGGCCAACAAGCCGGATTCCGGGCGAGCCCGCAATCTTGCCCGAAGGCCGGACAGGGGCGTGAATCCCAAGAGTAACCGCGTCGGTGCGGGAAACCTCCAGCTGGGTTTCGCCGCGTTCGGGCCCGAGAACCACTATCGAGGAGAATTCTCCCTTCGGCCCGACGGCGCGCACCCGTTCACGGCAGACGAACTGCCCGGGCTGTGAAAGCTCCGACACAAACGTCAAACGGCTGTCTCTCCCGAATAAAGCCTCCGCCGCCCCGTACGAAAGGTGTACATGCCTGCCCGACGCTTCAATAGGGATCGCCGGACACGCCAGCAGTTTTCTCACCCGTTCCTCGGCGCGGCTTAAAATTGCGTCTGTATTCATGGCCCATACTCCTTTGCTTTCGCGCGGAACATCATAACGTAGTAGGCGCTCGAAAGCCGGTTCAGCGCGGCGATAATGTCGGGCCGCGAAGGCTCGCCGCTCTCGGTTTCAAATGCCCCGCACGCTTCAAGCTCCACCTTGCGGGAGGCTGTCCGCAGCGAGTTTAACAGCACAACCGCCTCGCCGTCCTCAAATGACGCGAAGAAGTGGGGAAGCCCGTAGTATTTTTGTGGCGTATGAGAACGGCTGCGAAGCTCCGCTTCATCCATGCCGAACAGGCAGGGGGATACCAGCGCCTCTCCGAGAATCTCAGCGCGCATAATACTGCGCACAAGGGTAAGCGTTTCCGCCAAATCGTCAATGCCCTTTAAAAGGCCGAGCCTTTGAAATGCAAGCTGAACCTCCAGGATTCTCGCCATCAGGCTGTCGAGACTGCCCCGTAAGCGGATAAGCCTGTGGCTTTTGCAGACAAGGGCCGTACCGTGGAGGGCCGTCATATGCTCGGGCTTCTCATCCAGATACCCGCCGCCAAGCAGCTTGTAACGGGCGGGCTTCTTCGGGGAGGGAAGGGCCTCCGGCTTGGAAGGCTCGGCGGGATTTTGCCGCGGCCCGGCAGCCCTTGCCGCACACCCGCTGCCGATGATGAGGTTGATTTTGTTCTCCAGCAGCCACGAGCGCGCCGATGGCGTCACGATAACGCCGCTTTCCACGCGGTATTCCTTCATATTCTCCAAATCTGCGTCTTTGAGCAGAGCCCGCAGCGCCGCTTCGGTCAATACGCTCACACAACATCACCCCTTATAGTTGAGGCTATTCAAAAACGTGGCGAACTTGCGGCTGTTTTTCCGCAACACCGCGCCATCGTTCTTGCCGGGCGAAAGCCCGCCTGCGTCCTCTTCCTTATCTTACCAAAAAATATCCCGCAACTTCATTTATGTTTTTGAATAGCGTCAAAGCTACTTCAGCTTCGGAAGAATGAATTCAACCTCGCTGTGGGGGCGCGGAATGACATGGACGCTTACAAGCTCGCCTACGCGCTCCGCCGCCGCCGCACCCGCATCCGTCGCCGCCTTGACGGCGCCGACGTCGCCGCGGATCATAACGGTGACGAGCCCGCCGCCCACATGCTCCTTGCCGATTAACGTAACGTTCGCCGCTTTGACCATTGCGTCCGCCGCCTCAACCGAAGCCACGAGCCCTTTGGTTTCTATCATGCCAAGCGCAATATTGAAATTGTTTTCTGCCATAGTAAATTCTCCTTATCCTTATTATAATTTTAATATTATCGAAGTAATAGTTATGCTCACCACTTAAATAAGCAGGAACCTTAAAGCTTCGATAATAACCGTTCGAGAACAAGCCTGACAAGCTCCTCTTCGCTGAAAGAGGGCGCGCTCTTTACGCGTGAGGCGGTGATATCCTCAAGCTCGCGCGCGCCATAGGCGACCCGCCGGATGTTTATGAGATTTAAGGGACCTATGTTATCGGATGTGGAGTTGCCCCCCACGGCGCCGCAGCCCAGTGTGAAGGACGGCGCGAGATTTGTCGTCGCGCCGACGCCCCCAAGGGCGCCCGGCGTGTTGACAAGCAGACGGCTGACAGGCTTTTTGAGCGCAAACTCGCGGATGACGTTTTCATCCCGGGAGTGCAGCATCATGGTGTGGCCCGCGCCCTCGTACAGCAAAATGCGGATGCAAAGCTCACAGGCGCTTTCCCAGTCGCGCTCCGTATAGAACGCGAGAACCGGGCACAGCTTCTCCTTTGAGAACGGAACCGTCTCGCCGACCTCCGTCTCAAAGCCGATTAGCACGCGGGCCCCGGCGGGGACTTCAATGCCCGCAAGATTTCCGACATACTGAGGGGTTTTGCCGACAATCGCAGGGTTCATAGTCTTGCCCCGCATCAGGACGGCACTCACCTTTTGCTTCTCTTCAGGCGAGAGGAAGTACGCGCCCTGCCTTTTGAACTCCGCGGCGACCTCGTCCTTGATGCATTCCTCGGTCACAACGCTCTGCTCGGACGCGCAGATGGTGCCGTTGTCAAAGCATTTCGAGTCGAGAATCCTCTTTACGGCGAGCGGGATATCGGCGGTTCTCTCTATGTAGGCGGGGCCGTTGCCGGGGCCGACGCCGATAGCCGGGTTGCCCGACGAATAGGCCGCCTTGACCATCGCGGAGCCGCCTGTCGCAAGGATCAGCGCGATATCCTGATGGCGCATCAGCTCGTTGGTTCCCTGCATGGTGAGCGTCTCCGCGCAGGAAATTGCCCCCGCCGGGCCGCCCGCCCGCAAAAGAGCCTCCTGCATGACCCGCGCGGCCTCAAGGATGCAGTTTTTCGCGCCGGGATGCGGTGAGAACACGATCGCGTTCCCGCTTTTGATTGCGATAATCGCCTTGAAAAATACCGTGGAGGTCGGATTTGTGGAAGGAATAATTCCGGCGATAACACCCATAGGAACCGCCACTTCAAAGATTTTTTTATCCGGGCAGTCGGAGATTATGCCCACGGTTTTCTGATTTTTAGTATAATCCCACAGGCCCGAAGATGCAAGCTCATTTTTGAGCGTTTTGTCCTCCACGCGGCCGAAGCCTGTCTCCTCATGTGCCATTTTGGCAAGGCGTCCGGCGTTCTCATGGCCTGCCCTTGCCATTTCGGCGCAGAACCGGTCAATCTCCTGCCGGGAAAATCCGGCAAGCCCCGCCTGCGCCTCCTTGGCGGCGCGGATGAGGCAGCGCGCCTCCTGTATGCTGCGAAGGTCACGGTCTAAGACCTCCATATGGACACCTCCGTTCTCATAAACTCAGGTCTATGCCCGAGACCTTAGCGTCGAGGATTTTCTTGATAAGCGCCGCGATATGCGCCCCTGCCTCCGCGGGCGGGGTGCCGCCGCTGTAGATGTTGGAAACGACTGTACGCCAGCTTTCGGGGCGCTCCGGGTTGGGCTTGTAGGCGATATACGCGCTCATGGATTCCCCCGTCGCAAGGCCCGGGCGCTCGCCTATCAGCATGCAGACGACGTCGCTGTCCAGAAGCGGGCCGATGTCGTCCATCGCGCCGACGCGGCAGTATTTCACGAAGGGGATAGGCCCTGCGTCAATCCCGTAGCCTTTTAAGCCCTGCTTGATTGCCGGGACGATGTCGGGGATGTTCACCATCGCGGCGGACGACAGCCCGTCGCCTACCGCAAGCGTGACCTTTGCGCCGCGTGGCAGCTCCTTTTGGAACAGGGCTTTTGTTTCCTCGTTTAGCTTGCGGCCCAGATCCGGCCTTGTGAGGAATTCGTCCTTGCTGACGCACAGCGTTTGCCCCGCAACAAAACCCTGCGCCTTGACAAAGGCGTCATCCACATCGGTAAAGACCGCATCCTGCGCAGTGGCATGATCCGCGCGGAAGTGCAGCATGCTCCACATATTGTAGCGCGTGCCTGCCCGCCCTACTCCTAGCCTTGCCACGGTATACTGCTTCATATCCATATAGCCTTGCCGGTTGTGCGGCTCTAAAACGTGAAACTCGTCCTTGGTGGAGACAGCGGTCACATCCGGCACAAAGCCGTCCTCGACACCCGCGGGGGGCGCCGCCGGTTTGGCGGGGGCGTGGGCGGCCGAGGCTGTCTGGTTCGCCATTAAATCGGTCAGGACGTCCCTGACCATTTGCCTGATATCATTTTCCTGATACATTCTACGTTTTCCTCCAATCTGTATTAATGAGACCTATCCGGCTCATTTCAGGAAAATCGACGCGTCGCCGAACCGTTTGGTTAATTTGCGGTCTTTTGTGATGAGGCCCATCTTAACCATCCACGCTTCAAATTCGGGTATGGCGCGCTTGTTGTAAAGCTTGCGCAGGCTTTCGCCCTCGTGGTAGCCGGTGCACTGGTACATGAGCATGATATCGTCGCCGTGGGGCACGCCCATTACGTAGTTGCAGCCCGCGGCGACCAGGAGCGCCGCCAGGTTCTCGATGTCGTTCTGGTCAGCCTTGATGTGGTTGGTGTAGCAGACGTCGCAGCCCATGGAAATGCCGGTCAGCTTGCCCATGAAGTGGTCTTCGAGACCCGCGCGGGTAACCTGCTTCGCATCGTAAAGGTATTCGGGGCCGATGAAGCCGACCACCGTGTTTACCAGATAGGGCTTAAACCGCTTGGCAAAGCCGTAGCAGCGGGCCTCCATCGTAACCTGGTCGGCGCCGTGGTGGGCGTCGCTGGAAAGCTCGGCGCCCTGCCCCGTTTCGAAATACATCACGTTGGGGCCGGTCGCGGTGCCGTCAGAAAGCATCAGGTCGCGGGCCTCCTGAAGCAAACCGGCGGTCACGCCGAAAGCCTCGTTGCCCTTCTGGCTGCCCGCAATCGACTGGAATATCAAATCGGAGGGCGCGCCCTTCCCGACGGCTTCCATCTGCGTCGTCACATGGGCGAGCACGCATTGCTGCGTGGGGATTTCCCACTTGTTCTTGAAATCGTCAAACAGATGCAGGATACGCGAAACGCTGGCGACGGAATCGTCCACCGGGTTGAGGCCGATAACCGCGTCGCCGCAGCCGTAAGCGAGCCCTTCCATGACCTCGGCAAGAACGCCGTCAACGTCGTCGGTGGGATGGTTGGGCTGGAGCCGTACCGCAAAAACGTCCGGCTCGCCGATGGTGGTATTGCAGTGGGCCGTCACGATTGCCTTTTTCGCGCCCAGCATGAGGTCAAGGTTGCTCATCAGCTTGCAAACGCCCGCCACAACCTCGCTTGTCATACCGCGGGAAAGCCTGCGGATTTCATTTTCGCCCGTGGCGTCGTCCAGTATGTACGCGCGCAGCTCGGCCATACTCCAGTTCTTGATGCTGTCGTAAATCTTTTCATTTACGTCATCCTGAATGATTCTGGTAACCTCGTCGTCCTCATAGGGTGCGACGGGATTGTTGCGAAGATCTGATACAAGCAGGTTCGCCAGCACGACCTTCGCGGCGACCCTTTCCTGCGCCGAAGCCGCGGCGATCCCCGCAAGCTGGTCGCCGGATTTCAGCTCGTTCGCCTTGGCGAGAACGTCCTTGACGTCCTTAAACTCATATGCCTTACCTAACAGATGGGTCTTGAGTTTCAACGATTACCACTCCTTTAGCAGGTATTTACTTGAAAAGCAAAGTCTTTACGACCACCGGCAGCACCGCGCCGCCGCCGGCGGGGGAGCCGATATCGATATAAGTGCCTTCGGGAACATGTATCGCGTCAATGCAGATAAAATTGCGGTGCCCCGGCATTCGCGCGCGGATTGTCTGCCCTAAAACCTTGGCAAGGTCGTTTTCGCTTACCGTGATAAGCGGGCATCCTTTTTGGAGGAGGGGCTTAAGCCCTTCCATGAGCCCGTCGGCAAGTCCGCCGATTTGCTGAAACGTAGCGCTTCCGGGCCCTGCAAACGCCACGGCCACCGGCTGCAGCTCGTTTTCTATACGGAACCATTCAAGCTTTTTGCGGATGGCGTCGGCCATCAAGTCGGGGGCTTGCTCCTCTTCGGAGGAAAGCTTTAAGACCGGGATATTTTTGCGCGGCAGGAGCGCGGGGTCGTATTCGATGGTGCTTCCGCTGACCTCGGTGATGTGGCTGCCCGCCCCCACCACGGTGGCGCGGATGGTTTCGCTTGGGGCAAAACGCGGAATCCCCGCCAAAAGCCGCGATGCGCGTACCGCCCGCCCGAGGATGATGCCGATGTCGCCGTATCGGAACACGTCTTCTCCCGAATGCTCGAGGTAAACATAGTCCGCCACGCCGCCCGAAAAGCAGAGCGCGTCCGGCGCTTCGGCAAGCGGCAAATCCTTGTCCGGCTCGGTCAGTATCCGCGGGTAAAACGCGGATTTAGGCCGAAGCCCGAGGCTCATTTCAAGAAGCTCGCACATCGACTGCGCCACTTGCTCCAGAACAGCCCGGTTCGCGGTATCGCCCGTTTCGAGCCGTATGCCCTTCGACCTGCAAAGCTCTGCGACTTTTGGCGCGACATAAGTGATTTTACAGGTATTTGCGTCAACCCTTACAAGCCTTCCGCCAATGTCAAGGCAGCCTGTCGCCACGGCGGCCCCCCTGCGGAACACCCCGATGTTGGAGGTGCCCCCGCCGATATCGTAATTGGCGGCGGTCAGGGAGCGTTCCTTGGAATAAACGTCCGCGCCCGCGCCCCTGGCGGCGATGATGCTTTCAAGGTCGGGGCCGGCGGCGGCTACAACGAAATCACCCGCGAACTCCGAGAGGTACTGGAGCACCTCGTTCGCGTTGTGCTTCCGGGCGGTCTCGCCCGTGATAATGACCGCGCCGGTTTTAATCCCGGATTTGTCAATGCCGGATTTTTGGTACTCCGCCGCGACGATATCCCGCACACCAGCCATGTCAATCTCAACAGGGGACAAAAGCGGCGTAAAATGGATATCGCTGCAATAGACGACCTCTTTGCCGATAATCTCGATGCGGGGCACCGAAAAGCCGGATGACATATCCTCGATGGTAATGCGGGAAAAGACGACCTGCGTAGTCGAGGTGCCGATGTCGATGCCGACGCTTAGCAAATCCTCTCTCAATGGCAAAACCCCCGGAAGTGATTAGATGGCGGCTACATACCGCTTAGATATTCGCGCAGCTCTTCGAGCCCTGTGCTTTCCACGGCGGAGACCACGAATATGCGTCCGGCTCCGGCGCGCTTTAGCACCTCGCTTGCGAAACGGACGTCCCGCTCACTTTTGGCAAGGTCGGCCTTGCTGACAATCCCGAACACGGGCCGCGCAAAGGTCATGGAGAAAGCCGGCGGGAACCAGATATCTTCATCGCCGCACCCCTGCAATAGGCCGATGAGATCCGCGTCGGCGGCCGTGACAATCAGCGCGCGGTAGAAGTTGCGGTGCTCAAGGTATTCGCCGGGGGTATCGATGAAATCCAGATGGTACTCCACCGTCTGCGTTTTACGGTAGCTTAAAGCCTCGCCCTTAAGCCGCTGAACCAGCGTCGTCTTGCCCGCGCCGCTCTTGCCGATCAACAAGGTCTTTCTCATAGTCAGGAGCGGGTGATTTCAGGCGGGGAGAACCCCATGCGGCTGCAAAGCAGTTCAATAACGCCTTTCAGCGCGGCCTCGACAGCGGCGACGTCGCCCGTAATGACAAGCGATCCGGAGAAACGGTCGATGAAGCCGATTTCAACATCCGCGCTTTTGGTGGCGGCATCGGCGGCGATGATGGCGGCCTCGCTGGGCGTAATCGTCAGGATTCCCAGCGCACTCACGCCGGACTGCGCATCCGTTTGCAGCCCCAGCTTTTTGCTTAAGCTGCCGATGGGGTTCGCAATCAGGTGCGCCAGCGTAATCTGCTTACCCGGCACATATTCCTGAATAATCCGCTGTTTTTCCCCAAGCATATCAGCCACATCATCGCCTCCTTCCGGCAGCTTGAAGCTGCACACACGGGCACGCGCTTAGTTAAGCGCGTATCCTCAATTATACATCACGTTTTTTATCAAATTCTGCGCCATCGTTCATTGCTCCGCCCAGTTGGCGGGGTAGCAGACGTACAGAAACCGTGTTTTGTCCGGGGTTGAGAACCTTATTTTCGTGTTCTTCGGTATGAAGATGACCTCGCCCTTTTTCGCGCGGACGCTCCGCCCGTCTATCACGATATCCAGCGTGCCGTCTATGACGTAATCAACCTCGTCGTAGGTCAGCGTCCACTCGAAGCTCGTGTCCTCAAGCTCCATGATGCCAAAGCCGAGCCGCGGGCTCTCCTCAAGGGAGGCTAAGTCCCGCAGCCAAACCCGGTCGCTTTCAATCGGGAAAGGGAATCTCTCCAGCGGGAAATCATCCGGATTCAAGCCGATTACGCCGGAGGGGTCTATCCGGCGCGGGCCGGCCTGAGCGGCCTTTTGCACTTCCTCCCGAACCACCTCGCGTATCATGCTTTCAAGCGTGGATTTGTCAAGTTCCATGAAGGGCCTCCTTATTCAGCCGCAGCCGCGGCGGGTTCCTTCCTGGCAGTCGTGCGCAGTACAAGGTTGACGGCGATGATGATGCCGATTATACCGCCCAGAAGCTTGCCCGCAACCATCGGGAATATGGCGGTTGCATCCTGCCCCGCGGTGAAGCCAAGATGGTCGCCCAGCGCAAAGGAGGCGCAGACCGAGAACGCGACGGCGAGAACCTTGCCGCGTTCATCCATGTTCTTCATCATACCGAACATCGGGATATTGTTGGCGAGCGCCGCGACCATGCCGGCGGCCGCAATTTCGTTTACGCCAATCAGCTTGCCAAGCGACGCCAGGGGCTTGCCTAGCACGGTGGTGATGAAGTGCACCATCGGGTACGCGCCTGCCAGCGTGATGGCGATGATTCCGCAAACCTCAAGCTGCGGGCCTATGGGGTCCATGCCGTTCACAAACGGCAGCAGCGGGATTGTCGGCCTGCCGACCTCCTCAATAATCTCGCCCGAAGCGTTGACGATTACGCCGGTCTCAATCCATGAAAACGCGCCGAGTTCGTTGATAATCGCCAGCGCAAGGCACAAGGTAATGAAGCTTGAAATAAAAATCGCGAACACGTTAAAGCCCTTCATCATGCCGTTGGGAATCAGGGCAAGGCCGACGGCGAACAGGATTGACAAAACGATGGAGGGAATCAGGTTGGTGAGAACCTTCGCCACCGGAATGCCGCCGATAACACCGGCGATAAACGTACCGAACGGAATGGAAATAAAGCCGGCCAGCATACCCTTGGCGAGGTACGGGCGGTCGCTGTAGTCAATAATCCCCAGTGAAACGGGAATGGAAAATACGACCGTGGCGCCCATCATCGCGCCTATGTACAAGCCCGAGAGGTGATGAATCTGCGGGTCGCTCGTCATGGCCTTCGCAAGGTTGTAGCCGCCCATGTCGTTTGCGAGAAGCGAGCCCGCGAACATGGCGGGGTCTGCCCCGACCAGGCTGTAAACCGCGCCGACGGGGCCTTCCAGAAGCTGGCCGAGAACCGGCGCGAAGCACATGATACCGACCATTGAAAGCGCAAGGACACCCATCGCCTTCATGCCTTCCTCAAACTGTTCGCCATAACCGTATCTGCCTTTAAGAAATACCTTGTCTATTACGCCGACCATCATAAATATCAGCATAATATAGACGATTATCTGACTGACCATACCCATACAATCGATTCTCCTTCTATTTTAATAAAAGATTTATGAACACAGCTTCTTATTCGTTTTTGGGAATTTCAACCTTGTCAACAATGCCCACGATGACATGGTCGATTGGCTTTCTGCCGTCGCTTACGCTAATTCGTGCCGAGCTTCCGGTGACGACCAAAACCGTTTCACCGACGCCCGCGCCGATTTGGTCTACCGCGACAATCGGATACTGCTTTGCGTGCCCGTCGTAGCAGTAAGGCTCGACAATCATAAGCTTACAGCCGCTTAAGTCTTCGTTTTTTCTTGTGGCCCATACATTTCCGATTACGGTTCCGACAATCATGATATTCCCCCTTTGGTATGTTATTGGGGTTTACAGTTAAGCGCGATGCCCAGCGGGGTCACCATCATGGGGTGCGACAGCTTTTTCGTTTCAACGCCGAGGATGCGCGTGAACACGTTCTCGATGCCTGTCAGGCAGCAGGTTCCGCCCACCAGCCAAACCTCGTCCGCCGCATACGGCCCGATATGCCTTTCGACGATACCCGCCATCTTTTCCATGACCGGCAGCACCGCCGCATGTACCTCCGCGTGGTTTTCGGGGTTTTGCTTAAACTCCTCGGCCTGCTCAAACGTCATCTTATAGCGCCCCATCAGCACCAATGACATATGGGTTCCGCCCGTCGCCTCGTCGGCAACATAAGCGACCCTGCCGTCACGGAATACCGCAAGCCCCGTCGTTCCGCCGCCGATGTCGACGACAACGCCGTTTTGGATATTCAGCACGGAGTTTGCCGCGGTCGGCTCATCCAGCACCGCTGTAACCTCCATACCGGCGGCTTCGACGATATGGAGGTGGGCGCCGCTGTCACGGGGGTTTGTCCCGGGCGGCACCGCAATCGCGGCATTCAGGGCGGGCCGCCCGAGCCGCCGCTCAAGCCTGCCCGCCAATGCGCGCGTAATCTCAACCGCGCCCATGTAATCCACGACCAGCCCGTCACGGGCTACCTGGCAGGGCTGCATTTCACACGCAACAGGCTTACCCTTTTCGTTTAACGCCACGAGGATAATCGAAGCTGTTCCAAGGTCTACGCCGCAGCGCAGCGGCTCCCCTTTGCCGAGGGGCGCGGTCTCGTAAAACGCGTTTTCCGCCGCGGCAGCCAGCCGGTTTATGCTTTCAAAGCTTTTATCCACGTGTTATCACTTCAATTTGGGCAGGATGAATTCAACTTCCGCGTGGGGCCTTGGGATTACATGCACGCTTACAAGGCTGCCTACACGCTCAGCCGCCGCCGCGCCCGCATCGGTAGCCGCCTTAACCGCGCCGACGTCGCCGCGAACCATCACGGTCACAAGGCCGCCGCCCACATGCTCCTTGCCGAGCAGCGTGACGTTGGCTGCCTTCACCATTGCGTCTGCCGCTTCAATGGAAGCGACAAGCCCTTTTGTTTCTATCATTCCGAGTGCGTTGTCACTCATGGGTTCTCCTCCTTTTATTACACGGGCTCCCCGGCTTCTTCGTTTTCCTTTTGGTGCGACCATTCAATGGCGGCGAGAAGCTCCGCTTTCTTGGCGAACTTAATCTTGTTGTTCGGGATGTTTATGTACTTGCGGTCACGGAGATAGCGGCAAAGCTCGCTGACCTTCATGCCTTTTAGCTCCGTCATGGCCGTTTGTTCCGTCAAAGGGCCGCCTTGCACGGCGGGCAGGGGAGCATCCGGCGCTTCTTCCCTTGGCGGCGCGGGCTCGGGGACAGACTCGGGAATTGGCTCTGCTTCGGGCGGTCCCGCGAGCATTTCGCCGGTGCCGTCCGCAAGGCGTGGGATGGCATGCACGCTTACCAGCTCACCGATTCGCTCAGCCGCCGCAGCACCCGCGTCCACAGCGGCCTTTACCGCGCCGACGTCGCCCGTTACGATTACCGCAACCAAGCCGCCGCCGACAAAATCCCGCCGCAGAAGCCGCACATTCGCCGCCTTAATCATGGCGTCCGCCGCCTCAACCGAAGCCACCAGACCCTTTGTTTCTATCATTCCTATGGCTTCCATACGCGTATCCCTCAATATTCGATCGGGTTGTTGGCGATATATTTGACTGCGTCCGCAAAAGCGCCACACGCGGCTTTGCAGGCGCTCTGGGAGCCGGTCAACAGCCCGCCCCCGAAGTTGGTCTCGCTGGGGGGCCCGTAGAATACCCCGATTTTCACGTCAGCCGCCTTCAACGCGGCGTCAAGGGCATAGATTGCCTCTTCAGGCGGCGCAATCAGATATGCGATTGACATGCCCTCCGGTACGCCCGCGGCCTCGGAAAGAAAAGACCCGGAGCGCGAAATACAGTGCGCGTAGTAGGGGATGGTATCGTCGTCGTTGGCACTGACGAAATACGCTTCGTTCTCGATAACCTGGCAAATCGCGTCAAGCCCGCTGCGAACCTCGGCAGGGTTGGGCCCCGAGATGATGCCGATCACTTCGCCCGCAAGCTTTGTGTTGGCATTTGCCGCACCGCCATAGAACGACTTGCCGTACACCGCCTTGACATCGGCCTTTTTTGTCGCTTCATCAAGGGCCGTGTAGGCCACGTCGTCGCAGTCGGTGGTGAACAGGCCGATGCTGCGGTGGCCCGGCGGGAGATTTAACTCCTTGACCAGATCCTCGGTGAGATTGGGGATGATTTTCATGGACAGTATGGTGCTTTTGAGTGGACTGTTAATCATTCTCTTGACAACCTCCCAATTTATATTTTCAGGCAAGCCGCGGCTGCGGAGTGCCGTAAGGTACTAAAAAAGCCCAAAAGAATACCAAGGATATTCTTTCGGACTTCGTTGCCCTGTATTTTGGCGTACGCCGTTGCACGCCATATAAAATTACAAAAATATATTAGATTTTACCAATTGCTCTATATAAATATATCATATTCACAGTAAATGTCAATGATAAACGGAATGCAAATGCGACAAAAATCCGCTTGTAATTCTATCATTTTAAACAAAAAAACCAGACGGTTCACAGCGTTACAAAGTAGTATACCGTCACCATGACGCCAAGCAGCAGCATAAGCACGCCGAACAGGAGCCTGCGGCGGGCGGCGCCTGTTTCTTCATTTGTTTTGGCGGTTTTTGCCAAGCCACGGTAATCCTGTAGATTTTTCCCGCCGCTTGCAAAGAAGATTATCGCCAGCGCGAGGATGCCGATTCTCACAAAAATCCCCTCCGGATAATTTTCAATAAAAAAGCCCAAAAACCCCTTTGCCCGGAATTTTTGGACTTCGTTGCCCATCAATTATAGATATAACCGTATATTATGTTATTATTTCTCATAAGTCAATACATTTTGGAATTATTGTGGCCGAATTCACTCTGGTTTATTTTTGGCAACGGCGCGTTTTGAAAGTCGTAAATCACGCCGTCCGCCGTTTTTATGATTTGCTCCCAATCGGCCTTCGATGCTTCATCATATACGCCATATACGGTCATGCCGATGCTTTTGGCGCTCTTTACCGCCGCAAGGATATCCTCAAACACCACGCAGTCACGGGGCTGTACATGAAGCCTTTTCGCGGTAAAGAGAAAGACATCGGGGCGCGATTTTCCGCAGCCGGCTTCATCAGAGGAGCAAATAACGTCAAACCAATCGTAAATACCATGATTGCGAAGCGCGGGTTCGTAGAGCGCGGGCATTGAGCTGGTCGCAACGCCCAGCTTCATCCCGCGCTCCCGTAGCTCCCAAAGATACTCCTTTGCGTACGGCTTCATCTGTACCGTATTTTCATAGGCATACGCCGCCATATCGTTCCATTCCCGCAACAGGCCGTCAATGCCGTCGGATAATCCGAACCGTTTTATCGTATAGACGGCGGCTTCGGGGAAACTCATTGAGGAGATTTTGTCCGCATATCCGGCGGGGACGGCAAGCCCCCGTTTCGCAAGAAAGTCTGTGTCAATATTTTTCCATACGTCCATTGAATCGAGCAGGGTGCCGTCAAGGTCGAAAATATACGCTTTCATGTTGAGGCACCCCCTTGAAACAACAGCTTCAATTCCCGTGCCGCGCCTGCCGCGTCCTTTTGCGAGACAACCGCGGAAACGACCGCGATACCGTCAATGCCCGTCCCTCTGAAAAGGGGTACGGTTTCTTTATTGATGCCGCCAATCACGACAATCGGCAGATGGACCTTTTCGCGTATTTTCAAAAGCTCATCCATGCTTGTAAGGCTCGCGTCCGTCTTTGTGCCGGTCGCGAACATCGCCCCGACGCCAAGATAATCCGCGCCCATCCCCGCCGCCGCCAGGGCCTCTGTCAAATTGCTTACGGAAACGCCGACAATTTTATCACGCCCGACAATCCGCCGTGCGGCGGCGCAGGTCAAATCATCCTGCCCGATATGTACGCCGTCGGCGTCCGCAGCTACGGCAATGTCGGCCCGGTCATTGATAATCAGCGGCACGCCCATACGCGCCGTAATTTCCCGTACGCGCAAGGCGGTCTCGAAAAATTTGCGGGAGGAAGCCGTTTTTTCCCGAAGCTGCACCAACGTGCAGCCGCCCGAAACCGCCTGCTCCACACATTCCTCAATACTGCCGGCGGCCATGAGCTCCCTGTCGGTCACAAGATAAAGCGTATAATCTATGTCAGGCTTCATGGTATTTCGCCAGCCTTTCGAGCGTTTCGGCGTCCATGCGGCTTACAGCGTCGTGGAGTGCGGCGTGGAAGCTTCCGTTCCCAAGCCGCCCCGCTTTTTCAAAAGCCAATTCCCCGGCAACGCCTATGCAGAGCATAGCGGCGACGGCCGCTAAAAGAGGTTCGTCCTTAGGCCGCCCCCCGTAAAACAGTATATGGATTGTTTTCTGGAACGGCATGATTATAAGGTCATGCCGTTTCCTGTTTCATCAACGTATCCAGGGGGATAAAGCCTACCAAGTCATAGCAAATATGGATTTTCTGCCGCCGCTTGCCGCTACTCTTGTCCGGGGCTTCCACATAGATTGCCTTGATAATATCCCGCAGGGCATATGGCGTAAGTTCCTGTAAATCAGCATATTGGCTTATCTTCTGGACAAATCGGTCTAAATCCTCAATCTGTCTTTCCTGTATTTCGATTTCCTGCTGTAATTCTTGTGCCTCAACCTTTAACTGCCTTTGTTCATCCTCATATCCTTTGCTCATCATGGCGAAGCGTTCATCGGTTATTTTTGCGTTTACATTGTCCTCATAAAGTCTAACAAAAAGCCGGTCGAGTTCAGACAATCGTTTTTCGGACTGTGCAAGCTGTTTTCTGCATACCCGTATCGCGTCATCGCTTTTCAGTCGCATTTCCTTTTCCTTACGCACTCTAAAATACGCTTCATGGTAGAGTACATACGAGATAACCGATTCAACATGAAACCAAACCATTTCTTCTAGCACCACTTCACGAATATAGTGACTACCACATTTATCCTTATCATGGCGATGGGTGGAACAAACGAAAAAATCCTGCCGTTTTTCAAAATAGCGCGTTGTGCTGAAATATAGTTTTTGCTTGCAGTCCGCACAGTAAACAAGGCCGGAAAACAAGCTTGTTTTCCCTGTCTTCGATCTCCTATGCCGTTGTTGGCGGATTTCTTGCACCTTGTCAAAAACCTCTAGCTCAATAATAGCAGGATGCGTATTGTAAAACACGACGTGGTTTTCCTCTTCATTTTTTCGTTTTTTCTTGTCCCAAATGGATGTGGAATAGGTCTTGAAATTCACAGTACAACCTATGTATTCCCTACGTTCCAGCAAATCAGCAATCGTCCTCGGGCACCACTTGTACGGATTTTCAGCTTCGGGGTGCGGGGTGAGCCGGCCCTCCTTGCGATGGTATGCGGTAGGAGCTAACACCTTATCATCCGTCAGCACATTTGCAATTTGGGACGGCCCGCGCCCCTCCATGCAAAGCGTAAAAATACGTTTGACGATATGTGCCGCTTCCTCGTCCACAACCCAACGTTTAGGATTGTCCGGGTCTTTTATGTATCCATAAGGAGCATGGGTGCTTAACGGCTCGCCACGTTCGCCCTTTGCCTTATTCACAGCACGGATTTTCCGGCTAGTGTCACGAGCGTAAAATTCGTTGAACCAATTTTTGAGCTGTGCAAAGTCGCCCTCTGTGCTGTTTTGATTTACTGAATCATAGTTGTCGTTGATGGCGATAAACCGTACATCATGCTTAGCAAACGTAATCGTGGTATACATACCCGTCATGACAAAATTCCTGCCGAAACGCGAAAGGTCTTTGACTATGACACAACATACATTCCCTGCTTCCACTTCACCAATCATTTTCTGGAATCCCGGTCTTTCAAATCCAGTTCCAGAATACCCATCATCAATGAAAAACGTGGGATTTGGGAATCGGTTTTGCCTTGCGTACTGCATGAGGATGTTTTTTTGGTTGACAATGCTGTTTGAATCCCCCTCTTGGGAATCCTCTTGTGAAAGCCTGCAATATAAAGCAGTAATCTTTTCTGTTGCCCGTAGCATTTCTGCTTCCTCCTTTAATGGGGCAACTGTCAATACAGGACTGGCTACCTCAATTATACCATCCTTTGTGCTATATGTCATGGTTGTCACCTGTTTCTACTTCATGTTTTATGTATGCCTCCCACTTTTTCTGCATTTCATGTGAAAGGACTCGAAGCCATTTTCTATCGAGTGTTTCTGTTCCCTCATAGCTTCCCGATATGGTGTAAATTGTGCCGCCTATCTCTCTTTCTAATGTAATATCCGGTAGCCAATTAGCAGAGAGATTTTTTACACGGATATGCCCATCGTCGTCTACTCTATGATTTCGATTGCGCTGCTCAGGCGGTAATGGCTGGACTTTGAAATGCGGATCAAAATTGTTATTATGATGCTCGTCTATACCATCATCTTCGAAATTTTCGCCATTTTCAAAACCTTCATATTTCTGTTCATTTTCTGTACACATTATTTTTCTCCTTTCAGTTCAAAAAATCGCATTAAACCGTCATGTTGATATTTTTGTAAGCGGGTAGTATAAAACTCTTGCTACCCTTAAAAACGGGATTTTTCGTCTCTCAAAAAGCCCATATCTATGCGGGTTTGCGGGATGGAAAAAAGCGGTAAATGTCAACATCCAAGTGTGTGGATATTACCCGTCCACTTCTGGACAAAATGTCCATATGCACTAACTTTGCCAATATATGGAAACTGTTCTATGTTTTTTAGCATATTCCGTCTATAATTTGATGATTCACCTTGTTGGCTCAATACGCTGCTTGCGAATAGCGATATAGCTGATTCTACTGCATGTTTGCCCAGCATAGTAAAAGAGTGTAGAAATTAAGCCGTTTGAGGCGCTACACAAGGCATAAACTACTAAATATTGGTAAATCATCTTGATATGACCCCCGTGCAGTTTGTTTTCTTCATTCTTTTACTATATTGGGTAAACACGCAGTAGAATCCACCATATCAGCTATTACAATTAGTGCATTGAACCACCGGAGCGGCCTATTAAATTTGAGAGAAATATGCTAAAAAACACACAATGACTTCCATATATTGGCAAAGTTAGTGCATATGGACAAAATGTCCAGAAGTCGGGCTGCTAACATCTGGCCAACTTGGCCAGATGTGTTACCGCGATTGATTATGCTGTTTTTCCTTTATGTGCGTGGTTCTTTGCTGTTCGGGCGGTTGCCGGAGAATATCAGCCGTGACTTCAGCCATGCGTTGTGGGGCGCGTTGCTTTGCCGTGTAAAAGTCCAGAAATTCCAGAGAGCGGTCATTGTCGCCACGCTCGGCAAGGCGGGATTTCAGCCTGTCAATTTCACGGGCTTGCGCGGTGTTGGCGTCGCGTAAATCTTTGATTGCGCTCCGTGATTTCACCCCCTCTTTCGCAAGGCCGGACACGTTCGTCCATTCGGACTGCTCAACCTGATATTTGCCGCCAAGGGTTTTCTTTGGCATGGAATCAATCTCCGCGAAAGTGGCGGCGGCCTGTTTCATTGTTGCAGTTTTCTTTTCAAGGCCGTCAAGCAGTTTCTTTTTTTGTGCAGCCTGCTTGCCGAGGACGGCGGCTTCGGCGGCAAGGGCGGCGGCGCGTTCCGCTTCTTTTTGCGTTTTGTATTCTAAAACGGCTAAATGCTTTGTGGTAGAACCGCGCTCCCCGCGCTCAATATCCGTGTACCCCGCATTTTGCATGTGTTCAAAAAATCTGTCTTGTAGCAAGGAGTAGCTATTCACCCAATGGCCTTGCTCGTCTTTGAAGCGCGGCCATTTTTTAGAATGGCTAACTTGTTTTACGACTTCGCGGAGCGTTCCCGCCAGTTCTGGATTTTTGTTGCTTTTCTTGAAATAAATTTCCTTATCAACCACAGGCACATAAACGACATGGAGATGATAATGGAACACATCGCGGCCTAGCTGATCGGAGAGGGCGCGGTTGCGTTCATCGGCATGTAGAATTGCAGACAGTACAAACTGCTCACCCCCGGATTCTTTCACCGCTAGGCGGTACGCTTCCGCGAAAAATTCTTTTGCGTATTCGTACCCGCCGTTGCGGTCAAAATAATCTGTGTTTACATCGAACACTAACTCGTCAAACACTTTTGCGTCCTTTTGCAAGCCCCGCAAACTGATTTCACTCTCGGTAACCATGCGGTCAAATTCCTGTTGATATGTACCTGCGCAAGTTTTGTAATGCACATTGAGATGTGAGCGTTCGGTGATAATATCGGGATTCTGGTAATCCATATTCTTGCGCTCGTTGTGACGTTCCCGAATATTGAACCCGTCCCGGCGGTATGCTTGGTTGCGTACAACACAACGATCTGTTTTTGCGATAGCCTATCATCCTTTCCTTGAAAAAATATCCCTCTAATAATCAGGTCAAAAAACAGGCAAAATAGGTCCCCCCTCGAAGCATAGTTTTCAAATTGTTTACATTTTAGATTGCCGGAGATAAACAACCCTCTAATAATCAGGTCACTTTTAAGCCGAAAATCAACCCCATCTGAATTTTTCAAAATTCTATTTCTAACTGCCGAAAAACATCCCTCACTAATCAGGTCACTTTGAGGGCAAAATACAGGGCGCTTACTCAATAGTTTTCAGAATATTTACATTTACGTTTCCTTGAAAGCGCCTCTCACTAATCAGGTCACTTTAGGGGCAAAAGTTTAACCGCTTGCAAAAAAATAATATCCCTCATATACCTGCTTCACTTTGAGGGCAAAAATCAGGCCCCTTGCCGCACAATTTACAGAATGTTTACATTTGTTTGCCGGATAAATACCCCTCATATATCTGCTTCACTTTCAGGGCGAAATAGGCCACAGTAAATTTGCACAAATTTTCACGGTGGCGCAAGATGCTAAGTTGTGGCGGCAGGGCTTTTGTGCTATAATAATCGCAAGATATAGCACAGGCGGCGGGGCTGGGGTACGTCTTATACTCCCTACGGAAGTATAAGACCCACTCTGACACTTTCAGCAAAGCTGCAAAGTGTCGCGTGGGCCCTGCCGGGGGCTGCGGCCTAAAGGCCGCGAAAAGCCGGAATGTGCGCACACATTCCGGCTTTTATGGTTGCCGCCTACGGCGGCGATTTTTGTATTTTCATACTGTCCACTTCTGGACATTTTGTCCATATGCACTAACTTTGCCAATATATGGAAACTGTTCTATGTTTTTTAGCATATTCCGTCTATAATTTGATGATTCACCTTGTTGGCTCAATACGCTGCTTGCGAATAGCGATATAGCTGATTCTACTGCATGTTTGCCCAGCATAGTAAAAGAGTGTAGAAATTAAGCCGTTTGAGGCGCTACACAAGGCATAAACTACTAAATATTGGTAAATCATCTTGATATGACCCCCGTGCAGTTTGTTTTCTTCATTCTTTTACTATATTGGGTAAACACGCAGTAGAATCCACCATATCAGCTATTACAATTAGTGCATTGAACCACCGGAGCGGCCTATTAAATTTGAGAGAAATATGCTAAAAAACACACAATGACTTCCATATATTGGCAAAGTTAGTGCATATGGACATTTTGTCCAGAAGTCACTCGGATTATGATGGGGGCATAATTATGAACGATTACCAAAAATTCAAAAAGTTATTAGCGTGGTTCGTTAATCAACTCAATATCAATAATGGAATAACTGATGGTGAGAAGATAACGGGGCGTGGATATAACGACAACTCTTCGTTGCGGAAGTATTATGCTGACTCCCGCAGTTATGAGGGCTTTGACTTGGATTGTACTATTAACCATCAATATGGGAATTATGCTACTACATCAAATTATATCAATCTTGCGGGTACAGACTTCAATACAATCCCTGAGTTCGACAGTACGAGCAAGGCGGTAATAAGTCTATATATCGGCAATCATCCACCGAAAAAGCCTATTAACCGAAAATCTGATTCTGTATTAGTTGCAGACTTAGGTTTGAATGATGATGAACCTAATCAAGCATTGCGAAATTTCTTTGATTTATTCAAGCGATTAATATTAGAATATACTGAAAATTCAGCTGTTGGCGTTGTTGATTATACGCCCGAAATATTAGGACAAATACTAAAAGATATGTACGGTAGCGCGGAAAAAGGAGGGAAAGTTCTTAAGATTCATTTATTTGGCATTGAATATGGTCAAATTATTACGTCTAACAATTTTAGAGTTTCTGAGATAATAAGTAAAGCTGGCTTGAACGCCTCTTATGCCACAGAAGTAAGTAAAGGAATTAGTATTGGGGCTGAATTGCACAAAAGCAATGCAACATTTTCTCCTGAATCTGCATCAGCGATTTCCCTTAAAGAATTTGCCATTAAAGTCTTAGAAGATGCTCTTTATCCTATGACAGATATTGAAATATGGGAATATGGAGTGGATAAGGGTTGGGATGATCTATTAAACTCCGTTGGAAAAACTCCTTGGCAATCAATATACGCAATGCTTAGCAATTACAAGGATGGAACCCCTAATCCCGATAAGCGCATAAGAATCATCGACTCTGAACAAAGACGGAAATTTGTGATAAATAGCATTGACGGAGAAGAAGAAATCCTACCAGAAAACTCCTCGGATTTCAACTACGACATCGACATATCAAAAGAGCAGTGGATAGAGATGCTTGATATCTCCGTGATAACAAAAAATGACATTGATCTTTTAAGAAAATGGCTTTATTTTGATGGTCAAGCTACTTGTACAGAGGTTGGAAAAGCATATAATGCTCATCCATCAGCTTATATTAAACCTGTGGTGTCGATGGCACAGCGGATACATGAATACACGAACTGTATAACACGATTAGACAGCAAAGGCAATACTGCTTGGTGGAATATTCCGTTTGTCGGTAGATATATAAATAGCGGCGAACACTTTGAATGGACGATCCGTTCTGAATTTCATGAAGCCCTAATTTCAAAGGGTGTTACCTCGCTGTTTCCTATTCACTTAAAGAAAGAATTACCAATAAACACAAAGAGAACATTATCGCCAACCCCCTACACCGAAATTGATTTTTTCAACGAGGTATTTTTTGACAAAGGCAATTATGATGATATTGTCGCTCTACTAACTCGCAAAAAAAACATTATATTACAGGGTGCGCCTGGTGTTGGAAAAAGCTACATGGCGAAACGCCTTGCATATTCGATTATTGGTGCAAAAGATGAGCGTAAGGTAGAGATGATTCAATTTCATCAGAACTACTCTTATGAAGATTTTATTGAGGGGTTCAGACCGAATGAAAACGGAAACTTTGAGTTAAAACAAAGTGTATTTTATGATTATTGCGTAAAAGCACAGAGGGACGGTGAAAGCAAATACTTCTTTATAATTGATGAAATCAATCGAGGCAACCTGTCAAAAATAATGGGCGAATTGATGCTCTTGCTTGAAAATGATAAGCGTGGCGAGGAATTTGCCATGCCGCTCACTTACTCCGGTAAAAGGTTTTATGTGCCGGAGAATATCTACATAATCGGCATGATGAACACCGCCGACCGCAGCCTTGCCATGATTGATTATGCCCTGCGCCGCAGGTTCAGCTTCATTCCGATAGAACCAGCTTTTAATAACGATGGATTTATTGCGGATTTCCGGGCAAATTACCCTGATGCGGATGCGGTTATTGAAAAAATGCGGAAGTTGAACGAGTTGATTACCGAGGAGCTTGATAGCGGCCATCAAATTGGACACAGCTATTTTTGCTCGGACAAGCCTTTGAATGAAAAGGATATAAAAGGCATTTTCAAATATGAGATTGAAGAATTATTACGTGAATACTTCTTTGATAATCTTGAAAAACTTAATGAGGCGTTGAATATATTATGAGTGCCGTTCCGATAAAAAATGTCTATAATATGCTCGTTTACGCCTTTGAGGTATTGAAGTCAAAGGAATATGAACGGCTGAATCGTGAGGATTGCGAGGATATTTATGATTTGCTTGCATCCTTACTTTTGTGTGGAACTCAAACATTAATCAAGCGTGGTTTTCTTAAAAATTACGTTGGACAGACAGAGGAATTAACCGCTATCCGTGGCAGAGTTGATATTGGCAATTCCGTCCGCAGACTGTCATTTCAAAACGCAAGGGCTGTGTGCAATTTTGATGAGTTTAACGGTAATATCTATTTTAACCAAGTCTTAAAAGCGACGTTTTTGCATTTAAGGCGTCAACCACTACAAAAAAATATAAAGCGTGATGTAACAAAGATATTGATGTATTTTAATGAAATAGATACCATTAGCATAAGCACTATAAAATGGAATATTTTCATTTTCAATCGTAACAATGCCCATTATGATACTCTGTTGTATTTTTGCAAACTAATTAGTGAAGAAGCGATTGCCAACCAAAACAAAGGCAACAAAGATTTTAGAATGATTGAGGATAAGCTACTTCCTATTTTATTTGAACGCTTCATATTTGCTTTCTGCAAAAAGCATTTACCCCACCCTATATCTCACCAGAAACAAATAAAATGGAACACAGACAATTTTGATATGCTGCCTAAAATGAGTGCTGATACTGTGATTGAAAGCCACGACTGTAAATTGATAATTGACACGAAGTTTTATTCAAAGACTTCACAAAGTCATCCTTTCAGCAATAACCAAACCGTCATATCAAGTAATCTGTATCAAATTTTTACTTATGTCAAAAACGAAGCGGCACAGAGTATCAATAAAACGGTTGACGGGATGCTTCTATACCCACAGGTTGATATTGCACTTAATCAATCGTATAACATGGATGGCAACTGCCTTTATGTGCAAACCATTGACCTCAATCAAGAATTTGAAATGATAAAGAATAATTTATTAGAGATTTTGGCTTGTGTTTTTGAAAATCATGCAAATGTGAATCTGGTAATATAAACCCACCCCCGCCGCCCTTTTAAGGGCGGAGCGGCTCAAAGGAATATCCCCGCCGCACAAATTTGGTAGCATATCCGTGACAGCCAGTCAAGGGTAAACCGCCGCAAGCGGCGGCGCATTCGCGCCCTTGACAGCCCGCCCCGGATATGCAAGGTTTAAGCTGGCGAAGACCTGCTAAGGAAAGTCAAGGGGTTTTTGTAGGTTTTTTAGCATAGTGATTTTTGCTATGTAAACATAACAAAGCAGGCCAACCATGAATTCTAAAATGTGATTTTTCCTCCGGCGGGGCTCAAAATCTATTTAAGCGGCTAATTTTCATCCACCCATTCGTCCATCGCCGCACGGATGTTACCTTGTAAAGACCGTAATATCAAGGGTTCGCGCGGCAAGCCGCGCCGCTATGCGCCCTTGACATTACAATCTTTACAAGGTGCGTAAAAAAGCGGCGAAGAACTCATTTGGGCGGCTGAAAACCTTTTAGCCCCTATTTTGGAACGGAGAGCTGGGCCTTTTCAGACTTGGTATACCTCCAATACTCGGGCATAGTAAATGCGCAGAAACTTGTTCAAAGCTGCAATTTTTGCCACCTTTTTGGGTTTGCCTTCGGATTCTTTTTTAATCATAAACTCATACACAGCAGCATCTTGGGTTGGCTTGACGGTTTTCAAACATTTCATAACTTCATAGCCTGTTTTGCGTAAAAGTGGGGAACCACGCTTTGATATACTTCGTTTCGTGCCATAAAATGTTCCCGACTGATTTGGCGGAGAATCCAGACCAGCATATGCGACCAGCGCGCTGCCGCTGTGAAAGCGTCTGACGTCGCCGATCTCTGCAATAAGCCGTGGAGCAAGTACGGCCCCAACGCCGGACATCTCACGCACAACACCGTATTCCGGCAAAGAGCTTGCTAATACCTGCATTTGTGATAATATCATTTCAAGGGTTTTATTGATCTCTTTGAGAACCCTTGCGGCCTCCAATATCAGCATTTTGGTCGATGGGACATTGGAGGATAAGGTGGGGATACCATTACAAGCCATAGAATAGATTTTTTGTGCTTTGAGTTGGCTTTTGTGGTATCCTTTCCTTTCGGCCCAAAGGCAATACTCCGAAATGAAGCAGGCTTCGCTTTTTTCTGTGATGTTGTCATAATGCCAAAATTCTTCGACAAAATCACATACCTTGTCTTTCTCAGGATTATTCGCATTGTTGCTTCTAATTAGAGCTTTTATGCCGGGCATAGTTCTGTCCAGCAGGTTTGTCAGCGCAATCTTAGATGAAATTCTCATGGATACATAGTGTGAATACTGTCTGCCAAGGATTCTAAGCTCCTCATAGATCGCTACGGGTGGAACGTATCTCGCCAGACGAAACCACCTGTCAATCCCGTAATTTGCGATTCGCACGGAGTCCATCTTGTCGGTTTTTCCTTTCCGTATTGATTCGGACATGTATTTTTTCATTGCCAGAGGGTTTACGACGCTGACATACAGGTCTGCCCCAACAAAGGCTGTCAACAAGGGCAGATAGTAGGTGCCGGTCGCTTCCATGACTACTTTAACCTCTCCATCTTGTGATTGGATACGCTTTACCAGTTCTGTCACGCCTTCTTCGGTGTGAAGAACCTCATGCGGAGAAGCAACAACCTCGCCATAAGGCTTTAGAATACAAACCGTGCTTTTCCCTTTTGACACATCAATTCCTACGCTGATCACAGATCGAACCTCCTAAATGTAGATTTGTAATTGTGTCCATCTGCACTTATTGCGATTCAACCGGGTTCGTTACACGAAAGCCCTGATGGGTTTCAACCTGCTCAATCGAATGTTTACAATAAGAGATGGCTGGCAGTCGTCGCCACGGATGCGTTAATCCAGGGGAATGATACGCCAGACCAATTACTCTCTTATTGTAAAATAATAAGTGCAAATGCGGTATGCCTTGCGACATCCTACATTTACACTTTAATAGTACCCGGGGAATATTCCAAGAACCAACCCATACAATATGGCGATTTGACTTCTGGCCAAAATGTCCATATGCACTAACTTTGCCAATATATGGAAGTCATTGTGTGTTTTTTAGCATATTTCTCTCAAATTTAATAGGCCGCTCCGGTGGTTCAATGCACTAATTGTAATAGCTGATAT
>Ga0099364_10002175_pt1 | contig 31465 bp, 12 predicted proteins | sample TergutTh196P3_FD_73070 | JGI IMG/M metagenome (GOLD analysis project Ga0099364, IMG submission 73070) | Microcerotermes parvus P3 segment gut microbial communities from Pointe-Noire, Republic of the Congo - Th196 P3 | ecosystem: Host-associated > Arthropoda: Insects > Digestive system > Gut ... | reverse complement strand
CTGATTATATCGACGGTGAAGGGGTTGTACAAAGCCGGACAGACTTGATTCGTCGTAAATGGATGCGTAATGATTTTTACGGAGGCATATTCCGCCTGCACTATCAAAATGCTCAATGGCAGACCGTCTTCGGCACATCCGTCAACAATTATATAGGCGACCATTTCGGACGGGTAATATGGGTGAAAACAGCATATAACCTACCCGAACCCGACTACGAATATTATAGGAATCGAGGAGAAAAACTCGATTACAATGTTTACGTCAAATCATCGCTCCGATTCCTCGAATCATTCAATGCCTATATCGACTTGCAATACAGGGGAATAGATTACCGGATCGACGGGAGCGACGACAAAGCGGGCGACAACCTGCACGTTGATCGCCGTTTTTCGTTCTTCAACCCCAAAGCCGGACTCAGCTACGACAGCAACGGACATAATGCCTACCTTTCATTTGCCGTAGCTCACCGCGAACCCAACCGCAAAAACTTTACCGAAAACGGCCCCTCGGAACAGCCGGTGCACGAACGTCTTCACAACTGGGAAACAGGTTACGGTTATTCGACATCCCGCTTTCATGCAGGTATCAATCTGTATTACATGAACTACCGCGATCAGCTGATCCTGAACGGCAGAATCAGCGAGATCGGCGAGCCGCTGACCTCAAACATTAAAGACAGCTACCGGACAGGAATCGAACTAAGCCTTGCGGCACAACTCTTTCCGTGGCTTCGCTGGGAAGGAAATGCCACGCTGAGCCGCAACAAAATCCGGAATTTCATCGAATATGTAGATACATACGATGCAGACTGGAATGAACTTCCGCAAACAGTCTACGAACGGGGAACAACCGATATCGCCTTCTCGCCTAACACGATCATAAACAGCCTGTTCGATTTTAGGGTGAAAAATGCCTTCGCTTCGTTCAGTTCCGCTTACGTCAGCCGACAGTATTTGGACAACACATCCGATCGTCTGCGTAGCCTCGACCCTTACTTTGTAAGTAATCTACGGGTTGGATATTCGTTTTATCCAGCGTTTATGAAAGAATTGACCGTTGATCTGAGCATCAACAACCTGTTCGGCGAACAGTATGAAACAAACGGCTGGGTCTGGAGTTATATCTTAGGAGGCGAACGCCTTCAGGATTGCGGCTACTTTACCCAAGCCGGCGCTCATTTTATGGGACGAATTACATTCAAATTTTGAAAACGTTCAAGGTTCCGGGTTCAAGGTTCAAAAAAACCGAAACTTTGAAAACTAAAAACTAAAAGTTAAAAACTAAAAACATCCCCCTACCCCCTTCAAAGGGGGAATTTGAACATTGAACTTTGAACATTGAACAATATAACATGACAACAATCGAAATTTTTGGCGCACTGATCAGCCTTCTGTACCTCAGGTTGGAATACAAGGCCAATAGCTGGCTTTGGCCGGTAGGAATGATCACTCCACTTATATACATCTATATATTCTTCGTCAGCAAACTCTATGCCGTGATGGGAATCAATGGTTACTACCTGTTTGCAAGTATATATGGTTTGTATTGCTGGAAAAAGAATGGAACGGGAGGGGCGGAATTCCAAATTACCCGGCTTCCTTTGCATTTTGTTTGGAAACTTTTTAGTATATTTGCCATACTGTTTCTGTTGATCGCATGGATATTAGTCAGGTATACCGACAATCCCATCCCTTATGGCGACGCATTGACAACGGCGCTTTCGATTGTGGCCATGTGGATGCTGGCTCATAAATATGCGGAACAGTGGCTTGTCTGGTTGGTGGTAAATACGGTTTCGGCAGGATTGTATTTTTGGATGGAGTTAGTTCCGACCAGTATCTTATTTTTAATCTATGCGATTGTATCTGTCTTTGGGTATTTAAAATGGAGGAAACTAATTCAATTGACAATGGATAATTGACAATTGATAATTAAATTGTTTGTTGAGATTTACGCCAATTATTATAAAAAAACAAAAATTAAAAAATAAAAAAAATCATTGTCCATTATCAATTGTCCATTATCAATTCAAAAAGTTGACGCCATCATCTTAGCGGCGGGCGATTTTCCGACGCATCCTGTTCCGTTGCAGGCGTTGGAGCAATACCGCGACCGGATTATCTGTTGCGACGGAGCAGCCAATACGTTGTTTCAGGCAGGCTACTATCCTGAATCCGTTGTTGGCGATGGCGATTCGCTTTCGCCGGAAACATACGACAAACTATCCGGACGGTTTATTTGTATCTCCGAGCAGGACACTAACGATTTGACCAAAGCGTTCCATTATGCCTTGTCCCGAAATTATAAAAGGTTGCTGATACTCGGCGCAACTGGCAAACGCGAAGACCACACGCTTGGAAATATCAGTCTGCTTGCCGATTACATGGATCATGCCGACGTCCGGATGCTGACCGACTACGGCACATTGACGCCTGTCGGCGGGAACGCCGCTTTCACCTCCTACCCCGGCCAGCAAATATCCATCTTCTGCATGGATCACCAACCCCTGACCGTTCGCGGATTGCAATGGCCTGTCGAAGACCGTATCATCACCCGCTGGTGGCAAGCCTCACTCAACGAAACCCTCTCCGATCATTTCGAAATCGAAACCACCGGCAAAGTAATCATATTTCAGGAATATTAGTTGAAAATTTTAAATCCGGCTAACTTCAGTTTTTGGAGACGGTAAGCAAAGGATACGCCCAACACTCCGAATCCGTACAGGATGCTCTTTTTGAAATTGATGGAAGAGGCTTCTTTAAAATAGTGGGTAGGACAACTTACCTCGCCCACGACAAAGCCTTTGTACAAAATCTGAGCCAACATTTGATTATCAAAAACAAAATCATCTGAGTTGGCATGAAAGTTAACAGCCTGTAATACCTCTTTCGTAAATGCACGGTATCCTGTATGATACTCGCTCAGCTTTTGAGCCATCAATAGATTTTGTACGAAAGTCAACAATCTGTTAGCCACGTATTTATACAAAGGCATTCCACCTTTGATAGCTCCTTTGCCAAGAATACGGGAAGCGATGACAACAGGATATAACCCGTTGGCAATGATATGGCATATAGAGGTGATTAACAGGGGGGTATACTGATAATCAGGGTGCATCATCACCACAATATCCGAGCCTATCTCAAGCGCTTTGTTATAGCATGTTTTCTGGTTACTGCCATATCCCTTGTTTTTTTCATGCCTGATAATATGGCATATACCTAATTCTTTGGCTATTTTTACCGTATTGTCGGTACTTGCATCATCCACCAATATGACATGGTCTACGATGTCAAACGGTATTTCGGCATAAGTCTGACGCAATGTTTTCGCTGCGTTATAGGCCGGCATCACAACTGTGATCACTTTTCTCCGTATCATGGGTTCATATAATTTAACATTTCCTGCCCTTTCGATGTGTATAAACGGGCATTCTCCATATCGCCAATTTGTTCATAAATCACGCCCAGATTTAAGTAGGTATCAATGTCGACAGTTCCTGTTTCCTCCGCTTTCAATAAATATTGAAGGGCATTGGGGTAATTACCGGACTTTCCATAAGCGGCTCCCAGGTATTCATAAAATCTTACTGTTTTTGGGAAATCCATGGCAAGCGCCTGTTCAAGGTATGATAAAGCTAATTCTAAATTATTGAGATATTTGCCATAAATCACTCCTTTCACAAACAATGCCTCTCCCCTATCAGGCCGTATGTTCAATATGAAGTCGCACGATCGAAGAATTTCTTCAGGTGTAGAAATAACCTGATTATCATCCAAGAGTAAATTTGTCATGTTTAATATTTCCCTGGTGATTATATCTATTCTTTCGGTTAGTAATGATTCATACTGTAGCGCAATCGCATAGTAGTGCAATGACTGTGCAATATCGCCGCTAAATACTGCATGAATATAGCCAATCTGTACGATGGCATCAAAGTATTGCGGATACAATTGGATGGTATATTTCAAATACCGGTCTGCTTCTTTCCAATAGGTTGTGATATTGTCTTTATTATTCGACAACATGGCTTTATTCAAAAATGCAACGCCCGCATGGTAGTTCCCTTTGGCAGAGTTTTTAGATGTTTTTATATCGGTTGTAAATAAGATGAAATTGTCTTTCCATGCACGGTTCCTGGTTATTGTTTTTACGGAATAGAGGCATAAAATAATACCCACCACCGCGACGACGAAATACCTTGAACTTTGAACCTTGAACCTTGAACCTTGAACCTTGAACATAAACCCCGGAACATACCTGCAAATCAACCAAGCAGTACAAACGGCAAATCCTATCGACGAAAAATAGATAAAACGTTCGCCCATAAAAACGCCTATTGGGAAAAAGAGGTTCGAAACCACCGAAAGCGGCAACAGGTACAACCAGATTGACCAGGAAAACACATCTCTTTTTTTGACCAATCCGTAAACGGCATACATGCCAATCCCCAGATAAAACAATAAAGATAATATGGCAACCGGATTCAACCAGTTCACGATTTCGATATGATGCGGATAATAGTCGTAAGTAAGCGGATGGGGGAATAACAGCAGTTTGATATAAAGCAGCAATGTATAGAAGACCGTAGCGAAGGTTTCGCTTTTTGTGGCATCTATAAATGGATTGTTCAACAAACCCATATCTTCAGATGTATCTATGGGACCAATTGCACTTGCACGAATGATTAAAAACAAAGCCGATGCAACAAGGATAGGAATCATCGTTATGAAAACATCTTTTTTCGTATGATTTACAAAATAGTACAGGGTCACAGGAATGACCGCAACAAAAGTTATCGTATTTTCTTTGGACAGCAATCCCAAGAACAGGCACAACCCACCAAGCGCCAGGTGGTGATATTTATGGGTATCCATATATTTGATCATAAACCATAACGCGCCCAGCGAGCCGAGTAGCGCCATGATTTCGTCGCGCCCCTTGATATTGGCCACCACTTCGGTATGAATGGGATGCGCTGCGAACAGGAGGGTCGCCACAAAAGGAAATGACAGGTACCACTTTGTGTGTTTATCAGGCGGGAAAAGACGGAGGAAAAGAAGGAAAAGTAAACAGGCAGTAAACAAATACATTAAAATATTGACCAGATGGCTGACAAAGGCATTTCCCCTGAACCGTAAATGGGGAATATCTGTCACTGTACATTCTTTACCGAAAAACTCTATTTCCAGCGCAAAAGTAACCAACGACAGTGGCCGGTATCTGCCGCCTGTTACAATCACAGGTTTTTCATTCAACGGGTCTGCGTCCATTCCGTCGTAGATTAACGCTAAATTACCGGCGAACGTGCTATATTTAAAAATAGCCGGTATTCCTTTTACGCCTTGTTGCGTAAATCTATTGTGTGCTAAAACCGTTCCATCGTCAAACACGAAAGAATGATTCAATGTATTGCCATACAGCGCAAACACAAAAACAGCAAATACGATATGCGGTTTCCATTTGTCCTTTATTTGTATGCTTTTCATCATTTTTTTATAGGCGTATAGAAATTTCAGGGTCAATGGTTTCGGCTAAAACGCTTTCAGATGTTCATCGTTGATGACTATTGTATCGCCTGCCTGTTTGATGATGGCTATTCCGTTGTCTATGCAGGCTTGTTCCAGTTCGGGATAGAACGCCATGGTAGCCAGACCAAGATAAATCATGTGGCTTTTATATTCCGCAAAATTGACTCTGAATGTATTTGCTTTTTCCAGCACTTTCGGAACATCATTTTCGTGCGCCTTGTATTTAACCTCTACAATGCCTACCGTTTGTCCGTTTAACATGACAATATCGAACTCGTCATCTGTTTTTATGCCTTTCAGATTTTTCTTAATAACATCAAATTTCTCGCCAAAGAAATTTCGCTTTCCTCTTTCAAACGAATTGAAAAAATACTCTTCAGCAAAACGACCCTGATTATTAGAAATGCCGCCTAACTGTATCCCAACCTTATCTAATTTCCGGTCGGTTTCTTTCATTTGCCGGTCGGTTTCGGCTTGTTTTTCGGCCAACTCCCGAAGCATAGCCCAAACGATTTCCGGCGTTGCCGGTTGTATGTTCAATGAAGGATCCATAACGATTCACTTTTAATTTCAGCCACAAAGATACAAAACATTCTTTAAACAGGCTTGCTTTTGTCTCTAAATTTTTGACCGATAATTTTTTAATTGTTCATTAATTTATTTTCCTTCACTTCTGCATGCGTCGTCAATGCCACTAACATTTCACATAACGTCCCGGCGGTTTGGCGAAGTTGGGGCGCGACTGCAAGCCGTCCAGGTTGTCAATGACAGTGTTTCTGGTTTCTGGTTTCATTGTCAATGATCAATTAAAGGACGCACCAAAGTGCGGGTTATTACTTTACCCCCAAATTTCGCCAAACCGCTTGTTATCTGCTGGCATTTTTCGACTTATCCAATAGAATCTCTTACTATTCTAATAAGATGCTGCGGTTGTGATAAGTCGCCTATATCAGTAAAAGTAGCGGATGAGGCCACTAATGCTCGCCGAACATAAACGCTGTTATCTTTAAATAATTCCCTGTTCAGTCGAAAACCTTTTTGTTCGGCAAAATCACAACAAAATGTTATCACTGTTCGCGTATTACCATCTCTGAAAGGATGGATTTTCCACAATACCGACATGCACTTTGAGAAATGTTCTGCCTTCTCGTCGTTATGTAGTGATTCCCACAAAATGTCGTTCATCTTCCTGCAAGCTACCTTTGCATGATTGGTAATATCGCGAACGTCTAAGTATTTCGCAGTCGGGATAGCAATAAGGGTCTTTCATTGTTTTAATTGACCAATAACAGTATCGCCTTTCATTTTATACTTTCTATTCAAGGAAGTTTCAATCTCGCTTAACGTCATTTTCCCTTGAATCTCCTTTTCCACCATTGCTAAAAACTCAGGTGTTGGTGTCAGACCGTCAATTTTGATTAGCCCCAAGGCGTAATCCCATGCTATTTGTTTTTCCATTTACCATTTATTTTAATTAGACAAAATTACAGTTTTTCTACACAATATGCAAATCTCTTTTAAATTTATTCGAGATGGTTATTTTTTGCACAGTTTTTCGTCGCTTGCGTCTAACGTCCCTGCGGCTTGGCGAAATTGGGGCGCGACTGCATACCGTTCGGGTTGTCACTGACAGTGTTTCTGGTTTCATTATCAATTATCAATTAAAGGACGCACCGAATTGAAAAATGCCATATCCTTCAATGGCTTGAACATCTCGCAACCCAAATAAGGCTTTACATCGAAAACACCTTCTTCTCCATTCTTAAACAATACATGTAAAGTATAGTTTTTTTCAGGTCTTACATCACTACACTTGGGTTCATCTTTTTTTCTCTTATTTAATATTCAACAAAAAAACCGCCACACCCGCCACAATATTTCGCGGTGGCGATGGTCGCAACCACTTGCCCCACAACAAATGAATAAGTCACACTGCAAAAATAATAAAAATAATCAGAAAAACATCTGTTATTTAAGAAAAGGCTCTATTTTTGTGATTCTAAACCGGTAAAAGTTTTATGGACGAAATAGACACAAACAAACACGCAGTAATTGTAGGCGCAGGTCCTGCCGGATTGACAGCAGCATACCAATTATTAAAAGAAATACCGGATATACGTATAACAGTTGTTGAAACAACGGATAGAATAGGAGGTATTGCAGCAACTATCACCTACAAAGGAAATCGAATGGATATCGGCGGACATCGTTTTTTTTCTAAAAGTCGACAAGTCAAAGAATTTTGGGAGACATTTTTACCTGTTCAAGGACACCCTGCCAAAGATGACGTCTTGCTAAACGCGCAAAAAGATTTCCAATGCAACGGGCCTGATCCGGAGCAAACCGATAGGGTCATGCTGATACGGAATAGGGTTTCGCGCATATTTTATGAAGGAACTTTTTTTGATTATCCTATTACCATCAAATTATCGACATGTATCAATTTGGGAATATGGAACACAATCAAGTCGGGTTTCAGCTATTTGTATGCTTTGGTAAGGAAAAGGAGAGTTCATTCATTAGAAGATTTTTATATCAGTCGTTTCGGAAAGCAATTGTATCGTATGTTTTTTGAAGATTATACGGAAAAAATTTGGGGGATACATCCATCGAAATTATCTTCGTCTTGGGGCGCTCAACGCGTGAAATCTCTTTCTATCTTCAATATCCTGAAAGAGGCCATTTTTAAAGTCTTCAAACCGCAATACGAAAGTACACAATCTTCGCTCATCGAACGTTTTCTATATCCCAAGTTAGGCCCCGGTCAGTTATGGTCGGTTTTAGCTAATGAAATAGAAAAAATGGGGGGCAGAGTTGTCCTCAATTCCAAAGTCGTAAACGTACAGATAGAGAATCAGACTGTCAAAGTCGTATCTATTGAAAAAGATAAAAAAACAGAGACCTTACCTGTCGATTATTTATTTTCGACCATGCCGGTTAAAGATTTGATACAAGCGATTCATCGCAATGTGCCGACAGAAGTATTGCGGATTGCATCTGATTTGCCTTATAGAGATTTTATTACCATAGGATTATTAGTTAAAAAACTGAAATTAAAAAATCAGACTAAAATACAAACGGTTGGCGATATTGTGCCCGATTGTTGGATATACATACAAGATCAAGATGTACGGATCGGACGCATCCAATTTTTCAATAACTGGTCGCCCTATATGGTAAAAGATTTTCAAAACACCGTTTGGATGGGTTTGGAATATTTTTGCAATGAGGGAGATGAGATGTGGAATATGCAAAAAGAAGATTTTATTGAATTTGCCATCACTGAATTAGTAAAAATAAAAATCATAGACAGAGATGCTGTGATAGATGCGCATCATGTAAAAATTTCCAAAGCTTATCCTGCATATTTTGGTACGTATAATGAATTTGATAAAGTGAAAAATTATTTAGATACGATTGAAAACTTATATTGCATGGGGAGGAATGGTCAACATAAATACAACAATATGGATCACTCCATGCTAACCGCCTTCGAAGCAGTGAAAATTTTAAAATTGGGACAAAAAGATAAAAGTTCTATCTGGAATGTAAATATAGAAGATAGATACCTGGAAACAATAAAGAATTGAAAAATCTTTATTCATTCGCCCGATATAGATGTTGCAGCGCTATTCTTTTCATTTCTCATTCATTCTTAAAAATGCCAAGATACTGTTTTTTATCAGACCAAACAGCGTTTTTACATTTTTTCGGACGAGGGTAGTTTCAACCTCTGCATGCAACTTTGTTTTTGCAAATTTAGGAAGAAAATTTCTTTTGGTGAATAAAAATTCAAATTTCGTCTTGGTCTATTTTTTTATTTAGAAGAAACATTAGAAGAATCTGAGCCTCTTGCTGATGCCCCAGGGTTCCACCTTGGCCGTCCTATACTTCCTTTTTCTACCCCCTAACTGTCCCTATCGTCCCAATGGTCTGAAAAAAGACAACTACCTCACGGTAGTTGTCCGTTCTCGAAATCTCCGCATTTCCACAATGCACCAAGAATAAGTTAGCCAACGCCACTGTGCAAATATAATTTATTTTTCCTAAATCCTACCATTTGCGGAAAAATTTTACGGATTTTGTTGGATATTTTTACCGTATGGCGTTGACCTTTTTCTTAGTCATTATATTTTCATTACATTTGCAAGTTGAATAATGCAAATTTATATACGCCTATAAAAAAATGATGAAAGGCATACAAATAAATAACAAATGGAAACCCTATCTTGTATTTGCAATACTGACATTTATATTGTACGGTAACACCTTAAATCATTTTTATGTATTTGACGATGTAGTAGTTATGACCAACAATAGATTTACGCAGCAGGGAATAAAAGGAATTCCCGATTTATTCAAATATGACTCTTTTGTTGGCTATTGGATGAATCTTTACAATGGGCGAACCATAGAACAATTGAACAATGATTTTAAACTTCTGGAGGGTGGTAGATATCGACCGCTGTCGTTGGTTACTTTTGCGTTGGAAGTTGAGTTTTGCGGAAAAGAAAATATATATCCTAATTCCGATATGAGGTTTATAGGAAACGCATTTGTCAGCCATTTGATTAATATCTTACTGTATTTATTTACCTCATGTTTGTTGTTTTTGATCCTGCACAGACTTTTCCCTTTCGACAAAGACCAAAAATGGTATGTATCTTTTTCATTTATTGTCACACTTTTGTTTCTGTCTCATCCCATTCATACTGAAGTAGTTGCCAATATCAAGGGGCGCGATGAAATCATGGCGTTTCTTGGATCGCTTGGCGCTTTATGGTTTACCATCAAATACATGGATGACAATAAATATCATAAACTTGTGATGTCGGGATTATGCCTGTTTCTGGGATTGCTGTCTAAAGAGAATGCCATTACGTTCCTTGCAGTAATTCCTCTTACCATATATTATTTTGTGAACCAAAAAATTGTGTTGATGTTAAAATCTATGATTCCCCTGATTATTGTTTCTGCCCTGTTTTTAATTATTCGAGACAAGAGTACAGGATTTGATACATCGAATACAATACCCGAATTACTCAACAACCCATTTCTGCATGCAACGAAAAGCGAGACCTTAGCGACGGCTTTTTTTACGTTGCTTATATATATTAAACTTTTGTTTTTTCCACATCCGCTTACTTACGACTATTATCCGTATCATATTGAGATTGCAAACTGGTCAAATCCGGTCGTTATTATATCTTTATTTTTCTATGTCGGAATTGGATTATATGCAGTTTACGGATTTTTAAAAAAAAGGGATGTATTCTCCTGGTCAATCTGGTTTTACTTGTTGCCACTTTCGGTGGTTTCGAATCTCTTTTTCCAAATAGGCGTCTTTATGGGCGAACGTTTTATCTATTTTTCGTCGATAGGATTCGCCATTTTTACTGCTTGGTTGATTTGCAGGTATGTTCCGGGGTTAATGTTCAAAGTTCAAAGTTCACCGTATTTTGTCGCCGCAGTTGTGGGTATTATTTTATGTCTTTATTCATTAAAAACAATAACAAGGAACCGTGCATGGAAAGATAATTTTACGCTGTTTACCACCGATATAGAAACCTCGAAAAACTCAATCAAAGGAAACCGCATGGCAAGTTCTGTAATGTTACTAAAAGCTATTAATCCAAATAATGTCTATGAAACCCAAAAACGGAATGAATATTGCGATGAAGCGGCTCATTATTTAAAGCGCACCATCAACATATTTCCACAAGACCCTGACCCCATCTTAAAAATTGCCGATCTTTATTTTAATTGCTATGGGGATGTTGCCCAATCACTGTATTATTGTGCGATGGCGCTTGCTCTTCCCGTTGAAACAACATTCAAAGACTTCATGGTAGATTATTCCATCAGAGATCTATTGAATATGACCCATACACTTTTGGATGAACAACGAAACATTTCCTCTCCTGAAGAAATAATTCAATCGTGCGACGAATTATTGAAAGTTAAACCGGATATAGGAGAAGTTTATTATATTAAAGGACAGATATACGGAAAATATCTTAACAATGTTGAATTGGCTTTGATTAATTTTGAACAGGCTCTTTCCATGGATTTTCCTAAAACAACCAGATTTTATGAATACCTCGGAACTGCTTACGGTTTTAGCGGCGATTATACAAATGCCATTCAATATTTATTAAAAGCGGTAGAATCGGGAACAGATGATTTTAATACCTATCTTAATTTAAGCATTATCTATAAACAGCTTGGGGATATGGATAATGCCAATTTATACGCATCGAAAGGAAATGAAATGCAGACGAACATGAAGAAATAAGAATCTATTGATGCAACAAACAATAAACGATGAAACAGAGAATGCCTTCTATCAAAAAAAGCAAAGTCCAAAGCATTTTACTTAAAATAAATGAAAAATGGAAACCCTATCTTGTATTTGCAATGCTGGTATTTATATTGTACGGTAACACCTTAAATCATTTTTATGCATTAGACGATGTGATGGTTCTAACCAACAATAGATTTACGCAGCAGGGAATAAAAGGAATTCCCGACTTGCTCAAATATGACTCTTTTGTTGGCGATTTCTTAAGTTTATACGACGATGATATGACGGCTGATCGGTTGAATAGAGAATTGGCGTATAATGTAGGAGGCAGATACCGGCCATTGTCATTAGTCACTTTCGCGCTTGAAGTGGAGTTTTGGGGGAAAGAAATTCTTTATCCTAACAGCAACAACGAATGGGGGATTACAGGTAATCCTTTTGTCAGTCATCTAAATAATCTGATACTGTATTTGTTTACCATCTGTTTGTTGTATGTAATCCTATGTCGTCTTTTCCCTCCCGACGAAAAGAAAAAGAGGTTTTTATCATTTCCGGTTATTGCCACGCTCCTGTTTTTGGCGCATCCCATTCATACCGAAGTAGTAGCCAACATCAAAAGTCGCGACGAAATCATGGCGCTGCTCGGTTCGTTGGGCGCTTTATGGTTTTCAATTAAATATATGGAAAGCCCTAAACGCCGTAATCTTATATGGTCAGGATTGTGCTTATTGGGGGGATTACTGTCAAAAGAAAATGCAATCACTTTCGTTGCAGTAATTCCTGTTACCCTATACTATTTTGTTAGCAGGAAAAAAGGAATGATTGCTACATCAATGATTCCTCTTATGATCGTTACTGCCATATTTATTGCTATTCGCACGATGGTTTTAGGGACAATCGATTCGTCAAGAACACCTGTCGATTTACTAAACAATGCGTTCATCAATGCGACAACAGGCGAAACGATTGCAACCGTATTCTACACATTGTTTCTGTATATCAAACTGTTGTTTTTCCCACATCCGCTCACTTACGATTATCATTTATATCATATAGAAATCGTGGACTGGTCGAATCTCGTATCCATAGGATCTGTATTGTTTTATTTTGGGATGGGTATTTATGCTGTTTACGGATTGGCAAAAAATAGAGATATTATTTCCTGGTCGATATGGTTATACCTGTTGCCGCTTTCGATCGTTTCCAACCTCTTTTTTCCAATAGGAGGAGCTTTGATGGCAGAACGGTTTGTGTTTTTTTCGTCGATAGGTTTCGCCGTTTTTACTGCTTGGTTGATTTGCAGGTATGTTCCGGGGTTAATGTTCAAGGTTCAAAGTTCAACGTATTTTGTCGTCGCGGTGGTGGGTATTGTTTTATGCCTCTATTCAGTAAAAACAATAACCAGAAACCGTGTGTGGAAAGATAATTTTACCTTAGTAACTACCGATGTGAAAACCTCAAAAAATTCGGCAGTAGGTAATAATGCGGCAGGTTCTCAATATCTTCAAAAAGCAATTTATCCAAACAATCACGATGAAACCCAACAACGAAACAGTTATTGCGACGAAGCGGATCAATATTTCAAGCGTGCCCTGCAATTGTTTCCACACCATGTTGAAACTATCATACATCTTGGTAATCTTTATTTTGATTGTTACAGAGACATTGCCCAATCGTTGCATTACTTTGCGATGGCGATACCATATAATACCATAAAAACGAACGCTGCAATCAATTCCTCCAAACAAGTATTGAATATAACCCCGATACTTTTGGACGAAAATCAAATCAATTCAACACCGGAAGAAATCATCCGGTCATGCGACGAATTGCTGAAAGTACAACCGAGTATCGGAGAAGCATTGTATGTGAAAGGTGTCATCTATGGCAAATATCTCAATAATTTTGAATTGGCTTTGATAAACCTGGAACAGGCCCTTTCGATGGATTTTCCCAAAACAGCAACTTTTTATGAATATCTGGGCGTTGCTTACGGCTTCTCAGGCAATCTTTCCAAGGCCATTCAATACTTATTGAAAGCGGTGGAATCAGGTACAAATGACCATAATACATATATTAATTTAGGCGTTATCTACAGACAGCTTGGAGATATGGAAAATGCCAATTTATACACATCGAAAGGCAATGAGATGAAACGAAACGCAGGAAACCAATAATATCTATTAGAAAGATGATAATTGAGAATCATTCGTGATTTTTATTTTTTTTCTTACCTTTGCTGCGTTAATTAAAAAAATAGGTATGAAACAGATTTTTCTTTTTATTATCACCGGATTATTATTCCCTTTGTGGGTTTGTTCCCAGACTCCCCGTATAACCATGAAATCCAATTATGCAATCGGCAAGGAGTTTCATCTCAAATTTGAAGCTGACGATACAGATATACATGACATTGTTGTACATGGAGCCGAACGGAAAGGAAATGGATATATTCTTACTTCTCAAACAGTGATTGTGGAAGGAAAAGTAAAGCGCCTGTCCTGTCGTTCGTGCGATTTGATATCATTAGATATTTCTCAAAATCAAGAACTTACTTTTTTGGATTGCGGCATTAATCTGTTAACAACACTCGACGTTTCCAAAAATACGGCGTTGGAACATTTATTATGCGATCAGAACACATTGACTAAGTTAAATGTATCACAATGCAGTAACCTGAATTATTTGAATTGCAATCGCAATCATATAAAGGAATTGGACGTATCAAAAAACAGCCATTTAGAAAGTTTGTCGTGCAGTGAGACTCGAATCAAAAAATTGAAACTCGTCCAAAACGACAAGTTAGCGTATCTCAATTGCAGTCATAGCCAATTAGCCGCTTTGGATGTATCAGGAGCTACGAAACTGACAGAGTTGATCTGTCAGGATAATAAACTGAAAAAATTAGATGTATCCAGAAACCTGTTATTGAACGTGCTGAACTGTTATGAAAATAAAATCAATACGCTTGATTTGTCCAAAAATGAAAATTTAGTTACGATAGATTGCGGAAATAATCAGATAAAAAACATTGACGTATCCGATAATAAATATCTAAAGGAATTGTTGTGCGCAGCTAACCAATTAACAAAATTAGATGTGACGCACAATGTATCAATGGTTTACCTGGATTGTTCGGCAAACCGGCTAACTGATTTGGATTTGTCAAGGTCTGGTCAATTAGGCTTTTTGGATTGCGGATCTAATCATTTGAACAGTTTGGATATTACGAATAATAATCTGCTGAAATATCTTGGTATCTACGGAAACGATCTTTCTGCTTGTGAAATAGATAACCTGTTCAAACAATTGCCTGTTCAGCTTACTGAACCAGGGAAAATCGTGTTGAAATATGGTGAAATAGATCTTCCCGGCACAGATGGATGCCGCGAGTATATAGCTACCGGAAAGAATTGGCAAACGTTATCGATTTTTCTCGAACCATGCGGGAATCCTGAAGCACATGGCCATCAATGTCACTTGATCCCGCAAGAAATCAGCAATGTGGGAAATTATGTATGTATGGAATAACATGATAAATCTCTTTTCATACATTAATTTTTTGCATTTACCCGCTTTTTCATCATAAATAAAAACTTTTTTTGAAAAAAAATGTGATTTTTTTTTGCTTTTTTGTTTTTTTTTTTGAACTTTGTCGCTTGATATGATGAGTTTATTATTTAACGGATTTGTGTGTTTTGTGGGTTTTAGATAATAACAAAAAGAAAATTGATAAAAAAGAAAATATTTACAACAAAAAACTATATTATGAGGAAGAAAATTACTTTACTAATTGTATCATTACTCGTCTTGTTTGGCGGTAGTGAAAGTGTGTGGGGGCAGATTGGAGTACTGGCGCCTGAATTTTTGCCCAATACGAATCCGCGCCAAGAACAGCCAACAGCTGTAAATCAGCAGGATGTATCAATACGGCGAGGAAATGCCAACAGCCCTACGGGAACAATTGGATACATTAACAACTCGGGAAATATAAACAATGAATTTGGAGCAGGAGAATCGGCTACGATTACAAATCAAGAATTGACCTGGCCAACAGCAAATTCAACAATTCATACACCCCCGGATGATATCCAAATAGGAAGCCAATATTCCCGCAACATCGTCGTCAACACCTATAATGCCGATGCGTATGCATCGGGAGCAGTTAATTTGACGTTACAGGGAGTCAGTCATAACCAAGAAAGAACTGTCAATACAGCTTGGACCTACAATACAGGTTCTTTTGTTGATTTCACCAGCGCCACTTATCCCGGCTGGACTTATCCGGGTTGGACCAATCCGCTGACTTACTGGTCAGGGGGAGGTTCCGGGAATGCCGGTCTGCTTATAGGGACATCCAATACCACTTTGTCAGCAAGTGTCACGCTCGCATACAATCAATTAAATATGGGTCAGGCGCAAGGTGTTTATGCTGCCGGTGCAAGTACCGAAAGCACAAATACCTCAGGTAATACAGGTTCGGATGTCTCATATATACGACATACCGTAGATATTTATTTGATTAATCATGTATATTCTGGATCTGGTAGTTCCAGAGCGGGGCATTGGCGAACAATGGCGACGGAAGGCATTGCGCCATATACCTCTACACAGGTATCGTCGGTTGACGACGGTGTTCCATTACTGCAAAGAAATGGTGCTAGAGGTACAACGCCTGGCAATGTTGTCAGCACTGCTCCGAGTGAGACAAATACGGCCGGCTGGACTCCGTATGGACGCCCTACTACTGTATCTGTTGCAGGTACAAACCAATTTGAAAACATTATCATTACAAACTTAAGATGGTGGTACCGGACTCATACCGTAGGGCTTTGGACAACCGGCCCCGGAATAGGAAATTGGTATTCACAAACAACGACATCCGGAAATGTTAAACCTCAGATAGCCGGTACTTACACCAACACAAACCCTACTGGTGACGGTTGCGGATGTCATACCGGAATCTTTTGGAGTTCTACAGCTATAACCGGAGAATGGGATATGCAGACCAGAGAGGCAACTACCTTCCTTGATGCCGCCGTACTGCTTGTAAGCGGTGCAAACGTATGTGTTAGCGGCAATGTAACAGATAACACGACCGGTGCAGGCTCTGTTGGCGGTAGTACGACCACCGGCGTAACAGACGCTATGTTGGTATTTCCAGTTACAGGAAATAACTATTCATTACTTATTGGCGGGAATTATACCAATTTGCAAATGATTCATGACGCACCTGCGAACAATCGTTATACCGCAGCCGGGTTTCCCCAAGCGGGCGCTACCGATATCTACTTAAATCGAGGCTCCGGCGCGAATCCATCCCATCGTTATGCAGCCAGCGCATCCGGAGCGAGCGCCTTAAGGCCTAATAGCGACTATTATGCAAACGTTGCTGACGCCACAGAAACGACAACCCTCAGTAGTATATTTGGCATATTTGGAAACTATAACGGCATAGCAAAGATCCATACTGCCGACAATGCAGCAGCAGCTACTCCATTTCCAAACAACCCCGGCGTGATCGAAATTGGCCCGGCTACAACAGGCCAAGACCTGTTTTATATCTATTCGGGAGGGATCCTGAAAAACTTCTGGAGTGGGTGCAATGCGCAAAACACATGGATTACGGTCGGTGTAGGAGGAGATTCTCCAACCTTTATATTTGATGGCACCGATCCGTTATATATCCTCAATGACGGCACCAGCAATACAAATTCCGCCATCATATTCACTGCCGCAGCAGCAACCTCATTAGGCAACGGTTACGCAGGCGCTACAAGCACAGGGCCTCTGCATATACAGGCACGCAGTTATGTTGATATCCTCGGCTCAATAAACTTTTCACAAACAGGCACCCCATACGACAACGATGTAGCCATTCTTTCGGACAGAGCGTATATCGAAACGTCGGATTTCACCTTTCACGGCAATGAAGGATATTTAACAGTCTGGGCGAAAGGCGCTGAAGGCAGCGGATACATTGAGATGAACGGGCTTGTAAATATTGTCAATACAGACATCAAAACGGCTGCTCCTTTGGCAGAACCGGTGTGGGATCCATTGGTAAAAGACCCTGTACCGGCTACATACAACGCATGTTATCCGCTGGGTGGATTTCAGGCTGCACAAAGCAGTACCGCTTTGAATACCTTAATCCAGACACGTTATCAATCGGATAGCGATTATATAACGTTAGGCGCGTCTTCTCCCACTTATGGGTTTTCCTATGCCAATGCGGGCGACGGCGCTTTGTTTGTTCAGGGAGCGCTTCATGTTGCCTTCCCGTATGGAGCAGCATTCTCTTTAACAACCAGTACAGCTACGACTACGGCCGATGTGGTGATTCAATCCATAGGTTCGTATGTGGAATTCGGATATCCATTCAATTATAGTTCTAACGGCGAAGACACGGATATCTTTATTGATGGCGCGCAGGGAGTCACATTCAACGGAGGCTGGCTTATCATGGCAGGCGGCGCTTCAACAGCAACGAATGTAGGGATTCAGGCCAATGACGGCAGCGTCAATTTCTACGGAAGCCTGTTGGCTCCATTTAAATTTGATGTGACCAATACCGATAATGTACAGATTTGGGCGAATAATGACATCAATATCCAGAGCCAGTTGGATTATATTGATAACCCGGGAACGGCTACTTTTGTACAGTTCTTTGCCAATGACAGCATACTGACCAATGATCTTTGGGCCGGTCGTGCACCTGTCACATTTGAAGTCACAAATAACCAGGATAACAGTCCGTTGACAAACAGCACACTGACCGAATGGGTTGCCGGAGGCAATATCCATACCCGCGATTTTCTTACATTTAAATATGGGGCAACCGCGCCAACGTTAACGCCGGGTTATGGCTTTGTGCGCGACCTGACTATCCAATCGCTGGGAGGTAATATCGTCATGGACCGTTCGCTGAATATTGAATACGACAGTGAAAACAGGATCCTTCTCTCAGCCGAACTCTGCGCCGCTGAAAAGAATATCCCCAATGTCCCTTATACGAACGGAACAGGCGGAAACCGCAATATCTATAACGGAAATATCCTGATCAATGATTTATTGAATATCGAACGTACAAACATTGATCCGGGCGTTACCGATATTCTGGCTATGTACAATATCCGCACGGCTAAGGTAACCATGGATGACGCGAGTTCGACAGGCAATGATGTCAATATCATTTCGAAAAAAGGTGATATTTTCTTGGGATACAGCGCTGTATCAGTAGGAGGGACAAGTCCTTCACCTGAATTACCAACACCTTTTTCATACAACGATAATACGTTTGAATACACCGTCAGCGCTGATAATGTCAATGGCAAGCTCAGTGTTCTTGCAGGATATGACGACAATACAAATACAGATCGCGACGGCGGCGGTAATATCTATTTCACCCATTTCATTGCAGATATGGGGACAGGCGGAACACACCCGGCCGAAATTATGATTCCATACTCGAATGAATATTGGTGCGGTAGCGCATGGACACCAGGCCGACTACATCAAAGGTTGGAAAACGGAACCATGCAGTATTACGAACATGCCGGTATTATCGGCGGCGTAGGACGTTGCGGATCAGATGGCGCCTGGACGAATCCTGATACAGACGTAGGACTTTATGAACCATCCGTAGGCCCAGGGTCAGGCGGCGCCGCCAGCGGACCCAGCTTAGACTACAAAGCCAATAACGGCTATTTGATACTCGACGCCGGACTGCGTGGCAATATCATTATGAACACCGGCTCGGAATTGGATTTCCAGGCGCCCGACGGAGCCAGCGCTTTCTTCCGTACACGCAGCGGAGATATAGACCTGCGTAAACAAACAAATGTGAAAGACCTGGGCACAGGCAAAGGACTGGTATTCCTCGCCGATAACGGAAACCCCGACAAATCGAAAATCGGAGGAGCGTTAGGATGTGATTGCGAAGAAGAAAGCAATAATATCTATTTGCAGGATTTTGACTTCGAAAACTTTACAGCCAACAACAACGGAAGCATCTATATCGGAGCCGATAATAATATCAAGCTGCAATACGGCGGCCTGAAAAATGTCGGAACATGGAAAGACCCGTTCCTGAGCCAAAACGTAGGCTATAGTGCGACAGGCCTTTGCGATTGGACAACCTTCCATTGCGATTCTGATCCCCTTGTAAACCAGGCGCGTTTCCTGAACTTAGACTTTTCAATTCATAATACCGGCGGTGCAGGTATCGTAGCCTCCGACCTGATTGACATCTATAAAAAGATGGAATATAAAGGCGGATCAACCACAGGGATGACCGGCGTACCGGCTATGTCGTCTGCCAACGGCGCAACCTCGACAGGCGGATCACTGCATGGCGAAAGCGTTTCCGGCTACGGATTGTTTATCAAAAGCCAGGGCAACAAAAACAACTGGTCAAAAAATCCGTTTGACCTGATTGACGACTGTGTACCTACATGCCCGAGTGGCGACTGCGGCGACGCCTACCTGCATCAGGTCGCCCGCGTAACGTTCCACGACGACGCACGTATACTGGCCGAAAATTCAAGAGCGTATATCGGTTCGCCGGTTCTCGAAGTGTATGGTATCACCGAACTGAATACATACCAAAGTTCGGGAAACAATACGACACTCCGCGTACAGACCGACAGCCTGATCCTGCACGACGACCTGATTATCGAAGGATCAAAACTGCAACTCACCACATGGAGCAATTTATACCGCAACATGCCCGTGATCAAATTCGGTCACCAGCGTTTTACGCCTCCTTTTACCGAAGAAGATTGTAAGAATTGCAGAAGACACAGGCCAGGAATGCCCGACGGATTAGACACCATCTCGGTTTCCTTCCGCAACGACGCATACCTGCAACGCCTGCATACCTTAATTGCCGACCATACCATCCTTACATTCAAGACCGACAGTTTCGAACATATAGACGGCAATCCCGACCTCGACGCCAAAATCTTTACCGATACATTTAAGGTTCGCAACCAGGTCGAACTGTGGGGCAACGAAAGCCGTACATACTCCGGACACCTTGAACTCATCTCCGAACAACAGATGTACTCAAAAGATTATGCCGGAATCTATACAAGACACCTGCACATGGAACCGATCGCTCCTTGTAATACAAAGGGATATAGCGAACTGTGGATTCAGGAAAATTTCCTCGATGTAATCACATCATCCACCTTTGGCGGATTCGGAACCATTCACTCCAATGTACATGTAGAGATAAAAGGCAAGTTAGCGCCGGGTTATGCCTCTCTCGGAAGAAGAGGGAACTGCTACGAACAAATGGCAGGCACATTGTCGATGCGAAACCTCACCTTAGACCCAGGGGCCGAATTGCATTACTCTATTGGCCACCTACCGGGTATCTTTGGCGAACAGGCCGACCTTATCACTGTAGATAACCTCGCCGTACTCGGCTCTGTACGCATTTATGTCGAAAAACGTTGCGACCAGGCGTATCAACCCGGTTGCTATCCGATTATCCAATACAATTCAGTTGAAGAACTGAACCTCAATAATCTGCTGCTTGGCACAACAAGGATCGACGGCTATAACCTGAGCCTCGATGTATCAGAGTACGGAGTCGTTTACTTATGTGTTGGTGATGTCAGCAGACCGGTAGTCTATCGCGAAGTCGTCTTACCGAAACCGCCGGCAGGTGTATCCATCAATCCTGCACCGGGTGTATTCTATATACCATGGGGCAATCCGTTCACCTTCACCTTGTCGTTTGACGGGCCTGTCTATGAAGTATGGCTTGAATCTCTCCAAGGCGATGGCTACCAACAAGTCCTGACAGGCGTTTTGAATGCAAACGGCGAATATGAATATACCTTACCGTCAGTGCAGACACAACCAATCTATATTTACATCGGACCAAATATCGTATCGAATGAGCTAATCCACAAAGACGCTTTGGTCTGGTCGAATGGAACTACTTTGTATATCAATGTTTCTGAACAGGATATCGCAAGCATCTACTCGGTTACCGGTACGTTGATCCGGCAGATTGAAGTACCCGAAGGCGGCACCTCACTCCAAATGCAACACGGCGTCTTTATCGTCACGCTGAAGGATGGGTCGATACATAGGGTAATTATCAGGTAATTGATAATTGATAATGGACAATTGACAATTGATAATTGATAATAGGGGCTGTGCTACATATACAATGGCACAGCCTCTTTTTTTGTCCCCTTTGAAATATACAGGTGTCTTCACATAAATCTTATCCTCATTTTTTAAAAAAAACAAAAAAAATGTAGTTCAACTGTAAATTTTAACAAAAATAATTTGTTTTTATGTTTTTTTTATTATATTTGCCACCTTAAAGATACTATATAGACTGAATGTTAAATCAATGAAAAAATACCAGAAAATGAATAAGTTTTATAAATATTTTTTCTGATTTTATGTTTTTTAACAATAAAAAAAGTTCTTGAAAAATAAGAAAAGAGTCATATAATAATTTATAAAATAATTTAATATTTTTATGTCATGAGGAAGAAATTTACACTATTAATTATGACCGCAATCCTGCTGTTAGCGGGAGCAGGCGGAAAAATGTACGGACAAATCTATTGGGGAGATGGATGTGGTTGTGGCGCCACAACGTACGATTACTCTATTAGTACCTCACTCGAAGATGGTATTGATATAGATGGACTTAGGTATACCTATTGGTTTGCGGGGGTGTACTCAACGGCTAGCCAACCCCCTGGAACTGTGAATGGAACTTGCGGTAGTACCACTTATCCTTCTTCTGGTACCTATAGAAGATCCGATGCGTGGGTGCATTATTATTATACACGAAATGCAGGGTCTACTTCTTGCTGTACAAGTTATAGTTGTGGGCCGTTGAATGATGAGTGTTGTTCATCAGTATATTATACTTATACGCGTCAAGATGTTACGATTTCCTATCCTAGTAATATTCCTGCCGATTGTTCTTTAACTGGCTTAATACCGAATTCTTTTCAATATACCGATCCTACACATAACCATGGCCCAATTAATGTTACTGTTAGCGGAGGCGCTATTTATGAACCCAACCATTATGCACATTTTCATTTTTTAACTCCAGAATGGCAGCATAGACGGCATACGTTTTCATATACTACTCCTCCAACAAACAACACAAACGGTAATTCAGGCAGTTGGACTACTACTCCTACGACAACTACATCCGGCTACGTTCAAGATGGCACCATTATAATATCGGCTGGCGCAAGTGTTCGATTGCACGATGCGACGGCAATTCAATATAACAATAGTGGAACAAACGCGCTTAGTAGCACGCACGCATTATCTCTTCCTGTTAATTTTTATATGCGTTTTGATGCATTGTTTACCGGATTAAATGGTGTTGCTCTTACAACATCAGCAAATAATTTGACAACAATTAATAATGCCGCTAAAGGGCTTGGTTTCTTTAACGGGGTGACAGCCGCAAATGCAGTTACGCTCCAAAATGGATACTTATTTTTAGGTTCAAACCGGAACAATCAATATTTCACGGTTAACGCGACGAATAATGTTTTTATTGAAAACTATTATCGTTCTGCCGACCTTGCCGATAATAGTGTTAATCTTCATGATTTGGCAATCGATTTTCAAACGCCAACGTTTTCATTGAATAGTTACCGGTTAAATGTGTCAAACTCTAACTCATGCTATGACATTCTTGTTTACAACACATTTGCTCCAACAGGAATTGCCACAAGTAGCGGTGGTATCTATATAGGCGTCAATGGAGCCGGAGCAGGAGGAACGCGCGGCGGTGGAACAACACGGTTTTATAGCCCTGTGGAATTTTTAGTCGGCGCCACTTCGACCACCAACGTGACAGCCCCTATCCGTATTTATGGCGGTAATGTTATTTTTGAAAGTGCAGCTACATACGATTATGACGGTTCTGCCGAACTTCATCAAATATGGGCGCATGAGGAATGTGATGACGGAGACATCCTCTTCCTTGGGGGTGCAATAGCAGTAACCAAATCCGGAGGAAATACGGAATGGACTGCCGAACGCGATATTGAGACAAGTGTGGGTTCTACAGTGGACTATACCATTTCGAATGCAAGTGAAACATACTGGGAAGCCGGACGTGATATTACGACAAATGACGAAGTAACCTTTACCCTTTCAGGCTCAGGAATAACGCAATGGCTGGCAGCTAATAACATTACATCTTTGGCTTGTACCAATACCATTACATTTACCCATACCGGCACAGGCCCGACATTTTGGGAAGCAGGAGGCGATATTGATATTAGTCCTACCGTAATATTTACCAAGGCTAATCTCAGTAACGGCTATACCGAATGGAAAGCAGGAGGCGATATCAGTACACATAATGATGTGACGTTTACTTCTTCTTTGAATACTGCTACGACCGGCACCAGAGGCGCTAAATGGGACGCAGGAGACAATATCAATGTGGATCAATCTTGCGCGCTACCCAATAAAACCGTAGCCTTTACAAATGAATCGCCTTGGGGTGACTTTATGTGGTGGTTGGCAGGCGCTAATATTAATGTAACAGGCTCGGATCCAACAGACAGAATTACAGTCGAATTCGAAAATCAAGCGTTAAACAATTCTTCCACAACAAACTATATGAAATGGGAAGCAGGCGATGATATTGATATTAACTTTGCCTATATTGATTTCACCACAAAAGGCGACGGAACCAACACAGGTAACGGAACAACCGACTGGTGGGCCGGAAGGCATATATTGATGGAAAATACCTCTGTAAACTTTGACTATGAATTGGGTGCCGGAGCAACGAACTGGTATGCCGGACAGAATATAACGGCGCTAACGTGTGGCGAAATAATTACGTTCACCCATACCGGTACGGGGACAACCGGATGGAGAGCGAATATGGGAAGTATTTTCGTTGCGCCTGAAGTTGAATTCACGAAAACAAATGTTCAGAATGGTTATACCCAGTGGTATGCCAGAAATAATATTACGACAACAAACAATGTAACATTCACATCCAACAACAACACTGCAACTACCGGTTTGCGCGGCACACAATGGTGGGCAGAGGTCGGAAGCATCACAGCCAATGACGCTTGCGGACCTGTAACCGTTGAATTTACAAATAATTCGCCGGCTGATGACTATATGTGGTGGTTGGCAGGCGCTAATATTAATGTAACAGGCACAACAACAACCCGACAAATTGAGGTCTACTTTACCAATAATGCCACATCAACAACCGATTCTCTGCGTAACTATATGCGTTGGGAAGCAGGCGATGATATTGATATACGACGCGCCGATATTTACTTTTTGACCGAAGATGCAAGCCGGGGACATACGGAGTGGAATGCAGGCAATGATATTTTGATGCTGTACAGCAATATAGACTTTCAGGATTATGGAACCGGAACCAATGCGAATACGCTATGGATGGCAGGAAACGATATCCATGCAACCCAATCGCCCATAACCATTTTGAACGAAAACGAAACGGCTGGAGGTATCACCCCGCCGGTGAATGGATATACCTGGTGGACAGCCGGCAATGATATTATTTTGCAGGATAATAGCGTCACAAGTATCACGACGAACAATGCGAGCGTTACGCAGGAAGTAGACCGTTCGGACTGGGTTAAATTGGAAGGCGGAAGAGATATCCGCACAGGGATCAACAGCCCTCTGCTTATTGAACATAATACCGATGCGAATTTTGAAATGTATGCCCATTCGCGCAATATGTGGCTGCAAAGTCCTACGGATATTCTCAATACGGGAGTAAACAACAACAGTCTGCTGTGGGCCGGCAAACATATTCTGATCGACAGCGTGTTTACCTATCAAGCCATAGATCCCGCAGGAATCACTTCCGTCGTTCTGCATGCGCATACAGGAAATATTGAAACAAATACAAACAGCGTAAGCTATAATCCTGACGACAGAATTCGCGAAAATGATCCCTGTCTCGGCCCAAGAGCATACGTAAACTTCACCTTGTTAGGCCCCGGCTATACCGAATGGTGGGCAGGAAACAGTATCATCTCTAACGACACCATCAGTTTCCATTATGACAATACAGGCAGTACAATAGGGGACCTTGTGAAACATGCCGATATCGGAAATATCGACCTTCGCCGTATCCTGAATATAGACTATGACAGCGAAAACCTGATTCGCTGGGAAGCGTTGGCACAACATGATCCGACAAGAAGAGCAAATAAACATTCAATAGCTGATATTGCCTCATTAACTTGCTATAACGGAATTGAACATGCGAATATCGGCGCTTGGGGAAATATCCGTACAAGCGATTCGGTGATTATCAACCGTACTTATACAGGCTCAATACAGGGAAGAACACAAATTGATGCCTATAACGATATCCAGACAGCCATGTTTAATTTCACCAGCGTTAATCCGGCAGGTGAGAATACAAGCATTACATCCCGCATGGGAGATATCTGGTTGGGTTATAGTCATACCAATCCTGTGTATTGCAGTTCAAATAATGTTCCTTCCAATGTAGGTTTCGACCTGAACCGTTTCGTCTACAATATACCGGTAGTAACAAGCGGCGGTCTACTGAGTATCCGGGCCGGATTTGACGACATCAACGCAACCGGCACGCCGAAATATGACGGCGGAAATATCTACTTTACCCATATCGTTGATTCAGTCACGAAGGGTGGTATCAACAATACCGAAATCGCCATTCCGTTTTCCAATATGTTTACCTGCAACAACTTGAGTTCGGATAAAGCATTGTGGGGTTGTGATTACGAACGCGCCGGTATTATCGGAGGCGTATGGCGCTGCCAGTCGACAGCAACAGGAATTATCCAATGTACGGACACCGGGTTGATCCACGTCGGAAACAGAGGTAATTTATTGGTAGACGCCGGCTCGCGGGGAAATATCATTATCAATAACGGCGTATTCCTGAACTTCCAGGACGACGGCGGGCCGAACGAAGGAAATGCACGATTCCTGACCCAAAAAGGAGATATTGATATGCGCAACAAGTTCAATGCCGAACGGATGCAGGGAAACCTGCTGTTTTACGCAAACAGTCTGTTGCCCAATAAGTTGCTATTCGACCCCTGCGGTTGCGATGAAAGAATGAATAATGTATACCTGCAAGACTTCTGGTATACGCCTGTTCCAAAAGCTGTTGGAAATAGCGGCAGCGTTTTTATCGGGGCCGACAACAATATCAAGTTGCAATATGGCGGTCTGCAGACCATCGGGACGCAATTCGATCCGTTCTATAATAGCTTGACTTATGAATGCGCCGGCGGCGATATTCATTGCGACTCCGACACAACCATCAATCAGGCGCGTAACCTGGTACTTGATTTTGGTGATACCAATAGCGGAGGATTCGCTGCGGTAGCATCCGACTTGATTGATATATACAAGAAGACATATTATTACGGAGGTTCAGGGTCAGGCATGGGATCGGTACCGGGATACACAACGCTGCACGGCGAAAACGTAGCCGGCTACGGACTGTTTATCAAGAGCCAGGGGAACAAACAAAACTGGACGAAAAACCCGTTCAAACTGGAAGATGTTTGCGAACCGGATTGTCCGGGCGGATGCGAGGATGCTTACCTGCACCAAGTCGCCCGCGTAACCTTCCACGACGAAGCACGTATCTTTACCCACAACTCACGCGCCTATATCGGAGGACCGGTCGTTGAATCGTACGGCCACTTAGAACTGAATACCGACGTCAGCGATGGTAGCAGAACATCGCTACGCGTACAGACCGACAGCCTGATCGTACACGACGACTTTATCATCGACGGACCCAAACTGCGGATAGATAGCTGGAGTGGCTTGTACCGTGATATGCCCGTTATCAAATTCGGACATCAACGTTTCACTCCTCCTTTCGCCGAAACAGATTGTGCGAATTGCAGACTACATGAACCGGGAATGCCTGACAAGTTAGACACCATCAGCGTTTCTTTCCGTAACAATGCCACATTACCGCGCCTGCACACATTGGTGGCCGACCATACCGTCCTTACCTTAAAGACCGACAGTTTCGACCATGTGCCGGGCAATCCCGACCTTGATGCAAAAATCTTTACGGATACATTCAAGATTCGTAACCAGGTCGAACTGTGGGGTAACGCAAGCCGGACATACACCGGACACTTCGAACTGATCTCCGAACAACAGATGTACTCGAAAGACTATGCCGGAATCTATGCGCGCCACCTGCACATGGAACCTATTCTCCCTGATTGCAAACGCAATGGCTATAGCGATTTGTGGATTCAGGAAAATTTCCTCGATGTAATCACATCTTCCACCTTTGGCGGATTTGGAACCATTCATTCCAATGTTCATGTGGAGATAAAAGGCAAGTTAGCGCCCGGTTATACCTCTCTCGGAATAAGTGGTAACTGCTACGAACAAATGGCAGGCACACTGACAATGCAAAACCTCACCTTAGACGCAGGAGCCGAATTGCATTTTTCGGTCGGCCACAAGGAGGGTCTCTATGGCGAACTGGTTGATGTCATTGCTGTCGACAATTTACATATATACGGCTCTGTGCCCATTTATGTTGAAAAGCGTTGCCAACAGACGTTTAAACCCGGCTGTTATCCGATTATCCTGTACAACTCATTAGAACAAGAAGACGTCCTGAATCATATCCAACTGGGTACGCAAAGGATCGACGGCTATACATTGGCGCTCGATTTCTCCGAACCGGGAATCGTTAACTTATGTATAGGTAGCACTCACTTGCCAGTTGTACAACGCGAAGTCGTCATCCTGCAACCACCGGCAGGCGTATCCGTCAATCCTCCTCCAGGTGTCCATTATGTACCCTGGGGATATAGTTTCGTCTTTACCCTGGCATATGACGGACCACAATATCTGATCCAGACAAATCGTCTCTTAGATAATGGCGACAATGAAACCCTGAGAGGCGTTCGGAATGCAAACGGCGAATATGAATATACCATACCGTTCATCAAGACGCAACCGCTGTATGTCTACATCGGTCCCACTGTCAGCGTACCGAATGAATACATCGACAAAGACGCTATTGTCTGGTCGTATGGAAATACGCTATATATCAAGGTGGAAGAACAGGATATTGCAAGTATCTACTCGGTTACCGGTATGTTAGTCCAACGGATTGAAGTGCCCGAAGGCGGTACGTCACTCCCGATGCAACGAGGCGTCTTTATCGTCACGCTGAAAGACGGATCAGTACATAGGATCATCATCAGGTAATTGATAATTGACAATTAAAAAAGAGGCTGTGCAGTAATTGCACGGCCTCTTTTAGTTATTCGGGGGAACAGTAGAGACAGTAAGGGCAATTGTTATTTGATTTGAACTTTAAACTTTGAACACCCAACATCCCCCTACCCCTTCAAAGGGGGATTTTGAACTTTGAATTATTTTACGGTTCCATAATCACTTCCACATGATTGCCCTGCTCAATAAGGGTTTTGGCAAACGATTGGATGTGCGACGGGGTGATGCTTTCTAAACGGGTCTTATAACCGGTATGACGGTCGTACCCGCGAAAATGATACATATCAATGGCACTCAACCAATAACTGTTTTCCTGGATCGCTTCGTCATATCGTTTCAACATATTTTCGACCGTCTTTGTGAAATCCATCTCGCGGGGACCGGTATTGACAATCTCCATCAACTCATCTTTGACAATGGCCGACATTTTGTCTTTTAACTCCGGATCGGTATCAAAATACGTCTGAAGGATGGTTCGCCCCTGCGGGAACACGGAAACCTCAATCGCCGTACTCACTCCATACGTGGCGCTTTCGTTCTCGCGTATCTTCTCCATATAGACTAAGTCGAGGATTTGTTTCAGCATCGAAGCCTTCATGACCGTTTCGACGTTATACTCCATTTGCCCGGAATAGATATTCAGGATCGTCGACTTGGGCGTTTCCATCTCACGGCTGAAATGATTTACATACTTTCCTTTCCGCATGACCGGCATCCGGCCGACATCGCCTTGCTCAATGCGGTTCAAGGACGGTAAGGTGGCTAAATATTGCTCCATCATCGGAACGATACTGTCTGTTTCGATATTTCCCACAAAAGTGAAAACAAAATCGGAGGCGTCGGCAAAACGCTCCCTGTACATCTCCATGATGCGGTCGTAACTGATCTTACTGAAATCTTCGGTGTCGATACGTTGCGCTCTAAGCTGGTCGTCATACAAGGCTTTGATAATCGAATCATTTAAGGCAACCAACGGATTGAGCTTCAGGTTTTCCAACTGCCCTTTCATGCGTTGTTCAAAGGAAGCATACGCATCGGTATCGTTTCGCGGCGCAGTGAAATGCAGGTAGATCAACTCAAACAAGGTACGTATATCCGCCGGGACAGACGAACCCGAAAGGCTTTTGAAATCATCCCCTACCCCTGCCTGGCAAGAAACATTTTTCCCTGTCAATGCCTTACTCAACATGGTAGCCGAGAAATCACCCAACCCGCCTAAACCCGTCACCTGATTGAATACCTTCAAGTTATACACATCTTCATCACCAAACAACGTAGTTCCTCCATGGGCTGACGCCCTCATCAGTATTTCATCTTTCTTGTATTCCGTCTCTTTGACAACGACCTTGATACCATTGCTCAAAGTATAGACAGTAGCGCCAAAAACCGGGTCTTCCCTGCTATCAACGATTTTGCCGACAGGAACGGGAAGCGAAGCGATCAACGGCTCGCCCGATACTTCTTCCTCGTAGGGTTCGACCGCCATCATTTGGGCTGACTGAAATCTATCCAACAATTCATCTTCCGAAGGCCAGGAAAGACCTTCGGCATCCGGCCCCATCAATGAAATCACTATATTCTCGTTGCCAATCAACGTCTTGATATGCCAATTCACCGTTTCAAGCGGAATCGAAGAGGCAAATAGCTGTATTAACTCATATTCCATTTCAATGCCCGGAATACTTTCACCCGTCGTGAAATGACGTACATATTCTTCCGTAAACGTATTATTTCGTTGGTTATCCTGATCTTTGTAAACCGATTCCATGCCCATCAAAAGATTGGTCTTGGCGCGGTCGTACTCTGCTTGTGTCATACCGAACAGTCTGATACGGTTGGTTTCGGTCACCAAGACGTTCATGGCTTCGTCGATCCCATTGGGTTTGACAAGCGCCGCCGATAACCAAGCATCCATGGTTCGGGCAAACATATACGGCCCATCACCTGCATATGCAGCAATAAACGGAGGATTAGCCTTTTGTAATATTTCACTGAAACGTTCGGACATCACCTTCGCAATAAGTTGCTGATAGTAATGCGCCATATAATCCACAGCCGTGCCTTTTATCTCATCGGGCAACCGGTCGTGTTTATAATAGATGCTCAGGATGATATCGGTGGATTCCTTGTCGGTGGCAATCGACACAAGCGGTTCTTTGTTGTCGGGCACATCCGCCAACTCCCGCTTGGCCGGATTGACCGGCGCCGGAATATCGCCGAACATCGTTTGAACAGTCGCCTCTATCCGGTCGACATCAATTTCGCCAACTACAATGATAGCCTGCAAATCAGGTCGATACCATTTTTTGTAATAATCGCGCAGTTC
>Ga0099364_10002174_pt1 | contig 31494 bp, 21 predicted proteins | sample TergutTh196P3_FD_73070 | JGI IMG/M metagenome (GOLD analysis project Ga0099364, IMG submission 73070) | Microcerotermes parvus P3 segment gut microbial communities from Pointe-Noire, Republic of the Congo - Th196 P3 | ecosystem: Host-associated > Arthropoda: Insects > Digestive system > Gut ... | reverse complement strand
GCTCGTAAGCCCCCGGCAGGGTGATTTTTTTTGGTTACTTTTTTTGTTCAGACAAAAAAAGTGACTTGCCGAAGGCAAGCTGCGCCCGCAGGGCGAAAAAACCTTTCGCCGGAGGCGACACTCCCCCCCCCGGAGGGGAAAAAATAAAAACAAAAAAAGTGACTCGCCGGGAGGCGAAACCTCCTCTCGCTGAAGGCGAAAATAGCCGGGCCGCAGGCCCACTCTGCAAAACACCCCCCCCCCCGGGAGGGGAAAAAATAAAACTCCCCCTCTTAGTCCGCCTTAAGTTTGTGCCCCAAGGGCCAATGGAAGCGGCGGAGGCTTTTGGAATAGAGGCGCAGGCCGGGTGCAGCGTGGTGCCATTTGTGTTGGTTTAAAAACACAAGTTTTTGTATTTTTTTTGCGCCCTCGCGGAGGGTATTTTCCTCCATGTGGGGGAGGTGGTGTTTTGCAAAGCCCAACAAGGCCTCTCCCCTGAGCCCTTCGCCCAAAAAGCCTTCCAACAACACGTCCAATATGGCAAAAGGCAAAAGCTCTGCCTCTGTTATTTGGCCTTTGGCCAACTCAGGGCCTGCCGGCAGGGCCAATATTTGCCCAAGCCCCTCCAGGGGCATATGGCAATAAATATGGGCTAGCAGGCGGTTTATCCAGGTTTTGGGCAAATCCGCAAGGGGGGCAAAGCCTCCTGAAAAATCCCCCCCCAAAGTGCTATAGCCCACCGCCTTCTCGCTGTGGTTGCCTGTCTGCAAAAACAAAGCTTGTGCGCTGTTGGACCAATTCCACAGGCGCATGGCGCGTATACGCGCTTGAATGTTTTGCAAGGTTATTTCCGTTGCGGCATGCCCCAGCATTTTTTCTACGGCTGCACGCTCATGTTGAAAGGCCTCTGCAATGGAATGTTCCGCAAAGGAAACGCCCAACTCCTCGGCCAGGGTTTGAGCGGCTTTGCGGGTTTGTGCCGAGGAGAGGGAGGAGGGCATGGAGAAGGCATATATGTTTTTGAGGGGAATGCCTTTGCTTTTGGCCCAGCGCCAGGCCACCAACAGGCTTAAGGCCGAGTCCCTCCCTCCTGAAAGCCCAAGCCCCAGGCATTGGAAGCAGCCTGCCGCCTCTATATACTCCCCAAGCCCCAGGGACAAAGCCTCCCAAAGCAGCCCCAGTGTTTGCTCTTCTCCTTGGGTTTCCTCTGCCTTAACGGGTGCTCTATTTTCTCCCCTCTGTTGAGCATTTGCCCTTGGGTTTAGGGGGTGCAACAACAAGGCGGAGGGGGGCGTTGGGGCAAGGCCAAGCAGGTGTACATTTTCCAAGCCCATGCCTTGGCTTTGAGGTGTAGAGCTCCAAGAGGAGGGAGCGGGGCCAAAAGGCAACTCTATGCATGCCGTTGTTGCCAAGGGGGGCACAGAAGGAGAGCCCAGAAACTGGCCTTTAATGAGGGCGGGTTTGAGGGGGGGTGTCCTCCTACAATGGCCCTCTTTTGCCAGTGCGGCGCTGCCGGCAAACAGCCACTCTCCGCCGCCGCCGCACAAGTTGGCCCTTGCAAGGGCAAGCCCTGTTTTTTGTTGTACCTCAAAATGCCCATGCGGGTTTGCATCAAAATGCCAAGGGTGTGCTTGGCACAGGCCGCAAAACACCAGGCCTTCTACGGAAGGCAGCTCCACCTCATTGAGGCCAAAAACCAAACTCCAAGCCCCCCAGCGAAAGAGGAGGGGGCCCACGGCAATGGGTGAGGGGCTGAGGCTTTGCCCATGGGGTGGCCTCCATGTTGTTGTGGGGAGCATTGTTGTGGGGCCATGGGGGAGGCTGGTTTGAATGCCCTCCTCAAGCTCAGGCCAGGGCCCGGGTGTTGTTTGTGGAATAAGTCCCCAAAGCCGTCCTCTGGCGCAAAGGGCCACGGCATTGCGCAAGGCACCTGCATGTATAATACGTACCCCCAAAGCACATAGGGAGTGCCATTGGCTTGTGGCGCGCACCAATGTAGCCAGGGCTTGAGTTTCGGCTTCTATAAAAGAGGGCATGTGGGCCAAGCCCCCCAGGGGTATTCCGCCCAATGCGCCCAGGGGCAGCAGCACAAGGTCTATTTTTTCAGTGTGAGCGTTTTTGAGGCATGCAAAAATTTTTTGAAGGTTCTCATCAAACCCGCCCAATGTGGCGGGGCAAGCAAGGGCGGCAACGTGCAGGGAAACCATGCTATAGGTTTAGCATGGCCTGGCCTCTTGCGGCCAAGCCTTAAGCGTCTGGGGCCCTGCGCCTTTTGGAGAGCCACTGTTTGGCGGCTGCCCACAAACCCGGGGAAATGGAGAGAAACACCACGAGTACAATCAGCTTTTCAATGTGCTGCTCAATGGGAAACTTAAACTTATCCTTCAAAACCTTCACCATAAAAAACCCCAACCACGTCATCGACAAAATCCACGCCATGCCGCCCACAATATTAAATGTGGCAAAACGCCTATAGGGCATTTTGGACATGCCGGCGACAACGGGCACAAAAGTGCGCGCCAAAGGCATAAAGCGCGCCAATATAATGGCCTTGCCGCCATGCTTCTCATAGAAGGCCCGGGCTATTTCCAAATAGCGTGGCTTCAAAAACCGCGCATTCGGGTTTCGGAAAAGCCGGGCGCCTCCACGCAGCCCAATGGTATAGCTGACAGCATCCCCCGCAATGGCCATGGGAATTAACAAGGCATTTAAAACCCAAATGTTGAGGTCGCCCTTGGCGGCATAAAGCCCTGCTGTCACCAGCAAAGAGTCCCCTGGCAAGAAAAACACCAAGGCCCCGGTTTCTGCGAAAATAACCAAAGCCAGCCCTGGGTAGCCGCCCCAGGCAATCAACTCCCCAGGCTCTCGCAACCACTCTATTATTTGCTCATATGCCGCAACAATCCACGTCCACATGGTTTTTGCCCTAACATAGCCTCCTGGCAAAGGATAGGCGGGGCCCCTCTTTTTCTGTCACGCGAGGGGAGGCTCTGCAGGCGTTTCCCTGTCTGGAATGGCTTTCTCTGGCGCGAAGGGGAAATGGGGCAAGCTGGGGGGGAGCTTTAAGAAACTTCAGGGGTTTTTTCTTTGGCTTCTTCTTCGGACAAGACGGCAAAGTTAATATTATAATATCCGGCTGCCGCACAGGTATACATAACGCGTTTAATGACGGAGAAAGGAATATCCTGGTCTGCCTGAATATTAATGTCGGCCATTTCATCTGCTTTTGGGCCCAGGCGAGCCTCAAGCCCTTTGCGTTGTGTCCTCAATTCTTCTTCAAGCAGGTGGATATTGGGATCAACGGAGTTCACCAAGCCTTCTGTTGTTGCCACCACTTTGGTTTCAAAAACAATGTCGGTGGGTGAAACAATGACAGAAGGCACGTCCATGGCTTGCATTTCCTCTGGGTTGACAGCCTCAGGCAGGCGAATATCATGCCGCATGGAGAGCACTTCACCCGTGGCAGAGAAGTTGGCCATCAAAAACAAAACCACAATGACAAACATATCCACCAAAGGCGTCAAAAAAAGCTCCACATTGGAGGGTCTGCTCATCTGCATGTTTGACTTGCCAAAAACACGTGAGTTGGCAAGTCGTTTTCCATAGCGCTTTCCTGGAACTTGAATGGGCATGGTTTTCCTTAGGAAGAAGCGGGGGAAATGGAAATGGCCTTCAGCTTGGCGCCCCGGGCGGTATCCACAATTCTCACCAAGTCAGAATATTTCACAGAGTCTTCGGGCACCAAGGTTAAGTCTTCCTGGTCTGGCAAATCCCGTTTTATTTCTTCAAAGACGCGTTTAAAGTCTTCTGTCAGGAGAAAACCCGCTGCGTTGCGTTGAATGGGAATGGGTTCCCGCTCTTCAAAGCCCACCCTCAGTTGAGCTTCTTTATCCGTAATCAGCATGCTTACGGGTGTCTTTTGTTGATCTTGCGGGCCGACGAAGCCATCTGAGTCTGCGCTCAATTGCTTCACCTCCAGGCGACCAATTTGCGTCCACACCGCCGTCATAATGAGAAACGAGATGGTAATGGCCATCAAGTCAATAAAGGGGATGAGGTTAATAGTCGTGTCCAGCGGCTTGCGCTTGCGGCCGCGAACAGCAAATCCCGAATCCAATCCACCGGTTGACATAAAAGCTCCCGAGCTATCGCTCGAATTGACTTATTCGTCGGCGTAATTCTGAACGTTGGTATTTTTAAACTTCTCTTTGTTGTTAACAACGAGGTTCAGCACAGCCACAGAAGTCTCGTTGATGTCATTAATCAACGCCTGTGTTCGCCCCATAAAAATTGAAAATGCAACAAGAGCGGGAATGGCCACAGCCAATCCAAAATAGGTACAATTCATGGCTTTGGAAATTTCCGCCGCCAACATGGTGGCCCGTTCCTGGGCAGAAGCTGATGCCACGGCAGCAAAAGCACCAATCAAACCGCTGACTGTGCCCAAGAGGCCCAGCAACATGGCTGCGTTTCCAAGCATGGCCAAATAGCCACTGCGCGCTTCTACTTTGGGCATTTCGCGCAAAGCAGCCTCATCCAATGCGGCTTGAACGTCCTCTTCTCCGCGAGGGACATTCAGCAGGCCGGCTTTGACGACAGCGGTCAACGGTGTTGCCTTTTGGCCTGTCACATAGTGCACGGCTTTGTCCAAGTCCCCTGCATAAAGGTGCTTGCGAAGCCCTCGCAAGAAAGCATCCTTGCTGATGTTATAGCGGGCATAGAGTGCAATGCCTCGCTCCACCATAATGAAGAGCACCACTATCAGGCAGGCAAAAATAGGGATGAGATCATACCCCCCTCCTTTTACGCGCCAAGAGAATTCTTCCAGTAAACCCCTGGAACCACCAGCCACCTCAGCAGCGAAAACCAGCCCAATGTTCGCCAAATTCATTGCAGCGATGCCTCCAAAAAAGATGCCAATCAAAAACCACCCGGGCTACATCCAACGCTTTGTGGAAATGCCCCACGAAGTTCCTTTGAAGTGTCCTACAAAATGTCCCACAAAATGTCCTACAAAATCTACACGGACTCTATGCGCTCTGAGAAAAAGCTGTCAAGAAAAGCTCTTGCCCCCTCATAAATGTTGTTTACATGTTGCTTATAGCCTGGAGGGCAAACCCACCACCTTTGGGGGAGTTATTTTAAAAACACCATATAAAACAACATATTATGCTGAGCTCTCGCTTGCATGTGGGGCATATTGAGGGTGTTGAGGTTTTTTTTTCGTTTTTTCTAGGCTTTTGTTGCGGGTTGTGCCTGCAGAAAGGGAAGCCTTACAATAAAGCAGCTGCCCACATTGAGTTCAGTTGTCACTTCAATGCTGCCGCCATGGTTTTCAACGAGGGTGCGGACAATGCTGAGGCCAAGGCCTGTTCCCTTTTCGCGTGTCGTAAAATAGGGATCAAAAATTTTCCCAAGCAACTCAGGAGGAATGCCTGGGCCGCTGTCTTGCACACTTATTTTGGCGACATTTCCTTCGAGTTCTGTTTCGAGTTTCAGGGTTTGTCCCGGGGGTGTCACTTGGCAAGCGTTGAGCAGCAAGTTTATAAATACTTGAATGAGGTTTTGTCGAATGCCCCAGAGGGGGGGCATGGCCTGGTATTCACAAGCCACGCTGACATGTGCTGCTTGCAAAGAGTGCTCACAGAGGCTGACGGCTTTCTCCAAAACCACGCGGAGCTCCAAAGCCTCGGCTATTTCTTCGCTGGGTTTTCCATAGGAGGACAAGCTTCGCGTAAATTTTAAAATACGCTCGCCGCTTTCTATAATACGCTGGAATTTCTCCACATCGGCTTGTCCATTGGGGCGAAGCATGGCGCGCTTGAGCAAAGCGTCCGTATAAGTCAGCACCGCCGTCATCGGGTTGTTAATTTCATGCACAATATCCGCAGCCAGCTTCCCCAATGAGGTCAACTTCTCTGCTTGCACAATGTGGGATTCCAAGCTGCGTATGCGTGTCAAGTCATAACCAATAAAGAGCATCCCCTCAACCTCGCCGCGTGTGGAGCGCACGGCCAAAGCCATCATCCCCACGCGGATGAGCTTCTCATCCCGCGTCAAAATTTGAGTCTCAAAATGGGGAATGCGCTTGCCCTTGAGGACTTCAGACATGACGCGTGTCAGCTTGAGGTATTCCACCTTGGGAATGAGGCTGAACAAGGAGCGCCCCAAAATTTCCTCTCGAGCAAAGCCCGTCAACGCGGAAAAAGCCTTGTTATAAACCTTTAAACAACTGCTGCTGTCCACCATCCCCACAAGGGCATGGGTGTTTTCTAAAATTTCCTCAAAAAAACAGCGATTAAAAGCCAACTCAGCCGTGGCTTTTGCGCGGCCAATGGCCATGGCGAGTTGGTGAGAAAGCAACTCCAGGAGACGCACAATATCTGCACCAAAGTTTTCCTTGGGCCATGCGGACTCCAGGCGAAACAAGCCCAAAAACTGTTGCGCGGCACACAGCGGAAGGCTGAGTTTAAAAGCGCTTCCCTCAAACAACATGCTCTCCTGCGCCACAACTTTCAGTTTTGGCGGAAGCTGAATGTTTTTCAGCCGCAATGAAGAAGCCATGGCCTCAGGCAACGCCCATGCGCCCGGAGAATTGGGCAACAAGGGCCCCCTCTTTGCTTGGGAAGTAAACTCCGCGGACTTGAAGTCCACAACACAAATACAAAACCAAAGTGAGGGACAATGTGTCTCCAACACCTTGCCAAACACCTCTACAACTTCTGCCTCACTCATTGCCGCGTCAGCAAGTTGTCGGCCAAACTCGAGGCTTGCCTCTAAAAATACTTCTGTGAGAGCTTCACTCCCCAGCTGAAAAAACCTGCGTGTCGTCTTTTCCACACCTCAAACCTCTCACTTCAGCTTCTTCGCATCAACACTTTAAGCAAAGCCAAGCTGCTAAGCCCACCCAGGCCGGCTCCATGTTGACTTGAGTGTGGCGAGAGAAAAGGCTTGAGGCGAGCTAAAGCCCGCCTAAACTCGCCTAAATGTATGCCACCGCCTCAACTCAACTGAAAACCAACCCAACACCGGGGTTTAGAGGAGAGCTTCATTCAATGGTCTCATAATAACCAGGCCTCCAGACGCGTTTATAGCGGCCTGGCCTGCAAACTTCTTGGTTGCGCCTGTTGATTTTGCATGTGCCATCTACCCATACTTGCTCATGGTAACCTTCAACCCAGCGCCTGGTGGGGACCACCACCACTGGGGGAGCCACAACCACTGGAGGGACAGGGATGTGTACTCTTGGAGCATGGACATGCACCCTGGGGGCGGGAACGTGTACCCTGGGGGCATGGACATGCACCCTGGGGGCAGGAACGTGTACCCTGGGGGCGGGAACGTGCACCCTGGGGGCGGGAACATGCACCCTGGGGGCAGGGGCGTGTACTCTTGGGGCATGGTGTACCCGTGGAGCGGGAGCGTGCCTGGCAGGTGAGGAGGATCTTCCAGAATGCCCTCCTCTCTGGTGGCCGCTGGCAAAGGCACTCAAAGGAAATATGGAAACAACAGCGATTAAAGCCAGTTGAGAAAATTGTGTCTTCATGTTTTTAATGACGACCCAGTCCCACATTTATTTCATCTAAAACACACTTTTTTTTGTCCTAAGGAAAAAAGCCTGTTATTTAATATAATTCAACGCAGCAAGGTTGACGTCGGCCCACTTCGTCGCTAGGTTGCGCGGGGACATGGCCTCTCTTCGTGACATTCGAAAACGCATTCGCTCCGTCAAAAGTACCCGGCAAATAACCAAAGCCATGAAAATGGTGGCTGCAGCCAAGCTGCGCAAAGCTCAGGATGCGGCTGTCGCTGCACGCCCTTATGCGCGCACGCTGGATGCCATGGTGGCCGGCATTTTGGGGCGCTCAGGCGCTCAGTCCTTTGGGCACCCTTTGTTGGAATCCAGGCCTGACAAAAAACGCATTGCCGTTTTTGCTGTCACTTCAGACAAAGGTTTGGCGGGTGGTTTTAACCACAGCATTACTCGCCGGGTGCTGCGCTTCATCAAGGAGCATGACGGACAACAAGAGGTGGTTTTGTTCACCTTGGGCCGCAAAGGAAACGAGTTTTTCAAAAACCGCGGGACACCTATTGAAAAAGACTATCCCGGCCTCATGTCCAATGTCAGCCATGCCGCTGCTCATGGAATTTCCAAAGAGCTCATGCAGCGTTTTTTGGACAAAGAGGTGGATGCCGTCTTCGTTTGCTTCAACGAGTTTGTCTCTGCCATCAGCCAAAAAGTCCGTATGGTGCAGTTGCTGCCTTTTGAGCCACCCACGGTTGAGGCCCACAGCAGCAACAGCATTGAAAACAGCAACACCATGGAGCCTCTCTATGAGCCTTCAAGCCAAGAGGTGTTGAACCATTTGGTTCCGCGCGCATTGTCTGTACGCCTCTATCGCGCCTTGCTTGAAAGCGTTGCCTCTGAGTATGGCGCTCGGATGACCGCCATGGAAAGCGCTACCAACAACGCGGGCGAAATGCTCGACAACCTCTCCCTCTTCTATAACCGCACAAGGCAAGCGGCCATTACGCGGGAGTTGGTTGAAATTGTCTCGGGAGCACAAGCCCTCAGCGGTTAGCGGTTGAACGGTTTCACGTTGAAGTGGGCTTATAGGCCAGTTGAGGGCGGTTCAAGGTTGGCTTGAGCGTGGCAACGCTGCACCACGGCCCCCTTGGGAGGGGGCTTCCTTCCAGGGGGCTTCTCACTCAAAGGTAGAGGGGAGCCCCAAAGTTTTGCCAATGCGGTTTTCAACTGCCGCCAACTCTATTCTGGCAATTTCCAACTGCGTGCGGGCTTGGGCTGCGTTGCTTGCCGCAAAAAACCGGCCGTTGTCCGCTGTGGACAATTCAAGTGAGGTGGCCATTCCTGCTTTAAACAGGGACTCTACTTGCTGTTGTACGCGAGCAGCCATCTCGGCCTGGGTTTGTGCCTGAAGTGCAGCCATGCGTGCCGTTTCCAGTGTCTTCTTCGCGCTTATCCACTTGGCACGCGTCTCTGAGCGAGCGCCATTGAGTTGGGCCCTTGCCGCAACCAGGTTGGCGCGGTTTTCGCGCGTTGTGGCCTCACGTACACCCTGATCATAAAGGTGCCAGCTGAGCCCCACCGTCACGTCAAAAGTGAAATTCTTCCCTGAAAACCCCTTGTTGGAGTTATAAAGCCCTCTGGCCGTCGCCGCCAGGCTTGGCAACCACGTGAAGGAGTCTGTGCTTGAAAAACGTTGCATAACCTCAAGGTTTTTTTCGGCAGCCAAAATGCCGAAGCTGGTTTCCCATGGAGAATTCTCCTCCTCTTTGGGCTCTCCAAACTCCATAAAGGCCGCCTCCTCCGTCAAAATGGGCCGAACGGGTTCGCCCACCATGGACTCCAAAGCAGCCAACAAAGCCTCACGTTGCCCCTCCAGCTGAGCCAGCTGACTGCGGGCCTGAGCTGTGTCCGTCAATGCACGAAGCAATTCTGTTTCTACGGCTTTGCCTACGCGAATTCTGGCCCTCGCATCCTTCTCCCGCCTCAAAGCCACCGCTTCCGCATCCCGCGCCGCCTCCTCCATGGAAGCAACGCCGACAATGGCCAAATAGGTTTTGGCTACGCCTCCCAAAATTTGCTCAACAGCATCCCGGGTGCCAAGGCGTGCGGCCTCTGTCCCCGCAGCCGCATTTTTGATGAGAAACATCTGCGGCGTGAAGAGAATTTGGGTGAATTGCAAAGAGGCATAAGCAGAGTTTCTGGCAATAATTTTTGAGACAAGCATGTCAGCAGGAGGAGAATTCACCGCCGGTATATCAAAGGTGTGGCCCATGAAAGCGATGAAGGGATTTAAGTCAAACTCCTGGGCAACATTGGTATAGACATAGCTTCCCGAAGCCTTAATGTCAGGAAGCACCGCTGCCCAAACACGGCTGGCCTGCGCAGCAACCGCATCGGCCTTTGAGTGAGCCGTCTTAATGTTGGCGTTGTTGGCCAGGGCCAGACGCAAGGCCTCTTCAAGCCCAATGGACCGCCTGGAAACATCCTCTGTCATGGGTATCGCCTGAGGTGTGGTCTGTGGCATTGCTTGTGGCATTGCTGTGGGCACTGTTTGTAGCGCCGTTTCAGGTGTTGTTTGAGGCGCTCCCGCATCCGCTTGTGCAGGCGCTGGTGCATTTGCCTGCACAGGCGCATCCACTTGTGCAAATGCGGGCATTCCCAAAACGCCAAGAAACGCTAAAACACATGACTTAAAAACACATGGCTTAAAAACACATGGCTTATGCATATTAGGCTGACCTCTTTTCTTCCGCCTGCCCCGGTTGAGCCTCGAGGTTTTGCAGAGTTTGCAGAATGGTTTTCTGGGCATGCGCAAGCTTTGCCGCCTCTTCCTCGCTGGGCACAACCGCCAACAGAAGGCTTGGCGGCGCCATGCCAAACCACTTGCGCAACATTGCCTCAAACTCTTCAAAGAAGATGAAGGCAATGGGCACAACAAACAGCGTCAGGAAAGTGGACATGATGACGCCCCCAATGACGGACAAAGCCATGGGAGAGCGAAACTCTGAGCCCAGGCCTTGACCCAGGGCCGTGGGTACCATTGCAATGGCCATGGCTGCCGACGTCATCAAAATAGGACGAAGCCTGCGTGGCCCTGCCTTCAGCATGGCCGTATAAATGTCATCGCCTGCCCTTATGTTTTGCAAAGCGCCGTCCACCAACAAAATGGCATTTTTCGCCACCAAGCCAATCAACAAAATAAAACCAATCATCGCCGCCATGGAAACATAGCTTCCCGAAAGCCATAAAGTTATGAGTGCGCCCACAATGGCCAGCGGCACAGACAAGAGAATGGTGAAAGGGTGTTTGAAGCTTTCAAACTGAGAAGCCAACACCATATAAATGAAGAGAATGGCCAAAATGAGTGCCACAGCAAAGGCTGAAACCTGCTCTTCCAGGGTTTTCATCTGGCCGTCATAAATAACGCCATAACCCATCGGAAGCGGGTTCTCCTGAAAATATTTTTTCAGGTTTTGCATAATGTCTCCAAGAGCAGCACCCGGCGCCACGGTTGCATTCACCGCAATTTGCCGCTCGCGGTTGTGTCGCTCAATCAGCGAGGGGCCGTTTTGTTGTTTGACTTCGGCCAAGTCTTTCACAGGCACAGCGCCACGAGGCGTAAAAATGTCGATGCGCCCAACCTGCTCAGGTGTTGCACGGTCTTTCTCCATGAGGCGCACGACAATTTCTGGCTCCTCTTTGCCCTGGCGCAGCTTGCCCACAATTTGCCCATCCATGGCCAGGCGCATTTGCATGGCAAGGCTGGAGGCGGGAACGTTCATGTCCTGAAGTTGCTGGCGGTTGGGAATGAGTTGCAGCTCCGGCTTGGGAGGGTTGCTCTCAATGCGTATGTCTGCTGCGCCAATGGTGCTCATATATGCCTTCGTCTTCTCGGCAATTTCCTCCACTTTCACGAGGTCCGGGCCAATCAAACGCACCGTAATGGGGAAAAAGTCTCCCCCAAAACCTTCAATGGGAGGAGGGTCCAAAAAAGCAATTTCAGTTCCTGCCGGAAGCACGGGGACCAAAAGCTCCTTAAATTCCGCTTTGAAGTCATTGTTGCTTTTTTTGCGGTATTGTTTGTCATTCAAAATAATGCGAATGCGTGCACGGTTGACGTCGCCGTTTTGGCCGATGATGGAATAGACATTTTCGACTTCAGGGTATTTTTCTTTTGAAATGAGGGCTTCCACTTGAGCAACACGGAGCCCTGTTTCTTCCAGGCTGGCGCTGGCCGGCAGTTTCAAGTCAATGCCCACAAGTCCCGTGTCCTGCTGGGGTATAAATTCAAAACCAGAGCCCTTAATTGAAACATAAGCCGAGAGGAAAACGAAAGCCGTCACCAAAAAAGCGGTGAGGGCCTTGTGTCTGAGCACCCAATGCAAGGCCTTGCTATAAAGCTTGTCGTTGGCACTAAAAAGACTTCGAAAAAACCTGGCGACAACGTTTTCTTTTTTGGGGTTTAGAGGATCTCTCTTCTTCACAAAACGCGAAGAGAGTGAAGGGTCCAAGGTGAATGAAATGAAAAGCGAAATGAGCACAGCCACAGCGATGGTGATGCCAAACTGTTTAAAAAATTGCCCCACCATTCCAGGCATGAAGGCCACAGGAACGAACACAGAAACCAAGGACAATGTTGTCGCCATGACAGCCAACATAACGTCATGTGTACCGTGAGAAGCCGCGGCAATGGGTGGCTCGCCTTTGTCCAAACGGTGCGTAATGGCCTCGCGAACCACAACGGCGTCGTCAATGAGCAAACCAATGGCCAAAGCGAGCGAGAGCAAAGTCATCTGGTTGATGGAATAGCCCAGCACATACATGAAAAAGAAGGTACCGATGACGGAAGTCGGCAAAGCCAATGCGGAGATGATGGTTCCTCGAATATCCAAAAGGAAAATGAGAATAATGAGGATGGCCATGCCACCGCCAAAATAGAGGGCAATCCACACCTCTTTGGTGTTCTCATGAATGTTGCGTGATTGGTCGAAAACCAAAACTTCCTCAAAGCCATGGCCGATGAGCTCCGACATCATCTTCATTCTGTCTTTCACCGATTCGGTGATGGCAACCGTGTTGGTGCCTGCCTGTTTCACCACGTCGATGAGAATGGTTTCTTTTCCGTCCAGCCTGGCGGAGGTGCGCCTGTCTTCTGCCCCATCCGTGACGAGTGCAATTTCTTCAAGACGCACCTGTGCACCTGTTTGGCTTCGCGCTATGGGCAGCTTGCGAATGTCATCCACCGTCGTAAACTGGCCCAGGCTTCGAACGGTGAGCTCCTCAGGCCCCAAATAGAGTCGCCCTGCGGGCAAATCCAAATTTTCAGCGCCAATCATCTGTGCCACTTGAATGGGAGACATTTGGAGCTGTTTGACTTTTTCCAAATCCAAATCCACGCGTATCTCGCGCTTGTCTCCACCCGTAATCCGAATTTCCGCGACACCCTCTATTTGTGCAAGCACAGGCTCCAGCTGGTCTCGAATCTTCTCGCGCAGTGCTGTGGAGCTGAGGTTGGAGGAGACAGCATAAGTCATAATGGGAATGGCCCCCATGTCCACCCGGCTTACGCGGGGGGGGTCCATGTCTCTTGGAAGAATGTTGGCAATGTTCGCCACTTTGTCGCGAACGTCCTGCACGGCTTCTTCAATGTCTTTGCTGAAAAGAAATTGTGCGATGAGGATTCCGGCGTTTTCGCGTGAATAGGAGCGGACAATGTCCAAACCTGAAATGCCCGCAACCGCATCTTCAATGGGCTTCATCACCTGAGTTTCAACCTCAGAAGGGCCTGCCCCGCGATAAACAGTGGTCACCGTAACAACAGGGATGGAGATGTCGGGAAACAAATCTGTCCCCAAACGGCTCAGTCCAAGTACACCCAACACGATGAGCGCCATGCTCATCATAACGGTAAACACCGGACGTTTGATGGATAAGTCTGATATGGTCATTTTAAAATTCCTGTGAAGACAAAGCAGCGTGAGCAGCGTGGGCTTTAGGCAGCGTGGGCTTTAGGGAACAGGTGTTCCGTCTTTCAGAGAGGGACTTGGGTGGTTGACAACCTTTGAAATGGGCTCCGAAGCATCAATGGTCACCTCATCACCCGAAGTTCCGATGACACGCACAGCCACCCGCTTAATTTTGCCTTGCTCCACGGCCAGCACATGTTCTCCATCAATGCGGGAAAGCGCTGTTGCCGGAATAATTTGAGCTGCCTCTGTCTTGCCCAAAGGCAAGCGTACTGAAGCCAAGCTGTTGGCCAAAAACCGAGCGTCTTTGTTGGGGACAGAAATTTCCACAGGAATGCGCCGCGTCACAGGGTCTGCCGAAGGCAACACCAATGTCACAACGGCCTCATGGGTCGCCGCATTCGAGCCTACAGCGTTTACGTTCACCTTCGTTCCCGTTTTCACCAAATCTCTCACGTCTTCAGAAACGGTGGTTTTCAGAACCAAAGTATCCACTTGCTGCAGCGAAAAAACAGGCATGCCTGGAGCGATGGTTCCGCCTATTTGCGTGGGTGCGTTGACAACCGTCGCATCAAAAGGAGCGCGCAAGTCGTGGCGTTTGCGTGCGGCAAGGGCCTGCGAGAGTTGTGCTTTGGCCATCAACACCTGAGCGGAAGCTTGCCTTGAGGTTGTTTGTGAGGACAAATTCTCCACTTCAGAAATGGTGCCGTCTGCTTTGAGTTCTGTGTTTCGCTTGGCCATTTCTTCTGCCAAACCTGAAGCCGCTTCGGCAGCAGCCAAGCCTGCCTGCGCTTGGGCCACTTGGGCATCGGCAATTTCTGGATCCAACTGACCCAAAACTTGTCCCGTCTTCACTTTGTTGCCTTTGTGAGCGCGAATGGCGTTGAGTTTTCCACCCACTTCAAAGCCCAAATCCAAAGACATGATGGGGGTCAACGTGCCGGTGACGACGTCAAAAGGAGAAGAGGTGGTTTGCTGAGGTATAACCGTCGAAATGCGAAATTGTGGTGCCGTGGACTCAACAACCGCCGTGTTTGTTGCCGCTTTTGTCTCTTCACAACCTGCAACAAACCCGACAACAACCAGGCCTATCACACTATATACTGCTTTTTTATCAACGCTTCTCACGAGTTTCTCCTCTTGGTTTTCCCCGCCCCCAAACAACAATTTTCTGTCGCAGTGAGCAACGGTGTTTCTAAAGTCTCTTCATGCTCGGCTGAGGACACATGTTGGATTAAAGCTGCGCAGCCCTCATATAACAGCCGATTAACGCCATGTGCCCAGACGCCAAAGTCCGGCTTTTGTTTCATGCTCGTCATCTGAAAACACAACATGGAATAGGTCCCCACCAACATGGCCGGTACAAGCCCTGCGGCCAGATCTTGCCTCAGGGTTCCCCTCTCAATAAACATCTGCTCCTGGTATTCTAAATGCGACAAAGCTTGCGAAAGCATGTCCCACGCCGTCCCCGCAAAAGCCGTGTCTTGCACACCTCTCACCACAACATGCACAACATCCCTGTATTCCCAGCAAAGCTCCAAAACATCCAGGTTATGTTTGTTGCTTAACTCTATATAATGAAGATAACGCGGTGCCTGTTGACGCACATCTGCCGCTGTCAGCATACCTTCTGCCTTCAAAAACTCTATGGTCTCCAACTGGCGCGTTGACAACAACTCCCTCACCCTCTCGCCAAACGCTTGAAGCAATTCCTCAAACAAGGCTTCCTTGGACTTAAAATGCAAATAAAAAGCCCCCTTTGAAAGCCCACATGCCTTGGTAATGTCCTCAATCCGCGCACCCTTGAGGCCATGCTGGACAAACCTCTCCCGCGCTGCACAAATAAGAGCATCTCTCGCCTTCGAATCTGCCGGTCTGGCCATGGGAAAGGAGTTAATAACCCTCGAGTCATTTATTGCCAAACATTTTTGACTGATTAGTCAAAAATCATTTTCTCTTTTTTGGAATATTCAGCACTTCAGAAGAACAAAACCCATAATATATTGTGTTTTATTGAGTATTTTTGTTTGGCTGCGCCCTACCCTCTTGTATACGGCATATAACACCCTCCTCCTGGGGAGGGGCTAAGCCCCTGCTACCATAAAACCCATGCCCTAAAACCACCTCTCATGGCGCCAAGCCAGGGCATCCGCTTATGGCACTGTGGCATTAACTCATGGCACTGTGGTGTCCACTCATGGCGCTGCGGGCTTTCTTTTTTCCAGCCAGGGCTTTGCTTTTGTGTCAAACCCAGCAGGCCTATGGAAACAACTGTGTTAAAATTAGAAGCTTTGAGCAAATGCTATGGCAGCTTTTGCGCCCTCAAGGATGTCCACCTTGACATTCGCCATGGTGAAATTTTTGCCTTGCTGGGCCCCAATGGCGCGGGGAAAACAACCCTCATCGGCTGCGTCGTCGGTTTGGTGCGAAAAACCTCCGGCAAGGCCTATGTCTTCGGTGTGGACTTGGACAAAGAGGCCCAAAAACTGCGCCATGAGGTGGGGGTGGTGCACCAAGAGTTGAATTTTGATCCTGCCTTCACACCACGCGAAGTCCTCGCCTTTCAAATGGGCTATTATGGCATGCGAAAAAACTCTGCCCGCATTGCAGAGTTGCTTGACGTCTTCTCACTGGCCAACAAGGCCGATGTCCCCATGCGCGCCTTGTCCGGTGGCATGAGACGGAGGATGATGATTGCGAAGGCTTTGGTGCATAACCCGAAACTTTTGTTTCTGGATGAGCCTACGGCTGGCGTCGACATGGAGTTGCGGCAGGACTTGTGGAATTATGTAAAGCACCTGCGAAAACAGGGCACCACCATTGTGCTGACAACCCACTATTTGGAAGAAGCCGAAGCCCTGGCTGACAGAGTCGGCGTGCTTTCTCAAGGGCGCTTGGCCGTCGTCGAAGAGAAAAACCACCTCCTTAACCGCCTGGGTACACAACAGTTGCACCTTCGGCTGGACACACCCCTGCCCCAAAACCAATTCCAAAACATTCTGCACAGCCTGGAGCAAAGCTCACCCCACCTTCAGGCGGCCCTCTCCGAAGACGGCATGCTGCTCAGCATTTCCCAAACAGAAGGCGCACCCCACTTCGCTGAAATAGTGACAAAATTGTCAGCTATACTTTCTATTGCAGATATGAAAACCCAAAACCCGCGCCTCGAGGACGTCATTTATAAAGTGTTGCACGCCTCCCTGGACACCACAGACGCTGGGCTTAAAAACAATTCTCCATCCTCTCGTTAGTGGGTACAGAAATTTGAGCACTCGTGTTGCAATTGTCACGGAATGCCTTGGGCCATATGGCTCTCCGCCTCAGGCCTGTGCTGGCTACGCGGAGGCCGCGTATTTCACCGCGCTTGCCCACCACCCACAAGGCAGCTCCACCACTGGCATCCGGAACCAACACAGGCTGCGCCGTGGATGCAATGCTGAACTCCACCCCCGAAGAGCCCAAATGCTGCGTCCACAAAAGCTCCAGCCTTTCTGCAGCAAAAGCCAATACGGTGCCGTTGGTGGTGACAATATAAAGCTCCGCAGGGTTCTCCCCCAGAGGCTCACCCAAAATGGGGCTGCCTACAGGCTCTGCAATGCCCCGGGGAAGCCCCACCACTTCCGGAGGGTTTGTTGAGTCGGCTTCTGCTTCAAAACGGCGGAGTTGATAGGTGTTGGGGCCTGTTTCCACAACCGCATAGACACGACCCTCCTCATCCACAGCTACAGGGCTTGTCCTATAGCTTTCAGTCTGCACATTCACCAAAGCGCCCGGCGCATTGCCCACTAAAAAATTCCAACGCTGAAGGCTTGGGCCATTGTTGCCCTTGCCGCTAAGCCAAACATGTTGAGCTGTTGCCGCAAGGCCTGTCGGCCCCTCCAATGCACCACCCGTGATAGAGTCGAACACAGCTCCAGAGCCCAATCCACCGTCGCTCTCCCTGAAACGCCAATAGGCGATATTATCGTCCTCAAACCTCGTCACAAGAAGGGTTTGGGTTTCTTCAGGCTGCTGCCTGAGCACCTGCACCGGCGTCAGGTGCATAGGCGGGTATGTGCCATATGTAGAGGTGGACAGGCAACGCCCATTGATAGAGGTGTTGTCTGTCACAAAAGCAAGCAGGTGAGGGTAGCCGCTGCCTGAGTCCGTTTTGTTTCCAGGCGCCACCAGACGCCACCCACCATAAATGTCCCCTATCTGAGTCAGCGTGAGCCCCTTGTCAAAAATAGACGCACCCATGGAGAGCGCAGACGAGCCCTGGCTGTTCTGATCGCTCACACAATCCATGCTGTTGCTGCCTGTGCCTGAGTGATAAAACCTCGGGGGCAAGCTCCTCGTGTTCACCAAGGCCAAACGAGAGCCGTCACGCCCCGTGGGGCCTCCCCCTGCAACGGCTATGGCCATCTGCCCAACGCTCCCCATAACCACCATGGGGCCTCGAATGGAGCCTGAATGAAAACGCCCCACCACATTGCAATGCTCACCATAAAAATAAAGGCTGTTGTTGGTTTCATCCCCCACACTCGGCCAACCACTGGCCCCAAATATTAATCGACCTTCCTCTTTAGGGTATTTAGAGAAAGCCAAAGGCTGGGTGACATGGGCCCCCAAATGCTCAATGGCATTCGTCCTGCAAAACGTACGCCTCAATTGGAGGCTGAAGTTTTTGCCTATCTCAAAAGTGTTTCCTGCCGCATCCGTTACTTCTAAAACAACACTCAATTGCACCGCGCTTTCCTCTAAAACCCCCAGCCTGATGTTCAGTGGCAAGGCCGCACGCCAACACGCATAAGGTATTTCCGCGTTGTTAACCGCTTCCTGTTTCCACCCTTCCATGGGCACTTCTGAAGCCTCATGGGAAAGCTTCGCACTCTTCACCTGCCAAACCCTCACAGGTATAAACTCTTCACCCTCTTGCATGCCTTGCGTCGCGCAAAGCCCCAGCTCTTCCCCCAATGCCGCAGAAGAAACATCCGTCTCCATATCAATGTGAGGAGGGGCTATGCCAACACGGTAGGTGCGCTTGCGCGTCAACCCCTGCGCCCCAAGCTTAATGCTTAACTCTATCTCGGGCCCTTCTCCCGCCCACTGCTCCGGCAACTTGCATACCCACTCACAATTGCCCAGCCTGCACTTCCCCAGCACAGGCTCACATGCATAGCTGAACTCCCCCACAATGGCTTCCAGCTTCGTCCCCACTTCAACACTGCCTGTGGCTGCTAAATAAAAATCCGCACTGCCCATGCCCACCCAACCCGCACCCGGGTTGTCTTCTGCCTTCCACTCCACCTCTTCCTTGTCAAAACGCAAAGGGGCTATTTCTTCATTCTTCTGGAGCAGCCTCCAACTCCTTATGGCCATTTTAAGCTTCCCATCTGCCCCCAACTCTCCAACAACGCACTCGCCTTTCTCTCCTGTCATGGCGCTCTCCCCTCCATAGCAGACAGTCCCCTGAGGACACTCCCCTAAACTTCCTAGCGTGCACGTGTTAGAATTTTGCTCACAACCTAAACTCAAAACGAGTAGCGCACCAACTATCAAACACCTCTTCTCCATTGGCGTTCTCCTATGAGGTTCCCCCTCTCCACCTCCCCCCCCGCGTTTCCCCCTGGTGTCTTCGGCTTCGGCCCCTCTCTCAATGCCTCAACACCCAACGCCTTCATTAGTCCATATTATGCCCGCTTTTGCAAGCAATGCGCTTCTCCTACATAAAAATTTCTTCGCCCCAAAAATATCCGCATGCTTTTATTTCATGGCTTGTCTGTTCTTTGTCCACATGTTGCCATCTATAGCTCCTCGGCAACTTCCCACCGCCCACCTCTAAAGCAGGGGGGAGGCAAAAAAGAGCTTGCTTCTTCAGGGCTCAGTGGCAAAACACTCCAGCTTTAAACTTGGCTTTTAACAGCTTTCCTCGCGTGGGGGAGGCTGCTTGTTATTTGTTCGGCATTTGTTCGGCATTTGTTCGTTATTCGTTTCGACAGCATTCAATTTCGGCACCATTCATCAACTTTTGAAGTTTAACACAACTCACCATTTTTGAGGGCAGGGAATGCGTATTGCAAGCGTCACCATCGACGCCAACGAAGCGGTTGCGTCGGTGGCACATCGGCTTTCTGAGGTTATTGCCATATACCCCATCACCCCCTCCTCTTCTATGGGGGAGCTTTCGGATGAGTGGTCCGCCAAAGGACAAAAAAACATTTGGGGACAAGTGCCCTCCGTCGCCCAATTCCAGTCCGAAGGCGGCGCCGCCGGTGCCGTCCACGGCGCCTTGCAGGCCGGTGCCCTCACCACCACTTTCACCGCCTCCCAGGGGCTCCTCCTCATGGTGCCCAACCTCTATAAAATTGCCGGAGAGTTGACGCCCTTTTGCATGCATGTCGCCGCACGTACGCTGGCTACGCATGCCCTCTCCATTTTTGGAGACCACTCCGACGTTATGGCCTGCCGCCAAACCGGCTTCGCCCTCCTCTCCTCTCACTCGGTACAACAGGCACAGGACTTCGCCGCCATCGCCCACGCCGCTGCCCTTAAGGCCCGCGTGCCCTTCCTCCACTTCTTCGATGGATTCCGTACTTCCCATGAGGTTGCCAAAATTGCCCCCCTCTCCGACGAAACCCTCCTGCAACTGATGCCGGAAGAGGACATTGCTGCCTTTCGCAAACACGCCCTCTCGCCGGATGCCCCCGCCATCCGCGGCACCGCGCAAAACCCCGACTGCTTCTTCCAGGCGCGCGAGGCCTGCAACCCCTTCTATGAGGCTTGCCCGCGCATTGTCCAGCAAACCATGGACGCGTTTGCGAAGCTTACGGGGCGAAGCTATAGGCTGTTTCAATATGAGGGGCATGCCCAGGCAGAGCGCGTCGTCGTCCTCATGGGCTCTGGCACCGAAACCACCCACGAGACGGTGCAGTGGCTGTGCGCTCAGGGCGAGCGCGTCGGCGTTTTGAAAGTCCACCTCTTCCGCCCCTTCTCTGCTAAGGCCCTCCTGGAGGCCCTCCCCAAAACCACCCGCGCTATTGCCGTCCTCGACCGCACCAAGGAGCCCGGCGCCCTCGGGGAGCCGCTCTGGCAAGACGTCGTCACCGCACTTGCCGAATACCCCGACGCCTTCCCCAAAACACCGCGCGTCGTGGGCGGACGCTTCGGACTCTCGTCCAAGGAATATACGCCGGCTATGGCCAAGGCGGTTTTTGATGAGCTCAAAAAAGACACGCCCAAAAACCACTTCACCGTCGGCATTTATGACGATGTCTCTGGCCACTCCCTCTCCTTTGACGCCTCCCTGGACATAGAGCCTAAAGAGGTGGTGCGCGCCTTGTTTTTTGGCCTGGGCTCCGACGGCACCGTCGGCAGCAACAAAAACTCTATTAAAATTATCGGCGACAGCACCCCCTTCTTCGCCCAGGCCTATTTCGTTTATGACTCTAAAAAGTCCGGCGCCGTCACCATTTCTCACCTGCGCTTTGGGCCCAAGCCCATCCGCTCCTCCTACCTCATCGGCCACGCCGGCTTTGTCGCCTGCCACGCCCCTCAACTCATGGAGCAACTCGACGTGCTCGGCAAGGCCGCAGACGGCGCCACCTTCTTGCTGAATACCCCCTGGGGCCCCGAGGACATTTGGGAAAAGCTTCCCCTGGAGGTGCAACAACAACTCATTGAGAAGCAACTCAAGTTTTATGTCATCGACGGCTTCAAAGTTGCCCAGGAGGCAGGCCTTGGACGCCGCATCAGCACCGTCATGCAGTCCTGCTTCTTCGCACTCTCGGGCATCCTCCCCAAAGACGAGGCCATCGCCGCTATGAAAGAAGCTGTGCAAAAAACCTTCGGCAAGCGCGGAGAGCAGGTGGTGCTTAAAAACTTCGCCGCCATCGACGCCTCCCTCGCCCACCTCTATGAGGTTAAAGTCCCCAACCAACCCACCGCCTCCCGAAGAAGGCCCCCTGTCGTCCCTCCCGAGGCCCCCGAGTTTGTCCAAAAGGTCACCGCCACCATGCTGTCAGGCAACGGGGACATGCTTCCTGTCAGCGCCTTCCCCATAGACGGTACCTGGCCCATGGGCACAACGCGCTGGGAGAAGCGCGCCATCGCCCTGGAAATTCCCATTTGGGAGCCCAGCCTCTGCATCCAATGCAACAAGTGCGCGCTGGTATGCCCCCATGCCGCCATCCGCGTCAAAACCTATGCCCCAGAGTGCAATGCCTCCGCACCCACAAGCTTTCGCAGTCAGGACTATAAGGGCAATGAGCTTGGAAAATCCGAGAGCGGGCAGCCCTGGAAATATGTGGTGCAGGTGGCGCCCGATGACTGCACAGGCTGCAGCGTTTGTGTCGCCGTCTGCCCCGCCAAGGACAAAAAAAACCCTGGGCAGAAGTCCATTAACATGCGCCCGGTGGAAGCGTTTCGCGAGGCGGAACAGAAAAACTTCGACTTCTTCCTCAAGCTTCCGGAGTTTGACAGGAGCCGCGTGCGCATGGACGTCAAAGGCTCCCAATTTTTGCAGCCCCTCTTTGAGTTTTCCGGCGCCTGCGCCGGCTGCGGGGAAACCCCCTATGTCAAACTCCTCACCCAAATGTTTGGGGAGCGCGCCCTCATTGCCAATGCCACCGGCTGCTCCTCCATTTATGGGGGAAATTTGCCCACCACCCCCTATTGTACCAATGCACAGGGCTTGGGGCCGGCCTGGTCCAACTCCTTGTTTGAGGACAATGCCGAGTTTGGCGCAGGCATGCGTCTGGCCCTGGATACGCGCACGGAAGCCGCACGCGCTTTGCTTGTTGCCCTCAAAGACAAAGTCGACCCCGCGCTTGTCGACATGCTGCTGAAGGCCCCCCAAAACAACGAAGCCGACATTCAAACGCAACGCAAACATGTTGCTGAGCTTAAAAAACTGTTGCCCTCCATTCCCATGCCTGAGGCAAGGCGCCTTATGCTTGTGGCGGACAACCTCGTCAAAAAGTCCCTGTGGATATTGGGTGGAGACGGCTGGGCCTATGACATTGGCTATGGGGGGGTGGACCATGTGCTCGCCTCCTCCCTGGACGTCAACATTCTCGTCCTCGACACGGAAGTATATTCCAATACGGGTGGGCAACAGTCCAAGGCCACACCTTTGGGTGCCGCCGCCAAGTTTGCGGCCGCTGGAAAAATGACGGCCAAAAAAGACTTGGGGCTTATGGCCATGGCCTATGGCACCGCCTATGTCGCCAGCATTGCCTATGGCGCCAAGGACGCCCAAGCCGTGCGGGCCTTCCAGGAGGCCGAAAGCTTCCCGGGCCCCTCCCTCCTCATTGCCCTAAGCCCCTGCATCGCCCACGGCTATGACTTGGCAAACTCCCTGGAGCAGCAGCGCCTCGCGGTGGACTCAGGCGCATGGCCACTCTATAGGTTCGACCCACGCCGCACCCAGACAGGCGAATCCCCCTTGCAGCTGGATGGCGGCGCCCTCAAGGCCCCCATGGCCGACTACCTCAAAAATGAGGGGCGCTTCCGCCTTATTCAGGTGGCTGACGCACAACGCTATGAGAGCCTCGTCGCACGCGCCCAGGAAGAAGCCACAAGGCGCCGCAAACTCTATGAGCACCTGGCGCAATTCAAAGGGGAGGCTAAACCGGTTTCAGGTTGAATGGAGCTACTGCGACCCCCAAAAACAGTCCTACCAAGCCCTTGAGGGGCTTGACGGACTTTCTGGGAAGCAGGGGAATTGCCCAGGGGCGGAATCGAACCACCGACACGAGGATTTTCAGTCCTCTGCTCTACCGACTGAGCTACCTGGGCGGACCGCCAAGGTATGCCCAAAGCTCATGGGCGAGTCAACTCAGAAGTGCAAATAAACCCGGCGCACAGGCCAAAACCCCCTTCAAACCTCAACCCAAAATTTTTCTGCGACAAAATGCCCAGCCAAAATGCCCAGCCAGGTACATTCATGGCGTACAGCATTTATGCCGCTACATTATAATTGAGCTAAGCCGTCTATGGAAAACCTCTTCCCAACCCTCAAACTCACAGGCACCCCGCCGACTGCCGCCATTGTCAACCTGGCCGAAGTCCTTGAAGAGTTTAGTGGTTTGGGGAAGCTTACCCTTATTTTGGCAGGAAAAGGCACAGAGCCCTATGAGGTGCTTCGCCTTTGCCGCATTGAAGGCCGCAAAGGGCGTCGGGTGCTGCTCTTTGTTTGCCAAGGTGAGTTGTCAAACCTCATAAAATTGCTCGAGTCAGGTGTGCAAGAGTTTTTTCAATGGCCTCAGGACAAGGGCTCCGCACGCCTTTGGCTTCAGCGCTATCAACAGCAAAAACCCTTCAAACCGCTTCTGGCTCCCATGGATTTTGAAGAGGCACGGGCCCTTTTGGAGGTGGCCTATGACGCGGAAGGCCAACCGCAGGACTATGTCGTCTTGGATGCTACGCCCAGTTTTTCTCAGCTTTTCGGCTTGTTTCCTGCTGAGCGCTTTTTTGAGTGCTTTGACAAAAACAAAGAAGAGCTTTGGGGGCCCATGCGAGAGGTATTGGAGCAAGGCACTTCTTTTAAGGGGCTTTTGCCTTTGCCTGGACAAGAAAGCACCTGCCTCATATCCATGGTGCGCTTAGCTTCCAAACTCCTCATCAGCGTACAGACGGACTCTGTTGAGCCTCCCAAAAACTTTGCCAAAGACAGGTTTGAAGCACTGGCTGCTCACTCACCCATTGGCGTCTTTGAAATTAACGCTGAAGGAGAAGTCCGCTTTGCCAACGCCATTTTAATGAGTATGATCCAAGCGACTTCTCTCTCGCGGGCCTCCTTGTGGCCACAGCGCATTTATCCGGCAGATCGCTTTAAAATGTTCCGAAAAATCCGCCATGCCCAAAAAAGGCTCAGCGGTTTTAACCTCTCATGCCGCTTTCAGCTTTCTGACAACAGGCTGGGTTGGTTTCAAGTCAAAGGCTCACCTCTTTTAAATGCTGAAGGCAAGCTGCTCTCCTTCGTCGGCACGGTGAGGGACAGCAGCGACAATGGACAAAAATCCTATCAAACGGATGAGGTGCTCAACGCCTTGCCGGTGCCCGTTGTCGTCAAAAACCTCGAAACCAACCAAGTGCTTTTTAGCAACGACGCTTTCCAAAACCTGGTGGGTTTTTTTCAAAATACCCCCCAAGCCGATAGCTCCCCTCAAAGCTTTTATGCCTATTTGCAAAGCTGTACAGACATTTTAGAGCAGATGAGGCAAACCCGCTATTTCGACAACTCTCCACACCAACTCAAACTCCCTGGAAACAAAGTCCGCAGCATTATAAGCAGCCGCAAAAAAATACATTATGCAGGCCAGGAAGCCATGTTGTGCACCTGCGTTGATATTACGGAGGCAGAGGCCAACAAACAGCAACTCTATTCCATCGTCCAAGCACTGCCGGATGTGTTGGTGCGCCTGTCCACAGACGGCACCGTATTGGAATGCCTTAACCCTTCCAGCGAAAAACGCATGCACAACTTCCAAACAGGTGCCCTCTTTGGAAAAGCTTTGCCGCCCAAAGCCTCCGCGGAATTCCTCACGGCACTCCTCAATTGGGATGAAAATAAAAAATTGGGGCTTTTCGAATTTCACCTCGAAGAAGAGCAGCAAGGGCCTGTTGACATGGAGGTGCGTGTCTCCCCGCTGGGCAAAGGCCAATTCCTTGCGCTGATTCGTGATATTACGCAAAGCAAGTCTTTCCAAAGGGAGCTCATCAGCGCACGCGAAGCCGCACTCCTCGCTTCCAGGGCCAAAAGCCAATTTTTGGCCAACATGAGCCATGAAATTCGCACCCCCATCAACGGTGTTCTGGGGATGATTGACTTGGCCCTCTCCACCTCTTTGTCCAAAGAGCAAAGCGACTATTTATATACGGCTAAAACCGCTGGCCAAAACCTGCTCTCCATCATCGCCGGCATTTTGGACTTGTCGAAAATTGAAGCCGATAAACTCGAAATAGAATCCATCCCCATGTCCCTGGAGCATATTTTGAGTGAAACCAGCAACAGCCTCTCCCACAGAGCTCGAGAAAAAGGCCTGGAGCTGGTGGTTGAAATTGTTCCGGGTACCCCTGAAAAAATTATCGGAGATCCAACAAAGCTTCGTCAAATTCTCACCAACCTCATTGCAAACTCCATTAAATTTACGAGCAAAGGCGAAGTTTTCGTCCAGGCAAGCGCCATTCAAGAGGGAAGCCAAAAAATGCTTTCCATTTCCGTCAGCGACACGGGCGTTGGAATTCCAAAAGCCAAGCTTGGCGCCATTTTTGACGCTTTCATTCAGGCAGATGGCTCCATAACGCGCCGCTATGGGGGAACGGGGCTTGGCTTAACCATTACCAAGCAATTGGTTGAAAAACTCGGTGGCAACATTTCTGTCAACTCTGAAGTGAATGTTGGCACCTGCTTTCGTGTCAACCTCCCCATGGGGCTTTCTCAAAAAACAGAGGCAAACGCCAAGCTGTTTGCAGGAAAAACCTGCTTGCTTTTGGAAGGCAACCTCACCATGCGCTGGGTGCTAAAACGCATGCTGGAGCAGTGGGGAATGGTTGTGCACATGGCCAACAGCTCCATGGAAGCTGTTGCTCTCCTCCAAAAGCCTTTGGAGCAACGCCCTTTGGACTTTGCCATTGTTGATAATATTAATACGCACCACGCGTTTTTGCTGTGGCTGGAAAAAAACCAACCCCGCTTTCCACTCCTCCTCCTCTTAAGGCAGCCGCAAATGCGAAAATCTGCTTTCTTCTTGCAGCAGAAATTCTCTATTTTGCGCCCCCTATTTCAGCAGCCCATGGAAACCATGCTGCGCCATATGTTTAAAATGCCAAGCGAGGCAGCTTCCCAGCCCAAAACACCACGCCCCACAACCCAGGAGTATTTATGCCCTTTGCATATACTCGTCGCAGAAGACAACCCCATTAACGCAAAACTGGCCCGCGCCTTGCTCGAAAAACAAGGCCACAAAGTCAGCTTGGTGGTTAACGGCCTCCAAGCCGTCAAAGCCACCGAAAAAAATGTTTTTGATGTGCTCCTCATGGATGTGCAAATGCCAGAAATGGACGGCATTGCCGCTACGCAGGAAATCCGCTCTCGTGAAAAACAAAACGGCACCTACCTCCCCATCATCGCCCTGACGGCCAATGCCATGAAGGGAGATCGCGAAACCTGCATTAAAGCCGGCATGGACGAGTATTTAACCAAACCTTTGCAAAAAAAGTTTCTCACAGAAGCCTTGCACAAAGTGGCTTCCCTCAGAAAACCGCCCACCACATCCACATAGAAATACTCCAGGGCGGTTGAGGCCTTTATACGGTGGGCCCCGCAGCACTTCAGCCCTGGAAACCCACAGCCTCAAACTCCTGCCTAGGCTTTTTTGCGCTTTGCACAGGAAGCCAAACATGCGCCAAAGTACCTTGCCCCAAAGCGCTCTCCAGGTGCAAATAGCCCCCGTGCTGAGCCAGCAGCTGCCTGCAAATAAACAAGCCAAGGCCTGTGCCCTCTCCTGCCGCTTTGGTGGTGAAGAAAGGCTCAAAAAGCTTTTCCTGCTGCTCTGCGGAAATGCCGCGCCCATTGTCTCTCACCACAGCGGAAATGCCATTCTCCTTGCGGGAAAGCACAATTTCTATTTTCCCCAACACCCCCTGCGGCCCCTGCATGGCTTGGGCCGCATTCATCAGCAAGTTTATAAAAACTTGCTGTATTTGCACCGGATTTCCTTTCAAACACGGCAAAATGCCCTCGAAATGTTTTTCTACAGAGGCGAGGTGTTTGAGTTTATGCCCTAAAATGCGCAGCGAGGACTCGACAACCTCCTGCAACTCAAACCACTGCTCCTGGCTGGCGTCGCCGCGTACAAAACCTTTTATCTCTTTAATAAGCTTGCTTATTTGCTGAATGCCTTCCACGGACTCGGAGAGCACATTTGTCCACTCTGCGAGCAGGGGTGGTGTCTCTGCTGTGGATTTTGTTCCGTTGTCCAATTGTGTTTTGAGCTCCACCATTTCGCGGCTTAAAAACCGCAAGTTGGCCAACACATAGGCCAGGGGGTTGCTCATTTCATGGGCAAGCCCTGCGGACAACATGCCGAGGGTGGCCAACCTGTCGTTTTGGGGGTTGAGCTCCTTAGGCGGAGCCTCCTCGGCTTTTGCTATAGGCGGAAACACATGCTCGGCTTCAGCTTCCATGTTGACTCCTCAAGGCCACAACAACCCATGCTTCCTTTGCGGCACAACTCAGTTTTAACCCTGGGTTTTTCGTTTTTGTCCTCCAAGGTTTTCTGGTTTGGCCATCTGCTGAGAGAAAGCGGTTTGTCATGGGGGGGCTGCTTAAAAAAAGGGGGCTGTTTTTTCTGCCTAAGAGTCGTCTAAACACGAGTACTCACAGAAGCAAAGGAATGTGGAAAGCTTTAGCTCAGCCCCCCCTATGCCTTCAAAACCCCAATGACAAACCACAGAGGAAAGAGAAGCTTGGGGTATGCCTGGGAGCGCATTTTAGGGAGAGCGTTTTGCAGGAGAAGGGCGTTTTGCAGGAGAAATAACGACCCACACCTCATTCCCCTCGTGTTTTCCGGCTTGCAAATAGAGGGAGCCTGTGCGCCCCAGCTGATAAATGGTTTCCGTCTTTGGCAAAGAGACAACCAAGGTGGCCACATCGTCTTTCAGTGTTTTGAGGCGTACGCTGGCTTTGTTTCCTCCTGGCAACTCAATGGTTTCACCTTTGGTGTCTATGGCGGCGCGCTTTTTGGAGAAGCGCTTAAACCACTCATAGTGGCGGCGAGGTGCCAGGGCTTTTTGCATGGGGTGCAAGTCCTCCGCTTCAAGCTGTGTGCCTTCTTCTGCCTCTTTGCAGGTGCCGCGTTTTTTGCACCTTTCAAGCCTATATTCGCCGGGGAATGCCTGCTGGGGGGTTTCAGTGGCTGAGCTTTGGGCTTGAGGGTTCTGCTCTTTGGCCAACACCACAGAAATGCGTATGTTAACAGCGTCCGTGCCCCAAGCCGGCCGTGGCAAAAAAACCAAGGCGCCCAGCAACAAAAGCACCCTCATAGTGCACCTGCCCCATGGGGCCTGCTTTCAAAAGCGGGGGCCTTCTCCTCAGCAACCCCCGGAGGAGCTTCTTCCTGGGCCTTCGTCTCTTCTACTACCCACACCACAGCGTCTCCGCTTTCTGTTTGCGTTACAATGGTTTTGAGGGAGGAGCCGGCTTTGGCTGTAACGGTTTGGATGGACAAATGGGGGCTTGCATAGCCCACAGGCTCCGCGGGGCGCGTCCACATAAAGAGGCTCAACGCTACACAGCCCACAGCTGTGCCCACGGCCAAAACCCAATTCCGCTGATAGGTGAAAAGCTCAGAAAGCCGAATTTTAAGCCGCTGAAAAAAAGGCAATTTTTCAGGAGGAAGCCCAGAGAGGACTTCATCCGCAAAAGTGGACCAATTCTCTTGGTTTGCGGCTTCTTCCATGGCCGTACATAGCCAGGTGGAAAGGGTGCGCATGTCTGCCACCTCGTCAGTGCTCTCTTTGGAGGAAGCCAGGTGGCGCTCAACAAGCACGCGCTTGTTGGCGGCCAACTCTCCATCCACAAAAGCAGAAAGCAAAGGACGAAATTTCTTGCGCGCCAGGTTTTTCATAGCCTTTTCTTTTTAACGCCAAACCTCCGTTTAAATTCGCCGCGCCCTGTTTTTCTTTTTAACTTCAAACTTTCGTCTAAACTCGCCGCGCCCCACCTTTTGTTTGTGACGTATAAGCTTTGTTTAAATTCACGTCTTTTTTTTAAAGCGTGGAAAAAAGCCTTAGGGCAGCTCTTTTATATAGGGGGCCAATTGTTGTTGCATTTTGGCTCTGGCATGAAAAAGCCGAGACATGACAGTACCTTTGGGTATTTTCAGTGTTTTGGACAAGTCCTCATAACTCATGCCTTCTATTTCTCTCATCAACAAAACAGCGCGGTATATTTCGGGAAGGGAGGCCATGGCCTCTTGGAGTTTTTGTGCAAGCTCTTTTTGCAGCACATTTTTTTGAGGGCTTGTCCCAAGGCTTGAGCTCAGGAGGCCATGGGGGCTTTCTCCTTTTTCTTCCTCTTCCCTGTTGAGGGCCTCCTCCAGCTCCATGTCCACAAGGGCCCTGCCTTTGTGTTTGCGCAAAACATCAACGCACAAGTTGAAGAGAATGCGGTAAAGCCATGTATAGAAGGAGGCGTCCCCCTTAAAGCAGTCCATGTGTTTGTGGATTTTTATAAAAGCCTCTTGAGTCACATCCAAGGCTTCCTCCCGGTTTTTAAGCATGCCGAAAGCAACCGCATAAGCTTTGCGTTGGTAGCGTTCAATCAGCTGCCTAAAAGCGCCCAAATCGCCTTTTTTCATCCGGCGAATTAACGTCAAGTCGTCCGTTGCCAAGTCTCTGGCAACCTATACGGCTTGGGGTTCGCAATTCAACAAAACTCGTGCCTATATTAGAGTTTGCATGAGTTTGCGTGGAGTTTTTATGTTGAAGTATTTTCCCCAATGCATTTTCGCCCTTGTTTTTGGGGTGGTGGCGGGTTTTTTAGGCGGCTGTGGGCAGCCTTGTGAGGGCCAACGCCTTGAGGATGAGGAAAGCCGGCCTTATGCTTGCATGGCCCCCACGGACTGCCCACGTCAGGGAAATGGAATGCTATGTACAAACACTCAAGAGAGGCGCGGCCACTGTATCGACTGCATAGACAATGCCTGCGTGCTGTTCAACAGCGCGCTTTGTGGCTAGTGCTGTGGGGTTTGGCCCTCGGGTTGCTTTCTTGCAAGCAGCGTGCGGAGCAGGCCTTGCACCAGGCAGAAGCGTTTTGGGTGGCCGGCGACTATGGCAAGGCCCTCGTCCACTATGAGGAAGCCTTGGGCGCCTTGCCTGAAGACAGCATGCGGACGAGCGAAAATTGTGAGTTGCGCTCCCGCATTCTCAAAGGCACGGCGGATATTTATTATTTGCATGCCAACAACCCCTCGCGCGCAGCCAACCTCTATGCACAACTCATTCGGCATTGTCCACATGCTGTGCTTGCGCAAAATGCCCGCATTCTCCTGGCGGAAATACAACACAGCCACTTTGCGGATTTGCCTGGGGCCATTGCCAGTTTAAGCAAAGTGAAAAGCCAAAGCAATGAGCAGGCCGAGGTGGTGGCTTTGAGGATTGCCTCTCTCTATTTTGAGGGGAAAGACTATCCCCAGGCCGCTTTAGAGTCCAAAACCCTCGCCCATAGCAACTCCCCCATGGCCAAGGATGCTCTCTTGTTGCATGCCCAGGCGCTGTCCATGTCCAAGGAAACTTTGAGTGAGGCAACACATGCCTTCTCTGAGTTGGTGCAGCGTTTTCCAGACTCGGCTTTGGCGCCTCTGGCTCTCTTTGAGCTTGGAAAGCTGGCTTCCATGGAAGGAAACGAAGAGCTTGCCATCCACTGGTGGGCACTCTCTTTGAAAAACCACCCCAACCCCCAGGTGGTACAAATGGCCATTGCCGCAGCCAGAGAGCGGCTGGCTACCAAAACACCCGACGGCATTGGCAACCCGGAGAGGGCTTTTGACAGGGACACCATTAAGGATACGCCTCAACTCCCTCCCCTTAGTGCTCCCTCGGGGAAAAAGCCTCCTCCTGTGGCTCCACACACCTCTGCTCCAAACACAGCTTCCCCCAAAGAGCTTGGGCCATAGGTGTTTTTTGGGGTGGTTTTGTTTTTTTCCCTCTGGGGGGGGGGGAGTGGAGGCTCGCTTTGCTCGCCTGACTCCGCTTCGCTCCGTCCCGCCTCCGGCGAAGGGGTTTTTCGCTGTTGGTTTTGTTTTTCCCACTCCGTGGGGGGGGGAGTGTCGCCTCCGGCGAAGAGTTTTTTCGCTTTCAGCGAGAGGAGTTTTCGCCTCCCGGCGAGTCACTTTTTTTGTCTGGACAAAAAAAGTAACCAAAAAAAGCCACTCTCCGAGGGCCCTGCGGGGCTCATCGTCGGTTGCTTCCTAGCTTCTTCCTTGCTGCACCAACTACTTTTACCTCTTCGGCGGCGGCGAATATTAGTGTCTAGAA
>Ga0099364_10002173_pt1 | contig 31502 bp, 27 predicted proteins | sample TergutTh196P3_FD_73070 | JGI IMG/M metagenome (GOLD analysis project Ga0099364, IMG submission 73070) | Microcerotermes parvus P3 segment gut microbial communities from Pointe-Noire, Republic of the Congo - Th196 P3 | ecosystem: Host-associated > Arthropoda: Insects > Digestive system > Gut ... | reverse complement strand
ATTCATCGGATGAAGATCTAGTTCCTTGCGTTCAGGAAAGGGGGGGAAGAGAAGGGGCAGCAACGAAGCCTGAATTCTTCGAGCGGCTTGGAGTTCGCACTCCACCGTTTGGCGGGCGGTCTCTTCTTTGATCCGCCGCTCAATGTTCGATTTTAGGGCATCGACCATTTTGTCGAATGTGTGTGCCAACTGACCAATTTCACCGGCAAGCCGAACATCGCCGACGTGGGCATCAAGATCACCGGCAGCAAGTTTTCGGGCAAAGACCACCAAGCGTTTGATCGGTGCCGTCAACCGCCAAGAAACAACGACAATCAACGTCGAAAGAACCGCCAACGTAATGAAAAAACGGTAAATCGAGCGGTAAAGTCTTTCACGGACGGGCGCAAGAATCTGTGATTCGGGAATGACCGTGATCATATTCCAGTGTGAAATCGGGAGCGGGGCATAAGCCAGCCAAACCCGGCGTTGATCGTTGAGAACTTTCTCATATCGAAGTGTGCCGCTTTTTCCTTGAAGCAAATCGTTTCCGATTTGCTTCAACTGCGCACTGTCATGTTTTTCCGCGAAATTGAAAATGGTTTCATTTTGTAAGAATTCCATTTCTGACTCCGGTACGGTAATAAATGTACCGGAACCGCTCAGCAAATAATACGTCACGTCGTCCGGTGCAAGTTGCGACATGATGTTTTGGAGTTCGTCCAAACTGATGTCGATCATCACAACACCGGCAAAGCGTCCATCACGGAGAATGGGAGCAGAATAGGAACACATCAGGATAGGGTGCTTGTCCCAAGAGACGATTCCCATGTAAGGTTCCGACCAATCCGCCCGACCGATTGCTTTGGGAATACGGTACCAATCCCGTTGCATATAATCGTAATCTTCTTGTCCCGGATGGGTGAGGTCTTCATAGATCAATTCCAGACTGCCGACATATTCCCGATAGACACTGGGAGCAAACCGTTCGATTCCTTTCTGAAACTCGTCCGGTTCGAAAGCGATACTCACGCAGAGCAGCCGCGGTGAGGATGCCATAACTCCCCGGAGGATGTTCTCGAAATCTTGTTCGTTTTGCAAGTAAGCGGTGGAGAGCATATTCGCCAGCGTCTTTGGAATTTGTGCGGCGGCGGCGAAGTGTCCATCGACCCGGGCGGCACGCTTGCTGATGAGTTCCTCAAGGCGGAGTTCCACTCCTTGAATCGCTTCGGCACGATTGTGCCGGGTTTCGATCATCACGGAAACCGCATAAACGATCGAAAGCGGCAACAGGAGACTGATAATCAGCAATGTGCGTATGGAAAAATGGGACATAGGGGGGAATTAGGCGGGGACCATGTTTTACGCTATGAGCATTTCATTCAATGCAACCAGTCCTAAAACGTTTCTGACACATTCTGACGGTTCCTCAATGCCCAAGTTCCCTCCTGCCGCTTTGGCTTCCTTAAAAGCCTTCAGAATCACCCTGATTCCGGTAGAGCATAGGTATTCGACCTGAAGCATATTCAGGATGATGTGGGGGCGTTCGCCTTTCACTGCTTGTTCCAGTTTCTGTCCCAATTCGGCTGCGTTGATCGAATCGACCCGCCCTTGTATCGTAAATTTGGTTCCCTCTTGTGTGATAGCAAAGTTTCTAACTGCCACTGATGATGCTCCATTATTTTCGGAAGATTTGATTCCTCCATTGTAGCGGGTTATGCCGGAATAGTCAACACCACGAGGATTGCAAAGTATGATTTTCAAGGTAGGCAACCGACCGCCGGGCGGTTGCGTACGCCATGAAAATTACATGGCCGCACTGGAATTCTCGAGTCGGCTATCGCCGACGTTGCCGCCCGGCGGTCGGCAACCTACCATTTGTTCGACTTTGCAAGCCTCGTGTCTAGTCCGACTGCAAGTTTTTTTGTGGAATTTTTCCATTTTTTTCCAAACATTTCGTCTTTTGGATCGTATTGACCTTGTGTCCATTCGGCTCATTTCATCACGGAGGTTAATATGAACAAGGTATTGCAGATCAAAGAAGCCCTTCACGAGATTCCCGATGCCCGCTCCAAACAAGGCATCTCGCATCCCTTTCACGGCATCCTCGCCCTCGTTTTGCTGGGATTAATCGCCCGGCAGATCTACATGTCCCACATCGTCGAATGGGCAAAAATCTATTGGGACGAACTCAAAGAACCCCTCGGCTTCGATTCTGTGAAACCGCCCGATGCCACGACCCTGTCCCGAACCTTGGCAAAGATTCCCCTCAGCGATTTGCAAAAAGCCCTGACCGCCCTCTTTCAAGTCCTCCTCGCTGGTGAAAACGATCTGACCGTTGCCGTTGATGGTAAAACGTCCAAGCAATTTCACCAAGCCGATGGGAACGTCATCCACATGCTCAACCTTTTTGTCCATGATTTCAATCTCACGCTTGCCCAATATTCCACCAAAGAAGACAAAACCAACGAAGAGAATTGTTTGCGGCAACACGCCCAAGATTTTTTCGAGAGTTATCCCTTCGTTCAACTGCTCACGGGCGATGCTGCTTTTACGACTCGTCCTTTATTGCAAGTCTTGGAAGACCTCGGCAAAGATTACCTTTTCTGCGTTAAGAAGAATCAGCCGACAGTTTTAGAGTCGCTCGAGCAGTCGTTTGCCGAGCAAGACTGGAACCAACTCTCTGCCGAAGTCAAGGTGGAGAAAAAAAGGGGTACGTTATTACCCACAAGATTTTTATCAACACGCGGGATGCGGAATATGTCCGCACAACGTGGAACATGCCGAACTGACGGACGCTGATTTGTAAGGTTCGGCAGGTTGTCAAAAACGGCAAGGATGTTTCTTGTACCAAGCGTTACTTTGTCAGTTCATTGAATGCTTCGTTGGTTTCAGCGGAGCGTTTTCTGGTATTGGTCTGTGGTCATTGGCAGGTGGAGTCTCGTTTGCATTTGATGAAGGATCGTTGGTGGGATGAGGACAAGCATGTTTTCTTTCGTCCGGGCTTGGGTGAGATTTGGTCGTCGTTGACGAGTTTGGCTATATCATTGTTGTGGTGGGGCGGCGAGAAGGGAAAATCGCTATACCCTTCACGGCATGAAATTGGTCTTTTTTTGTTTTGTGAAAATCAGTACTATTCTCACTGAAGGCTTTCACTAATTTCATCCGTCAACGTTATGCTTCGCGTTCCGATTTCTCCCGACGACCTTCCTACCATTCATCGCGACCGGTTTTACCATTCCCAACCACACATCATGGTGCGCATGCACGCACTCGCTCTCCATCACGAAGGAGAAAATGCCACCCGAATTGCCGTGCTCCTCAACCGCAATCGTAAAACCATACAAACCAGTCTCAAGACTTATCGCGACGGAGGACTCCAAGCTGTCTATGCATACAACAAACATAAACATGAATGCGAACTCAATACTCACAGCGAGTTGATCGAAAAAGAATTCGCCCAATATCCTCCGCAAAGCATTAACGAAGCCCGTGCAACCATCGAACGATTGACCGGTATCACACGCAGTCCTACTCAGATCGCCGCCTTTCTAAAAAAAATGGTTTTCAATGTTTGAAGGCAGGAAGCCTACCGTGCAAAGCCGATCCCGCCGTTCAGAAAGAGTTTCTTAAAAACACGCTGGAGCCTATAATTACAGAGGCGCGAGAAGGTAAAGCAGAACTCTACTTTATGGATGCTGCTCATTTTGTGATGGGTGCTTTCCTTGGATATTTATGGTGCAAGTTGCGTGTGTTTGTTCGGACTCCGAGTGGCCGCAAGCGTTACAATGTTCTGGGTGCCTACAATGCGATGACGGGAACGATGCAGTCGGTAACGAACACGACTTATATCAATTCATCGAGTGTGATGGAGTTGTTAGGCAAGTTGCGTCTTCTTCATCCGGATTGTAAGATTAGGATTGTGTTGGACAATGCGGCGTACCAGCGTAACTATTGGGTGCGATGGCATGCGGCGTTGCTGGACATAGAGTTGATTTTCTTACCGAGTTATTCTCCGAACTTGAATTTGATTGAGCGGTATTGGAAGTTTGTAAAGAAGAAGTGTTTGTACAATCGCTGTTATGGCGACTTCGAGGCATTTTGTCGGGCGATTGACGATTGTATTGCTGGAGGCAACAAACACTTTGCCGAAGAACTAAAAACGCTCATGACCCTCAAATTCCAGACGTTCGAAAACGTCCAATTCCTAGACGTGTAAGGTATATATCCCTGAAACTCCGACGCAGATACCACATCAGGATCAAGACTGCTAATATAATAACGCGTTTCCAAAGAGACACCCTTTACCGGATGCCGAATCTCCTTTTCAAGACAAATCAATGCTCGACAGTTTGGAATGCCGAACATTTCGCAAACAACCTCCGCCGCCCATTTTTTTACGTACAATCGGCGTATCTCCACAGCCCCCTTTTTTTATTGACCTTGCGGTCGTGAGACTTCTGCTTCTTTTTTTGCGGCGGAGCATCGACGATCTCCAAGCAATCATCCGGCTCTTGCTGCGAGACATCCTTGAAAACCTCTTTCATCTTTGCATGAACTTTCGGTTGATTATCCTTCACTTGAAACAAGTAGTCGCAATGATATTTTTTCAAGGCTTCCAACAGTGGTCGCTGGGCGAAAATCGCATCGCCCGACAGCAATTTCAGGCACGGATACATCGTAAAAAGTTCTTCGAGATGTTTCTTCAGGCAGGTGGGTTCGTTGGTTTTATCGCCGTGAACCGACCAACTGGCAAGATGCAGTTTGAGTTTCTGGGCGAAAACATTGAGCATGAGAATAGGATCGCCGTTTTCGTCTTTCGTTTGTTTTGCGGCTTTCCCATCGACGGCGGCGACGATAAAAGTGTCGGACAGAATGGCATTGACGAACTCGGCGAAGGCATTTTGTAGGTCTTTGAGTGAGAGTTTTTTGAGGAGCCGTGTGAGGGTATTATCGCAGGGGGTTCTTGTTTTTCCTTTGATGACTCCAAAAGTCAAAAACGGGGCGAGTTTTTTGAAGTGTCTTTTTGTCCATCGAGCGATTTCGGCGGGGGTGGAGACATTGGCGAGGAGTCCGAGCAGCACGAGGGCGAGTAGGGTGTTGGCGGGATGGCAAGTGCCTTGTTTGGATCGGGGATCGGGCACTTTGTTGAGGCATTCGGCAAAAAGGGCGAGCGGAGCGGGAGCGGAGGGGGATGTTGTGGACATGATTGATCTCTGTGAGGAAAAGGGATTGCAGTACGTATACTACGTAAAAAAGGCAGACGTGTGCGGAACTTTTTGGTCAAAAGCCCCGATTTTCTCAAAAATCACAGAGCAACAAAGAAAAACGTGTCGACGCACTGGGCCGTTTGGGGGCATCCTTTGTGCCCTATTGCGGCAATAAAAAAAAGGGGGTACAATACGGGCTGTTATTTTTAGACGATTTCCGTATGCTCTACTCCTTTATACTTTTCGCCGATGCCGCTCAAAATGCTGTTGCTCCCAATCAGGGCGAAGACCATTTTCCGTGGCTCCTGGTGATGCTTCCCGCCATATTGGTACTGATGTGGTTCCTTCTGGTGAGTCCCCAAAAAAGACAGGAAGAACGCTTGCGGAAGATGCTCCATTCTCTCGAAAAAAACGACCGGGTCATGACCGTCGGCGGACTCATCGGGATAGTACACATGATCGACAGGGAACAAAACGAAATCGTCTTGAAAGTCGATGATTCGAACAATACCAAGATACGATTCCACCTCACTGCCGTCAATACCCTGTTTCCAAGGGAAGGTTCAAAATAGAGGGAACCTCTAATAGACTGTTCTCTAGCCCGTTATTCTCGCACAGGCGGGAATCTAGAGAAGGGACGTGAACCCTTTACGACTAGATTTCCGTCTGCGTGGGAATGACGGAAACAGGGGTTAGAGAACAGGTCTATGGAGCGTCAGAATGGTACGGGCAGAAGTCGTTGCCGTCGCAAGGCTCGCAAGAGTTATTGTTTTTCGAAGGGATTGGAAAGTTCATGGAGCGGCGACGAAATTGAGCATGCACAGTTGCGATTTTTTTGGATGGTATGGATGTTGCGCCGTCCCAATGGTCGGAAGGGAGCGTGCACACCGGCGATGCCGGCGGGACTGACCGATCACGTCTGGACGATCAGAGGGAGGATGCCCCACCCCGCACGTCAATAATAGAAAGACACAAGGGGTTTTAGTGAAATCGTTATAAACGTGTCGAGGACGATAACTCGAAGCCCCTCAAAGACTTATGGCAACGCATCGCGGAAAATGAAAAAACATTGCGGAATTGCATAAACAATTCAAACAAGAACAACGGCGCAAGAACGCAACAAAGTTCCCAACGGTCAGAAAAAGAGACGAAAAAGCGGCCCGGACGAAAACCTGGACACGAAGGTTCACATTGTCCCGTACCCGAACACACCGACCAAGAAATCGACCAATCCCTTGTTTTCCTTCGCCCTTTCGGTTACAATCCAAGAATGGCCGTGCAAGCATCGACCCTACCGGAGCCGTCAACGGAACTCCTGTTGCTCACGCACAACGATTTTTTCACGGGAACGTTTCAAATGCAGCGGTTGGCGAAGGCGTTTCTGCGAGTCGTGCTGCCCGGCGAATTGCTCGATTGCGTGGAGTTGGATGCTCTCACCACCGAGGAGCCGCACTTGACCGACGAGATTTTCAAGAACCTGCACGCCGACATGGTGTATCGTGTCCCAATCAAAAACACGGAGCAACATGTAGATTTTTTCGTTATCCTTGAGCATAAGAGCGGAAACAAATTTTGGACGATAGTGCAACTGTGGGGCTACGTGTGCTATGTTATCCGCCGTGAGTTTGACAGGGCGGACAAGGCAGGACAGGCAACCGTGGACTATCGGCTACCGCCGGTGATTGCGATTATTGTGCATCATGGAAAATCGAAGTTCACGGGCAAGACCGAGTTGTCGGAACTGTTTTTGCAGTTGCCGGGCATCGACCAATACTTGCCGAAGTTGCAGGCACTCCTGTTTGACTTGAATACGATTTCGGAGGACGATTTACCGGACGCCCCTGATGCACCGGAATTGAAATTGGTACTCGCTGCCTTGAAGGTAGTTTTTAGCAAAGAAATCACGGCCAAGATTACGGATATTTTAGAAGAGTTGAAGCCGATTATTGCGGACGACCCTGTGTTGCAGGACATCGTCCGCTGGGTTTGGTATTATTTGGTAGCGAATGCCGAGTATATGCATCGGGACTATACGGTACTGTTTGAAACGATAAAAACTTTAGTGGAGGTTGAACCCATGCCAACGATGTTAGAGAGGTGGACAGCGGAACGGAAGGACGGCTGGAAAGCCGAGGGAATAGCCGAGGGCGAAGCCAGGGGCGAAGCCAGGGGGAAAGCCGAGCGAGCCATCGAAATCGCTAGGAATATGAAACGGCGGGGATATTCTACGAACGATATTGCCGACCTGACGGGGCTCTCTTCCGATGAAATTGAGCGTTTGGGGTGACGTGTGTTCCGGGAGGGAGGAGGATTTGGCCGGTACAGTTCACTTAGCGGTGGGGACTGCCAATTTTTATCGCTCGTGTGGCAAAGTTGCGGCGGTGGTCAGGTTTTTGTACCCCGTCGCCTCTGTCCGCCTCTTTCTTTACACGGGGACAGAAGGGGCTTTTCTTTGTGCCCCTTGCGGTTGGAAAACACGTCCCCAGAGCCAGTTTACTGTGCCCAGTTCACAGAGCCCGTAACGTCAGTTAGGGACGTTCACAGAGTCGCGTTCACAGAGCCCGTGGCGTAAGCCAGGGACACGTTACGGTAAATCCCTGGCTTACGCTACGGACTCTGTGAACTTTGGTTTTTGGGAACGTTGGACTCTGTAGACGCTTTTTCCGACTCTTTCTTTCACACCACTATTGCCCTTGCGGTACGGTCTTCGAGGTTTGGGCGGAATATCGTGAGAATCAAGAGGGGTAAATACCACGCCAAATACAAGCCACCCTGATACAACTGAAAAAATTGCACTCCGAGCATCAGCAGTGCTGAACCGCCGATCAATGTTGCCAAGTGTTTGTGCGCAGGGACAAAAAGCAATCCAAAGCAAATCACCACAAAGAGTGCCAGAATCGGCATACGGTAAAACATATCATCAATATGCCAAAAACCGTCCGGCTGTTGACTGACAATCAGGAATGCCGTCTTTCCTGCCATGTGGAGCAGTTGTTCGCTGAACGTTCCCCATGCCGACGACGAAAACAACAACAGGAGAACAAAAGCGAGCAGCGCCGTTGCCGTACCGCAAAGGAAACGTATCCATCCTTTGTGGCGGTAGAATCCGCACCAGAGCGGGATGAGCCAAATCGGATACCAAACAAGTGCGGCGGCGGCTCCAATGCCGAGTCCCGCAAAAAAGGGACGGCGATAGGCAAGGATGCCCCAGAGAATCAATGCCGCCGGAACAACATGGTCAAGCCTGCCGATCATCTGGGTCGAATAAGGATGGAGCAGGTAAAGGACCGCACAGGCGATCCCCGTCTGAAGCCGTCCGAAGTGCCGATAGCCGATATAGGCGAACTCCAAGACAACGAACATGTGTCCCGCAATAATCAGGGTTAAAATGAGTATCCAGATTCGTAACTCTGGGTGGAGTGAAGCGGACTCGGCGGCAGGCACGGGAGCAGGGGGAGTCTCTATTGTAACAGGTTCCAGTCCGGAGGGGAGAATGGCAGCGGGGAATAGTGTCGAGATAACCTCTTCAATGCTGTAAGAGTCGGGTTCGGCAACACCTGTGATGGCTTGCTGGATGGGGCTTGGCGGGGCAAAAGCAAGATTGGCCCGTTCGGTAAGTACAATGAAGGGGCGAAAGCCGGGCGGTTGATTATTCCATTCGGACTCGGGGATATTCCGGGTTTCGGGATTCATCCCGATTTCGTCGTGAATATGCCGTGCGGTTAAAATCTGTTCGAGTCTCACGGTGTTGACGGTATCAATCCGTTCTCCGCGATGGACAACGAGGGCGGCAATCAGAAATAATACGAGAAAAACGCAGGCGAACGAGAGTCCTTCCGAAGAGAGGTTTGGTTCTAACAGGGGGCGGCGCACCATTACTACATCAAGAATAAGCCGCACAACTAAGAGTGCCTGAATACAAAAAAGCCAAGCATAGCCCGAAGTCCCCTCGTTCATCGCCACGAGCAACAGACCGGGAGTCAAGAGGAGTACGACAATCAGATCGAAGTTCCGAACGCTCCAAACCCGGTTAAACTTGAAAAAAATTGCCAATATCATGATGGCCGACAGGTAGAACCATGTCGTGGGCAACATCTCATATTGGAATAGCGAAGTCGGCATTGGCTGAACAGGCTAGCCACGTAAAACTACAAACCCCCGCACTATTCTACGGGAATGTAGAGTGGTTTGTCAAGTGCGGGTACAGTCCGTCCGGGGCAGTCCGCAGTCCACTAACAAGTTTTTTTCCGAAATGTTGCCTTCATCACTTCCAGGATTGAAAAACTGGGCACTTGCCTACCGAGGGCAGGTTAACAGTCCCCGATTGGAGTTATCTTGATAAAAACCCTTACCGCTCGGCGATTGCGGGACTCCCCTACTCATTTGACCAAAAAACTTGTTAGCGGACTGGGCATCGCGGCGGGCTCCCGCTTGTCCTTCTTTCACTTTGTGGTAGAATACCCCGTAATTGCCGCAGGGGAATGAGAGCCGAGGGGGTACATTTTCGGTTTTCATCCAGACGGGAGAGGGTTAGGCACACGCCGCCTTCACTATTGACCGAACCTTAACAGGACAATTATCATGGCAAAACGCTCAAAGCGCTATCGAAGCGATGCGAAAAAGGTAAAATCAGAAAACCCGCTCTCCGTGGCGGATGCTGTCGAGGTTCTGAAAAAGTTCGACACCACCAAGTTCAATCAAAGCGTGGAGGTCGCCATGCGGCTCGGTATTGATGCTAAACAAGCCGACCAACTCGTCCGCGGTTCCATCGTTCTCCCACACGGAATCGGCAAATCCCTCCGTATCTGCGTCATCGCTAAGGGAGACAAAGCCGAAGAAGCCAAAACTGCCGGTGCAGATACCGTCGGCGATGCCGACCTCGTTACCAAAATCAAAGAAGGCTGGACAGATTTCGATGTTTGCATCGCCACTCCCGATATGATGGGACTCGTCGGCCCCCTCGGTAAAGTCCTTGGCCCCCGAGGGTTAATGCCCTCTCCCCGTGCGGGGACGGTAACGATGGATGTCGCAAAAACCGTGGCAGAATACAAGGCGGGGAAGGTGGAATTCCGTAATGACAAGTCGGGAATCGTTCACGCCATCGTGGGAAAAATTAAATTCGACAAACAGCAACTCGTCGAAAACATCGAAGCGTTCGTGCAACACGTACAACAGTTGAAACCGATTGCCGTAAAGGGCGTGTACGTCAAAAGCGTAACCATTGCCGCAACGATGTCGCCGGGAGTGAAGGTGATTTGCTGACGCATAGAACACACGAAAACGACTTAAAAACCGCTTTTGCGTCCCTTGCGGTTAAATCTTTCTTAAACGCAAAGGCCGCAAAGAAGACATGGAACGCAAAGGTATTACAAGACCATGAGTAAATACGTAAAACAACTCGTTACCAACGATATTGCCAAGCGGCTGGATGGGGTTCAATACCTCATGCTGGTTAGTTTAACCGGTATCAATGCGAACAATACCGTTGACCTCCGGGCGACGCTTGCCGACAAAGGGATTAACCTTATGGTCATCAAGAACAGTATGGCACGGCGCGCCACCGAAGGAACCGTGCTCGCCGCCGCCTTTCAAGGACTGTCGGGCGCATGTGCCGTCTGCTGGGGTGCCTCCGATGTTGTTTCATTGGCAAAAGAGTTGGTCAAACTGACCAAGGACAAAGCCCTGCAAGGTTTTGAAATACGCGGTGCCGTCCTCGATGGTGAAGCCCTCGGGGCTGCAGAAGCCCTCGAAGTGAGCAAGTGGCCCACCCGTGAAGAACAGATCGCCATCTTGCTGGGACAAATCATTGGTGTAGGTGCAAAACTCTCCGGGCAGTTTATCGCCTTCGGAGGGAAGATCGCAAGCCAGATTGAAAAGATTGCCGAAAAAGGCGGCAGTTAACCGAATATCTCCTGCGTTTCTTGCATCTTTTGCGGTTAAAAAAGAATTGCCGCAAGGGATGTAAAGGATGCAACGAATACAAATTACCCTTGTTCAAACAGCCTCGAAATTGGGTTTTGGGATGCCGGAAGTGTGAACTATGCTCGATGGTACTATTAGCCAATAGTAATTACTAGCCGATAGTATAGGCGGTAACTCGTTTCGATGAATGTGAACAGGACAACCTTCATTTTATGCGGACTGACTTTTTAGGGTTTGACCGCACCAACACAAAAAGGAACATTATGAGCGAAGAGAGAGAATTTTCCGCAACCATTAAAGAACTCGGCGACAAAATCGTGGGGTTGACCTTGAAAGATGCCAAAGAATTGAGCGACTACTTGAAGGACGTTCACGGGATCGAACCCGTTGCGGGCGGGGCAGTGATGATGGCAGCACCGGTAGGCGGCGGCGACGGCGGCGGAGAAGCAGCCGAAGAAAAAACCGAATTCGACGTAGTCCTGGAAGGATACGAAGATGCCAAGAAGGTTGCCGTCATCAAGGTTGTCAAAAACGCCACCGGCGGCGGACTGGCCGATTCCAAGGCACTGGTCGAGTCGAAGCCCTGTAAGATTAAAGAAGGCATCTCAAAAGAGGAAGCCGAAAAACTTAAGAAAGAACTTGAAGAGGCGGGCGCACAAGTCAGCATCAAATAGTTTCGACGCGGCTAATTTCGGAAAAGAGAGCGGCTTTCGACTCGGATGTTTTCCTCCTTGTGTTCTAAACCGGGTTGGTTGCCGCTTTTTTCTGGTCGTGTATGGGTAATGAACAGTGAACCTCAAAGAACGTGTCCCGCTCTTTATACTATAGCACTTATACTATAGCACGCCAATCATTGTACTTTATTTTCCTTGCGACTCTTTGCGTCCCTTGCGTACTTTGCGGTTAAAAGAAAGGATTTAACCGCAAAGTACGCAAAGGGTGCCAAGTCCAATTTATACCGTGTTGCAGTGTAACATCAGCGGATCGTTGTTGCCCTTTGGAAAACGCCCTATGAAAAGAACTAGTTCCATTGTTGCCTTGCTCACCCTATTGTCCTTCTCTTGCTTGCAAGCGGAAGAGGGTGCGTTCTTCGTGGAACTCAAAGGGTATGGCGGTGCAATTCGTTCCGTTGCCTTTTCGCCGGACGGTAAGAAAATAGCGACGTGCGGTGATGGTAATGTCGCCCGCATTTGGGATGCCGAATCGGCAAAGGAACTGATAAAACTCGAAGGACACGAAAGTGAACTCTTTAACGGCGGAGTCCGTTCCGTCGCCTTTTCTCCCGACGGAAAAAAGATTGTAACGGGAGGATGCGACTGTACCATCCGAATTTGGGACTCCGAGTCGGGAAAGGAACTACAAAAACTGGAAGGGCATGAAAGATGGGTTTTCGCCTATTTTTCGCCGGATGGGAAAAAAATCGCTTCGGGCAGCGGAGACGGCTTCGTCCGAATCTGGGATGCCGAGTCAGGAAAAGAATTGAAAAAATGGAAAGGGCATAGAGAAACGATTGGAGCACTTGCCTTTTCGCCGGACGGTAAGAAAATTGTTACGGCGAGCGGAGATGTGAAAGACATATCTATCATCATTTGGGATGCCGAATCAGGAGAAAAATTGCTCAATTTGCTGCACGCTCTTCCGCTCAATTATATTGCCTTTTCGCCCGACGGGAAAAAAATTGCGGGGCGAGGCTCTATTTGGGATGCCGAGTCGGGAAGATTACTCCATAGATTGAGAGGGCATGTCGGGATAACTGTCTATTCTACTGTTTTTTCGCCTGACAGCAAGAAAGTAGCGACGGGAAGCGATGACGGCACAGTCCGCATTTGGGATGCCGAGTCGGGAGAGGAATTGAAAATGCTGGGAGTTCCGAGACGGTTGAATAAAGCAGAATTAATGCTCCACGGTGAAGAGCAAGAGGACGGATACGAGGGCTGGATATTTGACGTTGCTTTTTCGCAGGATGGAAAGAAAATTGTATCGGGAGGCTATGCTCCGCTGAAGATTTGGGATTGGGAACGGATAGAACGGATGCCGCCTCCGCCGGTTCGACCAGCAATTTTGGATTTTTAGCGGGTTTGAAGTACACTGTAACCGGCATGAAATTGGACTTTGCGCCCGTTGCGTGCTTTGCGGTTAAAAAAAGGATTTAACCGCAAAGTACGCAAGGAACGCAAAGAAGAACGCAAGGAAGAGATGACCAATTTGCCCCCGTGTAGGGTATAATACCGGCGGGGAAAAGGAGGAACACTCATGGGACTAACTTACGCGGATATTACATTGGCGAGCGGCACCGATTATGGCTTGTACAAGTCGGGACGGTTGCCTGAAGAAAAAGTAAAAAAACTAACGGTGAACGCGCTGGTTGACTCCGGTGCGTTCATGCTTGTCATCAATGAGGCGATCAAACGGCAACTTGACCTTGCGGTTTATGAACGACGCGAAATCATCCTTGCGGATGGGACAATTACCGAGTGCGATATTGTCGGACCGGTCGATGTTTTTTTCAAGACGAGGGCAACAACATGTCGGGCGATTGTGTTTCCGGGCGACTGCAAAGTCTTGCTCGGTGCAATTCCTCTCGAAGATATGGATGTGCTGATCGACTTGAAAAACAACGAACTTATCCTCCCGCCGGAACGACCTTACATCGCACGAACGATAGTAAAATAGACATTGATCGGTTTTCACTGCGTCGGCTCGTCCGGTAGTGGTGAATTTTTTGAGACGCAGACAGTATTCCAACAACATAATCATTTAACCCTTTACCCATTATTTGCTCTATGGCAACCCCGGCACAACGACGCATCATATTTAAGGAACCCAAAAATTTCGGAACGCAGGCAATCGTCCACGAAATTCCCGACCTGACGAAATTGCAAACCGAAAGTTACAGGGATTTCTTGCAAGAGAATGTTCCCCCCAAAAAACGGAAAGACGTAGGGTTGGAAGCCGTACTGCGGGAGTCCTTTCCTATCGAGAACTTCGACAAGACCGCCCGGCTGGAATATCTCTATTATGAGTTGGATAGTCCGCTCTATACGCCCGATGAATGCCGTTCGCTCCGTTTGACTTATGGGCGACCATTCAGAGTCTGTTTACGCTTGGTACGGGGGGACAAAACTTACGAAGAAACTGCCTATCTGGGAGACATTCCCATTTTGCTCGGCGGCGGTGAGTTCATTATCAACGGTGCCGAACGGGTCGTCGTGAGTCAGTTACACCGGAGTCCGGGAATCGATTTCGTCGCCGACTTGGAAGGGGATCAGAAGGTTTATAGTTGCCGAATCATTCCCGAAAGGGGAAGTTGGCTCGAAATCAATTTCACCCGGAAGAATACATTGTCGATCAAAATCGACCAGAGCAGCAAGTTGCCGATCACCATGCTTCTTCGGGCGATGTCCGAGAAGTACAGCACTGACCCGCAACTTCTTCGGGTCTTTTTCCAGACGGCCGAGTTAAAAATTGCCGACGCAAAATCGACCGTTCCCACGCTAAGGGAGAAGGTTTCCGTTTGCACTTACGTCTATCCGAAACGGCATGAAAGAGCAGGCGAAATCATCGTCGAATCGTGTGAAAAGATCACCGATGAAAAAGCACATGAGATTTGTGCCTCCGGTCTGAAAACGATTGAGGTCATTGATGAGCCGAGCCGTAATACCCGACTTTTGCTTAATTGCCTCGACAAAAAAGAGGACAAAACCAGTAACCGCGAAGATGCTCTTCGGGTCATTTACGGCAAACTCCGGCCGGGTAATCCGCTGTTGCTTGATAAAGCGGAGGAACTGTTCAATGAGAAGTTCTTCGATGTCAAGCGTTATCGGCTTGGGCAGGTCGGCAGGTTTCGTATCAACCGTAAGTTGGGACTCAACATTCCCGAAGAAGAGATGATCCTTCGTGCTGAAGACATCATTGAAGCCGTCAAATACATCAACCGGCTCTGGATTGATGACCAGGAAGCCGAAGTGGATGATATTGACCACCTCGGCAACCGGCGGTTGCGGACGATTGGTGAACTCGCCAGTGATGAACTCCGTAAGGGATTCCTGAAACTTCGGCGTACCGTTCAGGAGCGTTTGCAACTCCGTGCGAATGACGACGATGTAACACCGCGTCAGGTGATCAATCAAAAGAGTATCCAAGCCGCCATCGAATACTTTTTCAGCCGCGGTGAATTGTCGCAAGTGGTGGACCAAACGAATCCGCTGTCGATGCTGACACATGAACGGCGGTTGTCCGCACTGGGGCCCGGCGGGTTGAACCGCAAACGGGCAGGATTCGATGTCCGGGATGTTCACGCCTCGCACTACGGACGTATTTGTCCCATTGAAACGCCGGAAGGAACAAACATCGGTTTGATTTCAAGTTTGAGCATTTATGCCACGGTCGATGAGTACGGCTTTCTCGTCTCCCCCTACCGCCGGGTGAAAAATGGAAAACTGACCGACGAAATTACTTTGCTCCGGGCTTATGACGAACACGAACACCGCGTCGCCCCTGCGGATACTCACATCGACAACGGCGAAATTATTGCCGACGAAATTTCCGGTACAGTCATTGTCCGCTATAAAGGGGACTACGAATCTGTTGTACCGGAAGATGTAGATTATATCGACGTTTCCCCGAGTCAAATGATCGGGGTGTCGGCGGGCTTGATTCCATTCCTCGAGCACGACGATGCAAACCGTGCCTTGATGGGGTCAAATATGCAGCGGCAGGCGGTTCCGCTCCTGGAAACGGAACCGCCCCTCGTGGCGACGGGACTCGAAAAAAAGGCAGCCTTCAATTCCAGTCTGGCAACCCTCGCCAAACGCGCGGGAACCGTTAGTTACGTCGATTCGCAACGACTCAAAATTGCAACCCCCGAAGGGTTGACCGATGAATATGACCTGCGGAAATTTCGCGGAATGAACGAAAGGACATGCCAAAATCAGACTGCCATATTCCGGGAAGGGGACAGCGTCGAGACAGGGCAAATCATTGCCGACGGGGCAAGTATGCACAAAGGGGAACTCTGTCTCGGACGTAATGTTTTGGCAGCATTTATGACATGGGACGGCTTCAACTTTGAAGATGCTATCATTATCAGCGAAGACCTCGTGAAAAAGGATACCTTTACGTCGATCCACATCGAAGAATTTGATGTCGAGGTTCGGGACACAAAACTGGGACGCGAAGAATTCACCAATGATATTCCCAACGTCGGCGACAGGGCGTTGCGGAACCTTGACGAGTCGGGAATCGTGCAGGTCGGAACGTACGTAAGACCGGGAGATATTTTGGTCGGCAAGGTAACGCCCCGTGCCAAAGCGGAACTCACGCCGGAAGAAAAATTGCTCCACGCCATTTTCGGACGTGCCGGTGAAGACGTGAAAAATGAATCCCTTGAAGTGCCCTCCGGGGTCGAAGGAATTGTGATCAAAACGGAAAAGTTTTCCTGCCGAATGAGTCTCTCGGAAGAAGAGCGGAAGATTTTCGACAACGAAATCAAGCATGCCAAAAAAGAGGAAGATGACCGGATCCATGCCCTGTTCAATCCGATGATCGCCGAGTTAGAAAAGACGGCAGGGATTACCATCGACAAGAATCTTTTGGAAGAGCCGAAACTGTTCCGCTTGGAGCAACTGGGATTGGAAGAAAACGCCAAGGCACGAAGGGTTTACGACAAGCACTGGACTGCGATTGAGGCGGCATGCACGGTGAAAGACCGGAGGATCAACACTATGCAGCGCGGTGATGAACTGCGCCGCGGTGTCTTGCAGATGGTCAAGGTTTATATTGCCGCCAAACGGGTGATTTCGGTGGGTGATAAGATGGCTGGCCGGCACGGAAACAAAGGGGTGATTTCCAAGATTTTGCCCCGTGAAGATATGCCCTACCTTGAGGATGGCACGCCCGTCGAAATTTTGCTCAATCCCTTGGGCGTGCCGAGCCGAATGAATGTCGGGCAAATCCTCGAAACGCATCTCGGCTGGGCAGCGGCAAAACTGGGTTATCAGGCCATTACGCCCGTGTTCGACGGAGCAAGCGAAGAGGGCATTAACGCAGAACTGGTACAAGCCGGATTGCCGAAACATGGTAAGGTGCGGTTGCTTGATGGACGTACCGGCGAGCCCTTCCAACAGGAAACGACGGTCGGATACCTTTATATGCTGAAGTTGCACCACCTCGTCGATGATAAGGTGCATGCCCGGAGTACCGGCCCCTACTCGCTTATCACGCAACAACCGCTCGGCGGAAAGGCACGTTTCGGCGGACAGCGTTTCGGCGAAATGGAAGTTTGGGCGTTAGAGGCGTACGGAGCGGCCTACACGCTTCAAGAGTTGCTTACGGTCAAGAGCGATGACGTAGAGGGGCGCACGAAAATTTACGAATCGATGGTCAAGGGCAAGAACACTTTGGAGGCGGGTACGCCTGCGAGTTTCGATGTGTTGACCAATGAAATTCGCGGACTCGGTTTGAACATGCAACTCGAAAAAGCGGGCGAATCCGATCTGAATGATATGGACAAGGCGTTTTAGGCCTTCGTAATATACTGCGACACGGCAATCATTTACTTTTTTTCTTTGCGTCCCTTGCGTCCTTTGCGGTTAACTCCTTTTTTTAACCGCAAAGGACGCAAAGAAGACGGAAAGTTCGCAAAGAAAAAACGTCCCATTTGTCCCCGTGTAAGGTATAGAGGTTCGCCTTTATGAATCCTTCGTTTTTACACGTTCCACCTCAACCGTCGTGGAAGAGATGATACGGACAACGACAATTGGAGTGGACGCTTTCAATTCGTCTTCGGCAGTAACGGCTTCGTACTCTGCCGTGCGTCCCTGTTGGCATACAAGAACTTTACCGGCTCCTGTTCCGGCGGGAGGAATCCGAACATAGACACTGCCGGTCGCACCGACCAATGTCTTTTCTGAAAGTGAACCATCTTCTTTCAGCCGGGCTGCCGACCAGTATAAGTAGTAAACGGCGTAGAGGGCGGTCAGTCCCGAAACAACGGCAATCAATAGGGAGACTGCCGGAGATGTTCCTCCCGTCAACCCCGCTAATCCCCCTAATCCGAAAAAGGCGATCCCGGCAACGACGGTGCGGAGCGATACAATTTTGAAAACATCAGTGGGGGAAGCATGATCAGTTGCATCTCCGAAATCGCTTTCGTCGGCACCGCCGAATCCGAGCAACATAAGAAGAAACTGTAACACGAGAAGCGTACCGCCAAAGACCGCACAGAGGGAGTAAACCGCCATGAGCGGACTATTTTCCATCATCTCAAAAAGAGTCATCGTAAAAGGCGACATGGCAGGAAAGGGGGCGAAAAACCAGAGAACCAGCAGTTTACAGGGTTGGCGGGAAAAATAAGCACAGAACAAACAGAGCCCGGTGCGGTAGCACCGGAGCTACCGCTCCGGACTCTGTGAACTTTTTATCCGCCAACCCTGTAAGTCTATACTTTTGTTCATATTTTTTCCAGTAGGGGGCATCTCGGCACGGGGGAGATTTGAACAGGGTGTGTCCAACTTTAGTGGGTAAACGTTTTTTTTGTTACCACTGTAAACGGCATAAAAGTGACCTTTGCACCCTTTGCGGTTAAAAAAGAATATCTAACCGCAAAGGCCGCAAAGGATACGCAAAGGACGCAAAGACAAGGAAAAACACCCACTAAACTTGGACACATCCCTTTGAACACATCCGTCGATGCGCCCCCTCGACTCGCCGTTTTCTATGTGGTAGAATGAGGGGCGAGGTTGGCGGTATAAGTTTCACATCAGAAAGTGGGGTTACAATGACTTATGGAAGTTTGTTTGCGTTTATCGGTCCGATTAGCGGTCCGTTTGGTTATGCAGTGGTTGCAATCATTGCGCTTTTGCTTTTCGGTAACAGGTTGCCGGGCATGATGCGTTCATTGGGACGCAGTGTAGTGGAGTTTAAGAAGGGAGTCAACGGTATCGAAGAAGATATTAACGATGCGGTGCGGTCGGCGGACGACAAGGCGAAAGCCAAGAATGGAGATGCGGAGGCACAGGCGTGACGTTAACACCATTTCACATTATTGTCGTTCTCGTGTTAGGGGTTCTGTTTTTCGGCAAAAACTTGCCGGGGGTGGCGCGTCAGGTCGGCACCGCATTGCTGGAACTCCGAAAAGGCTTAAATGAATGGAAGGAGACGCATCATCGTTCAGCCAGTGTGAATGCAGGCAAGCCGGCGGCCGCGAAAGAGGAACCGGAGGAATCTTTCGAGACTTTGGGAACGAAGTTCGAACCGCCTTCGTAGGATACTCTGCTTTCGGGAGTCTCTAAAAAACCTAGTTGTTGCGGCCTATGCCGAAAATGTAACGAATCTGCACTTTGCGTACTTTGCGGTTAAGTCTTTTTTAACCGCAAAGGGCGCAAAGAAGATAACGCAATAACAAAAAACGTTTGCCCACTAAATTTTTACACGCCCTCTTGCACATCTCGGGCGATCGACAGGAGATAATTCCCCACTTTTTGCTATAATGGAGACGTTATGGGCTTCTTCGGCGATTTGCGGATTCTCTATCACATGGCACTGCGGCCGATCCGTGGAAAAAGCCATGCCGAGAGAATGGATAATTTCTACAGCGGGCAGGCGGCAGACTACGACGACTTCCGGCGGCGGCTCCTGTGCGGACGGGAAGAATTGTGGCAAAAAATGCTCCAAACCGCCCCCTATGAGGATACTCTCTGGATGGATATGGGCGGCGGCACCGGTTCGAATCTCCATTTTTTCGGCCATGCCCTCGATAAACTCCGAAAAGTTTATGTCGTCGATTTGGCAGGATCGCTCCTTGAAATTGCCGACCGGCGCATTCACGACAACGGCTGGAAAAATATCGAAACCGCAGAAGCCGACGCAACGACATTCAAACCGGAAGAAGGCACTGTCGATGCGATTACTTTTTCCTATTCGCTGACGATGATTCCCGACTGGTTCGCCGCGATTGACCACGCTTGGAACGTGCTGAAACCGGGCGGCAGAATCGGCGTGGCTGATTTCTATCTTTCGCGAAAATATCCGGCAGACGGACACGTCAGGCACAGTTGGATGAAACGGACATTTTGGTCTCCTTGGTTTGCTTACGATAATGTATTCCCTTCACCGGATCACGTACCCTACTTGCACCGCAAGTTTAAGCCGGTACTCTTCGAGGAGCGGTTGACGCGGATTCCTTGGTTTCCGAACCCCTTTTTCCAAATGCCCTACTATCTTTTTATCGGGCAGAAATAATGTCTTGTGCATTATTACCTTTATTATACTGAAAACGGTATGAAATTGGAGTTTGCGCCCCTTGCTCCCCCCTTTGCATCCTTTGCGGTTAAATCCTTTTTTTAACCGCAAAGGACGCAAAGTTCGCAAAGAAAAAAAACGTCCCATTCGTCCCCGTGTAAGGTATATTTTCGCATCCGCACACCCATCAATTCCACTTTGTTCCACCTTGCGGCACGGATACATTTTGTTACAATACCCCTCTATGGTGAAAAAGAATGGTACTGCTTCACTCCGGTTGTTTCCGCTCAAGAACGACTTTGTATTCAAGTTAGTCTTCGGCGATGCACGTCGAGTCGATTTGCTGACGGCATTTTTGCAGGCAGTATTGGACTTGCCAGCGGAGGAGTACAAGAAGGTAACAATCGTCGATCCCAATGTAAGAAAGGAGTACAACAAAGACAAGGCGGGCATCCTCGACGTGAAGATTCACACGACATCCGGCAACGTTATTGATGTTGAGATTCAAGTGGAACCCGATGCACCGCTAGAAAAGAGGATACTGTTTTATCAGGCAAAGATGCTGACCGAGCAAATTGGCGAGGGCAATGACTACGATGTCATCAAGCCGGTGATTAGTGTCGTTATCACGGACTTTCATTTGATTGCAAACAGCAAGGCGTACCATCACCGTTTCCGGTTTTATGATGCCAAAAACGGGGTGGAATTGACGGACGCACAAGAAATCAACATACTTGAACTGACAAAGTTGCCGAAGAAGAGTGATGAGTCGGACTTGTTTGGCTGGATGATGCTTATTAGGGCAAAGAGCGAGGAGGAATATGACATGTTAGCAGAAAAGAAGCCAGTTTTTAAGAAGGTGGTTGCCGTCGTGAAGAAGTTGTCGGCGGATGAAGAGGCTCGAATGGAGTACGACAAGCATGAGTTGTGGCGTATGGACTATGCCGCCACGATGCGAAATGCGACCCGGAAAGGCAGAGCAAGCGGCTTGGAGGAAGGTTTGGCAAAAGGCTTGGCGGAAGGCTTGGAAAAAGGCTTAGAAAAAGGCTTAGAAAAAGGCTTAGAAAAAGGCAGAGCGGAAGGCGAAGTAAAAAAGGCACGCGAAACTGCCGCCGCAATGAAATCCAAAGGTTTTTCCCTTGCCGACATTGCCGATATTACGGGACTGACGAAGAAAGAAATCAAAAAATTGTAAACAACGCAGCAGGGAAAGAACTTTACATGTGTTCATTGTGCTGTGGCCTTTTCCTGAACGTTTTGGACGTTTTTTTCGGCTCACCCTTCTCGCCGCTTGGCTTTCATTCAGCGGTGTGCAACACAGACTTCACAGTGTTTGACACCGGGAATATCTGTTTCACAGTCTCAACATAAACAACGCCGCTATCCGCCCATGCCTTTTGAACAAATCAACTTGCGTCTTTCAGACTGTAATTGGAATGCTGCTGTCAGCAAGACTGTCGATGTTTTGCTGTCGGGCGGGGTCGTCGTCGTACCGACCGAAACGGTTTATGGTCTTGCCGTCCGGCTTAACGATAGTCAGGCAGTCCGTAAATTGTTCGAACTCAAAGGACGCAACAATCATCATCCCTTTGCCCTGGCTTTTTCCAGTGCCGATGCAATCGAGGATGTCTGTTCCAAAATGAGCCCCCTTGCCCTGCGGCTGGCAAGACGATGTCTGCCCGGTCCCGTGAGTCTGGTACTTGATGTGCCGCCCGATAGTCTGTTTTGGAAATTGCCGCCGGAGATTCGACAAGCAGTTTCGCAACAATCGACCATCTGTTGCCGGGTGCCGGACCATCCCCTACTCCTGCCGGTGCTGGGGGAATTGAATGAGCCGATAGTCTTGACCAGTGCAAACAAGTCGGGACAGGGGGAAAGCACGCGTGTCGAACAAATCATTGCCGACCTCGGCAACGGAATCGACCTGCTCATTGATGATGGGCCTCTTACGTCACCGAAACCCTCAACGATTGTCAAGATCATCGGCAACGATACTGTCAACAACGATACTGTCAACAATGGTTATGCAATCCTTCGGGAAGGAGCACTTAAAGCGAACACGATTAAACGATTGACGGCGTTGATGATTTTGTTTATATGCACAGAAAACACATGCCGGAGTCCGATGGCGGAATACCTTTGCGAAAAGATGTTGGCGGAACGTTTACAGTGTCCTGTGGAGGCTTTGGAACAACATGGCATTGTCGTCTTGTCCGCCGGTTTGACAGCAACGGAAGGGGAACCCGCTACGGCAAATGCCGTCGAAGTGCTCAAAGAATACGGCATCCGTGCGGGCGATCACCGCTCGTTGCTGTTGAATGAAACGCATGTCCGGTTTGCGGATTTTATTTTCACGATGACACGGCAACATCGGGAAAAGATTTTGTCAAAATGGCACAACGTTGATTCCCGGCTGTGCGTTTTACGGACGGACGGCGGTGATATTCTTGATCCGCTGGGCAGTTCCTTGTCCATCTATCGAACCTGTGTAGAGCAAATCCGCACGGAAATCAATCGCCTGGCACTTCTCGACCATGAAATTCCGGCATTGCCGGAATGAGACAATAGGAACTGTATCGTCATAAGGTATCCAAAGAGCCGCAAGTGTAGCGAAGTTCCAAAGAGCCGCCTACACTTGCGGCTCTTTGTAAATATATGGCAGTTATTTTGACACACTTCCAAAGTGCGCGATGGGTTGCACAAGGGATGCAAAGTTTTTTTGTACTATCAGAGGTTCCCTTTATTCTTCCCAAAAATAAGATTAAAATAGCCGCTATCCTAACCCCCAAGGAGTCTCCCATGAAACACGCTCTTTCAATCCTGCTGCTACTCTGCATACCGACACTGACACTGCTTGCAGAAGAAGAACTGGTACTCGAACCCGATGTCATCTTCGCCATCGGTACGCCCGACGCACGATGCGCCGAATTCGCACTCGTACAAGAAGGTTACGCAGCATTTCCCCAACGATTTCCCAACGGCATACTCTACGAAATCGGAAAAAGTACACCCGAAAAAGACTGGGCTTTCCTCCATCCCTCCATTCAAGACCGACACTGGGCTGGAAACAAAGAGTCACACCCCTTCACCATCCGATTCCATCTCGACGAAGCCGTCAACCAACCCATGACCTTCGTCATCGGTTACATGGGAAGCCATCCCGACCGATCAACCGTACACGTTACCGTCAACGGCACCGCACTGCCGACGCAGATTCCGCCCCACATCGGTTACGACCAAGTCGTACATCAACCAAGAAGCAGAGGCAGAGCGGCATCGCTCCTCTTCGCCATCCCCGCCGGCACTCTGAAACAAGGAGCCAACGAAATCACTACCGTTCTCACCGGCAAAAGTTGGATACTCTACGACTACGTCGCACTCCGAAAGGAAGCCCAACCCCTCGCCCATCGTGAACCGCCGCAACCAAACCTGCTGGCACAGTTCCAAACCGGCGACAACGCACCGATGGCAGGTGTTAAAGAAATCCTCTTTGCCGTGCGGATCGACAACCACGAACATTGGTACGCCAACTTCGGCTATCCTATCGAAGACCATACCGTTCACCCTTATCATGCACACGACGGTTCTTTTCGCATGGCAACGCCGCCGCCGGGTCCAAAGGGCAGCGGAATGTTAGGAATCCTCAATCTGGAAACCAAAGAAGTCCGATACATTCTCAATGATGAAGACGGCGGAGCAGTACGAGATCCGATCATTCATTACGACGGAGAGAAGGTTCTCTTTTCGTATCGTCCCGGCGGCACGCGGTTTTATCATCTTTACGAAATCAACCTCGACGGCACCGGTCTGCGGCAACTTACCGACGGCGACTACGACGACATCGAACCGATTTACACGCCGGAAGGAAACATCGTCTTCGTCTCCAGCCGCGCCAAACGCTGGGTGCAATGCTGGATGACGCAAGTCGCCATCCTGTACAGTTGCGATGCCGACGGAAACAACATTCAAATGCTGTCGGGAAATGTCGAACACGACAACACGCCCTGGATGCTGCCGAATGGACAAATTTTGTACACCCGCTGGGAATACGTGGACAGGTCGCAAGTCGATTACCATCATCTTTGGACGATGAATCCTGACGGCACCCGGCAGATGGTCTTCTACGGCAATCTCCATCCCGGCATTGTTTATATCGATGCCAAACCGATTCCGAACAGCGAAAAGATTGTCGCCTCTTTTTCTTGGGGACACGGCAGAGCGGAACACGCAGGAAGCATTGGAATCATCGACCCGCGTAAGGGACCCGATGATAGAAGTGCGACGAAAGTGATTTCGACGAGCGACAATTTACGTGATCCCTGGGCGTTTTCGGAAACTGCCTTTCTCGCTGCCAAAAATGCACAGATACTTCTCGTGGACGGCAATGGGCAAGAGCAAATCATCTACGAATTGCCGGAGGAACAGCGGCGGAGAAGTCTATGGCTCCACGAACCGAGACCGGTTATCAAGCGGGAGCGGGAGCGGATTATCAGTTCGGTAGTCGATCCCGCCAAAACGACGGGACAGTTAATCGTGATGGATGTGAATCAAGGACGAAACATGGCGGGAGTGAAGCCGGGAGAAATCAAGAAACTGCTCATTCTCGAAACGTTGCCGAAGCCGGTGAACTTTACGGGCGGAATGGAGCCGATGACTTACGGCGGCTCCTTCACGATGGAACGCATCGTCGGTATTGTGCCGGTAGAGGAAGATGGTTCCGCTAATTTTGAACTTCCAGCGACGCGGTCTTTTTTCTTTGTGGCGTTGGACGAAAAGGACAGGGCGGTTAAGCGGATGCAATCGTTTCATACGGTGATGCCCGGCGAGATTACGACGTGTATCGGGTGTCATGAGGAGCGGACGGAGATTATGCAGACGGGCAGAGTGGTGACTGCTGCGCGGCGGCCGCCGAGTCCGATAACACCGATTTCCGATTTTCGCGGGATAGAACCCGTTGGGGGAACGACCCTTGCTGTGCCGACGGGGATTCCCGACGTGATCAGTTACTCGCGTGATATTCAACCGATTTGGGATGCCCATTGCATCGAGTGCCATTCTCCTGAAAGGCGGGACGGCGGCTTTAATTTGTCCGGCGGAAGAGGTCCGATGTATTCGATCAGTTACTCTAATATCATGGCGCATACGCATAGTGCTTTGGAAAACAATCGTTATGGTAAAGAGACGTTGATCGCGGATGGTCGGAATCGGGCATTGGGGAATCTTCCGCCGCGTACCATTGGGAGCAGTGCCAGTGCGCTTTACACAAAGTATTGTCAGCCGGAGCATTACGGCGTTGAACTGTCGGAGAGGGAAAAGATGTTGGTGCGTCTTTGGATTGAGACGGGCGCGACTTATCTTGGGACTTACGCCGGTTTGGGCAGCGGAATGTTGGGCGGATATTACCGCAACACGTTGGATCGCCGCGATTTGGACTGGGCGGAAACGAAGGCGATGCAGGAGGTGATGAGAAATAATTGTGCTTCTTGTCATACTGGTGAGAGGCAGTTACCGATGTCGGTCTCGGACGAGATTCGTCATACTTGGTGGATTTATCCGAATGGTCCGAATGACAGTCGTCGGAAGTATTCTCGGCATTTGTTTTTCGATTTGACGTACCCGGAAAAGTCGGTGTTATTGCTTGCTCCGTTATCGAAGGAGTCGGGCGGTTATGAGTCGTGTGGTCGTGCGGTATTGATGGGCAAGGATGATCCGAATTACTTGGCGATTCTTTCTGGTATTGAGCGTGCGAAGGTTCGGCTTGACGAGGTGAAGCGTTTTGACATGCCGGATTTTGTACCGAGACCGGAGTATATTCGGGAGATGAAGCGGTATGGTGTTCTTTCGGCGGATCATGATCCTTCGTTGCCGGTGGATGTTTATGATTTGGAACAGCGTTACTGGCGCTCGCTGTGGTATGTACCGCAGCAGCAGTAGGTTGACCGTCCCTGCGGATAAAAAGTTCACAGAGCCCGGTGCGGTAGCACCGGAGCTTCCGCTCCGGGCTCTGTGAACTTTTTATCCACCGGGGCGGTTCGTTTGTTAAAGGTGCTCACTTCCAGCACTTCGTTAATTCGGCATCCACGGCCAACGGTACTCGAAGGGGTTGATCCAACAACATGGTCTCTACAACATACTGCGAAAGGCGTTCCGCGTCTTCTTGCGTAACCTCGAAGACGAGTTCATCATGAATTTGCATAAGCAGATTCGCCTTAAACGAGTCAAGCGGCATGAGTTTGACCATGGCGAGTTTCATCAAATCGGCCGCCGTGCCTTGGATGACCGTATTGATCGCCATCCGCTCCGCTGCGTTCAAGTTCCCGGTACGGACGGAACGGATCGTTCCCGGTGCAAAATCACGCCGCCTGCCGAAGAGCGTGGCCACATAACCCTTTTCGAGACAACTGTCCAAGACGGATTCAAGATATTGCCGAATACTTGAATATGTCGCAAAATAACCGTCAATAAATTTTTGTGCTTCCTTGGGGGCAATGCCGAGTTGCTTGGACAAACCGAAAGCCGACTGCCCATAGATCACGCCGAAGTTGACCGCCTTTGCAGCGCGTCGCATCTCTGCATCCACCTCTTCCGGCTTGACTTCAAAGACTTCCCCGGCAACTCGGGTATGAATGTCCTCATTATTCTTAAATGCTTCGCACAAACTCTCATCGCCGGAAAAGTGTGCCAGCACGCGAAGTTCAATCTGCGAATAGTCGCAGGACAAGAGCAGGTCGAATCCCTTCCCCGGCACGAACGCACTGCGGATTTCCCTGCCGTCTGCCGAACGGACAGGGATGTTTTGCAAGTTCGGATGACTCGAACTCAACCTGCCCGTCGCGGTAACGACCTGATTGAACGAACTGTGAATTCGTCCCGTGTGCGGATGGATCAATTCGGGCAGTGCATCAATATATGTCCCCCGCAGTTTTGCCCAGCGGCGGTGTTGGATCACCTTGGCCGGTATCGGATGATCATTTTCTAACTCTTCCAGCACTTCAATATCGGTACTCTGCCCCGATTTTGTTTTTTTGACATGCCGCAGACCGAGTTCATCGAACAACACAGTTGCCAACTGTTTCGGCGAAGCAATGTTAAAGGGATGTCCCGCCAGTTCGTAAATTTCCTTTTCGAGGATTTCCTGTTTTTCGGCAAACTCTTTACCTAGTGTGCGCAACACACTGGAGTCCACGGTAACGCCGGTGAATTCCATTTCGGCAAGCACGGAGAGCAGGGGCATTTCGATTTCGTGGAATAACCGGCTGATTTCATCATTCGGGCTCACGTCTTGTGCAGGCGTGTGAGGATCGTTACGTTTCATACAGACTCCCTGTGTGGCATCCATTGTATTGGTTCAGACTCGGTTGTCAAGGAATGACAATGGGCATTGTTACCGCCCTGGCGGATAAAATGGCACAGAGCCCGTGGCGCGGGGGCAGGGAATCGTTCGGTTGGTGTCCCTGGCTTACGCCAGGGGCTCTGTGAACGCGGCGCATACTTTGCGGTTAAGTTTTTTAACCGCAAAGGGCGCAAAGATTGCGTAAAGTTCGCAAAAATATAATCTAGGTTATTTGAAGAATGATGTATTAGACGTGCTCCCTAATCCTTCCGCCGGAAAGTGAGCTCCCCTAAAAAACGCGGACATACCCGATGACACCACAATTCTCGAACAGGCATGGTTACTGTGCAACAGAGAACGTCATGGTGCCGTTTCCGGCGGCAGGGCGAACGCTTGGTCAAGACTCTCATTCAGGGATAAGAGCCAGCGGGAACCATCTCGGTCAAGGACGATGTCCTGATAGTAAACCTCTACAATTTTCCCTACAAAAGAGCCGGAACGAATCGTATCGCCCTGTTTGAGTTTGATCGTCGAATCATCCGTACGCACACTAAACACAACCTCTGTTTGATTGTCGATTTGCAGAAGTCCTGTCAAAAATGTGAAATCCGCCTGGTCGATTCCCCCTCTTGCTGCTTGCAGCAAATTGCGCTCCTCAATCACCTGATATGCCGCTAAATTATCAAAGGCCAGCCGAGGAAACCGCCAGCCGCCCGGCAGTTGATTCGTTACCGGATAAGGACTGTGTTGTGCATTCAACGCCAGTGCATTGATCGTCATCGAAAACGTTAGCCTATTCGCATCGCCGTCAATGGGCATCAACGTCAAGGTCGTAATCCGATGCAAAAAAGGAGCATAGTAAAACTCAAACAAGAAGTGGGAAAATTGTGAAAGCGTACCGGTACATTCGGCATAGAAACGGTATTCTGCGCCGGAGGGGACGCGGGAAGGGGGATGTTCCTGAACATTTGCGTTTTCCAACCCGCAGAACTGGAGCATTTCCAACAGCAAAAAGGAATACTGCCGGGCATGATTGGGAGTGGGCGGCAACGATCTCGGGTAGAGCCAGTAAGTTTGTTCCGTTTGCTCATTAAACTGTCTCATAGCGGCAAGACCCACGTCACCACTTTCGATTGCCTGGGAAAGTTCGCCGATTTGTTTGGTCAGTGTTTCCCGAGGGGCACGGTACTGCGTTTTATAAGCCCAGTTGCAAGCGTACCAGCCGAAAAATAGTGTGAGAAGAACAATCAGGACGAGGTTACGTAGTGTCATAGTAAGGCATCGTTGGTAAATGACGTATGCACCCGGCTCCATGGCATCACCGGCATGCCGTGTCGGGACGCACGCATCACGGGGGACATTCTACAATGATTTATCCGTAAAAAACAGTCCCGTGCCCGTTTCGACGGGTGTGCGGAGTGAACTCCTACCAGCGCAACACGCCGCCGGTGTCCGCACTGGTGGCCAACATTTTGTACTTCGCCAAGTAGCCGGTTATTTCGCGACCTTCCGGCCGCGGCTCTGAACGTTGCTCTGATTGCGGACGTGATTGCAACTCTTCGTCCGACAGTTTAACGTTGAGTGTCCGAGCGGGAATGTCAATCACGATAATGTCGCCATTCTGCAATTTGCCAATCGGTCCGCCCGCCGCCGCTTCAGGACTCACATGACCAATGCACGCTCCCGCCGTACCGCCGCTGAAACGGCCATCCGTAATCAACGCCACCGAATCGTCCAAGTGCATCCCCTTGATTGCCGATGTCGGTCCCAACATCTCCTGCATGCCGGGTCCCCCCTTCGGACCTTCAAAACGGATCACCACCACGTCGCCCGTCTTAACCTTGCCCGATGTGATACCGGCATACGCCTCCGGTTCGGAATCGAAAATCACTGCTGGTCCCGTGTGTTGAAGCATATTTTCAAGCACACCCGCCGTTTTGACAATCGCCCCATTCGGCGCAAGATTGCCGTACAACACTGCCAGTCCGCCGGTTTGAGAATATGCCTTTCCGCACGGACGGATGCAATCGAAGGGGTCGAACGATAACTTTAAGTCTGCGGTCTTCATAACCGATTGTTTCACGCTCATTCCCTTGGCGGTACGGATTCCGCTCGGCGTAACGGCATACATCTTTTTAACTTCTTCTAATGCTTTCGGCGAGCGGAGATCGTATTCGTCAATCAGTTTGCCCAGTTTTTTACCGGAGACCGTCGTAATTTTTTCGTTCAGCAAGCCGGGACGACCGCGCCGCACTTCGCCGAGAATCGTGTAAATGCCGCCGGAATTGTGGACATCTTCGATATGATAATCGCAACTCGGCGACACCTTGCAAATGTTCGGCGTTTGCTCACTCAACTCATTGAACCGCCGCATGGAATAATCGAGTCCCGCTTCGTTGGCGATTGCCAAAAGATGCAACACCGTGTTCGTACTGCCGCCCATTGCGAGGTCGAGTATCATGGCGTTATCGACCGATTCTTTCGTGATAATATCACGGGGGTTAGCCGCTCCGCCTGCGGAGCGCATTTCGGAACCTCCGCCTGCGGAGCGCATCTCGGAACGCCCCGCAGGCGGGGCGGCTAACTGGACAATCCGCTTTGCCGCTTTTTTGTACAACGTCTTGCGGTAATGACTCGTCGCCAAGACCGTCCCGTTGCCCGGCAGTGCAATGCCGATGGCTTCGCAGAGACAATTCATACTGTTCGCAGTGAACATTCCGCTGCACGAACCGCAAGTCGGACAAGCATTTTGCTCGATGTGCAACAGTTCGGCATCGGAAATCTTGCCGCTCATCTTTGCGGCGGCACCGGCAAAGGCGGAAATCAAATCTAACGGCTTGCCGTCGATGCCGCGACCGGCTTCCATGGGACCGCCGCTGACGAAAATGGTCGGAATGTTGCAGCGGACTGCCGCCATCAACATGCCGGGAGTGATTTTATCGCAGTTGGGAATACATATCATTCCGTCGAAGCAATGGGCTTTGAGCATTGTTTCGACGGAGTCGGCAATGATTTCCCGGCTGGCGAGGGAGTATTTCATTCCGTCGTGTCCCATCGCGATGCCGTCGCAAACGCCGATGGTGTTGAAAATAAAAGGAACGCCGCCTGCCTCGCGGACGCATTTTTTAACGAACTGGGCAACGTCATTAAGATGGACGTGTCCCGGCACGATGTCCACATGGGAACTGACGATGGCAATGAAGGGTTTGTCGAAATCTTTTTCGTCGAGTCCGCAGGCACGGAGCAGACTTCGGTGCGGTGCCCGAGCATCGCCTTGTTTGATGGTGTTGGAACGCATGTCGGCATTATACACAATTTTTCCATTGAGAGCGGGGGTGTGTAAAGATTTAGCGGGCAAACGTTTTTTTGTTATTACATTATCTTCTTTGCGTACTTTGCGGTTAAAAAAACTAACCGCAAAGGACGCAAAGTGTGATTTCATACCGTTTGCGGTATAACACCTTCTTGAAAATAATCTCCGGGATTGTAAAATGCGTGGTTAGCCAGTCCGACGTGTGGATGATATGATACGAAGCCTCTTCCTTATGTTAGCCGGTTCTGTTTTGTGGCTGTCGGGATGTATCGATCGTCCCGAAGTCCCCCGCAGTGCCTACGGCACAGTCCTGGAATCTCTGCCCGACCTCGAAGAAGCAAAACAGCCCTTCCCCTTTCCGGTGGGAAGGGACGGCAACTCGTTGTACCCCACATGTTTTTTTGGCAAAATTGTCAAGATGGGCAAAACAAAATCCGTGTCAGGCGGAGTCCATTTCATAATTTAGGTAATTCTGGAGAAATGGGCAACTTGTTGTTTCTTTTCG
>Ga0099364_10002172_pt1 | contig 31511 bp, 21 predicted proteins | sample TergutTh196P3_FD_73070 | JGI IMG/M metagenome (GOLD analysis project Ga0099364, IMG submission 73070) | Microcerotermes parvus P3 segment gut microbial communities from Pointe-Noire, Republic of the Congo - Th196 P3 | ecosystem: Host-associated > Arthropoda: Insects > Digestive system > Gut ... | reverse complement strand
TAAAACCTTCCTGGGGCCATCCGTAAGCCCCCGGCAGGGTGATTTTTTTTGGTTACTTTTTTTGTTCAGACAAAAAAAGTGACTTGCCGAAGGCAAGGTGCGCCCGCAGGGCGAAAATAGCCGGGCCGCAGGCCCACTCCCCCCCCGAAGGGGAAAAAACAAAACCAACAGCAAAAAAACCCTTCGCCGGAGGCGACACTCCCCCCCCCGGAGGGAAAAAACAAAACCACCCCCACAAAAAACTTTTTCATTTGAAAAGAGCCGGGCCGCAGGCCCCCTCTGAAAAACAACCTCTGCCCGGGAGGGCAAAAAAACCCTTCGCCGAAGGCGACTCCCCCCCCCCCGGAGGGGAAAAAACAAAACCAAAATTTCAAGTTGGGGGCAGAGGTTTATATTTGAGGCGCTTGGGCTTTAGGGCTTCGGGGCCCAGGCGTTTGAGTTTGTCGTCCTCATAGTCCTGGAAGTTGCCTTCAAAAAAGAAGGCTTTGCCCTCGCCCTCAAACGAGAGAATGTGCGTGGCAATGCGGTCCAAAAACCACCTGTCGTGGCTAATAACAACGGCGCAGCCTGCAAACTGCATGAGGCCCTCTTCGAGGCTGCGCAGGGTTTCTACGTCCAAGTCATTGGTGGGCTCGTCCAAAAGCAAGAGGTTTCCGCCTTCTTTTAACAGCTTGGCCAGGTGCACGCGGTTGCGCTCACCGCCGGACAAGTCCTTCACGCGTTTTTGTTGGTCGGCGCCCTTAAAGGCGAAGCTGGCCAAATAGGCGCGGGAGGGCACAATGCGGCTTCCCAAATCCAACTGGTCCAACCCGCCGGAAACTTCTTCAAAAACGGTTTTGTCGCCATCCAAGGCGTCGCGGCTTTGGTTAACATAGGCCATTTTAACCGTGTCCCCCACCACAATGTCGCCGTTGTCAGGCTGCTCTTCTCCCACCAAAATGCGAAACAGCGTGGTTTTTCCGGCGCCGTTGGGGCCAATAACCCCCACAATGCCGCCGCGTGGCAACTCGAGGGAGAGGTTTTCAAACAACACGCGCCCTCTAAAGGCCTTGCTCAGGCCCGTGGCTTTCACCACCAGGCCGCCAAGCTTTGGCCCCGGAGGCACCAAAATTTCGCCACCCACCTCGCGTTTGGCCTGGGCTTTTTGCTCTTCCAGCATTTCCTCATAGCGGTTTAAACGCGCTTTGCCTTTGGCCTGACGGGCTTTTTGGCTGCTGTTTACCCATTCCAACTCCCGCTGCAAAAAACGCTGCCTTGCGGACTCCGTCTTCTCCTCTGCGGAAAGCCGCTTCCTCTTCTGCTCCAACCAGGAGCTATAGTTGCCCTTCCAGGGTACCCCCTCTCCCCTGTCCAACTCCAAAATCCACTGGGCTACGTTGTCCAAAAAATAGCGGTCGTGCGTAATGGAAACCACTGTGCCCGCATATTCCTTGAGGTGTTGCTCCAGCCATGCCACGGACTCTGCATCCAAGTGGTTGGTGGGCTCATCCAACAGCAGCAAATCCGGCTTTTCAAGCAGAATGCGGCACAGCGCAACGCGGCGCTTCTCACCGCCTGAAAGCGTGCAAACCTCCGCTTCTGCGGGGGGGCAGCGCAAAGCGTCCATGGCCATTTCCAATTTGCGCTCCAACTCCCAGCCACCTGCCGCGTCTATGGCATCCTGCAGCTTGCCCTGCTCCTCCAAAAGCCGCTCAAAATCCGCATCGGGCTCCCCCATGGCCGTGGAAACCTCGTTAAAGCGGTGCAGCAAATCCATGACGGGCTTGACGCCCAACTCCACATTGCCCTTCACGTTGAGGCTTTCCTCAAGCCTTGGCTCCTGAGGCAAAAAGCCGACGCGCGCCTTGGGGTCCGCCCGCGCGGTGCCAAAAAACTCCTTGTCTTGCCCTGCCATAATGCGCAGCAGCGTGGATTTGCCAGCGCCATTGGGGCCAATAATTCCAATTTTTGCCCCCGGGAAAAAGCACAGGGAAATGTCCTTGAGTATTTCCTTGCCGCCTGCCACCTTGCGCAACTCGTGCATGGTGAAAATAAAGTTTTCTGCCATGCCTCGGCCTAGCGGGTTATTTCTGGCATGGCAAGCCTCTATTTCCCCTTGCAAAGAGGGGTTTGCCCAACCCGGTTTCAGGCCGCTTTGAGGTTAACTGCAGCTGCGCTCTAAGGGGCAAAAACCAAGGCGGCAAGGGCTTTGGGCAAGGCATAAAGGCTTGCCTGGGCCACGGGGGAGGCGAGGGCAGGAGGAAAGAGTGCCTGCACCTGAATGGAAGAAAGCCCTGGTTGGAATATGCCGCCGCCTTGCATTTTGAGTGCGGCCTCTTTGAGGGCCCACATGGCCACGAGGCCTTGAGGGCACCTTTGGCACAGCGCGGCCTCACCTGCGGAAAAAACACGGTATGCAATACGCGCAAGGCGCCCCGCGTCGGCCTCATCGCAAATGTCCAACCCCACAGCAAAGGGCGCAAAAGCCACGCCCACATAGGCAGCGGTATGAGAAATAGAAAGCCTTCCCCCCTGCAGCGCTTTCCCCTCTTGCAGCACAAGGGGGGGCCCCTCCTCCCGGGGCAAAAGCTCAAAGGCCTCAGGGCGGGTGCTCAAGGCTTTGGCCAGCAGCTGTTTGGCCATGAGGCGGCCTTGTTTCCACTCGAGGCGGCGGCGTGGGTGAGAGAGGGTTTGCCAGTGGGCCTCCTCCCTGGGGCTGAGGGAGGCGGGCATGGAAGCCATTGGCCAAGCAGGGCCCTGGGGAGGGTCCGCCAGGGTGGGCTCTACCCACAACCAAATGCCCTGGGGGAGGAGGCAAGCCTCTTTTCCACAAAAGGGGGGCCACTCACTCATAGGGAGGCGCTGGAGGGGACGGCGCAGGGCACAGGGAGAGGCAGCGGGAGGGGCGTCGGGGAGGCGGCCAAGGGGTGGTTGGGGTCCACCTCTTTCCAGAGGCGGGACAACTCTTCGGCCAGCACATGGGCTGTGTGCAGCAACTCTTCTTCCGTATGTGTAGAGGAGAGGAAAAAGCGCAGGCGTGAGGCGGACTCTTCGACGACGGGGTGCAAAATGGGTTGTACATTAATGGCGCGGCGTTTGAGTGCATCAGAGAGTTTAAGGCAGACATAGGAGTTGCCGACAATGGCGGGCACCACCGGTGTGTCCTTGGACATGCCCGTATCCATGCCGCGCTCTCTTAAGAGTTTTAAAAAGAGGGCTGCGTTGGCCTGGAGTTTTTGCACGCGCTCAGGGTGGGCTTCCAGTTGCTGCAAGGAGGCCAGGGCCGCGGCGGCATTGGGGGGGCTTAAGCCCACGGAATAGACGAAGCCCGGCGTCGTATATTTCAGCCACTCCACCAATGCGTGAGAGCCTGCAATATAGCCTCCGCAGCTGGCGAAGGACTTAGAAAGCGTCCCCATCCACAGCTCCACATCTCCGCGGTTGGCCTCATAATACTCGCCTATGCCGCGGCCTGTTTTGCCGACGGTGCCCGCGCTGTGGGCCTCATCCACCAGCAAGAGGGCCTGGTGGCGCTTTTTCACCTCAATAAACTTGGGCAAATCCGGAATATCTCCGTCCATGCTATAGGCGCCCTCAATGCAAATGAGGACGCGGCGAAACTCTGCTCTCATTTCCGTCAGCATTGTGTCGAGGGCTTGCCAATCATTATGAGGGAAGGGGCGGCGTTTGGCCCTGGAGAGTTGGGCACCTTGTATAATAGAGTCATGCGCGAGTGCATCATGCACCACCAAGTCCTTAGGGCCGAGGATGTGGCCAATAACGCTGACGTTGGTGGCATGTCCGCTGACGAGGACAATGCAGTCCTCGGTGCCAAAAAAGCGGGCGAGGGCGCGCTCCAACTCGAGGGTGAGGGGTTTTTCTCCTGAGGCCATGCGGCTTGCAGAAACAGAGGAGCCATAGCGCTGCAAGGCCTCTATGGCGGCCTGTGTCACAACAGCATCCCCGGAGTTGCCCACATAGTTATAGGAGGAGAAATTCAGCATGGGTTTTCCATTCAGCTGTGTGGTGTTTTTGCAAATGGACTCATGCACGCCGAAATAGGGGTTTTGCACACCCAGGCCCTCCAGCCAGGCCATGCGGGCTTTAAGCTCCACATATTCCGGAAACAACTCAATGTTAAAGCTGGAAGGCTCCACAATTGGGGTAGCCGTTGGGGCAGCAGCTGGGGCAGCCACAGGGGCAGGCGTAGGCGCCGTCGCCAAGCCGCCTTTGCCAAAATGCATGCCTTTGGCGCGCAGTTTGGCCTTGGCCCTGGCCATAAAGCCCACAAGGCGCCCCTCCTCGTTGTGCCACCAGAAGTTGGCGACAATGTTTTCGTCTGTCCTCTCTTCTACCTGGGCGGTGCACAGCACTGTCCCCACCATGGGCTCCAATTGCACAAAGCGCTCAAAGCCCACGGGGTAGCCGGCCTGGTTGTGTTTTGTCCACGCCCAATAGCCGGCCAGTTGGAAGCTGGCGTCAAGCACGAGTGGATCCACGGCCCATTTTTGCCGAGGGCTTTGTGGCTCCCACTCCCGCAGCGGTGCGGAGTGCACCCAACCTTGGATGAGGGTTTCGCCCAAGGCTTTAATGGAGCCAATGCCCTGGAAGCGTGGCCCATGGAAGCTATAGTGCGCATAAAACGCTTCCAGGCTCAGCGGGAGGGGGCTCTCATGGGCCACAGGGGGCGCTAGGGGTATATGCGGGGGTGAGGCCGGGGCTGAGGCCTGGCACTCATAGCAGAGCCGGCCTTTTGCATAGAGGTTAACATGGCCCAGGAGGTTTTGGCGTCGCACTTCAATTTCAATGGGGGTTGGGGTTTCGGCCTGCACCGTGTGTTTAAGCTGCAAGGGCCCCAACTCCAGGGAGGCGGGGCTATGTGGCAAACCATCCAGGAAGGCCTGGGCTGACAAATCCACAGCAGAGGCGAGAGGCAAAACGCGTTTTCCGGCGAGGCGGTGGTGCTCCAGGAAGGGGTGGCTATGTGCAGAGAGAGAGAGCGTCGCTTTCCAATGTTGGGGGGCGCTCCAATGGCGATGGGCAACAACGACCTCACCCTGCTCTGCCTCGAGGACGCGAAGGAAGAAGGCGCTACCTTCTGCCTGGGACAAGAAGGGGACGCCCTCATTTTGCATGTGTTGTTTGCGGAAGGCGGGAATGTTTTTGGCCATCTCGCTGTCCTCCCAGGGGGGAAATTCCACAGCGACGGTGCGCATGGTTTCAGGGGTGAGGAGGGAAAGCCTCGAGAGCATGGCATTGGCGGCGCTATAGTCAGCCTGGCCGGCGTTGCCGAAGCGTCCGGCCCAGGAGCTGATCAGCACAAGTTTTTGGGCCTCTGGGGCAGCCAGCAGCATGGCCTGGGCGCCGCCCAGTTTAGTAAAAACAACTTGGGAGAGGGCCTCTGGGTTTTTGTTTTCGACGAGGGAGTCCGAAAGCACGCCTGCGGCATGCACAAGCACATCTATTTTTCTGGAGAGCGTTTGCCTCACCTCATGGGCACACTCCAGCACCTCTTCAGGGCGGCGAATGTCCACACGCGCATAGCGGGCGGATTGGGCGCCAAGAGAGCGCAGCTCCTGAAGGAGCGCCTCTATATTCTCGTCATGCTCAGAGCGTCCGAGCAAGCAAAGGTGGCAGGCATATTTTTGAGCCAGCGTCTTCGCAAAGAGAGCGCCCAGTCCCTTGGCGCCGCCTGAAATGAGGGCCACAAACCCTGGGGGCAAAGGGGATTCCTTCGAGCTATCCTGGGGCAAAAGCTGAAGCTCAAAGCGCTGGCGCCCCTGAGGGCCGATGCCGAGCTCCACGGTTTTGTCCTGGGCAAACATTTCCCTCAAAATGGCCTGGGCAATGCCTGAGGGTGCGGCACTCAAATCCACATCCAGGGCTTTTACGGTGCACTCTGGGCGCTCCTGTGCGAAGGCTTTGCAAAAGCCGACAGCCCCCACCTGCCCCAGTTGTGCTTCCTTCACATGCGAGAGGCCAAAATCCCCCCCGAGGCCGGAGACGCAGACAAAGGCCTTGAGTGTTTTGGGGCTTTTTTTCAGCAACTTGAGCAGGTTTTGGCTTGGGGCCAGCGAGTCCTCCTGGCGCTCCACGTGGCCAAGGTGGATGAGTGCGGCGCAGTTGTTGTCCAGCATTTCCTCCCCCAGCTGCACGGCATAGCCCCGTTTTTTGAGTTGAGAGGCCAGGGCTTCGGCAATACCGAGTTTGTCTGGCACAATACAAACGGGCTCAGTCCACAGGGGGTGAGGGGTTTTCTCCAGTGAGGGGTTTTTAAAGGGTGCGGGCACCAACACGGGTTTAAACAGGCCAAGCTCTGCCGAAGCTGCGGGCCATTTGGGCTCCACCTTTTCAGCGGCGGGGGGGGCATGGAGCACATGGGCAACCAAGTCCTCAAGGCGTGTCTCTTTGCCAAACATTTCCTTGGGCAAGTGGCCCATGTGGGGGAAGGCTTTGGTGAAGGCCTCGTCCAGCTCCACCAGCATGAGTGAGTCAAAACCCAGGTTGCCCATGAGGGTTTGCTGCAAAGAGAGGCTGTGTTTGGGGAAGGCGCTGACTTTGCAAACCATGTCCAAAACTTTGGCTTCCACCTCAGGGCGCTGGAGGGCCAGCGGCGAGGGGAGGCCTTGGGTTTCCGCAGCGGCTTTGGGGGCCACGAGGTTGGCGAAAGAGAGGGGCTTTGGCGCCTGGGGCACATGGGGCACCTGGGGCACAACCTGGGGCACGGCTTGGGCTACCTGCGCTGGTATGGCCTCGGGGGAAAGCTCTGCGGGTTGCAAGCGGTTTAAGGCATGGGTTTGTGCCTTCAGCAAATCCGCATGGGTTTGCAGCAAGGCCATTTGCTCTCTAAACAGGTGGATGAGGTTTTCCATAGCAGCCTCCTGCTGGGGGTTGTGTTTCAAAGCTTGGGGGACAGGGTGAGTACCCTTCAGGGAAGAAGGAGAAGCGTGGGCAGCGGCAGCGGTTTTGCTTTTGTCCACCACCCAATAGCGTTGGGTTTCAATGGGTGAAGGGGGGAGGCTTGCGGTGGCAGAGCGGTTAACAATGGCCTCAAGCTTGAGGGGGTACCCCAGCACAAACAAGCGCCCCAGTGTTGTTAAAAATGCACGTGTGCCCCCGCCGCCCTCTCCCTCGCCCAGGCTGAAAAACGCTGCCCCCTCGGGCGCCACTGCGCGGGCGAAAGAGAGCAAGGCGCCCTTGGCCCCCAGCTGCACAAAGTGGCGTGCGCCCAACTCAACGCAGGTGTGAAGGCTGGCGAGAAAGTCCACCGGGGCGGTGGCGTGCTGCACCCAAATATGCCTGGCCTCCTCAAGGGAGGCATAGGGTTTTGCGCTGATGCCGGAGATGACAGGGAGCGAGGGCATGGCCAGGGGCAAGGCGGAAATGGCCTCTTGCATGGCGGGGCGGATGCCCTGCATGAGGGGGCTGTGGAAGGCGTGGGAAACCTGGAGCATTTGGGTTTTGAAGCCCAAGGCCGCCAGGTTTTTTTCGGCCTCTTTAATGGCGGGGGTGAGGCCAGAGAGCACCACTTGTTTGGGGTGGTTCATGTTGGCCATGCAGACACCGGAGGTCGCCAAAGCAAAAGGCTCCACGGCTTCTCTTGGCGCCATAACCGCCAGCATGCTGCCGGTGTCCTCGAGGGGCAGTGCATGCATGAGTTGCCCGCGCTTGCCCACCAAAGCCACGGCCTCCTCCTCAGAGAGCATACCTGCCGAAGCCGAAGCCACAAACTCGCCGAGGCTGTGGCCGAGTGTGAGGCTTGGGGCAAGGCCCAGTTGTTTTAAAAAAGCATCCAGAGAGAGGCTCAATGCCGCAAGCGCGGGCTGACACACGTGGGTTTGCGTCAAAAAGGCCTGCGCCGTTTGGGCCTCAAAAGGCGGTGGGGGGAAGAGGGCCTTTTCCAGGGAGAAGCCAAGCTTTGGCTCGAGGGCAAGGCTTAGGGCCTCAAAGTGCCTGCGCAGTGCGGCAAAGCGCCCAAACAAGTCTTCCAGGAGGCCCACGCGCTGGGCGCCCTGCCCTGGAAACAAGAAGGCCAGGCGGCGCTGTGGCTCAGGCAAAGGCTCGCTTGAGAAATAGAGGCCCTCGGGCAGGGGGCTTTGGCTTTCTATAGCGGCGGCGGCGGCAAGGAGGGCAGAGGCGGCCTCCTGGCTGGAGGAGGCGACAAAAGCCAGGCGTATATGGTGCTGAGGGCGCAAGGCCAGGGCAGCAGCTGTTTCCGAGAGGGGTGTGGGGTGGTTTTGCAGGTGTTTGGTCAACGCTCTGGCATAGCTGGAAAGCAAGGCGGGTGAGGGAGCCGAGGCCAGAAGCAACTCTTCGGCATATTTTTCTTCAGCGAGGCGCAGGCCATATGTTGGCGAAGGTGTTTTTTTTGGGGGCGCCTCTTCCAGGAGGAGGTGTGCATTGGTGCCGCCAAAGCCAAAGGCATTGACGGCGGCCCTGCGGGGGAATGAGGGGTGAGGCTTCCACTCCAGGAGTTGGGAAGCGAGGCGAAATGGGGAGTTGGGCGAGTTAAGGCCGTGGTGGGGCCTTTGGCAGCCTGGCTGTGGGAAAATGAGTTTATAGCGCAGTGCAAGCACAGCCTTTATAAACCCGGCAATGCCTGCGGCCGACATGGTATGTCCGATGTTGGCCTTAATGGAGCCCAAGTGGCAGGAGGCGGGGCCCAGGGCCCTCTGGGCGAAAAATTGGGAGAGGGAGCCAACCTCAATGGCGTCACCGACGACGGTGGCGGTGCCGTGGGTTTCAATAAAGCCTATGCTTTCGACGGGGAAGTGAAGGCCCTCATGTGCGCGCTGCATGGCAGCGAGTTGCCCTTCGAGTTTGGGGGTCATCGGGCTTTCGCTGTGTCCGTCATTGTTGGCGGCGCTGTTGCGGATGAGGGCCCAAATAGGGTCTCCATCGCGCATGGCGTCCTCAAGGCGTTTGAGCACCACCACGCCCACGCCCTCGCCCATGATGAAGCCATCGGCGCGCTCGTCAAAGGGGCGGCAGAAGCCTGAGGGGGACATGGCGCCGATGCGTGCAAAGCCTATATAGTTGTCCGGGGTGAGGTTGAGATAGACGCCGCCGGCGATGGCCATATTGCATTGTTGAGCGCGCAGGTTAACGACGGCCTCATGGAGGGCGACGAGGGCGGAGGAGCAGGCGGAGTCCACGGCGAAGCTTGGGCCGCCCAGGTTAAAGGCCTGGGAGACGACGGCTGAAACCATGTTAATGAGGGAGCCGGGGACGCTGAAGGCGCGCATGGGGGCGGTGTGGCCGGCCAGGGAGAGGAGGGCCTGGGCATTCTCCTTGGGGTGGGGGCCAAGCTCCACAGGAGAGGGGCCAAAGTCTCCGTTGGCCAGGGAAACAGCGCGGTGGCGGATGACGTTTAAGTCCCTATATTCCGAGACGCTGGCGCCGACGAAGACGCCGGTGTTGGGGCGATCAAACTCGCGTGTGGCCAGGCCCGCATCTTCCAGGGCTTGGCGTGTCATTTCCAGGAAGAGGCGTTGTTGTGGATCCATCACTTGGACGCGGCGTGGGGCCAAGCCGAAGTGCAGGGCGCCAAACTCGTCAATGCGCTCGATGAAGGCGGCGCGGTTGACATAGGTTTTGTCCTGGGCGCGCAAATCCACGGGGTCGAAGAAGGCCTTGTGTGTCCAGCGTTGGTTGTCAATTTCCTTAAAGGCCACGCCGCCTGTGCGCAAAAGCTGCAAGAGCCCCTGCAGATGAGGTGCCTGGGGGAAGCGGCAAGCCATGCCGATGACGGCAATATCAGACATGGGAGGCCCCTTCTCTATATTTTCCATGCTGTGCCATGTTTCGACTCAAGGGGGAGGCCGTGTTTGAATATGTTGGATGAGTTTTTCCAAGTCCGCCAGCGTATGCACATTGGCCAACTCTTCGTCGGGGAGGCGCAGGCCCAGTTGCTCTTCGAGGTAGCCGATGAGCTCCATAATAGCGACAGAGTCCATGCCCAGGGAGGCGATGACCGTAGAGGGCCCAAGGTTTTGAAAAGTTTTCCCATTCACCTCGAAGGCTGCTTGAGAGAAGAGGTTAACAATGCTGTTGGGGTTTTGCACGGTGGCTACTTTCTTGAAAGCCAGTGGGCGGCGCGCTCAAAGGCATGGTCTCTGGCCTGTTTTAATTTTTGTTTTGCGTCTGCGAGGCTGCGGATTTCCAAGGCATGTTTGGCGGCTTTGAGGGAATAGGCATTGGCCTTATACAGGAGGGCGAGGCTACGCTCCCATGGGGTTTGGGGAAGGGCCTCAGGGGGAGGTTGTGGAGCCTGGGCGGCCAGGAGGCTACCTTTGAGATAGCGCTCTCTGGTTTTTTGGCGTTGCAGTTTTCCGCTGGAGGTTTTGGGGAGGGTACCTGGGGGGACGATGACGACGTCGGCGCAGGCGAGTTGGAATTCTGCGTTCAGGTGTTGGCTCACCTGGGCGGCCAATTTTTCTTTGTCCAAGGAGCGGGATTCGGCCACAACAACCAACTCTTCGGAGTGGGGCCCGGGGCGAGAGAAGGCGACGACGTTTCCCTGGCGTATTTCCTCGAGCTCATCCAAAGCCCACTCCAGGCGCTGTGGATCATAATTTCGCCCGTGGATGATAACCAAATCCTTGCACCTTCCTGTGATATAAATTTCCCCGCCCGCCAAATAACCCAAATCCCCCGTACGCAGCCAACCGCCGCCAAAAGTGGCCTCGGTGGCCTGCGGGTTTTCGAAATAGCCACACGCCACAGAGGGCCCTTTAAGCCAAACCTCGCCGATGTGCCGCTCTTCCAGGCGTTTGCCCTGGGCGTTAAAAATGGCCATTTCATGCCCTGGAAAAGCTTTGCCGCAGTTGACAAACTCCAGGGTTTCGGCACCGTCGGCAGGTGGCGAAGCGAGCTGTTTGGACTCATAGGAGGCCTTGTCGATGATGTCTGTACGCACCTCTTCGTCTTTGCCGACGAAGGAGATGGCGAGGGAATGCTCGGCCATGCCATAGCAAGGCAGCATGGCTTTGGGGGCGAGTTTGGTGGGGGCGAGTTTGGAGACAAACGCGCGAAGGGTATGGGGGTTAATGGGCTCTGAGCCGCAGCCGAAGACGCGCATGCAGGACAAGTCAAAGCGCTGCAGGGCTTCAGGGCGCAGGCGTTTATGGAGCAGGGCATAGGCGAAGTTGGGGGCGAAAGAGAGGGTGCCTCTTTTGCGGTGAATAAGCTCCAACCAAAGCCCTGGGTTTCGAATGAAAGAGGTGGTGGGGAAGAGGACAGAGGGCACCTCATAAACCGCCGTGGAGATGACAAAGCCTATAAGCCCCATGTCATGATAGAGGGGGAGCCAGCTGACGGCCACATCCCCTTTGCGGCAGTGAAGGCTGTCCACCATAATGGCTTTGCAGTTGGCCAGGAGGTTGGCATGGGAGAGGACAACGCCTTTGGGCACAGCGGTGCTTCCGCTGGTAAATTGCAAAAAGCAGATGTCCTCGGGGAGAATGTTTTCAGGCTTTTCCATGGGCTCTGCGGGAGGGGCGCGCAGCATTTCAGCAGAGAGTACCCCCTGAATGGAGGGTGAGCGGGCCAGGGCGGGCCACAGGAGGCTTTCCAATTTTTTGGGGGTGCAGACATATTTGGGTTTGGCGCCCGCCATAATGGCAGCCAAGGTTTCCACATAGCTATTGAGTTTCCCCAGGGACATGGGGGGATAGACGGGGACGGGGACGATGCCGGCCCAAAGGGCGCCAAAGAAAGTGGGCACAAAATCCTCCCCCTCAGGGAGGACAAGCAGCAGGCGCTCGCCCTTGTGTAGACCTGCGGCTTTAAGTTGGGCGGCGCGGGAGATAATTTCTTCATATAAGCCATTCCACGAAAACTCCCGCTCCGAGCCATCCGGACGGACAAAACAGAATGCCGTCGAAGGCTTGGCCTTAAAGCTTTGAATGGCCTCCACTAAAGTTTTATAAGGTTTTGCAAGAAAGCGTGTTGCAGGCATGTGCTCACTTAGCTAAGGACCAAAACTTATTTGGTCAAGTTTGACAAGAAGCGCAAAAATGCTTTTGCCTGAGAACCTTCAGAGCCTCTTTCACAAAAAACAAAATAAAAAAAACATGTTGCAAGGACACTCCGGAGGCAGACCGGCCCAGGCCACAGCAAAAACCGCCAAAAACTGAGCAATTTATTGCTCACAAATTTAAGAATTCAGACCTGTTGCTCTGCCTTTTTTATTCCTCTTTTTATATTTTGCACGCTTAAAGCCCCGCATTTTCGTCCTTGAAATTTTCGCCAATGGGCGTTTTAGAGAATGCTGTCAAAGCCGCCCTTCATATGCGAGTATATGCGAGCCTCCCATGAAAAACACTTCATCCTCTGCCCCGCCCCCATCCCCTGCATCGCCCCCATCCTCTGCCCCACCCATTGTGGTTAAACCTGTTTTAAGTTATTGGAAACGCAGAAAATTTTTGCAATTCCCCTATGCGTTATACCAGAATGAGCCTTGTTGGGTGCCCCCGCTCTATATGGACAGGAAGAAAACGCTAAGCCCCCAAAAAAACCCCTGGTTTAAGCATGGGGAGGCGGCCTTTTTTCTGGCTTTCCGTGAGAAGAAGGTGGTGGGGCGCATTGCGGCCATTAATAACCGCCGCTATAACGAAGAAAACAACACCCAGGTGGGGTGGTTTGGCTTTTTTGACTGTGAGGACAACCTGGAGGTTGCGCGCGCACTTTTGGACAGGGTTGAAAAGTGGCATGCGGAGCGCGGCATGCAGCTGTTGTTGGGCCCTGCCAACTATTCCAGCAATGAGGACTGGGGTTGTATTGTGGATGGTTTTGGCACGCCTCCCATTTTTTTGTCTCCCTTTAACCTGCCCTACCAACCGGTGCAGCTTAGAGCCCTGGGCTTCCAAAAAGCCAAGGACTTGTTGATGTGGGACATGGACATTTTAAAGCCGCCCCCCGAAAAAATAATACGTTTGGCTGAAAAAATACGCGCCAAAGAGTCCATCACCATACGCCCCATTAACATGCGCCGCCTTGAGGAGGAGGCGGTGAAAATACGCGACATTTATAACCATGCCTGGGAAAAAAACTGGGGTTTTGTTTCCATGAGTGAAGCGGAGTTTTCCGCTTTGGTGGCGGACTTAAAAATGGTGGCCATTCCGGAACTGGCTTTGTTTGCAGAAATAAATGGTGAGGCCGTGGGTTTTTGTTTGACGCTTCCGGATATGAACCAGGTTTTTAAAAACATGAAGGGTGGGCGTTTGTTTCCGCTGGGCATTTTTAAACTTTTGTGGGGCCGCAAAAAAATAAACCGCGGGCGACTGTTTATTATGGGGGTGAAAGCCGAATATAGAAAACGCGGCTTGGATGCAGTCCTCATGTTGGATACTTATTTGAATGGTCGAAAATTGGGGTGGGTTGGCGGAGAAGTAGGATGGACTTTAGAAGACAATGATGCCATTAACCGCCTCATTCTCCTGTTTGGCTCCACCGTTATTAAGCGCTATAGAATATTCCAAAAGGAGCTGCCCCATACACCCTCCAGCCCTCCAAGCCCCACCACTCCAGCCCAGGGGAAAAAGGACGGCTGATGGCCAAACGCGCGCCAGGCTATGCCGCGAAGGCACCCGACGTTGAGGTTATAGAGGCCACCTCCCCCGAAGCGCTGTGGGCATTTATTCGCTTTCCCCTGGAGCTGCATGCGGAAGACCCCAACTATGTGCCACCCATTTTGGTAGAGCGACGGGAGTTTTTAGACAGCAACCGCAACCCTTTTTTTGAGCATGCGCGGGTGGCTTTTTTTTTGGCGCGCAGGGAAGGCCATATTATAGGGCGCCTTGCAGCCGGCATAGATGAGCGCTATAACCGTTTCCACAAAACCAACACAGGCTTTATAGGTTTGTTTGACTGCATCCAGGAGGTGGGGGTTGCCGCCGGACTTTTTGAGCGGGCCGGCACGTGGATAAAGGGCCAGGGAGCCGTGGAAATGCTGGGCCCCCTCTCCATGGCATTCCACCATGAGTGCGGACTGTTGGTGAGGGGCTTTGAGCACCCCCACTCCATGTTTACGGCTTATAACCCCCCCTATTATGAGGCTTTGTTTGAAGCCAACCATTTTCGCAAAGTGAAAGATCTACGCTCCTATGCCTTTTCTGCCCAACAGGGCTTTCCTCTCAAAGCATACCAGGCCGCACAGCGGGCCAGACAAAGCAAGGGCATACACATTCGCCGCGTGAAGCTGGAGCAACTGGACACGGAAAGAGACAGCATTAAGTCCATTTATGACTCCATGCGAAAGCCGGGCTTTGGTTTGCTCCCACTCACTCAAGCTGAATTTGACTATGCCATGCACCGCCTCAAGCCCCTCATTGTTGCACGGCCCGAGCTTTGCCTCATGGTAGAGGCAGAAGGAGAGCCCGTGGCCTTTGCCCTCAGCATGCCAGATGCACAAGTGGCACTGCGCCCCGCAGGAGGCTATTTGTCCCGCTTCGGCATTCCATGGGGGCTTTTGAAAATTTTGTGGGCAGCCCACCGCCTCAAGAGAATTCGCGTTTTTTTGTTTGGAATACGCCCCGGCTTTAGACGCCTGGGCCTGGACGCCCTCTTGGCCCAGGAAACCGTGGAGGTGGCACAAAAACTGGGCTACCACACCGGAGAGCTGGGGTGGATTGCCGAAGACGATACCCTCCTCGGACGTACCGTGCAATTTTTGGGCGCCAAACCCATAAAAACATTCCGCCTGTTTTCCCGCCCCGTTTGACATGTGGCCACCCACCTAGGGTTAGGGCTTGGGAACTTTTGCCCAGTCCACCAAAAAACGCTCAATGCCTATGTCCGTCAACGGGTGCTCCGCAAGCTGCTTAAACACAGCCAATGGCACAGTGGCAACATGCGCCCCAGCCAAGGCAGCATGCAGCACGTGGATGGGGTTGCGCACCGAGGCCACCAATACCTCCGTTGCAAAACCATAGTTTTCAAAAATGGCCACCGTCTGGCGCACCATTTCCATGCCCTCTTGGCCAATGTCATCCAAACGACCTACAAAAGGCGAAACAAAACGGGCCCCCGCCTTGGCACACAACAAGGCCTGCACCGGGGAAAATACCAAAGTAACATTGGTTTTTATGCCCTTGGCCGCCAAAGCCCGCGTGGCCTTTAACCCCTCAACCCCCATGGGCAGTTTAACCACCACATGGGGGTGCAAAGCCGCCAAAGCCAAACCCTCTTCCACCATGCCCTCAGCTTGGGTGGAAATACACTCCGCACTGATGGGGCCCTCAACCAGCGCAGCAATTTCTAAAATGGTTTCCTTTAAAGGACGCCCTACCTTGGCCAAAAGCGAAGGGTTCGTCGTCACCCCATCCACACAACCCATATCCAAGGCAACTCGAATTTCTCTTATATCCGCACTGTCAACAAAAAACCTCATAACCATAGCTCCTTTGGCCTTAGCTTCACCCAACCCCACGCTGCTCCTCACCCTATAATATGTGGCTTTAAACTGCTCTACCCATAGAATGAAAGGTTTTTTTGCCTACAACAGCAAAACAGCTAAGCCACAAACCCTACAGCCCCACAGCCCTACAGCCCTCCCCTTTTAAAGCACCTCAAAACAGGCCAGAGCCCTGGGGTGTCCGCTGGGTTTGAGCTGGAAACGGCAAAAGCAGCCCAGGCGGCAACCTTCGGCCGTGGCGAGGGCTTCCAGCAGGGGTTTGTGGGCCTCGTCGGTTTTGCCCAGCATGGCTATTATTTTGCCGCCGGGCCGCACATAGTTTTTGGCCAGCGGCACAAAGGCACCTACCTCCATGAAGGCGCGCGATACCACCAGATCAAACCCCCCAAGGCCTTCGGCCCGAGCCTCACCACGCGCAAAAAGCTGGCGCACCTGAAGGCGCGGATGCAAGCCGCAATGCACAGCAGCATGCTTTAAAAAGGCCACTTTTTTGGCCGAGGCTTCCACAAGGCATACCTCAAGGCTGGGCATGGCCATGGCCAACACCGCCCCCGGAAAACCCGCCCCACTGCCCAAATCCAACACACAACGCGCGCCTTGCACCAGGGGCAAAAGGTGCAGAGAGTCCACAAGGTGCTTTTCTATTAGCTCTGAGGGCTGGGTGAGGGCCGTCAGGTTTATACGCCGGCTCCACCTCAACATTTCCACAGCATAACACACCAGCTTGTCCACCACCCCCTCAGGCAAAACCCACCCCTGGGCAACCAAAGCTGCGTTGAGCAGAAGCTTCATTTTTCCTCCTTTCCCTCCCTCCGTTGAGGCCAAAGCAGCCCGGGCAAAAACCATGGCAAAAACCATGGAAAAAACCATGGCAAAAACCATGGCCGGTTGAAGCTATGGCACATTGCCCTGGGCAATACCTCCTTTTTCAGTTGTTTTTTTCCGTTGTTTTTTTAAGGCCTATGCCCCCCCCAAACCCCCAGGGCCATGTTATAATAAAGCATGCGCAAAGGCAGGAAAGCCACTCAAACCCAGGAGGTTGCCAAAGCCACACCGCCCACCAAGGCCAGCAAGGCCACCCACACCCCTGGGGGCAGAGAGGGGGGCGAGGAAGGAGATGGGGCTAAGCCCCTCAAAACCGAGGGGGCTACCGAGGTGGTAGCCGCCCTTCAAGGGGTAGAAACCCTGGAGGCCACACCCGCAGAGGGGGAGGCAGAGGCCCTCCCTTCTGCCTCTTTTGCCCCTTCTGCCTCTTCTACCATTGTGGCCATTGCCACGGGGCCTGTGCGTGCGGGCATTGGCATTTTGCGTTTGTCAGGCCCCATGGCCTTGGTAGCGGCGCGCAGTTTGGTGCCCGGGCTTTTAAGCCCCAAGCCGCGCCATGCCCATTTTGTACGTTTTGAGAGTGAGGGCCTCTTGTTGGATGAGGGCTTGTTGTTGTGGTTTCCGGCACCGGCCTCTTATACGGGAGAAGAGGTGGTGGAGTTGCATGCCCACGGCTCCCCCCTCATGCTTTCCCGCATGCAGCGCCTTTTGTGTGCGGTGCCCGGCGTACGCGAGGCTTTGCCTGGGGAATATGTGCAGCGCGCCTTTGCCAACGGCCGAGTGGATTTGGCGCAGGCCGAAGCTGTTGTGGCCCTTATAGAGTCCAAAACCGAGGCAGCGGCACAAGCGGCGGCAGCACAAATGGCAGGCCACTGGTCCACCCAGGTAGCCATGGTGCGCGAAGCATTGGTAGGGCTTTTGGCCCACATAGAGGCCTGTTTGGATTTTCCCGAGGAGACGGAGGGGGCCGAGGCGGCCTTGCCTGAGCGCCTTGCGCAGGCCTATGGGCAAGCAGAGGCCTTGCTGAGGCTGGGGGCACAAGGGCAGCTTTTGCGCATGGGGGCGCGGCTGGTGTTGTTTGGCCCGGCCAACGCGGGCAAGTCCACATTGTTTAATGCGTTGCTGGGCTTTGCGCGCGCACTGGTAGACGCGGAGCCGGGTACAACCCGGGACATGGTGGAAGCCCCCTTAGAGTGGGAGGGCATTCCCTTGGTATTGGTGGACACAGCGGGCATACGCGAGGTGCAAGCCAGCCTGGAGGCGCGGGGCATAGAGGCGGCCAAGGAGGCTGTTGCCCAGGCGGACATTGCCTTGTTGGTGGTACCGCCGGGTACCCCAGAGGAGGACATAGCCGCCTGGCGCAGCTTGGCGCCGCCGGGTGCTTTGTTGGAAATATACAGCAAGGCGGACTTAGGGCCTGCGCCCCAGGGCGTGTTGGCGGTTTCCGCTCAAACGGGGGAGGGCATGGTTTTTTTGCAAGAAGCTTTGCAACAACGCCTGGGGGGTGGGGCCGCCGAGGCGGTGGCCGCTTGCAGCCACCGGCAGCGCGCAGCGCTGGAGGCTTGTTGCTATGCATTGGAGCATGCACTGGAGGCGGTGGCTGAGGGGCACCCCTTGGAGTTGGTGGCAGCGCATGTGCAGCTCGCCCAAACCGCATTGGGGCAACTTTTGGGAGAGGCCTTGGCCCCAGAGGTGCTGGAGGAAATATTCCGTCAATTTTGCCTGGGCAAATAGGGAGGAGGCTCAACCGCCCCTATGGCCCGGCCACAAACTCGGCAGCGCCCAAACGCATCAGCAGGAGGCTTTTATGTGAGGGCACCACATAGGCGGTTATAGCCTTGGGTGCAGTGGCCTCTGCCGCAAACAAGGCAGAGGGCACTTTGCGCACCTCCTCATAAACCACTTTAAACGCCTTGGTGTTTTTTTGGGCATCCCACACTTCCTTTTTGTGGGAGAGTTTGAGTTTCATATTTTTTTCCATATCCTCCAAAAGCCATGGCAAAAAAACCCCTACATCTACCGCATGGCTTGAGGGCAGCTCTGCATGGCACAGGCCTTGAGGCCATTGGGCGCACAAGGCCTTAAAGTTTTGCTCTGTATAGTGGAATATGGCCCACAGGGCTTTGTCCTCTTTGTCAGCCCCCCACAAAGGCCTGTGCATGCTCACTTCTCGCCAATATATTTCCTCTGGAGCAACGGGCAGCTGAAACAGCTGAGCCAAGGCGCCCATTTCCCGGTGCAGCGGCGCCTTTTGGGTGCGCTGCCGCATGTGTGCGCTTTCGTCCTGGCTGCCCAGCCAAAAAGCCAGGCCGAAGGGGGTAGCTGAAAGGGCAAACAGGCTCAGCATAAACATGAGGCCCAAGGCAATTATCCATTTGGAGGCTTTGTTTTTTTCTGCACTATTTGCTGTTTCTGTTGGGTTTTTCATTTTTATACACAAGTTGTGGACACATGGCCTTTGGGGGGGGTTGGCCCTTTAAAAGGGGGCCCTGTTAACCCTCTTCTGTACAGCCGAACAGGGCATTGAGGCGGGGCAGCGCATATAAAAGGGGCTGGCCATGGGGGTTTAAAAACACTTCTGAGGCTTTGAGTGCAACCCCTTTTTCTTTTCCGGGGCACAGCAGGTGTTGTTTGCAAAGCCCTTCCAAAAACCAGGGGGGCAAAAAGCCATCTACAAAAATACCCAGGGGTCTGCCTTTTTCTCCGAGGGCCCAGGGGGTTTGCAATTGGGCATAGTCCTCCGGGGAGAAGCTTGCCCAAAAGCACAGGAGGGGGGTATAGGCATAGGCCGCTGGGGGGTATGGGGTGGCATGGCCTGCGAGGCGGCGCCAGTGCAGTGTTTGGGGTTTTGCCTCAAAGGCGAAGGGCTGAGGCAAGGGGCTTTGGGCCATGGGCATGTCCAGGGGTGGCACATAAAGGGCTGAGGCTTCGGCCTGGTTTTTTTGTTGTTTTATGGAGGTGCCGTGGCGGATAACCCAGCAACTGCCCAGCACCACAACAGCGAGGAAGAGGGCGAGGGCCCAGGGGTTGGTTGTTGGGGCCATGGGTTTAGTGGGCAAAGCGTTTCCTCAGGGCGGTGGTAGGTTTTTCAACCCACGCATAAATGGCGCGGGAGAGGGCCCAGGCGACAAGCAGGGCGAGGGCGCCTTTCAAAACACCGTGGAGTTGGGGGAAGTGCTCATATATGGCAAAAATGACGACGTGGTGCACGAGGTAGAGGGAGTAGGAGAGGTTTCCCCAAAACTTCACATGTTTGTTGTTCAGCCAGCGGAAAGGCCACCACTGGAAAAAGTGGATGCCCACAATAAAAATGGGCACCAGGGAGAGGCCCTGGAGGCTATAGCGGAAGCTTTCGCGGAAAGAGGGCTCTCTAATGAGAAAGCCGGCCAAAAGCCCCAAAAGCCCCAGGGGGAAAAAAACAAATTTCCATGTAGAGTCCGCAAAGTGGCGTTGCTTGTCCATAACGGGGTTTTTCCACAGGGCCAGGGCGCAGCCAAACAGCATAGAGTCAAAGCGCGTATCACTGGTTAAATAGGTTTTGTTGCTTAGCCACTCTTGCCGCTCAGCGCTGAGCGAGGCCCAGGCGGCATAATCCGCGCCATGGTGCACAAAAACCAAATAGCAGCGCCAGGCCAAAATAAGTGCGCACAAGGCCCAAAGCAGCATGGCCTGGTTGCGGTGAGAGAGGCGGAGTTTGGAGGCCATCAACACATAAAGCATGGGGAAGAGGAAGTAGAAGTGCTCTTCCACGGCAAGCGACCAATAAACGCCGGTGCCGCCGGTGGTGCCCTCATAGCCGAAGGCGGCCACCCAATAGTTATAATAATAAAAATATTGGGCCAGCAAAGCTTTCCACTCCAGGGTACCGGCCAAAACCCCCAGTGCACACAGCAGGGTAGAAAAAATGAGTACCACATAAAAAGGGGGGAAAATGCGCAGCACGCGGCGCAAATAAAACTTTTTAAAGCTTACGCTGCCTGTCTTCTCAAACTCCATGCGCATCAAAGTCGTAATCAAAAACCCACTCAAAAAGAAAAACACCGTCACCCCAAAGCCCCCGGGCACCCACCGCTCCAAGCCCGCATGCGCCAAAAACACAATAAAAAAACTCACGGCACGCAAGCCATCCAAAGTGGGAATGTGGAAAACAGCTTTTTCAGGTTTTGAGGACATGCTTCTCTTTCCGTCAACAGTGTTGCAAGCGGCCACCGCCCCGTTTTAGCCCTTTTTGCTTTTAGCCCCTATGTATTTAAGGCCTGCCGTATGCAACCAGGCAGACAAACAAAAAAGGCAGACAAACAAAAAACCCGCTTTTTGGCCAGCCTCTTGCTGCCTTCCCTTGTTGCCCCCCCTATAGCCCCCACGCCCTCTATGTGGGCAAAGTTGTCGACATTGTGTCAGAAAATGTTGACATTTTGTTATTTAAAGCATGACATAATGTCAGGTTTTGTTGACATTTGGGTGCATGGGGTTGAGCTGTGTTCCTTGATGGTTTGGTTTGTTTTTATTTTTTCCCTTCCGGGGGGGGAGGGGGCCTGCGGCCCGGCTCTTTTCGCCCTGCGGGCGCACCTTGCCTTCGGCAAGTCACTTTTTAGAGGCGAGCTAAAGCTCGCCTACACTCCGCTCCATGAATGACAAGAGAGAGCAAGCTCTCTCTTGTCATTCCCTCCGCTCCGTTTTGTCTGGACAAAAAAAGTAACCCGCCCCCGCCCAAAGGGTGTTGCCTTGAAGATTGCGCTCGTGGGGCAACGCCCCGCAGGGGCGTTCTAAAAAACCACCCTGCCGGGGGCTTACGAGCGGCCCCAGGAAGGTTTTAATACGAGCAACCGCTGGCGCATTAAACTCTCTTCTCTCGACTCGGAATTAAAACCTCCCTGGGGCTTGCAGATGCTGAAGCTCTCTGCTCAACAGGCTGCATCATGGGCAGACAAAACGTTGGCGCGTGGGTTGTGCCAAGCTTTGCGGGCCCCGACTTCCCTTCATTCCAAAAGGTCGGGGCCCGCAAAGCTCGTCACAACCATGACGTTGAGGTTTTGAAAAAAAACTCAACGCAATTTTGGGGGGCTCACGGAAGGATTCCGGACGCCTCTTTTTGAGGCGGCGAATTGCAGCTTAGGGCAATGTAATGGGTGTTTGCGGAGGTGTTTCTAGACACTAATATTCGCCGCCGCCGAAGGGGCAAAAGTAGTTGGTGCAGCAAGGAAGGAGCTAGGAAGCAACCGACGATGAGCCCCGCAGGGCCCTCGGAGAGTGGCTTTTTTTGGTTACTTTTTTTGGACATCCAAAAAAAGTGACTCGCCGGGAGGCGAAACCTCCCCCCGCTGAAAGCGAAAAAACCCTTCGCCGGAGGCGACTCCCCCCCCCGGAGGGAAAAAAACAAAAACCAAACCAAAACCAAAAACAAATTTATTGCGGAAATTCAGATGGTGTTAATAGGCTCTGGAGCCGTTTCGGTTGGAATATAGGCTTTTGGGGAGTGCCGCCTCTGCGGGAATAATGGGGAAAACGCCGATGATACCATGGATAGAAATTCCGAGCTTTTCTCTGGGGCCATTGACGGTGCAAGCTTTTGGCGTGTTGGTTGCCATTGGGATTGTTGTTGGTTTCAACATAGGGCTTAAGCATGTGCTGCGCTCCGGTTTAGAGCCGGCCCCCTATAATGGCTTTCTGCTCTGGGGCGTTTTGGGCGGCATTTTGGGCGGGCATTTGGTGCATTTGTTCCTCTATCACCCTGAAGAGCTCAGCCTGCTGAGGTTTTTGCAAGTTTGGAATGGCCTCTCCTCTTTGGGTGGAATTTTAGGGGCTGTTGTTGCCATGCGCATTTATTTTGGCCGCCGAAAAATTTCCTTTGCTGCCTATGCGGACTCCTTCGCCATGGGCATTGCTCCTGCCTGGTGCATCGGCAGAGTTGGGTGCTTTGTTGCGCATGACCATCCGGGCCTACTCACCCACTTTGTATTGGCCGTTCAATACCCCGGCGGCGCTCGCCACGACTTGGGTTTGTATGATGCGATGCTGCTGTTTTGCATTACGGTGCTTGTGCATGTGCTGGATAGGCGCAAAGTGCTGCGAGGCCGGTTGCTGGCTGTTGTGGCCATAAGCTATGGCCTCGTCCGCTTTTTCTTCGATTTTTTGCGCGCAACGGACGTGCCCTATGCCGATGCCCGCTATGGGGGCCTCACCCCCGGGCAATACATCTGCTTTTTGCTCATATTATGGGGGGGCTGGTGGATTTTCTCCGGTTTCCACGCAGCAAAATTGTCTCCTCAAGGCCAAAGCAAAAGTGGGGCACTCAAGGGTTGAGCGTGCACACGGGCACTGCCACCTGGTGGTTTTTAACTCAAAACCTTTCTGCCAAAAGCTGCTGCGCAAATGCATATGCATAGGCCTGTGCCTGCGCTTTTTTATACCACCATAGGGCTGTTTCCCTGTGCTTTTCCACACCTCGCCCTGTCATATAGCTCCTCCCAAGCTCAACTTGCGCGTCTATGTTGCCCTTTTCTGCTGCCTCCCTGAAATACCTTATGGCCTCCAGCTCGTTCTGCTCCACACCCCGACCTTCAGCATACATCCTCCCCAGGTTGTTTTGCGCCGTCGTATACCCCTGCTCTGCCGCCCGCCGAAGCCACTTCATGGCCTCCACCTCATTCCGTACAACACCCCGACCTTCAGCATAGAGCATTCCCAGGTGGTTCTGCGCCTTCGCATCCCCCTTTTGCGCTGCCTTATGGAGCCACTTCACCGCTTCCTTATTGTCCTGCACAACGCCTTGAGCGGTGGCATAGCTCACACCAAGGCTGTATTGGGCCTTCGTATTCCCTTGCTCCGCCCTCTTTCTGAGCTCCTTCACCTCTTCTGCCTCAGGCCTCAACTTCTGGCCTTCCTCGTATAGCTTTCGGAGGGCCGCCTGCGCTTGTGCATGCCCCTGCTCCGCTGCTTTTCTATACCACCTTGCGGCTTGTGCCTCACTCGCCTCTAGTGCACGGCCTATGGCATAAAACCTTCCAAGGCGGTATTGCGCATCTGCATCTCCCTCTTTCACTATGCTTCCATGCTTTGCCGCTTTTCTATACCACTTCGCCGCTTCAGCAGCATCTTCCCTCACCCCTCTGCCTTCATCAAGCATTCGCCCAAGGCTGGCCTGCGCTCGCCAATCCGCATCAGCTGCTAACCTATACCACTTTGCCGCTTCCGCAGGGTCCTTCTTGAGGCCTCGGCCTTCTTCATAAAGCCGCCCAAGGCTATATTGCGCGCCTGCGTTTCCTTGTTCTGCCGCTTTCCTAAACCATTTCGCCGCTTCTAACTCGTCCAGCACCGCCCCTCCCCAACCTGTGCCATAAATCAACCCCAGCATGCTTTGCGCGCTAAGCTCGCCTTGTTCCGCTGATCGCCTATACCACTTCACCGCTTCCTGCTCGTCCTGCTCAACACCCAAACCTCTGGCATACATCTGCCCGAGTTTGAGTTGCCCCCTCCTATTTCCCTGCTTGGCCGCTTTCCTATACCACTGCACGGCTTCTGCATAACTCTGCGGGACATGGTTTCCTTGGGCATATTCATCCCCCAGCATGGCTTGCGCGTGGGCATCTCCGCGCTTCGCCGCCTTTTTATAAGGGGAGCCTCTTGAGGCAAACATGCCGGAGGGGTCTCCTGAGGGCACTTTCCGACCGCGGTTCAGGCTGTTTAACCGGTTCATGGCTATGGAAGCCTCCAAAAAGCTATCCCCGTGTATCGCCTGCTCATAGTGCTTTAAGGCCATGCTGTCACTCTGCGCAACGCCTCGCCCTTGCTCATAGCTCAAACCCAGGTGCAGGTGTGCCTTGGAATAACCCTGCTTTGCCGCTTTTTTATACCACTTCACGGCTTCCTTATTGTCCGGCGCAACGCCCAGGCCTTGCTCATAACTCAAACCCAGTTGAAACTGCGCTGCCGCATCCCCATGTTGTGCCGCTTGCATCAACCGCTTTGCCGCTTCCACTTCTTCCTGCACAATGCCGCGCCCTTCGAGAAACATCCTCTGGAGGGCAGCCTGCGCCTGGGCATGCCCCTGAGCTGCCGCCAGCCTATAGCACCTCACGGCTTGTCGCTCGTCCTTTGCCACACCACGCCCTTGCTCATAGCTCAAACCCAGTTGGTATTGCGCTTTCACCTCCCCATGTTTTGCCGCTTCGCTGAGCCACTCCACGGCTTGGTGGTTGTTTTTGGGAAGGCCTCGGCCTTCCATGGACATTTTTCGCAAAGCATCCTGCGCATCCACAACTCCGCGCTCTGCCGCTTTTCTATACCACCACACCGCCAGCCCATCACTTTGCGCAACACCATGGCCTTGCTCATAACTCAAACCCAGGTGGTATTGCGCCCTCGCATCTCCCCAGCTCTCGCCTGAGCCCGCCGCCTCTCTGAGCCACTTCACCGCTTCCAGCTCGTCCCGCTCCACACCCCAGCCCGTGGAAAACATCAGCCCAAGGGTGGTTTGAGAGCGCCTGTCTCCTTTTTCCGCCGCCGCTTTAAACCACTTCACCGCCTCCGCTTCACTCTGCGCAACGCCCCGGCCTTCGGCATACATATTCACCAGGTAGTGCTGCGCCACTCTGTCTCCCTGTTCTGCTGCCAACCTATACCACTTCGCGGCTTGTAACTCGTCCTTGGGCATGCCATTGCCATTCGCACTGTCATACATCAGCCCGAGTTGGAGTTGTGCTGACGCGTCCCCCTGCTCTGCCATCTGCCTTTGCTTTTGTTCCTCGGAAAGCTGCCCCGCTTTCAATGCTGAAGCCATTTCGTCAAGGCGTTTCTGTGCTGAAGCTTGCCCCTGCCGTGCTGCCAATTGGTACCACTTGAGGGCTTGCGCTTCATCCAGCTCCACGCCCTCGGCTTTTTCATACATCCACCCAAGGTTGTATTGCGCGTCCGCATATCCCTGCTCTGCCGCTTTTCTATACCACCATACCGCCTCCTCCTCGTCATGCTTCACACCGTTGGCTCGGTGGTAGGACCATCCCAGGTTAAATTGTGCCTCCGCATACCCCTGCTCTGCTGCCTTCCTAAACCACTTCACCGCTTCCCTATAACTGAATGTGACGCCCAGCGCTTGGCAATACATCTCCCCAACATAAGTTTGCGCCATGGCATCTCCCTGCTCCGCTGCTTGCTGGCACTTTTTTCGTATTTCGTCACTATCCTGCCGAAGCGTTTTTGTCTGGCAACGCTCCGAGGCAGGAGAAATGCCTTCTCCAGAAGCCAGCCATGGGAGTGCCGCCCCTATTCCAAACACAACGCTTGCCTTCATCAAAAAACAGTTTTTCATCGTCCTATTTAACAGTGCACCTGTATTGCTGCAGGCTATATGAGCTGCGCATCTCTTGCCAATGGCTTCGCCAACGGACCCAGGCCGAGGCAAGCTAAAGCTTGTCTCACGAAGAGCTCCTCTCAAAGTGGAACAGGCCCTAGCCGCCAGCACCATGGTTGAAAGCATGGCCAGTCACAGTTTCATAGGCTTGGGGGCAGCCTGGCAGACTCGCGCAACTCGGGAGCAACACGCTGGGGAGTGCAACCACAACGAAAGCCAATATGAGCGCCCATGTTGTTATTTTCGACCGCCTCACCCATCTGAACCCATAGGCAATTCCGAAAAATCCGAATAGGGTGTTTGCAAGCACTGCTCCAAAACGGAGGTTGCTCGTCTCGCGCTCAAAAGCTGTCAGGCTACCGTCGGGGAAGCCCAAAAATCTCCAGTCCATGTAGCCATGTCCGGCCACGAGCAGAAATGCCATGCCGAGCAGGAGTCCCGTTTTGACCAATGGAGGTCGCTTTGTTTCAGACAACTCTTCTCCCTTAAAATTTGAATTCAGCTTTAACTATTGCGAAGAAACGCCAAGCTGGAAGGTGAGGGCGGCCAACACAGAAACCAACCGGCGTATTAGCGCGTCCAGGTTGAATGGATGGTTAGGTTTCTGCCCGGCAGACCGCCTCAATGTTGTGACCGTCAGGGCCGATGACGAATGCGCCATAGTAGTTGGGGTGGTAGTGCTCTCGGACACCTGGAGGGCCATTGTCTTTTGCTCCGGCCTTGAGGGCAGCCTCATAGAATGCGTTGACTTGCGCTCGGCTCTCGGCGGCAAAGGCGATGTGCATGGGGTTTTGGATCTGAGAATGCATGCCAAACCAAAACTCTGGTTTGCCATTTTTCCCGAAGCCAGCCTGACCCGCTATCTCTATGACGAGTGCAATGCCGAGGGGGGCGAGGGCCTGTGAGAAGAAGGCTTTGCTCTGAGCATAGTCGCTCACAGCAAGGCCGATGTGATCGATGATCATACCACCTCCATAAGGACACATAGACAAACCCGCTTGAGGAAAGCAGTGTCCTCTAACTTATAAAAATTGCAAATGATAGGTTAGAATTTTTCGACAAGACAAGCCCATAAGACAAACTCAGCAACAGCAAATAGGCCCAGCAGCGCATGGATTGCTCGTTGCGGAGGCCGCGAATACGACGGCCTCGCTATGCGCGTTCCGCAGCCTTTAGCCATTCATTCACTTGTTGAGCTTCCAATGCAAGCATGGTGTTTTGTAGCACGAGCACCCGCTGCAACATTGCGCCGCCGTCTGACGCCTCTTGTTCTTCCGCTTGTGCAAAAAGACGCGTTAGCAATTGCGTCAGGTTATTGCCACGGCCCTCTGGGGGAGAGCCCAGCTTTTGGACAAAGGCTAAATAATCTTCAGCCACGTCCAGCGCAAAGGATGGATCCGTGGGTGCAACCCTGTTTATCCATGCATCAAAGCCCCATGCATTGTGCTGAACAAATGAGGGGGCGTTCTTCAACAGGTTGAAATGACGCCGAATGAGTTCCTGCGGTATATGGATGGGCGGGGTTTCTTCCTGAAAAACCTCATTCAGCTTATATGCCACAGTGAGGGCATGTTGGTTTTCAGCGCTCAATGCTGCCTCAAGGGCAGCCAGGCACTGTTTTCGAGCTTGAGACCCATTTTTTGGATTCAACCAAACACTTGCTGCACCTGCCCAGGCTTCGCTGTCATTTAAGGACATCAGCTTTGAAATGAACGCAGGGGTGTCTATGTGTTTTTGCAAGGCAGCCAAAGCGCTGATGCGTCCCCAGGTTTGTAGCTCTTCACCTTTGCCTCTGCAATAGAGCCGCCTGAGCCATGGAGCCGCGGTTTTATAGTGAATGCAACAAAGGTATTTTTCTGCTGCCTTCCAAAGGCCTCTGGTTTTTTTCTGCAGAGCGCGCTCAAACAACTCCCAACTCAATTCCGGTTGCACCTGCTGCAACTCAGGCAGTCGCCGCAACAACACAGCAGGGTTGTCAGCAACAAATCGCCGCAATGCGGGCGCAAGCAGGTCAGTCCACGCAATCTGAGTCCTCAAAAACCGAATGGCGATGATAATGAGTGCTTCTGCAATATGAGCTCGCGCAGCTCTGCGAGTGGCTTCAATGTCCTCTCCTGAAGCAGGGTTTTTCTCGTTGAGTGTTTCGAAGCCTAAGGCCAAAAAGACGAGGTGCTCGGCATCTTGCGTGGCTTGCACGGCGTATGAGCAACTTTGCAATGCATGGGCAGCAGAGCGGTTATGGCGCCAATGTCCCGGGTGCTTTTCCAACTCGGCTAAAACTTTTTGTGCCACAAGGTTTGTGTCGGTATTTTCGAGCGGTGCCCAGCTGCTGCTGGAAGGCTGTTGTTCCCCATGTCGATAGGCCAAATAATCAGCGACCCCATCCATAATATTGTCGCGAAAGCGGCTTTCAATTTGTGTCCAATATGCCGACAAAAGTGTCAAAAACCAGTTGGCATGACGTGAAACGGCTTCACGCAAGTGCTGGCCCACCTCTCGTTCTGTTCCTGGTGGAAAATGGTTGTGGGGGTTTTCAAGAAAGCGAAGGAGCTTTTTGTATTTTGCTTTAAGGAATGTTTCAAAAGAAAGTGGCTCTGTGACAACCCCCTCTTGTAGCTCAGCCGTGCAAGGTTGTTTCTCCAGGGGGGGCATGGGGTTTTCACATTCATCCAATGGGGTTTTGTCATTCCATTGGTTTTTTTCATCCACTGGGGTTTTGTCCAACCCGTCCGTGTTTCGCAGGTTATGCACCAGCAGCGGATCCTGCTCGCAGGGAATTTGTTCGGCCCAGCATTCTGCAACAAGCTGCCGTATATGCAAAGCATGGTTTCCCGACAGGACAGTGCGCAGCTGGTTTTTAAATTCATATTGGTCTTCGTTTGCCAGTTGTTCAACAAAGCTGCGGATGGTGGGGCGCACAAAAGGCACGGGCGGAAGGCTTTGAATAAAATTTTCCAATGTCCATTTTTTTCGCATGGCGCCATGGAACAGCAAAACATCCAGAAGCGTTTGGTGCCCAAATGTCAGCTTTCCGTTTTGGGTTTCGTGCAATATGTTATGGCTCAACAGCGCTCGAATGCTCTCTTGCGCAGAGAATTGCTGCTTGGGTATAGCCAAACTGCGTTGCTTCAGCATTTCATCGGCAAGCTCCTCGAGAGCCTGCATGGCAGACGCGTTGTTGGCCTGAACAATGCTTTGAAGATAATGCTTCGCCAATGCCTGGCGGGTTTTTGCGTTGAAGCTTTTTCCTTGTTGTGCCAGCTGCACAAACAAGTCCAATTCACGGGGGCTTCGAATCAACGCTCGAGTCGCGTCGTCCAAAAGCGAGCTGTCAATGCCGTGCCGGGTTAATAAGGGCACAACATCCATCTCCCAGTCCAGTGGTTGGCAGGAAAGCTCGAGGCTCCATTCATGTTGGGCAATTCTCCTGTCATAGTGCCGGTCAAACTCACGGCAGGCGGCGACAACGGTGACGTTGGGAATGGACAGGAGGCAGTCCATTTGCGCCAGAAAATAATCCAATATGCTGTGCTCGCGGGCAATGGAAAGCAGATCGACAGAATCCATTACAACAACAACGTGCATCTCATCTGCTATGCGGGCAACGCCTTTCACCCATTGCTCATCCAAGCCCAAGGCTTGGCGCTCCTGTGCCGTTGCTTTGTCGGCAAATTCGCCTAACTGAATGAACAATGGACACAAACCGGCGTGCTCTTGAGCTCTCTTTTCCAGCTCCTCTTGCAAGGAAAGCATTACACAGGTTTTTCCAGAGCCAGGTGCGCCTTGAAGCAAAATAGAGCGTTTTTTCTCCTCAATCGCTTTCATCAATGAGTCAACCAGAGGATTTTTTAAACGCTCATGCCCAATCTCTCTGCGCCATGTTCGCCCAACAGCTGAGGTGCCTTTGAATGCGTTCAGCATCTCTTGAATATTCATGGCAGGAGCCAGCATGCTGCCTGCGTTGCGCACAAGCTCTTGGAGCTCGTTTTTTGTCAGGCGAAACAGTGTGGCGGTGTTGCTCAGGCGCGCTCTAAGCTGCTCAAGGCGTGCCCACAGTGCATTAAAAACCACGGGGGAGTTGGTGACTTCCAGATGCAAGCGCTCATAAAGCTGTGCCTTCATGTGTTCAGATTCTTGGCTGATGACAAATGAAGTACGGCTCAAGAATTCATAAGTTGAAAGCCCTGGCTTCAGCTCCTTCAGTTTGGCATCGGTTTCTTTATGCGCGCCGTCGAGACTGCTCTGATAAGAAAGCTCATCTGTATGGCAGGCACAATATTCTCTTAATGCGTGCAGCTCACCAAAAGAACTTCGAGAATAGAAGCGGACTGTTGCTTTTGGATGAGCGTTTAAGACTTTGCCTGCTTTTAACAAGTCGGCGCTCAGCTCTTTGATGGACCATTCCCTGGATGCTGGTTGATTCTTTTTGCATGGGCAGCAAATGATAGCTCCGTCTGCTTTTCCGACAACCACCTCATCCGCAAACCCTGTGAGGGAATTTATTTCTAACCACTCAAAGTTAGAATCTGAAAGCATGTCTAAAGCCAACTCAAAAGCAACAAGAGTTGGATAGCCATCGCCTTGCCTGGAGTGAATGCCTGCTTTGCTCACTTTGGATTTCCTTTATGCAAAGCCTGTCTTTATGCAAAGCTCGCCTTTATGCAAAGTCCGTCTTTATGCAAAGTCCACCATGCATCAAAATTCGAATTAAATCTGCGCAGAACGCGTTTGGCAAGCGTCTTGGCTAGGCTTCTTCTGCTCCATTTTTTAACAACATCCCCAGCTGCGAAACCCTCACCTCTTCCCTTAAGGTATATTCTTCTAAGGAGGCTGTTATTTAATTTATTTCTTATATGCTAAGCTGATAGAAAGCCGCATGGCCTTGGCGCTGCTCTCATCCTCATTTTTGTTGTGCTGGCGGGACTGCACCTAGCCGTGCAGCGCCCACCTAAGGCATTGAGGTGCCAACAGGGGTGCTCTGCATTGAAGCTGGCATGGCATGAATTCTTTTTTCTGTCTATGCTGTCAAAGGCTTATACGAAATTCCAAAAAACAGAAGGTTAAACGTTGAGGGAGAGGTGTTCAATGGGAATATGGAGAGTGTGGAGCCCAGGAATGCTCCTGGCGGTGGGTGTTGCTTGTGGTGAAAGCAATGTTCTGCAGGAGTGTTTAGAAGATGTTGACTGCAGCGTAGAGCTGGATTGCAGGAACAACATTTGCGAGCCGAAGCCTGAGCCGAAGCCTGAGCCAAAGCCTGAGCCTGCCAAGTGCGAAGGATTAAATAAAGATGATGAAATAGATTTAGACGCCAAGCAGCTCAGCGTACAAATAAAAGCAGAGATTCCCCCGCAATACCTGCCCGATGCAATTGCCTATCTTGACATACAACCCAAACAAGAAGGGGAATCTATTCTTGTGGGCAGAGAAACGCTTTCCATGCCTTTTGCGGGCTATTTCATTTTTGTCGACTTAGAGCCAATGGCAAACTGGGGCCATCCGGCCTTAGGCCTATTTGTCAGCCGAGATGGCACGCAGACAGAAAAGGTAGCTCTGCGTTTCCCGCCGTTTTCCGGCGAGTGTCCGTCCCATTATCGCCAACTTGAATGGGCAACAGAAGGTTGAGCCCACGCACAAAAGCGCATCTTTTGCTTGTCGGCATATGCGAGCGTGTCAATTTTTGAGCAGCTTTGTTCATTTCAATATGCGGGGCAGCGGGCATCCATGTCAGGACGCGTTTTGCAGTCACTTCAAACTAGACCGTTTTTACTTAGAACTGATTTGATTATCCAGACCGGTTTCAATTGAGGCGAGCTAAAGCTCGCCTGCACTACGCTCCATGAATGAAGAAAAAGCATGCTTTTTCTTCATTCCCTCCGCTCCGCTTGGGCATGAGGTCGAGGCGGGCGAGGCCCAAGTCCCGAGGGTCAGGCGCGATGAGCAAGC
>Ga0099364_10002171_pt1 | contig 31514 bp, 21 predicted proteins | sample TergutTh196P3_FD_73070 | JGI IMG/M metagenome (GOLD analysis project Ga0099364, IMG submission 73070) | Microcerotermes parvus P3 segment gut microbial communities from Pointe-Noire, Republic of the Congo - Th196 P3 | ecosystem: Host-associated > Arthropoda: Insects > Digestive system > Gut ... | reverse complement strand
ACCAGCAGGCGGCGCTTTTCGGGCAATGCTGTTTTGAAAAAGGTGATGTAAAAAACACATATGGTACCGGATGCTTTCTTCTTATGAACACGGGCGATGAAGCCTGTTGCAGTCAAAACGGCTTAATAGCGACCATTGCGGCGGGAGTTGGGAAAAAACCGCCATACGCGCTTGAAGGCAGTGTGTTTACAGGCGGGGCGGTTGTTCAATGGATGCGCGATGAACTGCGGCTCTTTGCCGAGAGCCGCGACGTTGAATACTACGCAAGCAAGGTGGAAAACTCAGGTGGAGTGTATGTCGTCCCGGCATTCACAGGCCTTGGCGCGCCGTACTGGGATATGTATGCGCGCGGTTGCATAGTTGGCATTACGCGTGGGACATCTCGTGAGCATATTATACGAGCAGCGTTGGAGTCAGTCGCATATCAGAGCTTTGATCTTATCAGGTCGATGGAAAAGGATATTGGTAGTCCTATTATCGAACTGAAAGCCGATGGCGGAGCGTCCCTTAACAAACTGTTGATGCAATTTCAGTCGGACGTAGCCAATATAATCGTCAGGCGGCCGCAGATGACGGAAACGACAGCCCTAGGTGCGGCATACCTTGCTGGGTTGGCTGTAGGCGTGTGGAAAAACCTCGATGAAATAAAAAAGCTCCGGCAAAGTGACGAAGTTTTTGTTCCGGGCATAGATGAAAATAAGCGCGAAAACTTAATAAGCGGCTGGCACAAGGCAGTAGGCCGCAGCCTTGATTGGGGAGTTAGAAATACGTAAGGTTTTATTATCAATCATTGTATAGCCATCTCGCAACACATTTTAGCACTACGAGAACAAAATCCAAGCAGTCGGAGACGCCGCAAGGATTTGTGTTGGAGCGGGCGATGGGAATCGAACCCACCTCTAAAGCTTGGGAAGCTTTCATTCTACCAATGAACTACGCCCGCGCATGTTGACTCTCGCATTGTAGCAGAAGCCAAGTGAAAAAGCAATAGAGTTTTTGTAATTATGGTGTTTTCGTAATTTTTAAGTCTACAGATCAGAGCCAACCAAAGACCTTGCTGAAAAATGCGTCATTGCGGCCTCCGAGCCGCAATCCCCTGTGGGTTTGAGCGAGTTTATTGATTCCGACTGGCAAATCTTTCGCATTGCTTAGGGGATTGCGGGTCAAGCCCGCAATGACGGAGGGTGTGACTTGTAACATTTTTAAGTCTACACTGAGTAATTATATCATCATTATAATATTCTGACGTTGTACATGTTGACATTTGGTGTTATGATAGAGATGTTCCACCTTGAGGTGGTTATCTGAGATTATTGATATATGGAGGTTGCCGATGTGATTAAAGTTGATATTGATGGTGTTTTGGGATTTTTAGACGATAGCGAATTGCGCAAGATAGATACGCAAAAAGCCTTGAAAGAAATGAAGAAACTTGATGAATCTGGGTGGGTCGATTTGCCCAAGGAGTATAATGCCGAATTGTCTTCAGAGATAAAAGGCGTTGCCGCAAAAATCAACGAGCAATCTGAAGTGCTTGTTGTCATAGGTATTGGCGGCTCCTATCTTGGAGCTCGTGCGGCGATCGAATATGCAATTTCCCCCAACTATAATGCGCTGCCAAAGCGGACTCCTGAAATATACTTTGCAGGAAATAACGCATCCGGAGAATATTTACAGCAGATAATCAAACTCATCGGGAACAGGGAGTTTTCAGTAAACGTCGTTTCAAAATCGGGGTCAACCATCGAGACATCAATCGCATTGCGCTTTTTCAAATCTATGCTTGATGCTAGATATGGAAGCAAGAGCTTAAAAGACAGGCTATATGTGACGACAGATAAAACAGGATCGCCGCTTCGAGAGATGGCGGCGAGAGAGGGGTACACATGTCTTGAAATGCCTGAGCGTGTGGGTGGGCGTTATAGCGTGTTGACGGTCGTCGGACTTCTTCCTTGTGCTGTCGCGGGTATTGATATCGACGAGATTATGGAGGGAGCACTTGAGGAGATGGAAACGGGTACAGATAGCGCTTTCCTCTACGCGTCCGCACGTCAGGCTCTATATAGGAAAGGAAAGAAAATTGAGATGCTGGCTTGTTTTGAACCCGCATTTCGTTACGTTGGCGAGTGGTGGAAGCAGTTGTTTGGTGAAAGTGAAGGAAAAGAGGGGATAGGGATATTCCCGGCATTCGCTGACTATACGGCTGACCTGCATTCTCTAGGTCAATACATTCAAGAAGGCGAGCGCACGCTTATGGAGACTTTTGTATCGTTTGACGAACCGCGCGTAAATCCCGTGATTCCCGGCGGACCGCTGCATGATGACAAAATCGCCGCTCTTGCGGGGATGGGAATGCATGAGGTCAACCGTTCAGCGTCCCAAGCGGTTAAGAAAGCGCATATCGACGGAGGCGTGCCGGTAATTGAATTAAGTGCGCAAAGTCTTTCTGCGGCGTCATTCGGCGCACTTGCATATTTCTTTGAAAGGTCTTGCGCTGTTTCTGCGCTCATTTCCGGCGTTAATCCTTTTGGGCAACCTGGTGTGGAGGCATATAAGAATAATTTATATGCGATCTTGGGGCTTAGTAGGTAGATATGAGGGAACAATGACGATTAGCGATGGAATTTTAATGCAATTTCGCCTTGGTGTTTGTAGATGCTATCCTTTGGCACATGGCCTCGTACTGAGGATAGGGGATACACCGTCGCACCGGTACCTATAATTGTTCCGGGATTCAATACTGAGTTGCAGCCGACTTCTACACGGTCACCCAGAATCGCGCCAAATTTTTTGAGGCCCGTGTTGATTCGTTTATCACCATAAACCACAGTGATGAGAGTGCGGTCACTTTTTACATTAGAAGTGATTGCTCCGGCACCCATATGTGACTTATATCCCAATATAGAATCACCAATGTAGTTGTAGTGTGGCACTTGTACTCCATTAAATAATATCGAATTCTTGATTTCTGTTGAGTTGCCTATAACAGCTTTATTTCCTATCAATGCGCTTCCACGTATATATGCGCAGTGGCGCACCTCGGTTTCCGCGCCGATAATTACAGCGTCTCCAATATATGCAGACGGCGCGACGATAGCGGTCTTATGAATCCATATACCAACATTCGGCTGTATGTATTCTGATTTATCCATCGATTCTCCTAACTCCAATATGAAGTTGCGAATAGTGGGCAATGCCTCCCACGGATAGACAAACCCAGATAAGTATTTCCATGCGACAGTGTGTCCAGGTTCATACAGTTCTTTAATGGTTAGAGCATCGGGGGGGAATGAGACATTCTCCATGTTGTTATTTCCTCGCAGTTTGTATATTTTTGATTCAACACCGCATATAGGGTCGATGACCATTGTTTTCGTAGTATACACCTTCAATTAAACTATTTCAATCGACAGCATTATAATAATATGACAGGATATACTGTTTAGCCATCCCATGTCTCTGTGCTGAGTCGCTCCTGCAACGTCTTTAGCCGCGTTTTGCGTTCTTTATAGTCCGGAAAAACGCTTTCCACTATAGCCCAAAACTTCGCGGAATGATTAAGTTCGGCCAAGTGTGCAAGCTCGTGTACGATGACGTAATCGATTACATCGTCGTCTGCCATTATGAGTCGCCATGAGAAATTGATGTTCTTCTTTGCGGAACAGCTGCCCCAACGGGTTTTTGCGTTGTTTATCCTAATGCTTGATGGCAATACATGCATTTGTTTTGCATAGACGAGTGTTTTTTCAGTCAAATCACAATTTGCTAGCATGCGATAGATTTGTACGCAGGCGGCTTTAATCTGCTCATGTGTTAGGCCCGGCGGCATATAGAACGAAGAGCCATCAAACCCAATTTGGTTGCCATTTCTATCGGAGATGATACGCTTTTTTCCGCGGTAAAAGACCGTATCACCGTAGGTCAAAGAAAATGCTTCACGTTGCGCTATCCGTTTTTGTAAAACAGCGAGTTTGTTTGTTATCCACTTTTCTTTTGAAGCGACAAATCTATCAATATCGCGCTTTGGCATTTTCAGCGGAGCGCGCACTTCTACACCATTGTTACGGACATAGATTGCGGCAGTTTTGCGTTTAGAACGAGAGAGAACATAGTCCATAATAAATCCCGCCTTAGAAACTTAGCTTTTCGTAATGTCTTGCATATTTATATTATACTATATTAATGGTGATTATTCCAGTTTGACCCATCAGCAGTTCGTTTTGCAAACTGTTGACAAATAAGCACAGATGTAATAGCATTGAAACGATTTTAATTACAACGAAAGGAGATGTTCGTATTGAATCTCAAAGACTACCCAAGAAAAGAATACTCAATAAACCAATTCACCCAGCCTCCATGCTATGAGCTGGACGGAGAAAGCTTCTATTTCATCATGGACGACGGCTATGATTATGAGCTTAGCATAACAAGCAAAGATACATGCCAATGGAACATTGCAGGGCAGCCGTCGAAACGAGAATCTTACAGATGTTTAAAAAGCGACGATACGACTTACTTATTGCTTCACGAAGTCGAGGGTGCCGAACTGCGTACAGGACTCACCTATGTTATTGATTTAGAGCAGCGGCTGGTAACTATTTTGACGTGTAAAATTGGACTTAACCCGAAATATCCGCTCATCGTTACCAGCCACTTTGATTTCGGAGCTATCCGCACAAAGGGCGAGGAACTGCCATTTAAGCGCCATTCGTTCACCGACGACCTGCTTGGCACCTGCGTTCAATGGCATTGGAAGAGCGCTTTTTATACCCAACACGCCTACAATAGCACAAGCTTTTACCGGATTGCGCTTCCACAGGCAGCAAATCAAGAGTTGGCAAGTACCGTCCAGTATACACCATCGTCAGACGAGTGGGCTAGATATATAAAAATTAAGGATAATATGTACCTATTCGTCCTTGCGGAGAGTTACAGTGAGAAATTGTCTGGTGAAAATAGCAGATTCAGGGGAAATAATATGGCTTTTCTGCAAAACTACGATAGGATGTACCATGTTGGTCGCCACTTCGGAAACGGAATGGTCGATGGCAAGGTAGTGCCCGGTAGCATACTGTTCGGTGCTTTTGGGCAGCCCGTTGAGTTGGCCCCTGAATTCTTGAATGCGCCGAATCCTTATTTAGTCTGAGGAGGATTGATTATGAATCTAGCTAATGATGGCGCAAAATACGGCGCCGACCAGTACAGGTTCGCTCGTAACTACGATCTCAAAAGGAAAATAATCGAAATAAAAACTGACAGTAAAGAATATACTCTGTCTTTTATTGGTCGCGATATGCTGAACTTTGACTCTGACAATGGTGTTGAAACTTTTGACTATGAATGTTTAAAAATAGAAGATAACACCTATTTTGTTCGTTTCGGGCGACATATCGCAGTAATTGAACTCAGCCAAGGTTTTGCAACGCTTGTCCTGCCCGAAGGATTTGTCTTCGGTTCGATAGAACTGCCCGGTAAATCCGTTACCGGTAAGCTCCATAGCATGACTGACGAGATGATCGGCACGGCGGTGTGTTGGGTGTTGGGATGCGATAAATATGTAAATCATATCTATTATTCTGCCGATAAATGCCGTACGGCTTGGTCGCCGGATTGGGATAGGTTTACAGATAATCCTGCAGTATATGTGAAAATCAAGGATGGCATCTATCTTGTAGATGTTACCGGGGCAATTCCTGAAAGTGCGCCAGTCACTTCAGGCAGCGACCGAATGATAGTCCTTGAGGATTACGATCACATGATGCTTGTGGGATGCATCTTCGGCAAGGCACCGCCGCTAATGATCAGTGGCTACGGCGAGTTCCCCGAATTTGACCAAACGTTGCTGTCATAATTCTTGTTTTTTTAACTACTCAGAACCTTGCGTTCGGACGGCTATTTTTGTTCCCGCAATCGCTCACTGGCGCATCCATGCGCCAATTCGCGAGCACTCCACCGTCCTTGATTGCGTTTTGCGTGAACAGATACAGCCATCCTCACCGGTTCTGAGTAGTTACGTTTTTTAAGCATAAAAAAACCGCCAAATTCCGGGCGGCTTTTTTATTACTTATCTCATTTCTTTGCGTAATACTCGGAAGAATAGTTGTAGAGTTCTTCTATAGCGGCCAATCTAATTTTTTCATCTTTGTTCATAATAGACCCGGCAACTATTTTGCCGCGCGGCGCATATTTATCGACGAATTTTCGTACACCCTCACGCGCCTCTTTTTCCGACTTTATTTCAGCAATCTGTGGTATCGAAACAGTTAGTGCTATTTTATCGGCGTATTTCTCGGTGAGCATGTCGAGGTCGTTTATTCCCTGCGGAGTCCAAGCATCAATTCCCATTTCAATAAACTCTTCGATATACTGTTGTGTCAGGCCGCAGGAGTGCAGTTCAACGAATTTGCCAGAATCGTGCACCCAGTCAAGGCATTCCTTAGTATACGGCAAAATAAACTCACGGAACATATCGTTTGAGAAAAAACCGGATCTTTGTGTACCCCAGTCATCGCCCCAGATTATATAGTCAATCGGTGCGTAATGCTTGAAAACAATATCCATAAGCTTAATTTTATATGGAACCATCGCCGCAAAGAAAGCGTGTACCTGCTCGGGTTCTTCATACATGGCAAGCATAGTCTCATCCATCGGCATAAGTTCGTGCAACCGCTCAAAAATACCCTCGGCAACGTGGAAAAGGTGCGCACGGTCGGGGTCATATCGCATAGTTTGTATTTTTGCGTCAGATTCCCAGTCAACTGAGTCTAAATCCGGGAATGTTACTTCCTGTTGCCACTTGGTTATGTCAGTGATGACGCGAGTACCGGGCTTTGGCATTTGACCTCCAGCCGTTGGTTCATAAACCCATTCTTGTCCCCACCAATCAAGTCCGTCACCTTCAAAAAGCGCGTGTTCCTGATATACATCGGGCCAACAATACTGGCTGTCCATCAACCATACAGGCATCCAGTGCGGATTTTCACCCCGATAGACTCTTAACAGGTTTTCTCTTGCTGTTATCGGCCGATCTCCAGGGTATAGAGGTTTCGGTGGTTGCTGCATCATCCACGGGAATGTACCCTCAGGCTGCCGTGATGGTGGCATTTTATCGAATTCTACCATGTGTTTTCTCCCCTCATGATTAATTATTGGTCAAAGTAATTTCTTGCGAAGTTCCTCTCCGTTTTCTGAACTGAGATAGGCAGGCGGAATGTCGAAGACAGTTTTGCACCCTGTCAGTCCTTCCGAACTAAGCCTATACGCAGCCCGTGCATAGGCAGCAAGCACACTTGATGTAAATTCAGGATTAGAATCAAGTTTGAGTCCATATTCAATTATTTGATTACTCCCTTTTCCGGTTTTGCCGCTTCTAATGACAAATCCGCCATGAGGAATTCCTGAATGATCTCGCACAAGTTCTTGCGCAGATATAAAATGAACAGTGGTATCGTAATCCGCAAAGTAGTCCGGCATAGTTACGATTTTACGTTCAACTTCAGAGAGGTCGGCATCCTCTTTTGCGACGACAAAGCATTCACGTTTATGTTTTTGGCGCGTGCTAAGTTCCGGATTCTCGCCGCTTCTTGCAGCATCGAGCGCAGATTGAAGCGGGATAGTATACTGCCTTGCATCGAGAACCCCTTCGACGCGCCTTATTGCGTCGGAATGACCCTGGCTAACACCCTTTCCCCAGAACGTGTAGCTGCTGCCCGTAGGCAGCACTGCCTCGGCGATTAATCTATTCAATGAAAACATGCCGGGGTCCCACCCGACCGATATGATGGCTATTTTACCGCCGTTTTTTGCAGATTCGTCCACATTCTTGAAATGATCCGGTATTTTAGAGTGGGTGTCGAAGCTATCGACCACATTAAATAGCTTTGCAAACTCCGGAGTTTGCATGGGCAAATCGGTGGCGCTCCCAGAACACAGAACCATTACATCTATCTCATCAGCATATTTTCCTGCATCGCTGACAGTAAGCACTTTGATGCCATCCGTCACGGGGACGATAGAAGACGGATCTCTGCGTGTAAAAATATAGCGCAGCTCCATGTCTCGATTTTGAGTGATGGCATATTCCATACCACGCCCTAGGTTGCCATAACCGACTATACCTACTCTAATTCTCATTAATAGCCCCCCTTGAAAAACATCTATTCTTTGCCATTCCAGCAATAAGTGCATAGCCTACAACTATCAATACCGATTGAGCTGAGTAAGCCGTCGAGTGAATGATATTCAAGTGTTGTCAAATCAAGGTTATTACGTATGACATCGACCATTTTCTTATATCGTTTTGACCCGAAATCAGCATAATCGGAAAGATACTTTTCACCGTCAGCGCCTTCAAGCGTTTTGATTACCTGCCTTGAAATCAGTTCATTTTCCGATGTTGACCGCGAAAAATTCAAATATTTGCAGCCGTACATTATTGGCGGGCAGGCAGGGCGTAAATGCAGTTCTTTCGCGCCGCAGGCATACAAAAAGTCTGTAATTCCGCGCATTTGCGTCCCCCGGACAATGGAATCTTCGATGAGCAGCAGTTTCTTATTTTCTATAAGGGAATTAATAGGAACAAGCTTCATCCGCGCAATAAAATTGCGAATACTCTGTTCGTGCGGCATAAAACTGCGCGGCCATGTCGGAGTATACTTGATCAGTGGTCGCGCAAAAGGTATCTCAGACTGGTTTGCGTAACCTATTGCGTACGGGGTGCCGGAATCAGGTACTCCTGCTACATGGTCGACGCCGGCATGGATCCCGCCCGTTTTGTCTTGGTTGGCCAAGCTGCTGCCGCACCTGTAGCGCATTTCCTCCACATTTACGCCTTCATAATCTGAAGTCGGATAACCGTAGTAAGTCCACAAAAATGAGCACATACGCATTTCTTCGCCGGGCTTTACTATTGATGTGATTTTATCAGCTTCAATGAATACGATCTCACCCGGACCAAGCTCGTAGGATGATTTATAGCCGAGGTTCAAATAAGCGAATGACTCGAAACTGACACAATGCCCGCCGTTTTTTTTGCCTACTGAGAGCGGTGTTCTTCCCAGCTTATCACGAGCTGCATATATTCCGCCGTCCGCGCACACCAACATAGTGATGGAACCCTCAATTACACTTTGCGCGAAAACAATTCCGTCGGAAATGTTGTCACGCCTGCAGATGAGCGATGCAGTAAGCTCCGTGACGTTTATCCTCCCTCCGCTCAGTTCGGTGAAGTATGCGTTATCGTCCTCAATTAGCCGTTCGGTCAGTTGTTTTGCGTTGCTAATATGGCCGACCGTTACAACGGCGAAAGTTCCTATCCCGGAATGTAAGATAATCGGCTGCGGATCGCTGTCGCTAATGCAGCCGATACCAATATTTCCTTTCAGGTCTGCTATATCTGATTCAAATTTTGTCCTGAATGGCGAGTTTTCAATATTGTGTATAGCGCGGTAGAAATGCTGCCCGTCGTAGACCGCCATCCCGCCTCGGCGCGTGCCGAGGTGCGAATGATAATCAGTCCCGAAAAAAAGATCTATCGCGCACTCGTTATCAGAACAAACTCCAAATACTCCGCCCATTATAAACTCCTATTCAACTGTGACGCTCTTGGCTAAGTTTCTGGGCTTATCTATGTCAAGCCCCTTATTTGCAGCTACATAATAGCTGAAAAGCTGTAATGCGACGACTGACAGCGATGGCGAAAAAAGCTCCGTGCTCTCAGCAAGCTTTATAAATGAGAGCTTTTCACCAACCGGAGCGTCCTGGCAATTGCCGATAAGAAGAACATTTGCGCCTCGGCTCATGACCTGCTCTACATTACTCATTATTTTTCCGTATAAACGCACGCAATTTGATATCGCAACGACCAAGGTGTTATCCTCGACAAGTGATATGGTGCCGTGCTTCAACTCTCCTCCCGCATAAGCCTCGGAATGGATATATGATATTTCCTTGAGTTTCAGCGAGCCCTCCAGAGCGATGGCATAATCGATATTTCTGCCGATAAAGAAAATGCTTTTATACCCGACGCATGTGGATGCGTATTTTTGGATTGAGTCAACTTGCTCAAGTATCCGTTTAGTTTTATCCGGCAACGCGGCAATATCGGAAAGAAATCCTCGTTCCTCTTCAGAGGAGACCATGCCCAGCTTGGCGCCAAACCGCACTGCAAGCATGTATAGAAGCACTAGCTGCGCGGAAAATGCTTTCGTTGTCGCTACAGCGATTTCCGGACCGGCGGCCGTATAAATGCAGTGTTCGGACTCTTTGGCAACAGTGCTGCCGACTACATTGACTATCGATAAAGTGACAGCGCCCTTCGATTTTGCCTCTCGCATGGCAGCTATCGTGTCGGCTGTTTCACCTGACTGACTAATGAGAATGACAAGGGTTCTCCCGTCAATGTTTGCGTCCTTGTATCTAAATTCACTGGCAAGCTCGACCTCAACTGTGAGTTTACATAGCCGTTCAAAAACATATTTTGACACGAATCCGGCGTTATATGCAGAGCCGCAGGCCGTTATCACGACTTTATTAAAGCACTCAATATCAATACTGTCAATGACATTTTTATTATCTCCGCCGTTTATGACGGAATTAATGGTGTCCTGCAGTACTTTCGGCTGCTCCATTATTTCTTTGAGCATGAAGTGCGGCCAGCCGCCTTTTTCAGCGCTGTCAAGACTCCACGTTATGGTTTCCATCTGTTTTTCAAGCGGTTCTTTGTCAATATTGAGAAACTGCACGGAACCTTTCCGCAAAACCACAATTTCTTTGTCACCGGGGTAATATACCTTATCCGTGTGCCTTAAGATGGCGGGTACATCGGATGCAATGAAGTTTCCATGATCCGACACGCCTATGATCAATGGATTATCTTTTTTTACAGCAATGAGCGTCTCCGGAGCATCAAGGCACATGATTCCCAAGGCATACGAGCCCTCCAGCCAATCTATCACCTTAATGACAGTCTCAATAATATCGCCGGTGTAGTAATATTCAGCAAGCTGTGCGATGACTTCGCTGTCGGTTTGCGTCGAAAAGCATATCCCGTGACTTTCCAAACGCTCCTTAAGCTGCTTATAATTTTCTATGATGCCGTTGTGAACGACCGCAATCTTGTTCTGACTCCCCACATGAGGGTGTGAGTTTATATCCGACGGTTCCCCATGCGTCGCCCACCGCGTATGCCCTATTCCTACAGACCCTTCGATGGGCATGCCCGACAGCCTTGTTTCAAGTGCTGCCAACCTTCCTTTTTGCTTTACGATTTCAAAGCCGGCATTACCATAAACCGCGATGCCGGCGGAATCATATCCCCGGTATTCAAGTTTTTTCAATCAATCAATAATTATTGGGACGGCATCTTCATTTCCTATATATCCAATTATCCCGCACACGATGTTGCTCCTCACTTAAAATAATCTATTCCGCCTTCAAAAAGCGGCATATATTTATTGCCCGGTATGTTACGAGCCACAAACTCACCATGCCTTTCTGTATGCGCCATTTTTCCGAGAATGCGTCCATCCGGGCTGCATAAACCCTCTATCGCCCATATTGAACCATTGGGGTTGTGAGCGATATCCATAGACGGCGTACCTTCATTATCAGTATACTGAAATACAATCTGCCCGTTTTTTTTCATAGTTTCCAATATATCAGCACGGGCAGTCAACCGACCCTCGCCATGCGAAACCGGTTGTACGTATACCTCCCCCGGGCTGCATTTAGAAAGCCATGGGGTCATGACTGATGAGACCCTGGTGTTGACATATCGTGCCTGATGCCGGCCTATACGGTTGAAAGTCAATGTTGGGCATGTCTCGTTCATCGCAGATATCTGTCCAAAAGGCAGAAGACCAAGCTTGATGAGCGCCTGAAATCCGTTGCATATGCCCATAATCAAGCCGTCACGCTCGAAGAGAAGCCTTAGAACTGCTTCTGAAAGCCGGGCGTTACGGAACAAGGACACAATATATTTCCCGGACCCATCAGGCTCGTCTCCGCCGGAGAATCCCCCGGGGAAAATAAGCATCTGAGCTGACGCTATGACCTTGCTGAGCTTGCTGACGGAGTCCTTGAGCGAATTTGGCGTCAGGTTTCGTATAAGAACAACTTCTGCAATGCCTCCGGCTCTTTCGATAGCGGCTGCTGTGTCATACTCGCAGTTTGTCCCCGGAAAAACCGGCAAAACAGCCCTTGGTTTCGCAAAAGCAGCGCCGGTGCGCGGTGCGGGACGTTTCTCGTGCCGGATAAAAGGTGCACTTCCATGGTGTTCGATTTTTGTCGGGAATATTCCTTCGAGTGGGTTTTGCCATGCTTCACAAAGCTCAAGCAACGTTGCTGTTTCGTCACCGAATGTAAGCGATGGCTCCGCTTGCGTGTAACCTAGCAAACGGTAGTTGCCGAGCTCTTCACCAGCTTCAAAGATGATAGATGCAAAATGGTTTTCAAACATCTTTTCATCGGCGCAACCTGAAAACCCGATCATATTGCCAAAGGCCATTTTCATTATACCACCGTAGACCCCGCCGGTCTCACACGACCATGCAGACAGAACCTTCCCTGTTCGGCACAGCCTGATATACCTATCCCATGTATCTCTCAATGCAGCGTAATCGACAGCTCCTATGCAATCCATCGGTGTTTCAAGGAGATAGACCGGGTTTCCTGCCCTTTTGAATTCCGGGCTTATTAGTTTCGACGCATCATTAACACCTACTGCGAATGAAATAAGCGTGGGAGGAACATCCAAATCTTTAAAACTGCCGGACATAGAATCCTTTCCTCCTATCGCCGCGATTTTCAAGCCCAGTTGTGCTGAAAACGCTCCGAGCATTGCGGCAAAAGGCTGCCCCCACCGCTTCGGGTCGACACCTAAGCTTGGAAAATACTCCTGCAGCGAAAGGTGGACAGTATCGAGTGAAACGCCCGCGGCAGCTAACTTGGAAACCGAGCTTACCACTGCGTATACAGAACCGAGGAAAGGATCAGCTTCTGTGAAATGCGGATCAAAACCATACGCCATGACAGATGCTGTCTTCATAACCGGGACATCACAACCCGCTCCGCCATCGTATCCCCTGTTCCCTGAACCTTGTTTGCCGGCCTCAAACCCCTCGCGGTCGCGGTGCGCACCCTCTGTCCCTTGGATTGGCAGCAGCGCAGCCATTACCTGTGTTTCCGTCAATGCGTACTTTCCGCCGTATGGTGCAAAAACGCTTCCGGAACCGATTGAACTGTCAAAACGCTCAACAAGACCCTTCTGCGAGCAAAAATTCAAATCGCCGCAGAGTTCGAGCAGCCTGCGCCGCAGTGAAAGTGTTTGGTTGTCCGTTGCATTATTGTCATTTTGTGCTTTGTAATCAGGCACAAAAACAGCAGCGCGGCGCTCTGTGCCGTTTGTGTCAAGAAAAGCACGGTTGATATCTACGATTGTTTTCCCGCGCCACTTCATTACAAGATGACTTCGTTCCGTAATGCAGGCGACGACAGAGGCCTCGATGTTTTCCGTCTCAGCGTGCCGCTTGAGTTGTGTCAAATCCCCCTGCGCCAATACAACAGCGATGCGCTCCTGCGACTCAGAAATGGCAAGCTCTGTTCCATCCATCCCTTCATACTTTACAGGTATATTATCAAGCGTAATTTCGACACCGTCCGCTAGCTCGCCTATTGCGACGGCGGCGCCTCCTGCACCGAAATCGTTGCTTTTTTTTATTAACCCTGTCACAGCAGGATTACGAAACAATCTTTGTAGTTTGCGTTCTTCCGGCGCGTTGCCTTTCTGAACCTCTGATGCGCGTTCTGATACAGTATCCGCATTATGTGTTTTTGATGACCCGGTTGCGCCTCCAATGCCATCCCTCCCGGTGCGTCCGCCAAGCAGCACAACAATATCGCCCGGTATCGGACGCTCCCGTCGCACAGAAGTTCGCGGCACAGCACCGACGACAGCCCCGGCCTCAAGGCGCTTTGCGACATATCCTTCATGATACAACTCTTTCACATGCCCTGTTGCCAGCCCAATTTGGTTGCCATATGAACTGAACCCGGCAGCGGCTGTCGTTGTAATCTTTCGCTGCGGTAGTTTTCCGGGCAATGTTTCTTCTATTGGTCTTCTCGGGTCGCCGGAACCGCTTAGCCGCATAGCTTGATAAACATATGCCCGTCCCGATAATGGGTCGCGTATTGCACCGCCGATGCAAGTAGCGGCGCCGCCGAAAGGCTCTATTTCTGTCGGATGATTATGCGTTTCATTCTTAAAAAACAAAAGCCACTCTTCGGCTCCACGCTCGGACTCTGCGGTGACACGCACAGTGCAGGCATTTACCTCGTCAGATTCGTCGAGCATAGGCAGATCCTCGGTTTTACGTAGATACCGCATGGCAGCGGTCGCTATGTTCATAAGCGTAACGGGTCTTCCTCCGTTAACAGATGAAAACATATCGGATGCCTTCGCTACGCGCTCATCGCGAATATCAGTATCCTCTATTAGCGTATTGAATGTCGTATGCCTGCAATGATCCGACCAATAGGTGTCAATGACCTTTAGCTCTGTCTGAGTAGGATTGCGGTGCTGTCTGCGAAAATACTCCTGCACGAAAAGTATGTCCGGAAGCGACATAGCAAGCTCAAACTCCTGTTTCAACGTATCAAGCGCATCCGCGTTCTTTTTAATGAACCTGTCAATTACCTGTATATCTCCGGGATAACTGATGTCGAGCGCAGTCAGCGACGCCGGTTTATCCGGGGATGCCTCGCGGCACTCCACCGGATTGATAAGGTATGTTTTTATCCTATCAAAAACCGTATCATCTTCAACCCCCTCGATAGCATAGACCAAAGCCGTGCGAACAACAGGCCGATCGCATCCAAGCAGCAGCTCGATGCATTGCTGGCAGGAATCTGCTCTTATATCAAATTGACCGGGTAACGGTTCGACATACAATAACCGCGTGTCGTGCGAAAACGGCGGCAGGCTTTCTTCATAGCAAAAGTCGCTCATGGGCTCGCTTAGCACGGTATCAATAACAGGTTGCAGGCTGCCGGACGGCAGGTTTTGTATGTCATAACGGTTAAAAATCCGTATAGCTATGTCCGGCAGGTCAAATAATCCGGACAACTCGCCTTGTACAGATTTTGCCGGCACGTCAAAATTTTGCCTTTTTTCCACATAGAAGCGGTAAACCATATTGTCCAAACCTGTTTCACCTCTCTTGATTGCAATAGAAAGGCGCCTCTCAACAAGTTTACAGCATACAGACCTGTCGATAAACGCCTTTGTTCATCAATGATTGAGAGTATACCGAATTATTGCTGGATTGTCAATAAAAAAGCCTCTGAAGTTTTTACTTGAAATATTTTACGAAAATAATTATTGCCAAACTCTTTGTTGATAATGTATAATCAACACAATTTCTTTTGTGAAAAAAAACCACTTCCGATATCAGTTATGAGGAGTACAGATCATATGAGTATAAAAATGAAGATTCTTATCCCGGTACTTGCTTTAACCACGGTTATAGCAATAGGTGTGCTGATCTCCAACATCGTATTGTTTTCAAGCTACGTTGATGATTCGACAATCAACCGCGCTAAAGTTGCCTCGGATGTAGCGGAATACAACATTGAGGCACTTTCAGCAAAAGCACAAAGCGCGTCATTGTACATGTCTGAAAACAGCGGCATAGTCAGTGCTGTAATGAACAACGACCGGGAAAGACTGCTGACTCAAGCAAGACAATTGCAAAATGAAACAAGCGTTGAATTTTGCACCATTTTGGATGCAGATGGCATTGTTATATTGCGTACGCACGAGCCGGATAACAACGGCGATTCCCTTGCGGCACAAGCTAATGTCAGTTCAGCTATGTCCGGAGTTAGCCTTTCTGTCATCGAAAGAGGTACCGCTGTGCGCTTGTCAATACGTTCAGGTTCACCGATTATTGATAATCAGGGAAATGTAATAGGAGTTATATCTGTAGGGTTTCGGATGGATACAGAGCAATTTGTTGATACAATAAAGGAACTTCAGGGTTGTGAAGCAACAGTACTTTTAGACGGTGAAAGCATTTCAACAACTGTGCAAAATAGCGATGGGACTCGTGCGATAGGTACAAAGGCTCCCGATGACATTTATAACATGATACTCTCTAATAATACTTTTGCCGGGCGCAGCAGTATTCAGGAGCGAGCTGCAGTATCCAGCTATACTCCGATTATCGGTCAGGGCGGGCAAGTGATCGGTATGTTGTCAGTTGGATACTATGTTGACGAAATAACGACAGTAGTATGGTCATTTGTCCAAACCGGGCTAATCGTTGTGCTGATTCTTTTGGCAATTGCCGTTGTGATAGTCCTTAGTATCATCAGACGAATAACAAAGCCGCTTGCCATCGTCACACAAGCCGCCGAAGCGATCGCCATTGGAGATATAGAGGTGCAGGGCTTGGATTCGGGTATAGAACCGACCGGCAGCGAGACAATTAAGCTTGAGCGTTCATTTTCTAAAATGTTGGAGAGCTTCAAGAAGCAAGCTTATGTTCTTGCCCGTATTGCAGAAGGAGACTATACATCAAAGGTAGACATCCGCTCGGAGAAAGACGTTATAAACCTCGCTATTGAGCTTACGCTTGATAGCACATTAGACGTGCTGCAAAAAGTTGCAACTATCGGGGTACAGGTTGCTGACGGTTCTAAGCAAATCGCAGACGGTGCTCAAACACTTGCCCAGGGTTCTGCGCAACAAGCTGCCACTGTTGAGCAATTGTCCGCTTCTTTGGCGGATATTGCGCGTAAAACCAAAGACAACGCGGACATGGCCGGAAGAGCGTCCTCGCTTGCGGATACGATAAAACATAATGCCGAAAAAGGCAGTCATCAGATGGCGGAGATGATGGATGCTGTGAAAGAAATCAATGAAGCTAGCCAGAGTATAAACAAAGTCATAAAAGTAATTGATGATATCGCTTTTCAAACTAACATTCTGGCGCTTAACGCGGCAGTTGAAGCGGCGCGCGCAGGACAGCATGGTAAGGGCTTCGCTGTTGTGGCGGAGGAAGTACGCAATCTGGCGGCCAAAAGCGCGGAAGCAGCCAAGGACACCGGTGGGTTAATTTCCAATTCAATAGAGAAAGCTGAGCTTGGGTCGCGCATAGCGGACGAAACCGCATCGAGCCTCGCTGAAATCGTGGCTGGTATCAATGAGAGCGCAAAAATTGTCGGTGATATTGCCACGTCTTCCGATGATCAGTCGCGGGAAATAGAGCAAATCAATCTAGGTATCGATCAAGTAGCACAGGTTGTCCAGCAAAACAGCGCTACTGCCGAGGAGAGCGCAGCCGCATCTGAGGAAATGAGTGGGCAATCCGCATTATTGGAAGAACTGATCAGGCAATTTAATCTTCGTGGCGGTACGAAAACGGAGAAAAGTCTACCTCCCCCGAGATAATTAAAACATGAATGGAGTGAATCTCAATGACAAGCAGAGGGAAGTTTGATCCCCCACTTATTCTAGCGGTCGATAACGCATTGATGTTCTTGAGTACGCTAAAAAGGCTTTTGGAAGGTGAGCCTTATAATTTGCACTGTGAGTCTTCTGCCGAAGACGCACTGAGATTCCTTGAGCTCAACACACCGGATTTGATTTTGCTGGATATCGAAATGCCGGATATGGACGGATATGAGCTTGCGAGGATAATAAAGAGGACTAAGCACACCGTACCCATACTGTTCGTATCCGCAAATTCTGACAAAGAATATCTTGACAAAGCGCTCGAGGCGGGGGCCGCGGGCCTGCTTGTGAAGCCACTCCGCCGCTCGCAACTAATGGAGAAACTAAAGGAGTATACATCATAGACGCACTCGTCCAAGAATCATGTCCATGGAGTCGAAGTTGAGAGGTATTCCATCTCAACTCTCAGCGCTTAATCTCCGCTCTCCGCCCTTGTAAGCCATGCCGCTATATCAGTTATTAATGTATCAATTTCTCTTGTAAACCCCTCATTAACCTCCAACAGCTCCGTGAGATTACCGGATTTGGCAAGGATTTCCATTATTTTTGCTCTTTCAACTAAACTCAAAGCACCGATACTTGCTGCGGAACCTTTGACGGTATGCGCGTCAATGGCGTAGTCACGCAGGTTATGCGCATTGACTTTACGCAGTTTTTCCAGCTCTGTGGGCATGTTTTCAACGAAAGATCGCAAAATATCGGTATACATCCCGATATCATTTTCGTACAAAGAGATACCCTCATCCGCGTTAACACCAGGTATATCAACAAACATCGACAACCCAACTGGATTAAGGGCGGTTTGAGGCTCGGAGGGAGTTGCTGGTTCTTGCATTATCCATTGCCGCACAGCGGCATCTATCTTCATAACGCTGACAGGTTTGGATATAAAAGCGTTAAATCCATTTTCCATAAACATCTGCTCATTGCCTGCGATGGCATTTGCGGTAAGTGCGATGATTGGTACTTTTTCGGCGTATTGTGTACCAAGGGCACGAATAGCTCGTGTAGCTTCAATACCGTCAATATCGGGCATCATGTGATCCATAAATACAGCATCGTAAATCTGCGTGCCGTGCTTAATCCGGTCAATGGCTTCACTACCGCTTGATACACAATCAACCTCCATTTTATATTTGCTGAGCAAGCCTTTCGCAACATCGAGATTTGTCGGAAAATCATCAACCACCAGAACTCTCACATAGCTCAAATCAGGTCGCGAGAGCGTTCTTGCGGTCTTTCTTCTCTCATAGCGGAAAGAGCGCAACTGGTCTGCTTTATCCGCGCCGATTCTTTTATCACTGACGAAGCCTTGTCGGATGTAGAGACGAAAAGTAGTTCCTTTACCATATTCGCTTTCTACAGTAATTTCGCCGCCCATAAGTTCTGTTAGGCTTTTTGTGATTGACAATCCCAGTCCGGTACCCTCAATATAGCGATTTGCCTGAATATCCACCTGACTGTAAACAGCGAATAGATTCTCCAAGTCCTCGCTTCGCATACCAATCCCGGTGTCGCTGACAGCGATAGTGAGCTTCAAATCATTTTCCTCTGTGCTAATGCAATCAACGCTCAATGTTACAGACCCGCTGCGTGTATACTTAAAGGCGTTGCTTAGCAGGTTATTCAAAATTTGCTTAACACGTAAATCATCGCCGTAAAGCTCTGAATACATATCGTTACAAATATTTAGCCGAAAAGATATAGGTTTTTCTTCAATCCTTATAACATTTAAACTTATAACATCACTTAATAGACTTGCTACTGAGTAGCATGTATTTGTAATCGTAAGTTTACCGGATTCGATTTTTGAAATATCTAATACATCATTGACAAGCCCTACCAATGTTTCGCAGGCTGTGCCAATTTTCTTCAAGCTTGCGATTACATGCTCTGGCAATGAGTCTTCCTCTAGCAGCAGTTCCGTTAAACCTACGATCACATTCATAGGTGTTCGTATTTCATGGCTTATATTGGCTAAAAATCTGCTTTTGGCCTTATTGCTTTCTTCAGCAACCTCTGCCCTGCGAATCTTGTTTTGAACTTGCTTGTACAATATTTGATTTGATATGCGCTTTTGTAGAAGAGGTCCGGAAAAGGGCTTTGTAATATAGTCCGCCGCGCCTAAACTGAACCCCTTTCTCTCGCTATCCTCATCGCTTATTGATGACAGAAAAATAACCGGTATATCCCTGTACCGCACATCGGCTTTTAGTTTTGATATGGTTTCAAACCCATCCATCTCAGGCATTAACACATCTAAAAGTATCAAATCCGGTATGTCATGCTCAAGGTGATCAAAAAGAATGGCAGCCGATTTAATGGTAAAAACCCTGTAATATGATCTAAGAAGTTTTTGCCCTTGTTTTAATGTGGCAATATTGTCATCTACCATTACTATTTTGTAACGTGTATCATCCATGCCTATACCTCCAATTAATTCAGCATCACAATTATATCTTGGTATCGGCTCTTATGCAAGATGACAATTTTTTTCTGACAATTTCTGGATTCCCTGATCCACCCAACTGCCTCATGACCTGGCCCATTAAAAAACCAAAAGTTTTTTCTTTCCCACCTAGGTATTCAGCCACTGCCTCCGGATATTCGGTTATTATTTTTCTAACAATTTCGTCAATAACACTGCTATCGCTTTGCATCATCAACCCATTTTGCTCAATATATAACTGCGGATCGACGCTTCGCGTGAACACCGCTTCAATGGCTTCTTTGTACGCATTACGGTTTATCTTTCCGGCTGTAACATAAGTGACAAGCGCGCTGAGTTTGTGGCTGTCTACTGATAACTCTTCAGGCGGCGTGTTTGTTTGATTAAGAAGCCGCATTATCTCCCCTGTTATTAGCCGCGCTGATTCCAGCGGCTCACCGCTTTGCTTCAATACGTCTTCATACAACTCAGAAATGTTTGTATTACCGGTTATTACCGCTGCCTCGTATTCGGAAAGTCCGTAATTGCGTGTATAGCGTTCTCTTTTTTCGTGTGCCATCTCCGGGATGCTTTGTTTTGCAACGCGAAGCCATTCATCGTCAATGTAAATCGGCAATAAATCGGGTTCGGGGAAGTAACGGTAATCTTGTGTGTTTTCTTTAGACCGCATAGCGTATGATTCGCCTGCGTCATCATCCCAGCGGCGGGTCTCTTGCTCAATATAACCGCCTTTATCCAGAATTTTTACCTGCCGCGCCGCCTCACACTCAATAGCGCGCCCTATGGCTTTGAAAGAGTTCAGGTTCTTCATTTCAGTACGTACACCGAGTTCACCATCTATTCGACGTACCGAAAGGTTAATATCTACCCGCATTGAACCCTCCTGCATCTTACAGTCACATATATCAAGATATAAAAGAATTTCCCGCAGCTTCTCAAGATATGCCAGAACCTCTGAGCTACTGCGGAAATCCGGCTCAGTAACTATCTCCAAAAGCGGCACGCCGCATCGATTGAAATCCATGATTGTGCTGTGAGATGCATTATCATGAATGAGTTTGCCTGCGTCTTCCTCCATGTGTATCTCTCGCACGCGGATATCTTTTTTTTTACCGTCAGATTCGATTTCAAGATTCCCGTCACGGCAAATAGGGATATACAGCTGCGACACTTGATACGCTTTTGGTAAATCGGGGTAAAAATAATTTTTGCGGTCAAACTTGCAATTACGATTTATTTCACAACCTAAAGCTATACCAAGACGCAGCGCGTAATCAACTACGTTTCGGTTCATAACAGGCAGTGTACCCGGCATTCCCGAGCAAACTGGGCATACATGTGTGTTAGGCGCACCGCCGAATGCGACAGTACAACTGCAGAACATTTTCGATTCTGTTGAAAGTTCAGCATGGACTTCCAGACCTATCACGGTTTCCCACTCCCACGACATATTTATATTACCTCCCGGATAGTTGTCCTATGGTGACTTGTGCGGCTTTGATAAACACCCGCCGCCTTTACGAGCTTTTCTTCAGAGAAAGCATCTCCAATAAGTTGAAACCCAATAGGCAATCCCTGTCTGTCAAACCCGCACGGCAGAGCCACGGCTGGAAGCCCTGCCAGATTGATTGATACTGTGTAAATGTCGCCCATATACATCTTCATCGGATCGTCTATGTTTTCGCCGAGCATATACGCAGTCGTTGGGGCGACGGGCGAGATGATAACATCAAAACGCTTAAATAAATGGTTGTAGGCATCTTTTATCAAAGTGCGGATTTGCAGTGCCTTTTTATAATAAGCATCATAAAAACCTGAAGATAGAACAAACGAGCCAAGCATAATCCTTCTTTTTACCTCTAGCCCGAACCCCTCGCTCCGGGACATGTGGTATACTTCGCCCAACGTGTTTGCACCGCTGCTCCGAAAGCCGTATTTTAAGCCGTCATATCGCGCAAGATTGGACGACGCTTCGGCGCAAGCGATGATATAATATGCGGGGATCATGTAATCCATGAACGGCATTTCGAACTCTTCTACTTTTGCCCCCGCTGTTTCATATTCTTTTACTGCCTCCAAAACACAGTTTTTTACGTCAATATCAATGCCGCTGCCAAAATAATTGCGGGGCAGGCCGATTGTCACTCCATCAAGCTGCTCTCCCCATTGCTTATCAAAGCAAAATGGTTTTTTTATGACACAGGTGCTGTCCATATCGTCTGGCCCTGAAATGAGTGACAATAGTGCCGCACAATCTTCGATGTCCATTCCTATTGGGCCGATTTGGTCAAGTGACGATGCATAGGCAATGAGTCCATAACGTGACACTGAGCCGTATGTCGGCTTTATTCCGGTGACACCGCAAAAGGAGCATGGTTGGCGAATGCTGCCGCCCGTATCTGAACCAAGTGTCAAAGGTACTTCACCCCCGGCTACTGCTGCAGCGCTGCCGCCAGAGGAACCGCCTGCCACATGTGATATGTTCCACGGGTTGCGTACCGGACCGTGTACACCCGTTTCACTGGAACCACCCATTCCAAACTCATCCATATTAAGCTTGCCGATGATGATCATGCCAGCTTGCTCAAGTTTTTGGACCACGCTAGCATTATAAACCGGTGTATAGCCATTAAGCATTTTAGACGCACACGTTGTCTCAATTCCAACGGTGGAAATATTATCTTTCAAAGCTATCGGCACCCCGGCAAGTAGCGAAATATCTTCGCCAGCGCTGATCCGCGACTGTATTGCTTCTGCGCGGGTGAGGGCGTTATCCTTGGAAATAGCAAGGAAGGTATCGTATTGATTATGTGTTTTTTCAATTATATCCAGATAATATCTGACAGTCTCGGCAACACCAAGCTTCCCCGTTTTTATAGAAGCCGAAATCTCCAATGCGCTCATATCTCTCATTAATAACCACCACTTATATTATAGTTATCAGATTGTATATCAATCAGATTATAATTTGCCGACACACTCATTTTGCGGGTAAGTTACATATATGTCAATCCACACCGTCTGCTCTGATTTTTGGCGCTACAAACATCCCGTCTTTCCTGTCCGGTGCGTTTTTTAAAATCAAATCCCGGTCAAATGACGCTCCGGCGTTATCTTCCCTGAAGGTATTTACATCATTATATGGGTGGCTGCGCCCAAGTACACCATTAGTATCAAGCTGACCGAGGCAATCCATGTATTGTAAAATCTTTTTCAGATCGCTCGATATTTTTTGTTTTTCTTCACCTGAGAGAGCAAGGCGAGACAACTCCTCAAGATAATCAATCAGCTTATCATCTATTTGCATAATACCTTTCCTTTGTCAACATTATTTTTACACATCTAGGATACTTGGGTTACAACCTGTATTTGTGTCCTTAACCTCATATCTCCACGATACCGTCAAAGACTTTTTTGCAATCACCTGTCATATATACAGTCTCACCGGTATAATGAATGGTAAGTTCCCCGCCAGTCAGATGCACCTTAATGTCCGAATCCATGTCGCAGTATCCGTTTAGTACGGCTGCTACAACAGCCGCGCATGCACCGGTGCCGCAAGCTTGCGTTTCACCGCTACCGCGTTCCCATACACGCATTTTCAAATGCTTTCTGCTCAGCACATTGACAAATTCGGTATTAACCCTATCGGGGAACAGTGTATCGTTTTCAAACAGTGGACCAAGTTCATTCAAATTGAGATTGTCAACATCGTCACGGAATACCACGGCGTGAGGATTGCCCATCGAAACACAAGTAATCTCGTGTACGGTGCCGCCAATAGTCACCGCTCTTGCGATTACATTTTCGCCTGTTAAGCTTACCGGTATATCATCAGGATGCAACCGTGCCTGCCCCATATTAACTCTAACGGACGACACAGTGCTATTTCTTGTGGTTAAGTATAGCTCGCGGATGCCGCTTCGTGTCTCGATAAACATATTCTCTTTCTCGACAATTCCATTGTCATAGAGATATTTTGCCACACAGCGAATCGCATTGCCGCACATGTTTCCCTCGCTTCCGTCAAGGTTGAACATCCTCATTTTTGCGTCGGCAATGTCGGAGGGCAGCATTAGTACGACGCCGTCGCCTCCTATGCCAGTATGCCTGTCGGAAAGCAGCACGGACAACGATTCCGGAGAATCGATTTCCGTGTCAAAGCAGTTGAAAAAAATGTAATCATTGCCAGTACCATGCATTTTCGTAAAAACCAATTTCATATACTCGCTCCTCATCGTGTTAATATCAATCAGTTCTGTGTTTATCTCGCTATACCCGGAAAGTAAGCTGTCCGCTAGTGCATTTGCCGTATCAACCGACGTCAAGCATGGGATGCCAAGTGCGCAGGCTTTCATGCGTATTTTTACATCGTCAAGAGCGGGATCCCTGCCTTTTTCGGATGTGGAAATGATATAGTCTATCTCGCCGCTTTCCAAAAGCGTTGCAGTGTTGTTATCGGTGCATTCGCGGATTTTCTCCACAACCTTAACTTTGAAACCCTTTGACTTAAGATAACCAGCAGTCCCGCGCGTCGCGTACAGTGAGAAACCGCACCGGGCGAATTTTTCCGCTACGTTTCCTATTTCAGCCTTATCGCTATCTCTGACCGTAACGAGTACACCGCCTTGTTTATGCAATTTGTAACCTGCGGCGATAAGCCCTTTGTACAGGGATTCTTGAAGGTTTTTTCCTAGGCCCAGGACTTCTCCAGTGGACTTCATTTCAGGTCCAAGATGCGTATCTAAACCCGCTAGCTTCTGGAATGAGAACACCGGAACCTTTGCTGCAGTATATGGCGGCCTTTTTGCTATACCGGATGAATAGCCTAGATCTGTCAGCATGTCGCCGATAGCTGTTCTTGTGGCAAGCTCACATATAGGTATACCCGTAACCTTGCTGATGTAGGGGACGGTTCGCGATGCTCTAGGGTTTACCTCAATGACATAGATCTCGTTTTCATATAAGACATATTGGATATTCACAAGTCCCCGGACATTTAACGCCATACAGAGTTTTTCCGTGACCGCGAAAATCTTATCTGACAGGTCATCGTCTATGTTCACCGGAGGATATACGGCAATACTGTCCCCGGAATGGATGCCGGTGCGCTCTATATGTTCCATGATGCCGGGTATCAATACATCGGTGCCATCACATATGGCGTCTACCTCTATTTCTTTCCCATCAATGTACATGTCTATGAGTACCGGGCTTTCTTGCTCACGATGCAGTATAATTTCCATATATTCTCGGATATCATCAGGTGAAAACGCAATAATCATGTTCTGTCCGCCAAGCACATAGGACGGGCGCATCAGCACGGGATAACCGAGCTTTTCTGCAGCGTACAGCGCATCATCCCGCGACATTACTACCATGCCTTTTGGCCGCATTATTTGCAGATGTTCCAAAAGCGCGTCGAAGCGTTCCCTGTCCTCGCATATATCTACACTATCTGCGGGGGTTCCAATAATATTCACACCTCGTTCATGCAACTTTTTTGTCAGCTTGATCGCTGTGCCCCCGCCGAAGGCAACGATAACACCAACCGGCTTTTCTATTTCAATCACGCTCATCACATCGTCAATGCACAATGGCTCAAAATACAGCCTGTCGGCAGTATCAAAATCTGTTGACACAGTCTCCGGGTTGTTGTTGATGACGATTACTTCATAGCCCATCTTTCTCAGTGTCCACACACAGTGTACACAGGCATAGTCGAACTCGATGCCCTGCCCAATCCGGATCGGCCCGCTCCCCAGCACAACGATTCTAGGCTTATCGCCTTTATTTATGAAAGGCAGTGCTTCATTTTCTGTACCGTGCCGTACGGAATAGAAATATGGCGTTTTCGCCTCAAACTCACCGGCGCAGGTGTCAACCATCTTATAAATGAGAGGAGAGATGGAGAGTGGGGGAGTATCGGCGATATTTTTGAGGTTATATAAGAACCACCGATCTACTTTTGTTATCATATGAAGTTCATCTATGCTGACGCCGCGTTTTATTGCTTCATATAGTACAAACAGGCGCTCATCTGTTACTGTATTAAGAAGGATGCCTATTTCCTCATCGGTTTTTGAAGACAGATGCGGTAGGTTTAAATCGTCAAGTCCTAACTCTGCACCGCGTACGGCCTTAAGCAACGCACTGTCGAAAGTGTCCGAAATCGCCATCACTTCGCCTGTGGCTTTCATCTGCGTTCCCAAATCTTTTTGTGCGTACACGAACTTGTCGAACGGCCACTTTGGGAACTTGACCGCCACATAGTCAAGCGCGGGCTCAAATGCCGCATAAGTATTGCCTGTAACTGCATTGATTATCTCGTCAAGGTTGTACCCTATCGCAATTTTTGTTGCGACTTTCGCAATCGGGTAGCCTGTCGCTTTGCTTGCTAGCGCTGAAGAACGCGATACACGCGGATTAACCTCTATCACTGCATATTCAAAACTGTGTGGGTGCAGCGCAAGTTGGCAGTTGCAGCCACCCTCAACTCCCAGCGAACACACGATCTCCATTGCTGCCGTTCGTAACATCTGATATTCTTTGTCCGCCAGAGTAACCACAGGAGCGATGACAATACTGTCGCCGGTATGCACTCCCACTGGGTCAAAGTTTTCCATGGAGCACACAGTGATGACGTTCCCGGCACGGTCTCGCATAACCTCAAATTCTATTTCTTTCCACCCTGCTATGGAACGCTCCACTAGTATCTGGGATATAGGGGAAAGATAAAGCCCGTTTGCAGCAATTTCACGGAGCTGGGTAATGTTATCTGCGATGCCCCCTCCGCTGCCACCAAGTGTAAAGGCTGGACGCACAATTACCGGATACCCCAAATTGTCCGCGAATTTTACAGCCGTTTCGATATCATTTGCGATGATAGAGGGAATAACCGGTTGACCAATCTGCTGCATGGTCTCCTTGAAAAGTTTCCTATCTTCCGCCTTGTCGATGGTTTCGGGGGAGGAGCCGAGCAACCTTACGTTCATTCTATCCAAAAAGCCGTCTTTTGCTAGTTGCATACACAACGTCAGACCTGTCTGTCCGCCTAAACCGGATAAGATGCTGTCAGGGCGTTCCTTTTCGATAATGCGCTTGACTGTCGCAACTGTCAGCGGTTCAATGTATATCTTGTCGGCTATATTACTATCAGTCATAATTGTTGCAGGATTGGAGTTGACAAGTACAATTTCAATGCCATCTTCGCGTAGTACGCGGCAAGCCTGAGTCCCTGCATAGTCAAACTCCGCCGCTTGACCGATTACGATTGGCCCGGAACCGATTACCATCACTTTTTTAATACTTCTATCCAGCGGCATACGTGTCCATCCTTTCAATAAAGCGTTCAAACAGAAAGCTGGTATCAAGCGGTCCGCTACGGGCTTCCGGATGGAACTGCACCGAGAACGAATTACCGTAATCAAGTCCTTCGCATGTGCCGTCGTTGACATTCACAAAGGAGCTTTCATCAGCAAGCACGGCATAGCCGTGGTTTTGGCTTGTTATGTATACACGTCCGGTTGAAAGCTCCTTTACAGGTTGGTTCGACCCTCGGTGGCCAAATTCAAGCTTCTTTGTCGAATAACCGTTTGCTAGCGCCATAAGTTGATGCCCGAGGCATATGCCGAACATGGGTATGCAGTTATGCATAATGGTGCGCACCGTTTCTACAATCTCATTATTCGCCGGATCTGTAGGATCACCAGGTCCGTTGCTCAACATAACGCCTGTCGGCGACATAGCTAATATCTCGCTGCTTTTCGCGTTGTGAGGGAATGTACGCACCTCGCAGCCACGGTCTATGAGCGCGTCAGCGATGCCGCGCTTCGTACCAAAATCCATCAAAGCCACCCGACGGTCACCGCGCCCCTTTTTCTCAATGGTGCGTGATGAAACCGCTGCGACAGGATTTCGGACGCAGTATGACTTGGCATCCAAAATGTCAGACTGAGTTGGTGCCGATATTGTAATTTTACCGTTCATCACACCGTTGTTCCTGATGATTTTTGTAAGTGCTCGCGTATCAATTCCACACAGACCGATAATTCCACGCTCCATTAAAAAAGTGTCAAGCGTTCCCTCGCTGCGGAAGTTGGAAGGAGTTTGACACGGATGCTTTACTATATACGCTTTCATAACAGGATCTGAGCTTTCAAAGTCTAAGGGGATGACTCCGTAATTGCCAATCAAAGGGAATGTCTGGATGACAATTTGTCCGTAGTAGCTTGGATCTGTCAGGGTTTCTAAATAACCGGTCATGCCGGTTGTAAATACGACTTCTCCCACTATTATGCCTTGTGCGCCAAAACTTTCGCCTTCGAATACCGCGCCATTTTCCAAAACTAGATATGCTTTCATTATAATGAGCCCCTCTCCGCATACACAAAAACAAAGACGTCTATCGCATGATGCGCACTGAAATCTGCAAACAGTCCGCAACATATGATGAACGCCTTTGTCCGAGTAGAATACTACTACGTGATTGCATAAATGTCAAGAATTATTTAATAAGAGCACAGATGAATCGCGAAAAACGATTACTGTTCATGCCCCGCCAGAAACAGGCGTATTATGCGCCTTTTGTTCGGTCAGTTCCGGGATAAAACCGGAATTCCCTCACGTCAGTCGCACAACACGCCTGTTTCTGGCTACCCCGTGTAACCGAAAAACGATTACTGTTCATGCGCCAAGCTTTTTATGCTATGCCAAGCTCATTTTTAGTTGATAACCTGCCCGACGCATAGTATAATTATAGCCAAAGACTAGAAATGGCGGTTTATATGCAAATATGAGGGTAATTGTCGCGCAGATTTTGTGCAGATTCCTTTCCTTTTTTCTTCGCATTGCGGGACGTGGAGGGACAAACCTTCCCGGCAGGGTCGCGTTGCGCGCCTGTCCTAGACTATTGGATTTCCTTGGAAATGGTGTAAAAGTTACGCTCATAACGGGCACCAACGGTAAAACTACAACTTCAAGAATCGTTGAGGAGAGTTTTCTTGCAGCAGGCCGAACTTGCTTTTCAAACAGATCAGGTGCAAACCTCCTAACAGGGATCGCTGCTGTTTTTTCACAAAATGCAACCCTTTCTGGAAAAAGCCGATTCTCCCATGCAGTAATCGAGTGTGATGAGGCCGCTTTCAAAAACGTCTCCCGCCAATTAAATATTGAGACGATTGTTGTAACGAATATTTTCCGTGACCAACTTGACCGTTTCGGAGAAATCACACATACGATGGACAGTATAAAAACTGGAATCAAAAATTGCCCGAATGCCGTTTTATGCCTAAACGCGGACTGTTCTCTCACTGTATCACTGGCAGAAGGCTTGGCTAACAAAATCATTTACTTCGGTGTCGACAGACCTTTCTATGAGGATGCAGCTATTGAACTATCAGACGCAGCATATTGCATCAAGTGCCTCGGTAAGTATGTTTACGATTATAAAACGTATGGGCACATGGGCGGGTTTCGCTGTCAGGATTGTGGATACGAACGTCCTAGCGCGGACATAGCTGTTACTGAAACCTATCATATGGATAGCGATTCGTCGGAAATCTGTCTTAGGATATTTGAAGATTCATACCGGCCTCGATTGAATCTGCCGGGCGGTTATAATATCTACAACGCTGCTGCTGCTGCTGCTGCATCTGTTGCAAAAGGACTGCCCGGAGTGATCATTGTCGATGCGATCGAGCGCTTTAAGTCCTCATTTGGTAGAGCTGAGAAGTTTATAATAGGTGGAAGCGTTATTCGCTTAATGCTGGTAAAAAACCCTTCCGGATTTAATCAGGTGTTATCCTTTATCGCAAACGCGGATATCAAAGCAATCTTAGTTTTGGCATTAAATGACCGACTGGCGGACGGGACGGACATCTCTTGGATATGGGATGTTGACTTTGAAATGCTTCTTCGCATAAAAGGAAAGTTTTCCGGGTTTTATGTGTCTGGGATAAGGGCTGACGAGATGGCTCTGCGATTAAAGTATGCCGGCCTTCCGGAAAATGAAGTACACATCATTCGAGATTACGACGAATTGATAGCCGAGATTATCAAAATCGGGTGCTCTGTCTATATTCTCCCCACATACACAGCAATGTTTGACATACGCCACGCTCTTTCAAAGCTGCTCCCGGTAAAAGCGTTCTACGGGTGAGTAAATCTCGCTGAACAATCAATTGAAAAACCACTGCCGCAAGGAGGCCGTTGCAACGTGGGCAGCTATTATGACGAATCTCCGCAAAATAATCCGGACGACTATAATGTAGTGCCATATGCGTTCGAAGAAGTGAACAACTTATATCGTCCGCAATACAATACAGAAGAGCTCAGATCGGTACATGACGCTCTGGAAAAAGCGAGAAAGTGCATCAAAACCGCTTTTACTATTTTATTCATTGCTGCAACCGTTAATATTTTCATGGGCGCATTACAGATCCTGTTCCCAAGCGCCTTATCTGATATGAGCGTTTTTGACGGAATAAGCGCCATAGATTACATCATTTTCGGACTAATCTACCTTGCCTTGTCCATTGGAATTTATAAAAACAGGCGGCTATGCGTCGTTCTTGCTATAATGGTGCTTGCGGTGGATGTGGCTGTAGACGTTTTCTATGGGATCCAAGTGATAGGCTTTTTCATCAAAGCCGCCATACTTATTGGAGTAATGCAAGGTGCAATAGGTTGTTTCAAGTTTCACAGGCTCGAAAAGAAGCATCGGTACCCTTCAGGCGGTGAACTTAATCAGATGATCGTCAGCATTAAATTCAGGCTTAAAGCTTTGCATATGCTTCCTATTTTTGCCGTTGCTTTGATAGGCATTTGGGTCGGAGGGTGTGCGGCTTCAGAAATGTTTAAAAATGGGTATGATTTGGATAAATGGTCTAACAGCAGCTCATTTTTTACCTCGACATTTTTTCCTGTCAACCATCCAAGAGTAGAAAGTTTAGACTATCTGTATGAACCTTTACAAACATGGACGACAGGCAATATGACTGTACAAGTTTCAGGTATAGATGTGAACATTGAGTTTGTAGCGGAATATTCGATTGCGGGCAGGGTTGTAGGCGCAAGGAATTACACCGGCAGAAAAGTTGCAGACCTCCTTTCACCGAGGGATGTCGCACTTGCATGGGGTTGGTTGTCCGATAAAGAGGTAGATTCGGAAATAACGTGGGGCCCTTGGAGTGACAGGGGTTTTCGCTACTCTGCTAACCGCTGGGGGAACAGCTTTGGCGGAGTTGGTGAGATTCGCAGTTATATGTCAAATAATCACTTGATACCCGATAGCGGCAAAATAAGAAAGCTTCTTTACGATATAAGGGTTGGCCATTATGTCAAAATCGAGGGGTATCTTGTGAACGTTACATATTATACCCCTAACGGCTCGTATGGTAGTGTCAAATAGACACTCTTATTTTTTATTGCAATTCCTGTTGTTTCAAGGGTTCGCGACGCATATCACAACAAAAATAGCAATACCCCCCAATTTGGTGTACAATGGCAGCTGTCAAACCGAACCAAACCCAAACAGAAAGGTATTGCTATGCT
>Ga0099364_10002170_pt1 | contig 31522 bp, 31 predicted proteins | sample TergutTh196P3_FD_73070 | JGI IMG/M metagenome (GOLD analysis project Ga0099364, IMG submission 73070) | Microcerotermes parvus P3 segment gut microbial communities from Pointe-Noire, Republic of the Congo - Th196 P3 | ecosystem: Host-associated > Arthropoda: Insects > Digestive system > Gut ... | reverse complement strand
TTTTCCAACATTTTTTTCATTTCATCAAAAGAAATAAACCCTTCAGAATTAAACGAAATAAGAACAAATTTTGCTTTAATATTTTCTACCAGTTCAGACAAAACAGAATATGCATACTGTTTTTTATTATATGCAGAACGGTTCCAGTTATCCGGTATTCCTGAAACATTGCTAATATTTTCAGGATATTTATTTTCGAGTATCAGGTTAAGCATAAAATAATTTGAACCGTAGGGATGCTGATTATAAGGCGGATCAAGATATGCCAAATCTGTTTCCGGCGCTTCTTTTACGATCTGATTTGAATCGCCGTTATATACATTATAATTACAATTAAAATTACTGAATACAGGAAAAGGCAGAGCAATATTTCCCTTAATGCGAAAAAGAGCATCGCTGTTACTGCCGCCGAATTGCCCCACCCCTGTTTCTTTATTCTTGTAAAATCCCTTAAAAACACCGGAAGTGTTTACATGAACAGATGCTTCTGCAATCAGCGGAGCAAGAAAAAAATTTTGATATTTGAGCGGAACAGATTGAATGTATTTACGCATTGTGTCTATATACATTGCATTTCTGCGTGTGTAAAAAACCCTCTCATCCTTTTTGATCCAATTATCATTTTTTGGCGAATATAGTGCCGTAATTACTCCTTCTTCCAATGGATTGTTTTTAATGTTTTCCAAAAGTTCATTATATAGATCTTTTAGTACAAGTAAATTTATTTCGTCTTTATTTGATAAATAACATTCTCCGGTAACAGCCGCATATTTTTCTAAATCATTGACCAAAAGGGTATTTGAGAATTGCTTGCAATGACGGGCTACAATACCGGTCCCGGTAAAGACATCAAAAATATCCAATTTTTCCTTGTTTAGGCGTTTTTGTACAATTTGAATACCTTTTGTTATAAAATCCAGAAGAGAACGTTTATTTCCTATATAAGTAATTATTTGTTCTGTCAAAAAATTTTTGTTTTCATACACGGGCATATTCTGCATTATTCTACCGCGGTTCCTTGTCCGGCGATTTTATTCGCGGCGAGGGGTTGTTGATTACGCCTAACATCATTTTAACGCCGTCAACAATGGCAATGTGTTCTTCTGTAAGTATGCGGGCTGCAAGGCTTTCCGGCGTGTCGTCCGGCAGAACCGGCGCCTTTCTCTGCAAAAGTATTTTGCCCGTGTCGGTTCCGGCATCCACCAGATGAACAGTACAGCCGGATTCGCTTTCTCCTCCGGCAAGCACGGCCTTGTGTACATTGATGCCGTACATTCCCTGGCCGCCGTACTTTGGCAGCAGGGCCGGGTGTATGTTGATCATTCTACCCGCATATTCTTCTATAATATCTCCTGCCAGTATCGAAAGAAAGCCCGCGTAAACCACAAGATCAACATGCATCTTGCGGCAATGGTCAAGGATACGATCCGAGAGTTCCCGCCGTCTTTCGGGTTTTGTAAGGCTTAAGTCAGGCTTTTCCACAACAACCGGAATCCCCGCGGCTTTTGCGCGTTCAATGGCATAAACACCTTCGCGGCTGGAGATGACTGAGTTAATTTTTGCGCCGGTAACTTTTTTGCCGGCGGCACCGGCGCTTTCGAATTCTCCCGCAGCTTCCGCATCAATAAGCGCCTGGAGGTTACTGCCGCTGCCGGAAACAAGGACAAGTATATTCATGTTAGACGAAACAAATTTCTGAGGTATTGTTCAAAGACTTTTCGACCCTGCCTATTTCCCAGGCAGGGAAACCTCTTTTTTCAAGGAGCGCCGCGGCTTTTTGCGCGTCTTGGGGTGAAAGCGCCAGAACAAAACCAATACCCATGTTGTAGGTATTGAACATGGTTTTATTTACTGCGGCATCTGCCAGGCTTTTATCAGCGTTTTTGATTCCGGAGGCAATACGGCTAAAGATGGGCGGCACTTTCCAGGGGCCGTTATAGTCGGGTTTAAGAGGGTCTTGAATTACCGGCATTAATTGCAGGGCTGGATTTTTGGGAAACATTCGCGGCACGTTTTCATAAAAACCTCCGCCTGTAATATGCACCATTCCCCGGATTTCTGTTTCATTCATTAGTTCAAGAACGGGTTTGACATACAGCCTGGTTGGTTCAAGCAGCACGCGGCCAATGGGTATGCCGCCAAAATCTTCGTTAAGGTCGGGGATGATTTTTCGTATAAGGCTGAACCCATTGGAGTGAACGCCAGAAGAAGCGATTCCAAGCAGGACATCGCCTTCGCGGATTTTTTGGCCGTCAATGATTTTTTTGCGGTCAGCCATGCCCACGGCAAAACCCGCGATGTCGTATACGTCATCGGGGATAATGCCCGGATGTTCGGCGGTTTCGCCGCCCAAAAGAACCATGCCGGTTTCGCGGCAGCCTGCCGCAACGCCTTTGACGATTTCCGCCGCTATCGAAGCGTCAAGTTTTCCGCAGGCAAGGTAGTCCAGGAAAAAAAGCGGCCGCGCTCCGTGGCAGAGTATGTCATTAACGCACATGGCCACGCAGTCAATGCCTACTGTGTCGAATTTTTTTAGGCGGAAGGCAATGTCGAGTTTTGTGCCCACTCCGTCTGTTCCGGCAAGGAGCACAGGGTCTTCCATGCCGTCCGCGGCCTTGATAAATTCCTTTAGCGAAAACATTCCGGCAAAACCGCCTATGCCGTCAAGTACCGCGCTGTTGGCGGTGGATGCGGTAAACTCGCGGTATTTTTCAACCGCTTTATAGCCTTCTTCTATATTAACGCCTGCCTGTTTATAGTCCATGGATTAAAATTATCAGAAATCCAAAGAGTCGCCAAGGAGTTTGTCGGACTTTGCCCAATCCAATGATAAAAAATGCAAAGTTGCCAGCGGGAAGAAAGTCTTCATAAAGATACTTTTCTTGATTCAAAAGATCTCTTTATGGAGATCTTTTCCCGCCCTCCCTGGGTTAATGGAACCGAGCCTTTTCTCAACTTCACAGAATCATCCGTAAAGTATAAAATCAATCCATGACCAGGGGTATTCTGATTGCCGGTAATGAATCTTTGCTCTTTTCCGCCGTGGCCGGTGAAGCGGGAAAAAGAGTTGAACAGTACGCTGCCGCATTGATTAACAGCACGGCTTCTTTGCCGGAGAATAAAAAAGAGCCCGTTCCTAAAGGAAGAATACCAATCACCTGGAATTCGGGAAGCTCAATATCAAGCCGCACGCTTGTTACTTCCGCAGAAAACTGCCTGGGGCAGATAAACGAGGCCATACTTATCTGCGTGCCTCCTGCCATGTACCGTCCGGCAGAAGCTCTAATTCCCGCAGAAATTGAAACCCAGGTTAATAATCAGGTTAAGGGCTGGTTTTTTCTGGTACGGGAATTAGCCTTGTATTTCCGTACAAAAGCAAAAGGAACCCTGGCTTTGATAGTCCCGGAAAAAAGCGCCAAAGGCGGCAAGGAATCCTCGTCTGACCTTTTGGGCGTATCTGCGGCAGCTTCGTTCCGCGCCTTTTCTCAAAGCCTGCTTTATTCCGCCGCAAATGAACCTTTTAATATTCTGGGGTTTACGCTTTCGGAAACAGGCGGGGAAAAAGAATTTGCTCCGTTTTTATTTAAGCATCTTGACGAAGCTTCGGCAAAGAATTCCGGTAAATGGTATAAATTCGGCAAGTTAAAATTATTTTAGACCGGGGCTTTTTCCAATCTTGACAATAAGGCCTTTAGAAGGTATACATTATTATACAAAGAAACTCGAACCGGCTGTGTCCAGCCCCCCATGGTCCTGTAGCTCAGTGGATAGAGCGGCCGCCTCCTAAGCGGCAGGTCGGCCGTCCGATTCGGCCCAGGATCAAAATGAACAGAATATTAAAAGAAAAAATAATGGAAGCATTTTCCTCAGTGCTTCCAATTACCATTATAGTACTGATCATCGGCGTTTTTTTCCCTTTGCCTTCCGGGACTATCCTTATGTTTTTGGCGGGAGCAGCGCTTCTTATTATTGGGATGGGCTTTTTTACCCTGGGTGCTGACATGGCTTTAATGCCCATGGGAGAAGGTATTGGCGTTGAGCTGACAAAAAAAAACAAACTGCCCCTGGTAATATTTGTAACTTTTATTATTGGATTTATTATTTCCGTTGCAGAGCCGGATTTACAGGTATTGGGAAAACAGACTCCTTCCATTCCAGCATATATCTTGATAGGAACTGTGTCCGTGGGAGTAGCTGTCTTTATGATTATCGGCGTACTTCGATCCCTGTTCAAAATAAGGTTTTCTGTTTTACTGGTTATTTTTTATGTCATAGCATTTGCGGCGGCCTATTTTTCCAACAATACCTTTGTCCCGGTTGGTTTTGATTCAGGCGGTGTTACCACCGGCCCCATTGCGGTTCCCTTTATGCTGGCTTTTGGCCTGGGTATCGCTTCTGTCCGCAGCGATAAATATTCACAAGAAGACAGTTTTGGCATTGTGGCCATGTGCAGCATTGGACCCATTATTGCAGTACTGCTCCTGGGTATTTTTTACAGGCCCGATTCGGTTTTAGTAGAATCTTACGCATTACAGGATGCGGCTACTTTTCAGAATGTAGTAAGAAATTTTGCATTTGAATTGCCCAATTATCTTAAAGAAATGTCTGCCGCTTTGGGGGCAATTATAATATGTTTTATTGTATTCCAACTGGTCTCAAGACGTTTTCACAAGCACCAGATCGGGCGTATCGCCGTGGGATTTCTGTATACCCTTACCGGCCTGGTGCTTTTTCTGACCGGTGTGAATGTCGGGTTCTTCCCGGTAGGCCAGCTATTGGGGTTTCAGCTTGCGTCTTCCCAATATAAGTGGATTTTGCTTCCTCTTGGGGCGCTTATGGGCTACTTTATTGTGGCGGCGGAACCGGCGGTTCATGTGCTCAACAAGCAGGTAGAAGTAGTATCTTCCGGCGCCATTACCCAAAAAATGATGAACAGGGGGCTTTCCATTGGCATGGCTGCTGCTCTTACACTCACCATGTGCCGGATACTGTTTAGCATACCCATCATGTATATTCTGGTTCCCGGTTATGTTTTCGCGCTTGCACTGACCTTTTTCGTGCCCAGGATTTTCACAAGCATAGCCTTTGATTCCGGCGGCGTTGCTTCCGGCCCCATGAGTTCAACCTTTCTCCTGCCTTTTGCAATGGGAACCTGCGAAGGAGTTGGCGGAAACATGATGATCGACGCTTTCGGCATTGTGGCCATAGTCGCAATGACTCCCCTGGTTGTCATACAGTTGATGGGTCTGATATACCAGCACAAGGCAAGGGAAGCTGCGGCAATGACCGAAGCCCAAGATGCTGTAATAAGCGCTGCGGCGGCGGGCAGATCAATTGACTGGGGGAAAATAACTGTTTTTGGGGTAGGTGAATAAATGGCTAAAAAATCCCCGTTCTCGAAGTTTATAGATAATTTAAGAATTAATTTATCCGGTGAACAGCAAGCCCCTGCAGCAGAAACCTCCAGGCCAAAAACAGCGGAACTAAGACTGCTTTTCTTTATAGTTGACTGGAATCATGCAAATATTGTTTCTGATATTTTTGTAGAGGAACATGTCCGTTTCCATTTTATCAGCAAAGGCGCAGGCACCTATAAAAGCGAACTGCTCGATCTTCTTGGAATTGGGGCAGGAGACAAGGCCGTGGTTCTCTGTCTGGAACAGGCAATATTGACCCAAATTTTATTAAAGGAAGTAAGAAAAAAACTTGGGTCCATCAATGCCAACCAGGGAATTGGTTTTTCAATTCCGCTTTCCGCAATAAACGATCCGGTTTTACTGGTTTTTAAGCAAAGTATCATAAAAAATCAAAAAATAACTTCAGAAATGATACCCAAACCGGAATCCGGTGTCCGGAGTAAAAACAAAGGAGTAAATATGGCAAATGATTTTTCACACGATCTGATTGTATCTGTTGTAAACCAGGGTTACAGCGATGATTTTATGATCACGGCCAGGGAAGCGGGCGCTTCCGGAGGCACGGTAATAACCGCCCGCGGCCAGGCCCACGAGGGCGCGGTCAAATTTTTCGGCGTATCCGTACAGGAAGAAAAGGAACTGATCCTTATTCTGGCCAGCCGGGAAAACAAGGTAAACATAATGCGGGCGGTTTCCGAGGCGCATGGTCTTAACAGCAAAGCCCACGGGATTATTTTTTCCCTGCCGGTTGATAATGTAATGGGTATTAATTTCGACTAGACAAGGTATTTACATGAACAAAGTCCTTAAAGATAAAATAATGGAAGCCTTTTCTTCCGTGCTTCCCATTACAGTCATTGTTATTATCATAAGTATTGCCTTTGTACCCATGCCCACGGGAACCGTCCTTTTGTTTCTGGGCGGCGCTGTTCTCTTGATTATAGGCATGGGATTTTTCAGCCTGGGCGCCGAAATGGCAATGATCCCCATGGGGGAAGGCATAGGCATCCAGTTAACCAAAAGTTCCCGTCTGGCGCTTATACTTGTTATAAGTTTTATTATGGGGGTAATAATTACCATTGCGGAGCCGGATTTAATAGTTCTGGCCCATCAGGTAAATGCGATTCCTTACTGGTATATCATATTCACCGTTGCCGCCGGAATGGGATTCTACCTGGTTGTATCGGTACTGCGTACCCTGCTCAAAATCCGGCTTTCGGTTTTGCTGGTTCTGTCCTATACTCTTTGCTTTGGCCTTGCCTTTTTTACTCCCAACATATTTATCCCGGTTGGCTTTGAATCCGGCGCTGTTGTTACAGGCCCTATTGTGGTTCCCTTTATCCTGGCAATCGGCCTGGGACTGGCGTCTATCCGCAGTGATAAAGGTTCCGTGGAAGACAGTTTTGGCCTTGTATCCCTTGTCTTGATAGGACCCATTATAGCCATGCTTATTTTGGGGATTTTCTACGAGCCGGCAGAAGTGGAAATGGAATTGATGGTTATCCAGGAAACGGTAAATTCCAGGGACGTGGCCGGAGCTTTCGCTATTGCGTTTCCCCAGCAGCTTAAAGAAGTGTCCCTTGCTCTTGTGTGCATATTGTTCTGTTTTATTGTTCTGCAGATTGTTTCCAGGCGTTATAACAAACACCAGCTTGGCCGTATTATGGTTGGTTTTATTTATACGCTGATTGGTTTGGTGTTTTTTCTGGCCGGTGTAAACGTGGGCTTTATTCCGGTGGGCCAGCTTTTGGGTTCCGAGCTGGCAGCTTCGCCGTTTAACTGGGTTCTGATTCCGCTGGGAGCCGTAATCGGCTATTTTCTTGTGGCAGCGGAACCGGCAGTCCATGTTCTTAATAAGCAGGTAGAGGAAATTTCCGGCGGCGCAATTACCATAAAAATGATGAACCGGGGGCTCGCTATCGGCATGGCGACGGCAGTGGCGCTTACCATGACAAGAATAATTTTTGGCATCCATTTATTATGGATACTGATCCCCGGATATATTCTTGCCCTGTCGCTGTCCTTTTTTGTACCAAAGATATTTACAGCCGTTGCCTTTGACGCAGGCGCCGTATGTACCGGCCCCATGAGCGCTGCCTTCCTTCTGCCCCTGGCAATGGGAGTTGCCCAGGGTTCCGGCAGGGAACTGATGTTATATGCTATCGGCATCGTGGCGATAGTGTGCATGACACCCCCCATCATTATTCAGATAATGGGTCTGTTATATCAGCTCAGGGCAAACCAGGCGGCTGCCCTTATACAGCAGCAGGCTGCGGCAATGGGCGCGGCAGAACAGATTATTGATTTTGGTGAAATAACCATTTTTGAACAGGATTAGTAAATGGCAAAAAAACCCAAAGAGATTTTAACAAAATTGTTTTCCGGATCACAGCCGGGACATGGCGGGCAAAAACCTGAACAAAAGAATCCAAAACCCGTAATGGTAGAACCCAAATGTGTCTTTTTTATTGTTGACTGGTCAAGGCTTAAGGATATTATCAGTGTGTTTGAAAATGATAAAACCGGTTTTCATTTTATAAACAAAGGCAGGGGAACCGCTACTTCCGAGATAATGGACCTGTTGGGCATTGGTTCAAACGACAAGGCTATTATAGTAAATCTTAAACAGCCGGAAACAGTGCCTTTTTTGCTTAAAGCGGTGCGCAGAAAACTCGGCTCCAACAGTCCTGGCGCGGGAATAGCCTTTACAATCCCGCTTTCGGGAATTAACAGCCCATTGTTAAAGATATTAACACAGCCGGAACTTACGGCGGGGGATTCCGGCGTACCAGCTGCGGATTCTCCTCCGGAAAAAAAGGTATTTTCACATTCCCTTATAATATCAGTAATTAACCAGGGCCATGGCGAGGCATTCATGAACACAGCCCGCAAGGCCGGAGCCGCAGGCGGTACTGTGATCAGCGCCAGGGGGCAGACTCATGAAGGTGCGGTTAAATTTTTTGGCATATCGGTTCAGGATGAAAAGGAAATCATCCTTATTCTGATAAGCCAGGAAAAAAAAGATGCTGTGATGAATGCTGTTTTTAATGCCCACGGCCTTGACAGCAAGGCGCATGGGATTATATTTTCCCTTCCTGTTGACAGGATAATGAGCCTTAGTTTTGAGCAGGCTATCAATGCTTGATGCCGTGATGCTTGATTGCTAATACTTGATTGTTAATATTATTAAGGAGATAATACCAACTATGAAAAAAAACCTTTTTACTTCTGAATCCGTAAGCGAAGGCCACCCCGATAAACTCTGCGATCAGGTATCGGACGCGATTCTTGATGCCTGCCTTAAAGCCGATCCGCTAAGTCGGGTTGCCTGCGAAACATTCGCTTCCACTTCCTTGGTACTTGTGGGCGGCGAAATTACAACAACCACTTTTGTTAATTTTCAAAAAATAGTCCGCGATGTAGTACGGGAGATAGGCTATACAAATTCGGATTATGGCCTGGACTGCGAATCCATGGCAGTGCTGGAAATGATCAACAACCAGTCTCCGGACATAAATCAGGGGGTTTCCGGCACGGGCCTTAAAAAGTACAAGGGCCAACAGGGCGCCGGGGATCAGGGCATGATGTTTGGGTTTGCCTGCAGCGAAACCAAAGAGCTTATGCCCCTGCCAATTACCCTTGCCCACAAACTTCTTATTCATGCGGCAAAACTTAGAAAAAACAAAACCATAAAATGGCTGCGGCCGGATTCCAAAAGCCAAATAACCATAGAGTACGAGGGACACAGACCAATACGCGTTGATTCGGTGGTAATTGCCCATCAGCACGACCCAGAAATAAGCCACAAGCAGATAGAATCCACAATTATTGAACAGATAGTCCACCCTGTTTTGGAGCCGACCGGCCTGCTGGATAAAAAAACCAAATATTACATAAACCCCACAGGCCGCTTTGTTGTAGGCGGCCCAACAGGCGATGCCGGCCTAACAGGCCGTAAAATTATCGTAGACAGTTACGGCGGCATGGGCCGTCACGGCGGCGGCGCTTTCTCCGGAAAAGACCCGACCAAGGTAGACCGTTCCGCATCTTACGCTGCCCGCTATGTTGCCAAAAACGTGGTTGCCGCCCGCCTTGCCGATCGCTGCGAAATACAACTGGCTTATGCAATCGGGGTCCCTTTCCCGGTTTCTGTCTGTGTAGACACATTCGGCACCGCCAAAGTTAATGAAAAACGCATTGAACAAGCCATCAATAAGGTTTTTGATCTTAGCCCTGCCGGGATTATCAAAACACTGGATCTACGCCGGCCAATCTACCAAAAAACAGCCAGTTACGGCCATTTTGGCCGCAGCGGCTTCCCCTGGGAAAAAACCGACAAGGCCGAGGAGCTTAAAAAAGCAATAGGGTAAGACCTGCGGATTTTAGCCACGGATTTCACGAATTTTCACGGATTAACACGAAAAAAGAAGCGCCACAAATCCTAAACCCGTATATTAGATATGACCCACGGATTATAGCCACGAATTTTCACGAATTAATACAGATTTTTAGGAGGGGTAAATGAGTTTATTATATGAAAAAGAATCTTATCTGATCATTGGCGCAGCAATAGAAGTTCACAAGGAATTAGGTTATGGATTTCTTGAAGCAGTATACCAGGAGGCATTAGAAAAAGAATTTGAATTAAAAAGAATACCATACAAACGAGAAGTACCATTTACAATATACTATAAAAATAAGCCATTAAATAAGTATTATATTGCTGATTTTATATGTTACGATAAGATTATTATCGAATTAAAAAGTAAATCTGCTATATGCTCAGAACATCAGGCACAATTATTAAATTATCTGGCAGCAAGCAGGCTGAAACTTGGAATAATATTAAATTTTGGAAAACAAAGCCTGGAATATAAAAGAATTATAAAATAATCCGTGAATTCGTGGGCAGAATCCGTGAAAATTCGTGAAATCCGTGGCTAAAAATCTTGTTCAAATCCGTGGCTAATTCCACAATTTCCGCTTGATCTTTACGATAAAAACAGGTATATTTGAAATATGCATAATATAAATGCCTTGACATGCCGATAATATGTCAAGAATATATTTTTTTTAGGGAGTGAAAATGAAAAAGTTTCTTTTTGTCGCATTGATTTTTATGATGGCATTTACGGTTGTTTATGCCCAGGAAGCAGGACAATTCACAGTCGGAGCCCGCGGGGGTATTGGCATTGGTTTTAATGATTTTTCTTCAGAGTATAAGAAATTGCTGCCAGATGATTGGAATGACCATATAACACTGGAATCCCTGCTACACCCTGTTGGAGCAGTTTACGGGTATTATACATTTGCGCCCAATATGGCAGTCCAGCTTGAAGCCAATATTATGATCAACCAAGGCTTAAAAGTCATCATGGATAAAACAATGAGTTGGGATATGTTTGGTTATGCTTTGGAATATACCATGGAATATTCGTATATGAGCATTGATATCCCTGTAATGTTCAGGTATACCTTCTTAAATGCTCCGGTCTCTGTGGGCTTGGCGGCAGGTGTTAATCTCTCCCTCCCCATCTCAAAATTGAACGTGGCAACATCAGTTGCTGGTCTTAGTATACCAGTAGCAGAAATAGAAATGGAAGGTATTGGTTTTGGCGCTGTTGCAGGAATTTTTGTTGGATATCCATTGGGCCCCGGACGCATTATAGGAGATGTGCGCTTCCTTTTAGATTTTGTGCATCCAAAAGTTAAGGGCGATGATGATCCGATGATGAACCGCCGGGCGCTTAACATAAGCGTGGGCTACGAAATGTCATTCTAGTATCCACGGATACTCACGGATTGAGAAGGGCAGGGATAATCCTTGCCCTTTTTTTTGATCCACGGATGCCCACGAATTACACTAATTTTCACGGATTTTCATTAAATTTTGAAGCAGCACGAATCCTGAACCCGTATATAGGGTATGGGAATAATTATCTCTCACAGCGGCACAGAGGACACAGAGAAAGATGGAAGAAAATAAAATAGGTACTCAAATACTTGATGCTGCTTTTTATTTACATAAAAATCTTGGCCCAGGATTACTGGAAAGTGTTTATGAAGCTGTTCTAACAAGATTACTATCGAAAAAAGGATTATCCGTCCAACGGCAAGTTTCTATCCCAATAGAATTTGAAGGGGAATACTACGAAGAAGGATTTAGAGCAGATTTATTTGTTGAAGGAAAGGTAATAATAGAGTTAAAATCAGTCGGGAAAATAACAGATGCGCATAAGAAGCAATTATTGACATATTTAAAATTGACAGATACAAAACTTGGATATATTTTAAATTTCGGGAGAGAATTAATGAAAGATGGAATAATACGAATTATTAATGGTAATTTGAGTTAAACTATGAATAACCGCTATTTCTCTGTGATCGCCGTGCCGCTGTGAGAGGTTCTTTTAAAAAGCGGGAAATCACCGGAAGAATTAATAGGAGAATTTGATATTTGACAAGTTTCCAACTAGTCTGTTAAACTAGTCTGTGGAGGATATAAATGACACAACAGCAAATCGGCGCTTTCGAGGCCAAGACCCATTTTTCCCGCATAATCCATGAAGTAGAACACGGCGCGGACTATATTATTACCAAACGGGGAAAACCCGTCGCAAAGATTATTCCTTTTATAAAGGAGCCGGAAATGACCCGGCAGGAAGCAATAGAACAACTTTTAGCGATGCGTAAGCTATTCCGCGGCAAGCCAGGTGATTTTAATATCAGGGAAGCAATAGAGGAAGGGAGAAAATAATGGGGTATGTTTATGATTCATCTTTTATTGGAGCAATTATTATTCCGGATGAGAAGAACCCTGATACTGATAAAATAAGGGAATCCGTCAGAAATGATAATAAAATATTTGTGCCTCAGCTTTTTTGGTATGAAATCACCAATATGTTTAAGAATCTTATCAGGCGTAAACGTTTTACTTATGATCAAGTTTTGAATTTTTACCCTCACTTATCTGCAATTGGCTTAATTTGTGATTATGAAACAGGAATATATTATTCCCAAAAGCTCCTGCACCTCTGCAATGATTACAATCTTAGCTCCTATGACGCAGCATATCTGGAGCTGGCCGCGCGCAAAAATGCCGTGCTCTGTACCCTTGACGAAAATCTGCAAAAGGCTGCAAAAAAGCGCGGCCTTGCTGTATTGGAATAAACCTTATTTATAGCAGCTGGTAATCGCGCCTTCCAGCGCGTCAAGCTGCGGATCAATAAGGGCAATTGGATTAAATTTATGTTTTAGGCTAAGAAGTTTTTCCGGCAGCTTTGAAAGCTGGCCTGTTGCCCTTTTGACAACTCCAGCTTCCTTTGCAGGATGGCCTGTTGCAAGAATTACAGTATGGGCATGACAGCTGCCGGATTCCGTTAGTTTCCGGGCAGCCGCAAAAGCCACGGCGCTGTGCGGGTCGATCAATATACTGTATTTTTTCCATGCCCATTCCATTGTACGCAGGGTTTCTTCATCATTAATGGCTGCGGGGAAAACCATATTACGCATAACTGCCGGGGCTTCTTCGTAAAAAGAAACAAGCCTTTCATAGTTTGCCGGGCGGGAAATATCCATTGCAGGAGAGTATGTAGCCTTTGCAGGCCGTGGATCGAATTTTCCGCCGCGTATAAAACCGCCAAAGGCATCGTTCACATTCATGGCCGCAATAAAACCGTTTACGGGCATCCCGAATTTCCACGCGTAAAGGCCGGAAATAAAATTCCCAAAGTTCCCCGAAGGAACAGAGAAAATCAGTTCTTTCCCCTTAAGATGTTTTTTAATTTTTACAAAAGCAAACAGAAAATAAAATGCCTGGGGCAAAAGCCGGCAGGGATTTATGGTATTGGCGCTTGTCACATTATGGCGTTCGGCAAAAGGCCGGTCATTAATAAGCTCTGTAATAAGCCTGTTGCAATCGTCAAAGTTCCCGCGGATTTGTATGGGTATGGTTGTTCCGCCGTTGGTTATAAACTCTTTTGTATCAAGCCCGCAGACAGGCCCTGACGGATAAATCAATACCGAAGTAATCCCCTGTCTTTCCCTGAATGCTCCGGTAAGGCTCAGGCCGTTATCGCATCTGGCGGCGGATACGATCATTGCGTGCCCTGTTTTTTTAAGCAGTTCTTCCAGCACTGCCCCAAAAAAAGCCACGCCAAAATCCTTGAATATTCCGGACGGGCCGTTATAAAGTTTGAGTATTGAAAAATCCTCATCAAGCATAACAAGTTCCGGTTCAAAATCAAAAGCGCTTTCCGCAACACGGGATGCGGAAAAAGGATTTAATTCACTGTCCAGCACACCTGGTGTAACAGCCGCTACCAGTTCCGGATATGTGGTCTTTTCATCCATGCAGAGAATAAACTGCCGCATATCCGAAACCGAAGAAGGCACATAAAGACCTCCGTCCGGCGGCAGGCAGCGGAGCACAGCTTCTGCAAATGGAATCTCGGGCGTTTGTGATCTTGTTGAACGGAACTTCATTAAAATAAATTATAACAGAAAAGACAGATAAGAACTATAGACACTTTACAAACGCTTTTTCAAGCCGCCGTTCCTTAACTTCAAGAATTTCTATATGCAGCTTTGAAGACTCCCCGTCCGGCGCAGCTTCTTCAGTATACTCGATCACTTCCCTGTAATTGTCCACGGGGATATGCCCCAAAAGGCTGAAAACAAAACCTGCAAATGTATCGTATTGCGCAAGCGGAAGCCTTATATCAAGTTCCCGTGCGACAAGTTCAAGCGGCGCTGCGCCGTTTATATACCAGCCCTTGTCGGGATTTTCGGCATCAGCGATTTCAATAAGCGGTCTTTCCAGAGGAAGGGAACTGTCATCATCCAGATTCCCGACAAGTTCTTCCAGAAGATCTTTCATGGTAATTATTCCCATCATGCTTCCATACTCATCAACTGTAACCGCAAAATGGTTGCGGCTTTTTTTCATCTGCCAGAACAGCCTGCCTGTTCTTACAGATAACGGCACAAAATATGCAGGCTGGAGTATGTTCATTAAAGCCCCGCGCGTCTTTTCCTTTAGTAAAAAATAATCACGGGTTTTAAGTATGCCTTTAATATTATCAGGACTCTTATCGCAGACAGGATAATTGTTGTACCGGTTTTCAGTAATAACCCTCTCCCATTCCTGCTCGTCATCATCAAGGTTGAAGAAAATAACATCACGGCGGTGGGTCATTACTTCGCCGGCGGTTTTATTGTCAAATTCAAACACATTATGAAGAATATCTTTCTCAATTTTTTTTATAACGCCTCCGGCGCTGCCAAGGTCTATCATCAGCCGGATTTCTTCTTCGGTAACAGCATGTGCGTCTGCCTCTGGGTTAATGCCCAGCAGCCTTAAAAGACCGTTAGTGGATTTTGTAAGCAGCCACACAGCCGGAGCAAAAGCCCGTGAAGCAAAAAGCACAATGCCGGAAATGGCAAATGCAAGGGTGTCTGCTTTTTTAAGCGCAATGCGCTTTGGGAGCAGCTCTCCCAAAACAAGAGAAAAGTACGAAAGAATTACAGTAATGACAACAAGGGAAATTGTTGTAAGCGTATTAACAGGAATTATTGTCTCAAAAGATGCAAGGTATCCGGTCAGCCTGTCGGTAAAGTTTGCCGCTGCAAAGGCGCTGCTCAAAAAACTGGCCAGTGTAATTACCACCTGCACTGTGGCGATAAATTTACCCGGCTGACCTATAAGCAGGAGTATGCGTTTCGCCTGACGGCTGGCTCTGGTTTTGGGGCCGGACGCGGACATTTTTTCCAGTTTGTTTTTGTTAACCGATATAAGCGCAATTTCCGCACAGGTAAAAAAAGAGTTAATACTTATAAGAATAAAAAGCAGCAATAGCTGCCATAAAAGCGGGTCCCCGTTACTCATTGCCTATGTCTTTGCGGAATTCCATGCCGTTAAAACCAATAAACCTTATGGCTTTATAGGCTTTTTCCCGCGCATCATCTTTATCGTCTCCAATTGCACTTACAGCCAGAACCCTTCCTCCGCAAGTGTGCAGCCCTGATCCCGAAGGGCCCCCGCTGCCTTTATTCGCCCCGGCAATATACAGCTTTGCTTCTGCATTTTTAATGCCTGCCGGATTTACGGCAATGGGAAATCCGGTTTTATATGAATCAGGATAACCCGAAGACACAAGCACAGGAGCGCAGCAGGATTTGTTTTTCCATTTAAGGGTGAACGAATTAAGGGTGTTATCCCAAATAGAAAGACATAGCTCTGCAAAATCAGAATCAAGAAGCGGCAATAAGGCCTGGGTTTCCGGGTCTCCCAGGCGAACATTGTATTCAAGAAGGAAGCACTTATTATCTTTTACCATAACTCCAAAAAAGATAAAGCCCTGATATGTCATCTTGTCTTTTTCCATGCCCCTTAATGTAGGAAGAAGTATCGTGGTTTCAAAATTTTTTATCAATTCAGGGGTAAAATCCGGGACAGGAGCTATGGCGCCCATGCCTCCGGTATTGGGACCCTTTCCGCCTTCAAAGCGCTTTTTGTGATCCCTCGCAGAAATGAACGGCAGTATAACGCCTTTTTTGCCGGGCTTGACGCTCACTGCCGCCATTATCGAGACTTCCCTTCCTTCAAGGAATTCCTCGATAACAATATTCCTGCCCGCATCTCCAAGACTGGCTTTTTTCATAAACAGGGAAATGCATTTCTTTGCCTGGTCCTGGGTTTGGGCAATCACAACACCTTTGCCGGCAGCAAGGCCGTCCGCCTTGATAACAAGCGGCGCTGCGGATGCGGCGGCAAAAGCCGCTGCCTTTTTTGCATCAGTAAAGCTCCTGCGCATTGGCGATCTTACGCCGTGCCTGGACATAAAAGAACCGGAAAAAATCTTGCTGGTCTCCAACTGCGAGGCTTTTTTATCCGGCCCGATTATCGCAAGGCCGGCCTCGCGGAACTTATCCACGATACCGGCAGCCAAAGGAGCTTCGGGCCCGACCATGACAAGGTCGATTTTTTCGCTGCGGCAAAATTCGAGCAGGGCATTCTGCCCTTTTTCTGATGAAGGGTCTAGAGACCTTTGATTTGTACCCAAAATAAGGTTTTCTGCCTTGGCCTCATCCGTAGTGCCGCCATTGCCCGGCGCTGCCCAGATCTTCTCTACCTTGTCTGACTGCGCCAGCTTACAAACCAGAGCATGCTCCCGCCCGCCCGAACCAATTACAAGAATTTTCATAACTGGTTATATTTTATTGCGGTTTTTGGTATCTGTCAAAGGGCGGGTGTTATATTGCTTTCTTGCTCCAGGCGGGCAGATATTTTTCGGGGCCATGGACAAAGGCTTTTGTTAAAAGCCCTGCGGCGGCTTCCAGAGCAGGTTCCAGTACAGGGATTTCTTCCCTGTCAAAATCCGAAAGAACCCAGTCAACAATGCCTTCTCCGGATCCTTCCCTGCCTCCCTGTCCCGGCAGCCTGGAATCAGGCCGGCCAATTCCTATTCGCAGCCTCCAAAAATCCGCGGTGCCAAAACTGGCCTTCATTGACCTTAACCCATTATGACCGCCCAGGCCTCCGCCGAATTTAAGGGAAATTGTTCCCAAAGGCAGTTCAAGCTCATCATGTATCACTATAATTTTTTCCGGCTTGATTTTCAAAAAAGACGCCGCGCCTGACACAGATTCACCTGAACGGTTCATATATGTACCGGGCATTACAAAAGAGATTTTTTCCTGAATCAACGAATTGTCCGGAGCTCCGTCTTCTGTGCAAAAAGAGAACAGTTCTTCGCGCTCGGTTTGGGCCCAAAGTCCCTTGAACTTCCTTCGCCATTTAAGCTGCTCATAAAAAGGCAGCCTTTGTGCAAGATGCCATCCGGCGTTATGCCTGGAGGCTCTGTATTGAGTACCGGGGTTGCCCAAAAAAGCTGCAAGTAAAAGCATCAGCTTTTCTTTATCTCGTTCTGCCTTTGGATAACACGCGATATAAGTCCGTATGAAACTGCTTCTTCGGCATCCAGCCAGTGATCCCTGTCAGTATCTTTTTCAATTTGCTCAAAAGGAAGCCCTGTTTCTTCGGAAATAAGGCGGTTGATTTTCTCCTTTAGTTTTTCAAGTTCCCTTGCGTGAATTTCTATATCAGTTGCCACTCCCCGGATTCCGGACAGGGGCTGATGAATAAGGTAGTGGCTGTTTGGAAGTCCAACCCGGCGTTCTTTTGGACAGGCCAGTTGAATAATTGCAGCCGCGCTCGCAACAAGCCCCATGCCTATTGTCCAGACAGGAGACTCCACAAAACGAATCATATCAAAAATCGCAAAGCCCGCATCAGCATCCCCTCCGGGGGAATCAATAAAAATCTGTATATCACCTTTGCTCATATCATCCAGAAGAAGAAGCTGTCTTATTGTCTTTTCCGCAAGGTCTTTTCTTATTTCGCCGGAAATTAAAATATTCCGTGTTTTGAGCAACTTCTCAACCAGAAGATCAGAACCGGTATTTTTACTCCGGCTTTCTTCTTCGTCATCATCTTCCTGTAATCTGTTTTTTGTATTCTCAAAGCTGTTCATAAAACCCTCCGTTAAGATAAATTATAGCAAAATAAATTATGGCAAATCATGATAATAATAACAATCAACAACCCCGCCCCTGAAGGGACGGCGCCATTCATGGCGGGGTATGTACCCCTCGCATACAATCAAAATCCTTCAAAAAAATTTTCCTGTACCCTGTTTACTGCGTTTCTTTGATATCTTGAAAGCGGGGACGGAGCCTCGACATTCTGTAAAACCATACTAATCTGGGGATTCATTGTATCTTTGTCTACGATTACAAGAATCAAGAATTCATATCTTTCCCATGTTTCCGGCAATTCATCTTCGATATTGCTGCCCATTCCAATAAAGCTCCTTTGCAGCCAAAAATCCCCTGCCTTTACTGCTCCTGACCACTGGGTATCCGAAGCAGCGCGAATCAGGGCTTCGTAAAAACTGCCGTATTCATCATCAGGGTATAATACGGCGGCATTAAGAAAACGGTTTTCCATACGCATGGCAGCAAGCCTGGCAAAATCCAGGTCCGCCGAAAATGCGTTCATCCATTGCTGCAGGGCATTAAAATTGTTACCGGTATTCGCGCTGACAAAAACATAATGATTCCGGAACTCCGCCAGATTTTCTATCTGTAAAATATTGTCTTCAAGATAATAATTAACCCAGGCAGGTATGGAAGCTCCCGCATCTTTGCCCCTATAATCCAGTATTTCCCAGGATAAATGCTGTACCATTTCCGGTTCTTCTTCCCTAAGGGGCGGCTGCCTTACCTGCCGGCTGCCGCATCCGGCCAAAAAAATAATGGTTATTAAGAAGCAGAGGGTTGAGAAGAACCGCTTCATACGCATAACATTAAAAAGAAATAACAGATAATCCGCCAAGAATCATTATAATATCACCAAAGCTGTCCTGTCCTCCAAGCTGAAGCGTTCCCTGTGTGCCCGGAGAAAAGGGAAGGCTTATTCCGCTTTCCATAAGCAGCCTGTTAATACCGTTTTCGTTTATTGAAATGGTAAGGTAATCATTTTGATAGATAAAGTCCAGTATCAGGGTAATAAATTCATCCTCAAAATCAATATCTATTGGAATTCTGTATTCTCTTTCGCCGGAATTAAATATCAAAATAAATAAATCGCTTTCCCTTGATAAAGTAATCATTGTTTCTGAATCAAAAGAAAAACCAAAATGCACGCCTTCATTTACAGAAATAAATCTTAAAATAAATGTGGTCTGTTTTTCCGTATTGTCTTCCCGCAGTATGAACGGGAGTTCGTATATATCTTCCGGCCCAATTTGAAGGCCGTATACTTCTCCAACCGGATACCAGTGCGGCTGTCTGTTAATCCCGTTATCTCCCGCGGCTCTCCTTACAAGGCTGTTTGTTGAAAAGGGATTCTGTGAATCAATTAATTCTCCTTTCAACTGAAAATCAAGTATGATATTTCCCTGATCCGCTGTTTTCATTGAATCCAGAAGGCCGGAAATGCCCCTGCCGGAAAGACTCCTGTTAAAATCGCCGCCTGCCGCAACAGGAAGCAAAAGTTCCCTAGATCTTCCCCTGTGTATTCTGTCGGGCCTTATAGACATGGAAGCGGTATATCCGGTGGTTCTTAAAGGGGGAAAAGGTATAACTTCCGCCCTTATGTTTTGAAAACCGGTCTCAAAAGGAACCGTCCAAAGCAGACGGTTTGCGCCGTCATAGAACCTCCCTTCGCCGATAATTGTTCTGCCGTTATACCAGAAAATATAGGGGTCAAGACTATCGTCAGCCGTAATCCCCGCTTCAAGAAGAACCACTGTTTCTGCGGGTATTAAATGTGAAGGAATTGATAATGCCGGAAGAAAAACATTAATATCAGAAATAGCGTAATCATCCTCCGCCATATAGAAAATGCTTTTTTCATTTCTTGCAATAAGCGCATTATTTCTCCCGTAAACTGTAAAAACCATTAGATACGGGCCTATTCTGATATTCTCCGGCATGGAAAAAGGAGGAAAAAGGCCGCCAAGATTTTCAAGAAATAAAACAATGTCGGATTTTTCTTCCAGGTCTTTATCCGCGGAATCTTCAGGGATTTGGGCCGCCTCCAGAACATACCTTACATTATTGCCTGCCTGTCTTCCGTCTGACGTTCTTAAGGAAACTGTTATTCCGGCTACATCCGGATCATCTTTTAACGGAAAAACAAAAAATGGCTGGATTGTTTCATTTTTTCTTATCAGGGCGTATTCATCTATGGAATACTCTGCTCCCCTGGCGGAAAGTTCGTAATTCCGGCTTTGGGGAAAGATAGGGTCTATTTCCATACATGAAAGAGCAAAAAAAATTAATCCTGTTCCGGTTAATGCCAATAAAATCCGGCGGAACATAATATTGTTCATAAACCTTTATTATTATATCATAATAAAACAATGCGGGCAACCAGGGCAATAATACATTTGGACAATTTAAGAAAAAATCTGGAGGCCGTCCGTAAAAAAACGGGCCCCGGACCAGGCATCTGCTTTCCTGTAAAGGCCGATGCCTACGGCCATGGAGCGGTTCCTGTGGCGCAATATGCTCTGGAAAAAGGGGCGGACTGTCTGGCAGTGGCAATGGTCAGCGAAGGCATTGAACTGCGGCAGGCAGGAATTAACAGCAGAATTTTTCTTATGTCCCAGGCTTTACCGGAAGAGATAAATGAAATTATAAATACAGGCCTGATTCCCCTGGTTTCTGACCGGGATTTTATCAAAGCCCTGGATGCATCTGCGGCTGCTTCCGCAAAAAAACAACTGGAAGTACATCTAAAGGTGGACACCGGCATGGGACGCCTTGGCTGCCGGCACCAGGAAGCTGTGGAACTGGCTGCATTGATTTCCGGCGCCGGGAATTTACGGCTTGGGGGCATAGCCACCCATTTTTCTGTTTCCGATTCCCTGGAAACTGAAGACATTGCATATACCAGTAAGCAGATTGCCTGTTTCCGTGAAGCTGTGGATAACATACGCAAAGCCGGTATAAATCCCGGGGAGCTTCATGCGTCAAATTCCGGAGCCGTCTGTTTTCACGGGAAAGCGTATTTTGACATGATTCGCCCCGGGCTTATGCTCTATGGTTATTTGCCAATACAAGGGTGCAGCCCTGACCTGGTTTTTGAGCCTGTAATGGAATTACGCAGTGCGGTGGTTCATATCAAAAAAATGCGCGCCGGAGAGGAAATCTCCTATGGCAGGACCTGGAAAGCCCCGGAAGATACCTGTATTGGAGTTCTTCCCATAGGCTATGCCGACGGGCTGCCCCGCCTGCTTTCCAATCAATATTCGGTACTTATCCGGGGCAAGACTTATCCTCTGGTTGGCCGCATTTGCATGGATCAGTGCATGATCAATCTGGGGAACAGCGGAGAAGTACAGCGCTGGGACCAGGCGGTTATTTTCGGCCCCGGATTTACAACTGCTGATGATATAGCCGGGAAAACAGGCACCATACCCTACGAAATACTTTGCAATATAAACAAACGCGTTCCTCGGGTTTACCTAAGATAATTGTTAATATAAAATAAGATGATGTATCCAAAAAAAAATTTTATGGATAATGATTTTCTCCTTGGTAACCTGACAGCGCAAAAACTATACCATGAAGCTGCTGTCAGTGAGCCTGTTTATGACTATCACTGTCATCTGCCGCCAAAAGAAATTGCAGATAACTGCCGTTTCTCCAATCTGGCCCAGGCTTGGCTGGGAGAGGGGAATTACGGGGATCACTATAAATGGAGAGCCCTGCGCGCCAACGGCATTGACGAGAATCTGATTACGGGCGCCGAAGCAGACCCTTACGACAGATTCATGGCATGGGCTGATACTGTGCCAAAACTCTTTGGCAATCCCCTTTATCACTGGACGCACCTTGAACTACAGCGTTTTTTTGATATTCATGAACCTTTGAACAGGGACAGCGCTCAGGCAATCTGGAAAACAGTCAATGAAAAACTTTTAAGTGATCCGCAACTTTCGGTTTATGGCATATTCAAAAAATTCAGGATTTTTGCCATTGGCACTACCGATGATCCTGCTGACAGCCTTGAATGGCACGAAAAAATCGCCTCAACAAAAGACCAAAATGGTAATCCTGTTACAGAGACAAAAGTGTTTCCTTCTTTTAGGCCTGATAAGGTTATTGGCATTGACAGACAAGGCTTTGCTGAATATATTGCCTCTCTTGGAGAGGCTTCGGGGAAAAAAATCAATAATCTTTCAGATTTGCTGGATGTTCTTAATGACAGGATTAACTTTTTTGACAAGCACGGGTGCCGGGCTTCGGATCACGGCCTTGAATATATTTTTTTTGAAACCGCCAGTGACGGCAGTACCGGCGTTCTTTGGAAAAAAGAAACAGAAGAAACCTTAAACAAAGCGCTTTCCACAGGGGTTGAACCTTCGGTAACAGCTTCCGGCGGCAAAATTGATCGGCGATCCATTGATTCATACAAGACCTATATACTGAACTTCCTGGCCGGGCTTTACGCAGAAAAAAGCTGGGTCATGCAGCTTCATCTTTGCGCACTAAGAAATAATAACTCGCGAATGTTTAAGACCATAGGAGCAGACACGGGTTTTGACGCAATTCATGATCATCCGGTTGCCGCAAATTTGGCCCGCTTTATGGATTTACTGGAAACGCAAGACAGGCTTCCAAAGACAATTCTTTACAGTCTTAACTTCAAGGACTTTTATCCGATGGCAACCATTGGCGGCTGTTTCCAGGGAGGCAGGATTCCCGGCAAAATACAGCTGGGTTCTGCATGGTGGTTTCTTGATCACAAAGACGGCATGGAAGAAATGCTAAAGCTGCTTGCTAATGTGGGACTCTTATCCCGGTTTATCGGTATGCTTACGGATTCACGAAGTTTCCTTTCCTATCCGCGCCATGAATACTTCCGCCGTATTTTATGCAACCTAATCGGAACCTGGGCGGAAAACGGCGAAATTCCAAGTGATACATCGCTGCTTAAGCAGATGGTTAAAGATATTTCCTTTGGGAATGCCTTATATTTTTTTAAGGGGTTTTGATTTTTTATGGATGATAAAAATGGAGACGGGAAAAAAATATTTCTCCTTTATCCACAAAGTGTAATTCAGCAGGATATGCTGGACATCCTCATCATGGCCGGATACGAGACCTATATTATCTTTGATGCGGAAAGGGCCAAAAAACTTCTTAAAAAATTCCCCGGTTCCATAATGTATATAAATATTGATGAAAAGTTCAAGGAGCCGGAATGGGAAGCCTATGTCCGCGGCATTATGAAAGATGAAGATACCAAAGACTGCATGCTTGGTATCATGTCATATAACCAGGACAAGGCCTTAATGAAAAAATACCTTATGGACCTGTCCCTTCCCTGCGGCTATGTTCAGCTTAAACTTGGAATCAAAGAAAGCACAAAAATCATCATAGGAGCTTTGGAAGCCAATGAAGCCAGGGGACGGCGCAAGTCCATACGCGCTGATTGCGCGGATGATATAAACGCATCAATCAGTATAAAAACCAATACTGGTTATGCTACCGGAAAACTTCTTGATATAAGTTCCGCGGGAATTGCGGCAAAATTCGACAAGTTTGAAAACCTGGCTCCCAATTCAATAATAAACGATATCCAGCTTAGGCTGCGGACAGGTCTTGTCCGTGCAGACATGATATATATGGGAAAACGAGCGGATCTTAAAAATGTGCATATTATTTTATTTGATCAGAATATGTCGCAGGACAATAAATTTATTGTTTACAGATATGTAAAATCGTGCCTCCAAAAATATATTGATTCTCTAAAAATTTAGATTCAGGAAATACGAATGATTTATTTGTCTGGGTTTCATGCCATTGAAGAAAGAATTAAATCCGGTCTCCCCTGCAAAAGTCTCCTTGTTGCCAAACCAGGACCCAGAGCCCGTGAAATTACCAAGCTGGCACAGGAAAACAAAATCCCGATAAACCGCACAGGAACAGCGGAACTGGACCGCCTTTCTGCGGATCACAGGGGCATACTTCTGGAAACAGATGATGAGAAGCATGAAGGCGGCCGTGTAATAAAACTTGAGGATTTTGTTAATAATCTGGGCGCGCAAAAAGAAGCGCTTGTTGTGATTCTGGATGAGATTACAGATCCCCATAATTACGGCGCCATTCTGCGTTCATGCGATCAATTTGGCGTTGATATGGTCATTACACGAAAAAGACGGACTGCAAAATATGCGGATATAGTTGCCAACACTTCCGCCGGAGCTTCGGCCTGGGTCTCTGTGACGGAAACGCCAAACCTCTACCGCGCAATGGAAATTCTTAAAGACAACGGATTCTGGATATACGGCGCTGATATGGATGGGGAACATGCCTGGTCAAAAAACCTTCGGGGACGTACGGCCATTATTCTTGGCGGAGAAGGCAGCGGCATTTCCCGTATTCTAAAAGAAAGCTGTGACGCATTAATTGCCATTCCAAAAAAAGGCAGACTGGATTCCCTTAATGTTTCAGTCGCGGCAGGGGTTCTTTTATACGAAGTAATTCGTCAGCGTTCTAAACGGAATAATTAGGGGGATCATTGATTCCAGGTATTACGGCCGTCACCTGTAATATTAAATTTTTCCGTAAGCGCCGGCGGTTTGATATCAAAGACAATGGAATACAGGGCTTTTATACGCGCGAAATATTCCCGGGTTTTCCAGGCTTGCAGGTTTCTTCTGCTGAAATGATCTTCCGGCAAACCATAACCCACAGCATTTATGCCAAGACTCCGCGCCATGCAAACCGCACGGCTGATATGAAATCCCTGAGTCACAATAACAAGTTCATTAATTCCAAAAACTTCTCTGGCCCTATACATGGAATCCCAGGTGCTGAATCCCGCAGTATCCAGAAATATATCTTCATGCGGAATCTCGGGAGCATTACCCAGCACATAAAGACGCATTGCATTTACCTCGTCATAATAAAGGCCATGATCCCCTGTCAGAAGCAGCTTATGCCCTTTTTCCGCCCTGATTAGGGCGATTCCTCCGTCCACACGATCCCGTAAAATCGGGGAAAGGGTTGTTCCCCGTATCTGGGCGCCCAGAACCATTACCACTGCCTGCGGCGGAATTTGTTCTATATCCGTGTAGACATACCTGGCCATGCTTTTGACCATTGTAATATTTATAATAAAGGTAGTTATAATACCTGCCGCCGCAAGAAAAATAATTAATATCATCAAACGCCTTAAAAAGAGAAAAAACATTTGCAGTGTAAATAGCTTATTCAATTCAACCAATATAGCTTAGTAGTTATAAGAAGATCAAGCTGAAACAGTATTAATACTAAAGTCTAAATAAAATCCCTGCTATTGCGCCGCATACAATATATATTACAGGATGACCTTTGAACCTTAAAAGCAGCAGAAATATAACTGCAAAAATAACAGACTCTTTGACACGCAGGATTTCATGCCATGCGGCGGCATCTTTATTGTATAAAGCCAGCATCAGGGTATTCAATCCTGCCGAAGCAAGCAGACCGGCGGCTGCCGGACGAAGCCCGGAAAAAACAGATACCGCAATTCTGTTTTCCCTGAAAGATTGCATTACCCTGGCTATCAGGGTGATAATAATAATTGCCGGGCTTACCAACCCCAAAGCCGCGAGCAGGCCCCCGGGCATGCCTCCGTATTGAAAGCCGGTCTGGACAGCAACATTAACCCCGATTGCGCCTGGTGAAATCTGGGCAATGGCAATAAAATTACCTATCATTTCCCGGCTCAGCCATTCATATTTGTCCGCCATCTCGTAAAGAAAAGGCAGGGTAGCAAGCCCGCCGCCAATCGCAAAAATACCGATTTGAAAAAAGAGCAGATATATAAGGAAGAGGTTCATGGTTTAGCCTCCTCTGAATTGTCTTTTGATGCCTTATCATCCCTGGGATTACCCCTAATGTTATAGAAAAGAAACCCTGCCATTCCTGCGCCCAGTATGATAAATACAGGCGAGGGCGTAAACACCGCGGAAAGGATAAGCGCTGCAAGAAAAATAATTACCGGCCTAAAATCCTTAAAAAGGCCTTTTAAGAGTTTTATTAATATATCAAGGATCAAAGCGCAGACAGCAATCCGGATGCCGGTAAGGGCATGCTGTACCAGACTGTATTCGGCAAAGCGCCTGATAAAAACCGAAACGATTATCATTAAGCCTGTTCCAGGAAATATCAGGGCAATGGTGGCAATTATCCCGCCCAAAAAACCCTTGATCTTGTAACCTGTAAATGTTGCGACATTGACGGCAATTATTCCCGGAGTGATCTGCGCGATGGTATAATAATCCATCACTTCGTCCATGTTTATCCAGCCGCGCTTCTTCATCAGTTCGCGTTCAAGTACGGGAATCATGGCGTAACCGCCTCCAAACGTACTTGCGCCAATTACAAAAAAAGCCCAAAAAATTTCAAGGTATTCTTTCATTTTATGTAATTTATCTGGAGCTAAGGGGAATTGCCTTTCACCCCTCAACCTCCTGTTTCGGGGCTCCAGGCCGCCTCCGTTGCTAAACCGGCCTCCATGCCGGTTTGCCTGTTCGTGGCTGCGATGTCTCGCCACGAACAGGCCGCAACTCCGTTTCAATTCCCCTAACAAAAAAAATGGAGTTTTGCCTCAGGCAAAACTCCTAAGCTAAAACGCGTAGCGTTTTAGCATGGAGCTAAGGGGAATTGAACCCCTGACCTCTTGAATGCCATTCAAGCGCTCTAGCCAACTGAGCTACAGCCCCAAAAGTGGTTTTAGTTTATATTTTGCCGGAAAAAGTGTCAATAGTACATCGGCATAGCACATCGAATCAGATGTTTTTTTCAATAATTGCGGGGAATTAGATAATTCAGCACCCTAAGCGCTCTTGCACTATCCCACTCCTGGCTCCCGTTTATCCTGGCAACTATATTCCCTTCAGTATCTAAAATATAGCTCGTGGGTATCCGCGGGGCATAAACATCCTTCAATTCATTTTCAAGATCAAATACCACAGGCTGATCAAAACCGTTTTCTTTCATATAATTAAGGACTGTTTCCGGCTCTTGTCCTACTGCTATTGATAGAAAATCAAACCATCCTTCGGCAATTTCATCATAAAGCCTCTGCTTTGACGGCATTTCCCTTTGACAATAAGGACACCAGGTAGCCCAAAAACTTACAAACACATATTTTCCCTGTAATTGCGCGCTGTCATACTGTTCACCTTCCAGCGTTAATGGTTTATCAAGGGGGATTTGTTCTTTTTGGGAATATAATGTTACATTAAATCGCTCTAAATCATTGTTTATATCCGTGGCAGTTCTATTGCTTAAACAGGCTGTAAGCAGCAAAGCCACAGAAAGAATCAACAACCCCGCCGCAAGCAGGGTATTCAACCCCCCACCACGAATGAAAAATATTACACTTTTTCGCTTTTTGTTGCTCATTAGAATAAGATTACCATTTTTTGAGGTATAAAGCAAGGAGATTTTTCAGGAATATAGGGGCAGGGCAGCGGCATTTTTCCTGAACATCCTCCTGCGGCGTAACCCCCGTCGGCAATTAAAGCTACAAATTAGTTGCCGGTTTTTTGCTAAAATGTGATATAATTTACAAATCAAAACAGAATTAATGAAATTAAAGAAAGAATGAAATGAATATAAAATGGATATGAATAAAATCAAAAACCTGCTGATAAACACTCAATATGAGCCACTTATTGACTATGTGGAAAAAATTACCTTAAAGAATTTTGTATATGATAATCTGTATAGAATAGGCAACAGCGAATCAGGCTATTATGCAATTAAAATCAGGAAAAAAGATCAAATGAACGCATTAGACTCGATAAAATGCCTAAAAATGATTACAGATAAAGAAAATATTATGCATAAAAATATTGACGTCATGGAAAAAGAAGATGTGATAATAACAATTTCTGATTGGCTGGAAGGAAAACAACCCATTGATAATTACAGAAATACGCTGCCAGAATTTTTTTCAAAATTGGCTTTATTCAATTTAGAAAATATTTCAAATGGACCATATACTTCAATGTATCTTGACTGTAAATATTTTAACAGCGTTGATGAATTAATAGATTATGAAGTAAATTACCATAAAAAATATATTATTGAAAGTATTAATTTTGAACCAATATCAGAAACCTTGGAAATTCTAAAAAAAGGCGTTCCTTGCATAATAAATGAAGATATGAATTGCGGCAATTTATTTATTACAAAAGACGGAAAATATAAAATTATTGACACTGAATGGATTATTAATGGAATTAATCTGTATCAATTTCAACATTTTGACTATTTTGGATTTGATTCCAGGGAATGGTATAAAATTACAGATGAAGCCAAAGAGTGTTATAGAGCATATTTTGAAACTCTTGGGATAAGCCATGCTGAAGCAAATGAACAGACAAGAGCAATTGAATTATTGAATACTTTAAGATCAAATACTTATTGGAAATGTACAGGTAATGATAATGATCGGGAATTTGAAACAAGAATTAAAATAATAATGGAGAATAAAAACCCCCTATACAAGAAGGTAGAAAGTAGAAAGTAGAAATTAGACTGTAGTCAAAGGGCCTTGGTCCTAAACTTCATCGGACAGCCCCCCGACCCCTTGTCAAACATTTTGCCTTTGATATAAAATTATCCTGATAGCAAAGACAGCCGACAAAAATCGTAAGCTATTTATTGCACAGGAGGTTGTTTATGGGTTTTTTGGAAGCGCTTTTTGGCCCGACGCCTGAGCAAATACAGGCCAGAAGGACAGAAATTTTTTTATCCAATCCGCATCTGGTTTCGGCAAAACTGTATGTTAATCCCTTCTGTCCGTCTGCCGTTGCAATTGCCGAAAACGGATATATCGGTGTTCTATATCAGGATCTAAGCGTTTTTCATATCACGGATGTAATAAATTTTGAACTTGTTGTAGACGGGTATAATCAGATATCAACAACAGAAGAATCAAGCTCAAAAAACAGGAAAACCGCGGGCGGCGTTATCGGCGGCGCCATTGCAGGCGGGCTGCTCTTTGGAGGAATTGGGGCATTAGTCGGTGTTGGATTATCCGGCTCAAATACAACAACAAGCGGGAGTTCAAGCTCTGTAGAATCAGAAATAATCAGCAGCATAGAACTGGTGTTTAAACTCAATGATTTTAATAGAGCGAGCGTTACTGCGCCTTTATTGCCGCAGCCTGTAACAAAGGGTTTCCAGGAGCATAAAACTGTAGAAAATATTGTAAGAGAGATAATGGGAACGCTTGAAATTGTCGAAAGAAACGTAAAAGAAAAGCCAAATCCAAAGCGGACAAGCCTTCCGGCCGCCAAAGGGGATAGCAATGTTGCGGCAGACACGGTAAAGGCACAAGCCGCCGAGTTCAGATTCTGCGGCGATTGCGGCCAAAAAAATCAGAGCGACGCCGCATTCTGCGGGGATTGCGGATCAAAATTTTAATTAAAAGGAGTATTGTTATGAATTGCACAGGCTGCGGGAAAGATTTACCGGAAGGGGCAAAGTTTTGTCTGGAATGCGGCGCAAAGTGCGATACGGCGCAGCAAGAAAGCCCCCGGCAAGAAAACATGATTTTGGTCTGCGGAACCTGCGGCGCAATACCCGAAGAAGGCAAAAAGTTCTGCCAAAAATGCGGCGCAAATTTAAGCGAAAGCGGCGTCATGAAACCCGCCGAACAAGAAGCTTCAGGCACAGGGCAAAGCATGGTTTTGGTCTGCGGCTCCTGCGGTACTAAACCCGAAGAAGGCAAAAAGTTCTGCCAAAAATGCGGCGCAAACATAAGTGAAAGCGGCGTTATGAAACCTGCCGAACAAGAAAAAGCCTCTGCAGGAGCCCCTCCGGCCTCTGCCGCCTCTGCCATGATACCGGTAACCAGCACTATAAACCACTGGTCTTATGAAGAGCCGGAATTTTTCGATACCATGGATTTGCCTTTTGATGATAAGGAAGATTTAAGCATAAAGGGAAACTACGGCCCATTTTCATATGAGATTGCGAGATTGGAATCTGGCGGGGGAATAAACACCCTTGATGATTATTTTCAAAATTTTCAATCGGCATATTCAATTACGAATGTTTATGCTAAGGAAAAGACGGAAATTAACGGATTGCCAGCGAATTATTATCAATTTCTCATAGGAGATATTTATACACATTTAGCGGTATTGGCATACAAACAAGAAACATGGGGTTTTATGTATTCCATTTCCATCAATGTACCACGAATAAAAATGGAGTCGCATAAAGAGGCGATGGATGCTTTCATTCTTTCGTTCAGACTGGATGAAGAAAAAATTGGACAGAAATTCAGCGAAAGGGGCGAGGCAAGGGCACACGCAGAAACCATATGGCAAAAAAACCAGGCGGCCAGAAAAAACCCCGAAGCAGAAAATCCCAGCAGTTTTTTCTTTGACGGCTCTTTTATAAGAGTTACCAATTCTGCTACAAAAGCGGAACTGTTTATTGACAATACATTAGTTGCTCAATGGAAATCAATCCTGGGTATTGCCGGCCAAGAACCGGTTCTTAAGGCTGAAAATTACCAATTTCAATCCGGCCCGGCAGCAATTGCAGTGTATTACAATGCGGGCGCTATTTCCGGAGAATATAATATAACCGTTAATATGGCAGGAAAAATTTACGCGCTGGGAAGGTACAAAGTGAACTTGTTGACAGGAAAACTCACGCGAGAGACCACCTAATAATTGGACCGCCCCAATTCTACGCAAGCCCTTTATACAGGCTGATAAAATTATTTCTCCTAACGTTCAGGGTGTAACCCGAGCCCTTTAGGGCGAAGCGTAAATATTATTGCAGCAAAAATTCTTTTTCAAAAAGAAGTCTTTCTCTTTCCAATTCTCTTTTTAATTCTTCTTCCGAGGGGATATAGAGCAGATACTTTGAGGCCAATAGATTATCCTTGTCTGATAATACTGAGTATTTTGCCATTGTTTCATTTTTATCTGCACAAAGAATAATACCAAATGTTGGATTGTCTTCAGGTAATTTAACCTGGTCATCAAAAAACCGTACATAAAAATCAATTTGTCCAATATCCTGATAGTTTAATTTGCCGGTTTTTAAATCTATTATGACAAAGCATTTTAAGATATAATTATAAAAAACCAAATCAATATAATAGTGATCGCCATCAATGGTAATCCTTTTCTGGCGTGCGACAAAGGAAAATCCCTTACCAAGTTCAAGAAGGAAACTTTGTAATTTATCGATAAGGGCTTGTTCAAGTTCATTTTCGTGGTATTTCTTGTTCTCATTTAGATCCAAAAATTCCAATATGTAAGGGTCTTTAAGAATAAAATCCGGTTCTGTTTTAGGTTCTGTTGTATTGATTTCATTTTTTATTGATTCTTTGCCCTCTTTTTGGGTGGCAAGAAGGCGTTCATAGTAAAAAGTAGTGATTTGCCGTTCAAGCTGCCGGGAACTCCAATTACATTCGGCACATTCATTAAGATAAAAATTGCGTCGGTCCAGATTATCTATCTTCATCAAAAGACGGTAATGCGTCCAACTTAATTCGAGACGCA